>Ga0114978_10000234_pt1 | contig 46529 bp, 59 predicted proteins | sample S_140212_EF_Meta_FD_87027 | JGI IMG/M metagenome (GOLD analysis project Ga0114978, IMG submission 87027) | Freshwater microbial communities from Lake Simoncouche, Canada to study carbon cycling - S_140212_EF_MetaG | ecosystem: Environmental > Aquatic > Freshwater > Lake | place: Lake...
TAAAATATAATAGTTACGGTGATTATAATAATGCATTTGGTTATAGTGCATTACAAACTAATGGTGGTAATTATAATAATGCATTCGGTACTCGTACATTGGTTAGTAATGCTGGTTCTGCTAATAATGCATTTGGTTTTAAAGCATTACAAAATAATACAACCGGTTTAAGTAATAATGCGTTTGGTATGTATGCATTAAGATCTAATACATACGGTTCGTTAAATAGTGCTTTTGGTATTGCAGCCTTAGGACAAAATCGAACTGGTATGAGAAATAGTGCATTTGGTAGTGGTGCATTAGTTGCTAATAGAACCAATTGTAACACAGCTGTTGGTTTCTTCTCTTTGAAATATAATACTTACGGTGCTAACAATACCGCTATCGGTTATATAGCATTAAAGCAAAACACAACCGGTAATTATAACACCGGGTTAGGAGCAGGTGCATTAGTGGGTAATATAACGGGTTCAGGTAACACTGCTGTAGGTATAGGTTCACTTGGTAACCCGAACAGTCAAATACTTGATAATTGTGTTGGTGTCGGTCGTGGTGCAGGTGGTATTTGTTCTGGTGCTATTAATGTAACATGTGTTGGTTATAATGCACAACCTAGTTTACCAGGTGCTACCAATGAAGTCACCCTCGGTAATAATGCTGTAACAACGTTACGTTGTAATACAACCACTATTACAGCTTTATCAGATAGAAGAGATAAAGCTGATATTGAAGACTTAACTCTTGGTCTTGATATCATCGATAAAGTTAGACCAGTAACTTACAAGTGGGATAAACGCGAATGGTATGACAATGGTACTAGTGATGGTACTAAATTAGATACTAACATTCGTGTTGGTTTCATTGCTCAAGAATTAAAAGCATTAATGGAAGAAACAAATACTGAGTATCTTAACTTAGTATTGCAAAACAATCCTGAAAAGCTTGAAGCTACACCAGGTAACTTGTTTGCTCCATTAATTAAGGCAGTTCAAGAATTACATGCAAAGGTTAAACATCAAGGAGTAGAAATTGAGTTATTGAAGATTAAATTAGGTGTATAACCTAATATGACCAACGCAGAGGTTCTTGAAAATATACGTGATAAGGGATCTAAAGTTTTAAAGCCTTTAGATCCCCAAACTCAAACACTAATATACAAAACCCGCGAATGGGTAGATATATTAAATCAAGAACACATCGGAAATTACCCTGAAGGTTGGGAAAAATTAAGAGAAGTACAATTAGCACACATATTGATTTTAGAGGATCTAGTATCTAAAACTTATACACCACCAAATTTTAAAAGAGAACGTGGTATAATTATAGGTACCGGTGGTGCTAAATTCTTTAGTTGTGCTTTTGCTGCTTTCTATACACTCAAACGTTTGAAGTGTAGTGTACCTATAGAATTCTGGTATCTCGGTGATTACGAGATGGATGATAAGATGAAGGAGATATGTGATATGTATAATATTACATATATAAATACTGAAAAATTTTGTAAAGATAAAGGTATAAATCTTAGAATCCTTAGTGGTTGGGAATTAAAATCAATTGCTACATTATTTTCTGATTTTAAAGAAGTAATGTATATTGATGCTGATAATATTCCAGCTATAGACCCATCATATCTCTTTGATGATCCAAGATATAAGGAATTAGGTTCTATATTCTGGCCTGATTTACCATCATGTGAACGTGAAGAGTGGTTAGTACCATTATGCTGGCATAATGTTAATCTTGAATATATAAAAGAAGTAGATTTTGAATCAGGTCAATTTATAGTTAACAAAGAGAAATGCTACAAGGAACTTTATATATCCTACTGGATTAATCAACATTCAGATTGGTTTTACAAGTTTGTATATGGAGATAAATCAACATTTCACTTAGCATGGAGAAAATGTGGTACTGACTATGGTATGCCTAGTAAACCAGCAGGTTGGGAATACCCATGTATTTTACAATATGATTTAGATGATAGATTAGTATTTCAGCATGCATGTCAGGGTAAAGAACTGATATATTCAGGTACTAAATTATCGAATATTATAAATGGTAATTATGTAAACGATGCAAAGAAAATGAGGGATCTCATATGGAGCGGTATAATCTACTCATGGGATGAAATGCCTAAGAAGGTTAAAAAGATATCTAACAATTTAGTTGGTAAATATGAATTTATAAAGGAGAATTTAAGTAAACAAACAATACATTTAATAGATGGTGGTGATATCGGGAAAGGTAAATCTCAAACAATAAATAGATGGTCATTAAAGGTAGAAAATGATATAGTTCACCTAATTTTAATTGGTTCAGCACATAAAGGTTCTGAAGTTGCAATGGTTATAGCTAAGGATGATGGTTCAGGTAAATGTTACAATGGTAAACTATCTGCATACGAAAAATGCAATGTAACATTGAAATTGATTAATTAATCTATAATTTCTTACAATGAATAGTATTAAAGCTGATGTGGTTATATTTGACACTGTAGGTACACCATACACCACTAAAACTATGTATGAGAGTGGTATGGGTGGTAGTGAATTTCAGTGTATACTATTGCTTAAGGAACTACAAAAAATAGGTAAAAAAGTAGTATGTATTAACAATACTTCACAAATTAAGATAGATGAAGATATACTTTATTTACCGGTAAATGAGTATAAAAACTATGATATTAAGTGTACCAACTTAATCATACATAGAATGAGTGACATACCTAAAATACCTCACAAGAAAGCATTCATATGGGTAACTGATTTAAATGGTCCACATACATTAGGTCATTACAATTTACTAAATTCAGGTAAAGTGGAATTAATATCTCTATGTAAATTTCACAATGATTTATTTCCAAGTAGCTGGAATAAACATACTATACCATTTATCATACCTGATGAAGTTTATAATTACAGTATACCAGAAAAATCTGGCTATGTATATGCAAGTAGTTTAATGAAAGGTTATGGTGCTACTAATACGTATTGGAAGTACTTAAAGAATGAAGGAATGCTTAAGGGTAAAACATTAAGTGTATGTTTACCAGGTTATGACAATCCAGCTGGAGATTTAAGTGATAAAACGTTTGATATAAACTATTTAGGATCATTACCATTTAAAAAAGTAATCGAATTAATAGCTAAGAGTGAAGGTATGTTTTATGTAAATGTAATGCCTGAAACATTTGGTATTAGTGTGGTATTAGCTGAAATTTTAAACTGCACCCCTATAGTATATGGAATTAATGGTTTGGGATCATTACCTCAAGTACTTAAGAGTAATCAAACCTTAGTTACCGACATGAAAGAATTTATAGATATCTTTAAGTATGATATGGTTACACCAAAAACTGATTCCTACGATTACAGACCTAACACAGTAATCAAAAAGTGGTTGGAAATACTGAAATAACTAATTAAATATAAAAAATGATTGAAAAAATATTTTTTCAAAGTAGTATGCCACGTGCAGGTAGCACGTTATTGCAAAATATTTTAGCGCAAAATCCAGATATTTATGCTACACCTACATCTGGTATATTGGATATGTTTTTAACTTCAAGAAATATCTTCACTAATAGTCAAGAATTTAAAGCACAAGATGAGAAGGAAATGATAGAAGGTTTTAAAGGTTATTGTAAGGGTGCTTTAGAAGGTTTTTTTAATGGTGTAACTAATAAAAAATATGCTATAGATAAGTGCAGAGGTTGGGGTGGTGTATATAAATTTGTAAATGAATTTTATCCAAATCCAAAGATGGTGGTAATGGTGAGAGATTTACGTGGTATTGTATGTAGTTTAGAAAAGAAATTTAGAGATAACCCAATGATTGATTGTGGTATGCAAGGTTGGGGAGATCTTAGAGGTACTACAATAGATAAGCGTGTGCAAATGTGGTTATACAATGTACCACCAGTACATTTACCATTAGATCTTCTATATGATAACATATTAAAGAGGTTAGCTAAGAATTTCTTATTTATCCGATATGAGGATTTAACAGCTAACCCTGGTCCTGAGATTGAAAAAATCTACAAATATTTTGAGATTCCGAGTTATACACATAATTTTGATAATGTGGAACAACTTACCAAAGAGAATGACATATTTTACAGACCATTTGGTGATCATATGATTAGAGGTAAGATTATACCGATGAAAGATAATTATGTTGAAATCTTAGGTAAACATAACTGTAATTTCATCACTGAAAAATTTAATTGGTATTACAAAGCATTTAACTATCCTATATGAACAATAAAATTAAAGTATTAATTGCAACCCCTAGTTATGATGGTAAATTTGATGTTCGTTATTTGAACAGTCTTTTTGAAACACAAAAGATTGCTGATCAACATAACATTCAAATTCTACCATATTTCGTATGTTACGATTCATTGATTCAACGTGCACGTAATGATTACTTTCGAACTGCCTATCAGGCAGGGGTTGATGTATTGTTATTTATTGACAGTGATATTGGTTGGAATCCTGAAGATTTAATTAAGATTGTAAAGAATAAGTATGATGTAGTTGGTGGTACATATAGAAAGAAAACCAACACTGAAGAGCTCTATGCATTTAAAGCTTATGATGTAGGAACTAATGATTTTAAACTAACACCTGATGCTGAAGGAATCCTTGAGGTTAACGGTTTAGGGTTTGGTTTCACTAAGTTCTCTAAATTTGCGGTAAAGACTCTTTGGGAAAATGAACAGAGCTTTTATGGTGGTAAAAATAACATTGAAAATTTAACTAAGAACATCTGTGAATGTATAGTTAATAAAGACAATGACTTTGTATCTGAAGATATCATAGTTGGATTTAAGTGGAAAAAATTAGGATATAGTACATATCTTGACACTACTATTGATTTAATTCATGTTGGTAACACTGAATTCACTGGTGATATACGTAAGTGGTTGCAAGGGTGGAGGGTGAAGATTGATAACAATTTAGGTAAAAAATCTGACAATATTGATCAATTTATAAATAAACCTATTGCACAAGAAAATATAGTGGAAGATGAAGAAGATCTTTTTAAAATACTGTAATGCTTAGTAAGGAATTAATATTAGTCGGTGGATTTTTAGCTGATGATATTGAAATCTTTAGTAAATTTTTATCTCAGAATAAAAGTTTACGTATTTTAGATTCTTCAGAAATACTAATTAATGTACCAGGTGCTAACCATATACACCGGGTAGAGCAATTGAGATCTATTATTGATGATAAGCTATCAGTAATAAATCAAGAAATTGCTATTTCTTTTGATGAAACATGGAATTACCCACAAAATGTAAATGTAATGGTGGATATATGTTTTGATATACCACATTTAATTTACATATTACGACCGATTCATGAATGTATATCTATAATGTTTAAAAAGAGTAAATTCACTAATATCAGTGAATTTATGAAGAGTGTTGATTATGTATCTACACTTAAACAATATTATCAATCAATACACGTTATTAGTAATTTATATAAAGATAATGTATTTTTAATTGATGCCCATGAATTTAAAGTAACTCCTTACGAGGTGTTGTTAAAGTTAACTACTAAAATTAACATACCTAAATCAAAATATAAGACAGCCATTTTATCTAATATTAAGAGTGAAGTTAATTTACTTGAAGATAATGTATTATCCTACAATCAGCAATTATATTGGAAACAAGGTAACCCTAAACCGATCCTAGTAAATTCACATTATGAGGATATGTTAGATTTATCTTTAGCACATAATCTTAGAGGTGAATCTTATACAGCTGAACAAAATTTAAATTTCTTTCTTTCTAAATACCCCAATAATAATAGAGGGTTGTATAATAAAGGTATTTTTACCATTAAACACAACCTATTAGAAGGTCATAAGTATCTTTCAAAAGGTAGAAGTGAAAATGTATATGGTTCTAAACCACCTATTTTAGGTTTACCTGAGTGGAATGGTGAAACAAATTGCACTGTATTATTTTATCTTGAAGGTGGTTTAGGTGATGAAATTCACTTTGTTAGATTTGTAAAAAATATAAGAGCATATGGTTGTGAAGTAATCACTTGCTGTAATAAATCATTAAAAGAAGTGTTTAAATATGTAGATGGTATAGGTGAAATAATAGACAGAACTGAGCTTCAATATTACCATTTTGACTATTATGTACCAGCAATGTCATGTATCATCAATTTAAAATTACAATACAGTGATATTACTGGTAATTCATATATAAACATACCATTTAAAGATAACCCCAATTTTAATAAACAAAGAATAGGGTTAAGGTGGAGAGGTAACCCACAATTTGAACATGAGCAGCATAGACTATTCCCTTCTGAATTACTTTTTAGTACAGTAAACGGTATTAATGCACAATTTATAAGTTTACAAAAAGATGTAGGCTCTGAAGAAACACCAGCATGGGTAGATAAGGTGAATTTGGATACATGGATAGACACTGCAAGAGCTATCAATTCATGTAATTTAGTAATAACTTCATGTACCAGTGTAGCACATTTAGCTGGAGCTATGGGTAAGAAGACATATATAGTTATACCATTATTACCATATTTTGTATGGGCTCCTGAGGGTGAGAAAAATATTTTTTATGATAATGTAAGATTATTCAGACAAACAGTATTTCAGAGTTGGAAAGAACCATTTACAAATCTCAAACAAGTACTAGAAAATGAAATTGGATATAATTTTAAGAACACATGATAATGTGGATATACATGCTTATCACAATAAGCCACGTTATACTAATACACCAAAGATAGATATTATTGAGAGATGTGTAAGGTCTCTAATTAAATCAGCTAACAAACTTAAGATTGACGTTAACATCTTATGTTTAGATGATCACTCTTCGGATGCTTGTTTAGATAGATTGCACAATGTGTTTAAATTAAGTGAGCACTTCATAGCAATTAATCATCTAGAAGAAAAAGGTCATAATTACAGTGGTGTAAAGCAATTTGAAAGAGCTAAAAACAGTTATGCAGATTTAGTATATTGTATTGAAGATGATTATTTACACACTGAATCAGCTTTAACAGAGATGGTGGATGATTACACAATTTTCAAAAAACTAACTAACAATGAAGTTGTATTGCACCCATTTAATGATCCTGATAATTTCAAACATAGGTTTATTGAACCATGTAGAATCATACATGGTAGTCAAAGATATTGGAGAACAAACACTCACACAACTTACACATTTTTAACCAACCCAACTGTTATAAGAAACAATTGGAGTATCTTTTATACATTGGCCAAACATTATTTAACACCGTTTGGTGAATCGATGAAAATACATGAGAACACTACAATTAACAATGTATGGCGTGATCAAGTTACTTTATTTACACCGATTCCATCAATTGCTTTACATATGCAATATATAGAGCAAATGGATAAATACATTGATTGGAAGTCATGGTGGGATAATGCTTAAAATACAATAAATATAATTATGGCTAACGCAACGGGTGATGACGGAACATTTGGAAAAACGTTGATGAAGTTTATTACTAATAGACTTCCATATCAAAGCTATTCCACTGTTACACCTTTAGATCAATTAAATCCAAAGTATAAAGAATTTGCTGAAAATGGTAGTAAAAGAATTGAAGCACTTCAGAGACAGAGTATAAGTGCATCTACTCTTTACAATAATACACCAATTCCGGGTTTAATTGATTCATATAAAGATGCATATTTATACGCAAACATCCAACAAGATAAGGCTTCTCGGTTAGGTGATTACAGAGTAATGGCAGCATTTTCTGAAATTTCTAACTGTTTAGACCAAATTTGCGATGAAATAATTAATAAGGATGCTGATGGTAACATTGTTAAGTTAGAACTCAAGAATAAGAAACATGATTTTAGTGAAAACTCATTAAAAATAATTAACGATGAATTTTACAAATTTGTTCAATTATTTGATTTAGATTACAGCGGTTGGGAGTATTTTAGACAATTATTAATTGAAGGTGAAATATTTTTTGAACATGTAATACATAAAGATTACCCAGAGGCTGGTATTTTAGGTGTATTAAAGATACCTACTGAATTAATTGATCCAATTTTTACAAATGTTCAAAATCATGTAGTTAAGGGGTTTTTACTTAGAAAACCAGTATTTGATCCTAAGAACCCGCAAAAGATAGAAAAATTTGAGTTTATACCAATGGATATAAATCAAGTTACTTATGTTAACTCTGGTATATGGAATGAAAACAAAACATTAAGGTTGCCATATATTGAAAATTCTAGAAGAGCTTATAGACAATTATCTCTCATAGAAGATTCAATTGTAATATATAGATTAGTAAGAGCACCTGAAAGATTAGTATTCAATGTAGATACAGGTAATTTACCAGCACCACAAGCTGAGAGTTACCTTAAGAAACTCCAACAGATGTATTGGAAGAAATTTACCTATGATCCCCAAGGTGGTGGTACAGTAACCAAGTTCAGCCCTCAAGCAATGTTAGATAGCTTTTGGTTTGCTAAGAGAACTGGTAGTGAAGGTACTTCAGTAACAAGTTTACCTGCTGGAGCAAATTTAGGGGAATTAGCTGATTTGATGTATTTCGTTAAGAAGTTATATCAATCATTAAAGGTACCAGTAACCAGATTAAACCCTGAGGATGCATTTAAGGATGGTTTAGATATTTTAAGAGAAGAGCTTAAGTTTGCTAATTTTTTAATTAGACAACAACAACGCTTTGCCATGGGTCTTAGAAATGGGTTCATAACTCATTTAAAGCTCAAACAACTTTGGACTAAATTAGAATTAAAAGAACATGATATTGATGTAGTATTTAACGTACCTACTAATTTCTATGAAATGAGAGCTCAACAAAAATTAGAGCTCAAACTCAATAATTTCGGTACTGCAACACAAAATGAGTTTATTAGTAAGTTATATGGTATGAAGAAATATCTTGGTTGGAGCGATGATGATATTAAAGCTAATAGAGAATTTTTAAGAAAAGATAAAGAATTACAATGGGAGTTAGAACAGATTACACAAGGTGGTCCTAATTGGAGATCTTCTTATCAAGCTGCAGCCCCTGCTGCTGGTGGAGCCGCTGAAGCAGGTGGTGCTACACCTCCTGGATTTGGACCAACACCTCCAGGAGTGGGTGGAGCTGAAGGTGAAGTTGCACCAGAAGGTGAGGCACTACCACCTGAAAGTGAAACACCAGCCCCTGCTCCTGGAGGTACACCAGCACCAGCAGCACCCCCAGCTTAATAACCATTAAATAATAAATAATATTATGATTGTTTCAAAAGCCAATTTAATTTCATCATTTGCAACAGGTACATTTCCAGCAGGAAGTGATTTTCAAAATTTAATTGATTCGAGCTATAACGATTGGCTTTGTGCATATAGTGCAACACTTAATACCTTAAATATTGAAACATTAGTTGTTAAAAATAATCCTGGCTTAACAACAACAATACATGTAAGTTTGTACCCTTCAGGTGATGCAGTGCTTAGTTTTGATAGTGGTACATTAGTTAGTGTTGTATCAGCACCATAACGTTGAAAACAGTATTCATTTTATATAAATGAATACATGAGGATACTTACAAAACTCCTTAACAATGTTAATAAAACTCCTGTTACTAATTTATATAAACCAGATAATAAATTAGTAACAGAAATATCCTCTAATGATGGTATTAAATTTGATACTGAAGGTGTTCCTTATGAATACACTTTAGATATTTATAATATAACTAAAAGACAATTTACAGCAAGTAATGTGTACAATGACCCACCTTCATACCCGTGGGCTGAAGCAAATAAACATAAAAAAATTGAACATGACCCTGTTCAAACTTGTATTAGTGAAGAACTAATGATACCTGCACCGCAAGGTAATGAAATTTTAGTTTACAATGGTTATCCAATAAGATTTGTTGTTAACAATGAATATGTAATTGCTATTAACAATAGGGGTGATAGTATTTTTGAAATAAACAGTGAATATATTTTAAGATGTACTGAGATGGATCAAATCATGGGTAAATTTGTAGAAGTATTAGATTGTAATATTTTTACTAGAGAACATATTCAAACATTACAGAATATCATTTGGTATGTTTAAGTATTATATTATTAAAACTATAGCTAATAAAACTGAAGTATATGGTGTAACAAGTGAAACTAAACAACGTATTAAAGCGGTAATTATTAAATCTACCATAAAAAAATCAAATAAAGGTAAAACTATAAATTTAACTAAGAATGGTATTACTAATAACTTATCACAATTTGACTTTACTTTAACTTTTGATCAATAAATAATAATATGGCAACTCAAGTAGATATTGCTAAAATTAAAGTTAGAAGAGGTTTAGATTCTGAAAGACAACAAGTTATCCTAGATAACGGTGAACTTGGTTTCACCACCGACACCCAAAGGCTGTTTGTGGGTGATGGCACCACTATAGGTGGTGTAGCAGTATCTAGTAGATATATAGGATCTTTTGCTAATGTAAATGATGTTACTAATGCACAACAAGGTGATATAGTAATTATTAACAATGTTACATACCTTTTTTTAGGTGGTGATCAAAACAATATTGTTAATTATTTTAACATAGCTACTGTTGGTGTTGATAATATAACTATCCAATATAATGCTTTTAATCAATTAGAAATAAAATCCATAAGCAGTTTTGTTGTAGGAAGTGTGGATGGTTCCCAGGGTATGAAGGTTACACCAGGTAACCAATATGCTACTAAAGTAGATGGTACTAGTGTAGCATATAACGGTTCAGGTGCTATAACAGTAGGTACTATAAATGGTAGTCAACATGGTAATCAATCTGGCGGTGCATTACATTCAGTTGCAACACCAGGTGTGGCTGGTTTTATGTCAGGTTCTGACAAAACTAAGCTTGACAATAGCCCGGTATGGACAACTACACCAATAACCAATTCACAGACACAAAACATTATAACAAGTATCAATACTTATGGTTTGGATACAATTACAAATGTAAGTGCTCCTAACACGGTACAAGTTAACACCAGTAATACAGTAACCACTCCAGTATCAGGAAGTTATTTATTAAATCAACAAAATGGTTATAATGAAACATTACAGCCTGGTGCAATTACATATAGTTCCATTACTTCTTCAAAAATTAGTAATGTCGGTCAATTACCATGCTGGCAATTTGATACAACAGGTATGGATTTAACTGATAGAGGGTTTATTTTACTTGGTGGTGATGGTAGGCAATATGGTTTCTATAATAATGTAACAAATTCATTTTATCAAACCCCAAATGTCTTATGGGTTGATGTTGGTGCAAGTGATCAACCATCCTTAATGGCTGCAATTAGTAGTGTTGAATCAAATGGCATATACAGTTATAGACTTTTTGATGTATACACTGATACAGCTAATTTATTTTGGGTAAAGGGGTTATATCCAAATTATTCCACATTTTACAATAATATCAATGGTGGTACAAGTGTATCAATAACACCGATTAATAATGGTAAACAATCAGCTGCATTAACAAGAAAATTAATTTGTGGTACAGCTGTTTCAACAAGCTTTCCGGTATCAGGATTTAGGACTACAAATGCTATTCAAGTAGATTCCTCAGTAACAGGTGCAGCAATTGATATTGCTAATAGTAATAAATACATTACAGTATATGATAGTAATTATATAAAACATGTATTTTGGTTTAATAATAGTGTTACACCTCAATCACCTCCAGCTGCAAATATTAACGTTTACTATCCTGGTACTATCACACAAATATATAAAATAGATTACACTACAGCTAGTTCAAGTAACACATTATTTGATTTACTTAGTACAGCCTTAGATACTGCTGGGTTTAATGTTTTATCTAAAACTTCAGGTAATATACAATTTCAAACTGGTAGTGCAGGTTATTCATTAGATATATTTACTAATTACGATGCTTCTGTAATTAATTCAGTTACACTTGGAGGTGATTATTTAACTACACAAACTTTTGGTAATTGTGTGCCTAATGTATCAACTATGAGTGAAATATTAATGGATAACATAACTTCCATAGGTTCTCCTGGTATAGTAAATGTAAAGTTACCTGGTGTTCCTGCAATATCATATACAGTAGATTCAGGTACTAGAAACAGTATAGCATTAATTAAATACTAATATGGCAATTGAGATTACAGATAATACAATTATAAGACTTCTTGTAAGACGTGGTTCTGAAGCTGAGAAAAATTCAATTATCTTAGCACAAGGGGAACCAGGTTATGCTTTAGATACTAAAACATTTGTAGTTGGTGATGGTGCTACGCAAGGTGGTAATAATATACCCAATGTAGATAATTCTTCAATTCAATGGGCTGGAACCACACCTGACTATATTCAAGTTACAAATGGCGGTATTTCAAACTTAAAATTGGCCAATATGGCTGGTAACACTGTTAAAGGTAATACAAGTTCAACAGCAGGTTCACCATCAGATATTGCGGTAGCATCTAATAATTTAGTTGGTAGAATTTCTACATTAAATAGTGGTAATTTAACATCAATACCAATTGCAACAATTTTTAGTACATTTTTTTCTGTTGTAGCACCAAACCCAACTTTAACCGGGTATTGGTTCAATTTAACTAATTACAAGTGGTATAGTTATGATGGGGTTAATTGGTTAAGTATGCATCAGTACCAAGCATCTGGTCCAACAAGAATTTTATATGTCGGTACCGGTGCATCTATAGCAACATATGACGGGGGTGATACAAATTCTGCAACCGTGTCAAGTGGTCCAATGTGGGAGGTTGATAATGATTATACTTCAAAAGTGTTAAGAGGTGCAGCTAATGGTAGCACTTCTACTTTACCGTTGGATAGCGGTGGTAATGATTCTATCACAATGACACAAAATATGATTGCACCCCATAAACATAATGTTGCAATTTTAATACCGGGTCATGGTGGTAATGATGGTTCAAGAGATGCTGCTGATGGTGGTACTTATTCAGCACCAAATACATCCAACCCAAATTTAAATTGGTCTGGTACAATTTCACCATTACCTCCTGGTAGTAGTGGAGGTAAGTATCAAAAAGATTCTTTTGGTTTACCAGCTGTATATGAGGATTACGGTAACGGGATTACAAATCCAGTTACATCACCGGTTAGTATTCCAACATTACCTGCATATCAGGGTGTAATAGTTTTAAAACGCACAACAAGGGTCTATTATGTAGCGTAATAAATTTATGCCAGCAACAATTAATAATTATTTTAAATCTAACGACGATTTAAAAGCTTTAACTGATAATTGTGTTTATATTTCAACACAAGCTGCTGATGTAGCAATTACTACAAAAGGTAATATATTTATAAAATTTAAAGGTAAACTGAAAAATCGTAACAAATCTATACAGAGATTAATTATGTATTTAATTGATGAGGGTTGGAAAATTAAGAAGATGTGCAACGTTTTTATGTATTGACTTGAATTGGGAAATTTCATAACATCTGTGCATGGGAAGATCGATGTCCAAAGCTCAAAAAGAGTTGTATTATCACACCTGGGAAGATAATGAAGTGTGTGGTGTATATAAGATGAGAAATTACAATATGTCTTATATAACTATCACTAGATGGATGCCAGGTGAAAAAGACCCGGTTACAAGTGAAATATATAATAAGATTCAGTTTATACCTACTATTAATGGTACACGACTACATGATAGAGGTAACATTAAATGTGATACAACTGCATGGAAATTTAACACTTTAGATGAAGCAAAAACTGGTGCAATGTATCAAATTGATAAGAATGCTAAAATGAATATGAATTTTAAATATACCCGTATTAAGAAAGATCAGACCGTGTAAACAAGAGTGAGTCTTGGACCCATTTCTAAAATTTGTATAAGTGTACCACCACCAACTGTCTCATTAATAAAGAGCTCTAAGAGGGTATCATTATTTGCAATTGACTTGATTCCAGATGGTGTAGCTGAGGTAGCTGGAACAACTGATATATAGTACACCATAATATTATTTATTGTATCTTGAATAGTAATTTAGCCTGTATTATAATATGTTATGATAGTTTTTGAACCTAAAGAACATAGATATTTTAATCAAGAAACAAAAGATGAATATCTGAGTGTTTCCAGTGTTTTATCTCAATTTAAACCTGAATTTGACACAGAGAAGTGGGCTAAAAGAGTAGCAATTAAAGATAACACCACACCTGAAAAGATTATACAGAAATGGGATAAAATCAAAGAGGAAGCTTGTGAAAGAGGTAAAACAATTCATAAACACATAGAACTATATCTTTCTGATGGTAAATATGATAGTTCCCCATTCTTTAAGAATTTTATGGATTTATTTCAGGTTGATTCTGAACAAAATTCAGTAATTTATCCTGAAAAGCTTCTTTATACACATACTTACAAAGTTGCAGGTACTTCAGACATTGTAGAAGACTGTGGTAGATATTTTAATATTTACGATATTAAAACTAACAAGAAATTTAAATATAACAGTCCTTTTAATGAAAAGATGTTATACCCATTAGATCACTTATCTGTATGTGAATATAATACATATACATTGCAATTATCATTATATGCCTATATGTATAGTCAAATGACAGGTAAGCATGTAGGTAAATTGAAGGTATTGTATAATTACGATAAAGATTTTTGGATGGGTATCAACATGGGATATATGAAAGATAGTGTTGAAAAAATACTCCCTTTGATTAAGAGATAGTATGAGTCAATTACCAGATGCAAATAACATTCTCAAGGAATTACAGACTTTACATAATGATAATGTACTAGAAATATTTTTACCGAGTTTAAAGAGTAAGATTTTGTTTCGTAAGCTTAATATCAAACAGCAAAAGAATTTGGTATTAGTTGCAATGGATAATGCTTTAAGTTTACTTAATTTTAATGTTGCCCTATATGATCTTATCAAAGATAATATTTCTGAACCATTGGAATTAAATAGTCTTAATATATTTGATAAGAACAGTATTGTACTTAGTTTAGTTAAAGATACTGCCACTCAAAAGAGTAACCCTTCTGATGAAGCGCTATCAAACATTTTAGCTAAGTATGAGACTAATAATCCATCTAACATACCTGGAAAAACTATAAAATTCAACGGTGGTGAGTTAAAGGTTAAAATACCTGATTTAACTACTGATTACAGGTTTAATAAGACTCTTTTAACTAAATACACTAAAACACCTGAGAATCATAAGGAGTTTATATCTGATGTATTCGTAATTGAGATATGTAAGTATATTGATTCAATTATAATGAAGAGTGGTTCAACTATTAAACTGCTAGATTATTCATTATCTGAAATTATTGATATTGTTGAATCATTACCGGTAATTACACCAATTACTCAGTATATTAGTCAGATTAAAGATATTGAGAGTAAACTCAATACTTACAAAAATGATACTATAGAGATTAGTCCTTCATTATTTATCTAAATAATTATTAAGCCATAAATATTATTATGGCTGCAGTTGACATAATTGATCAAGCTAGGTTATATGAATCAATCAATAACTTAGCTAAAAGCATTGAAAAAAGTAATGAGAAATTAATTAAATCTCTTAGTAAACTCACTAGCGGTACAGTAAAAAGTGATGCCAAAGCACCGGTAGGTCCAGGTGCGATAGTAGATGAAGAAACTGAACGACGTAAAAGGGGTAAGGTTTTTGAAGATGTAATCAACACTAATATTGTTGAATTTGGTAGTAAAGCAATAGATCAATTAAGTAAAGTTCTTAAAGGATTAGTTCCTAAAGAAGAAAAGAAACCATCAGAAGCAAAAAAACCTGAAGAGTCCTCTTTTTTAAAGAAATTACTTGCTTTAGCCCCTCTTTTACTACCATTAATAGCTACGTTATTAAAATTCTTAGCAGGCTTTAGTAGTGATAAGTTATTTGAGTTCTTAGCTAATATATTCCCTAAAATCTTTAATATTGGTAAACTAACCGAAGGGTTAATGAAAATAGTTAAAGGTATAGGTAGTTTATTCATGAAAGGTATCAAGCTATTAAAGAGTACCAAATTAGGTAAATTCTTTACTGAATTTGGTGATGATATAGCTAAGCTTTTCAAAGAAAACAAAATATTTAAAACAATATTCGGTGAAGCTGGTATTTTTAGTAAAGTATTCGGTAAAGCAGGCTTCTTTGCAAAAATGTTCGGTGAAGCTAGTGTATTTGCTAAATTGTTTGATGTAGCTGGGGATGCTGCTAAGATATTAACAGGTGGTTTCTTCGGTAAAATTTTTAAAGGCCTAGGTAAAACAGTATTGAAAAGATTACCAATATTGGGTTCTTTATTTAGCTTCTATGATGCATATAAAGAACTTTCAAGTGGTGATTACTTAAGTGGTTTCACTAGTTTAATTAGCGGTATTGCTAATTTATTTCCTGGTGTTGGTTCTGTTGTATCTATTGGTTTAGATTTCTTAAATTATCTCTTTAAGACTGAATCAATGCAAGACTTCAAAGCTAATCTAAATCAAGGTTTATTCACTCAAGCATTTAGTAGTTTAGGTGATACATTAGTAAAGAAGATGCCATTCTTAAAGTGGTTTTATGATTTATCTGAAAACATAGGTGGTGCATTAGCTGGAGACACAGAATCAATAATTAAGTTATTTGATCAATTTGGTTTAGGTGCTTTAGGTAAGTGGATGTTTGGTAATACGATGATGGATAAAGCTGAAGCATTTGTTGACGCGTCATTATTTGAAAAATTATTAATTACCGGTATTGTGCAACCAGCAACGCAACTTGTTGAATGGTTTACCAATTTATTTGGTGATTTAATTAAATCTGCAAAAGATAAAATAAAGAGTATACTTCCTGATTTTCTTGTTAGTAAAGATGAATATGATCCAGCAGCTGAAACTAAGAAATTAGAAGAAGGTTTAAAAGCTAAGAAAGCTCAAAAACTCAAAGAACAAGAAATGATGCTTAAACAACAAAAAGACCAAAGTTTTGAGCAAGTTAATGACTTTACTTCTATACCTGAAAACATTATTAAGCGCGGTGATGATATTAAAAAGTTCTCTAAAGATGATGCAATTATGGGTTTCAAACCAGGAGGTGATATAGATAAGATGTTTAAGAATGTAGTTAAATTCCTAGGGGATACTCTCAATAGTAATAAAGAACTTGTTGATATAGGTAAAAAACAATTAGATTTGATGCATTTATTAACTGAAAAGAATAATTCAAATTTAGTTAATAATAGTACAAGTAATAACACATATGTATTGTCTTCAAGATCAAGTGTTGCATCATTTAGAGAAGAAGCATTGCGTTATTAAATATTATAAATGAGTTATCCGTTTAATTTTGCATTTTTATATGGAGCTGAAAATGACGGTACGGTGCCACCTTTAGCCGTACCGTCTACATTTAGTAAAAGTGCTTCTCCAAATGTAGAATTTAGTCAACAATGGCTCAATACAGCAACTAATTTTGTTGAAAATAATATTTCAAATCTCGGTTTTGTTCAAAATCTAAGTAATAACTATCCAACATCTACTCTTAATGATATAGTTGCATACTATAAGAATGAACCAAATAAAAAGGTAGATCTTATAGATATTGTAAATGACTTCACATGGACTATATCTCCTAAAACAAGTAGAGGTGATGTACCTTATATTTGGTTAAATGAAAGATACATAACTCTCAATGCATTACTTAATCAAGCAGTGTACGGTATCACTGCAATATTAGATAACAAAGCAGCCCAAGCTGTATTACGCACAGGTGTTCAACAATTTGAAAGTTCAGTAGGTTCTTTAAGTAGTTTAGGATTATATAACTCAGTAAAAAATGTATTTAAAGATATAGGTCAAGATGCAGCTATAGCTGGTAATAAACTTTTAGATAAATTTGGTATAGTGGATACATTAGGTCCAGTATTAGAATCACCTTTATCACCATATAAAGGTCTTTATTACACTGTTGAATCAGGTTTTAACTATAAGATACCATTATTTACAAGCGAATTTTGGAATACATCGAACACTTTTACTGATAGTTCAGGTGAAGGTAATTCAGATTTTATAGCTGGTTTAGTAGAGAGTGTTAAGGCATTTGGTATGGAAGCTTCCAAATTAATTAATACTGGGAGCAATCAATATGGTACATATGTTGAATTTCCTAAACAATATGCAATGTCATCACCTGCTTCCTATAATGTAACATTTGATTTAGTAAATACTAAACCTGCTACATATATAGATGTGGTATCTAACTTTAAATTATTATTTTTACTATTCTATCAAAACTTACCAGTAAGAAGAAGTAAGCAATTGGTAGATCCCCCGGTAATATATAACATATACGTACCTGGACAAAAAAGAATGCCATATGCTTATTTGTCATCTATAGCTATAAAGAATTTAGGTGCAAGTAGATTAATGGAGATAGATTTTACCGGGTTAAATATAATAAATCCCCCTAGTAGTGCAACAAGTACATTCCCTGAAAGATGGACAACAGTAGTACCTGATGCTTATAGAGTAACTTTAACATTCCAAGATTTGATACCAGAAACAAAGAATACTGTTTATTCTTCATTCTTATCAAATTCAATAATCCAAACAAGTATAACCTAATATGGATAACTCAACAGGACAATTTCAAAACAATGTAGTAACATTGCCTAAGTTGCAAAATACTAGGTATGAGAACATTTTTAAAATATATAGTGATATAGATGGTTTAATGTACTATAATTTAAACAAGAGTATTAACTTTCCTAATAACTTAGATCCTTCATTATTTAATACTGTTAGATTTGATAGCCCTACACAGTGGCCATTATTGAGTTATAAACTTTATCAAACTATATATTTGTGGTGGATGATTACTGAAGCAAATAATATTCGTAATCCATTTATACAACCTAAAGTTGGTGGTAGTATAAGATATATTAAACCTGAGTACGTTCAATACATACTCGGACAAATAAAAGCACAACTTGTGTAATGACTAACGATATTTACAAATCAATAGACCCGTTCATACCACCATTATTACAAAATGTAGTAACATTTAATAAGAGTGAATACATTTATTGTGTGGTGTTGCTTAATGGTGAAGGTCCATTTTTAAATCTAACTACTGAATCAGTAATGGGTTTAAATATAATGGATAATGTTACTAAATTCACTCACACCGGTGAATTAGTATTATTAAATGATAATGATGTAATTGAGAGAGCATATAATAATCCTGGTGAATCCTATACCACTAGACAAGCTGATCTTAATACTCCCAATATAGAATTCTTTTTTAGAGGTGATGGTAGAGATTTAGTGTTAATATTAATTACACCACGTGATTCTGATAATTTAAATCTACAAGATCAGGTATCATTAATTAACCCATTTACATTAAAGTTCATATTCAGTATCACAAATATTAGAGATCAAGTAACTAGTTCCGGTAAAAAGTTAAAAGTTCTCACATTACAAGATTTAGATGAAAGAATTTTAGAAGAAGTAAATTTAAACTTTTCAACAGCAAAATTTATTGAGGGTAAAGATCTAACTAATTTAGACAACTCACAAAGAGGTATACTTAGCGGTGAAGTTATTAAGAATTTACTTACAAGTGCATTAACACAATCAGGTAAATTGGTAGACACTACTGAAATAAGCTTTGCTACCAATGATGCGTGGGATATAGGTGGTTCAACATTATACTACAGTTCACCAGCTACCTATAATGCCTATAATGATTTAATATATGTTTTACAGAGACATGTAAGCGGTCAAACATTTGATTCATGTATTTTAAGAAAAGAACGTAATAATGTTTGGTCGTTAATGAGTTTAGGTAATTATTTTAAATACGGTTATAACAAAAGTACTGATAGTGCTGGTGCATTGCATATAGAGAAGTTCTTAGTGCAATCATCAGGTTCTACTGTTAATGTAGTGTTGAAGAAAGACAGAACTCCTACAGCATTAGTTAATAACACGGGTTATCTTAATAGTAGTTATATAACAAATTATCAATTATACTATTCTGATGCTCAAAATGTGCAAGATGATATAATAACTCATGCAGTGCATTCATATCAATTGAACAATAAACAATTCAATGTTGATATGACAAGAAACAACATAGAGAGTGCTAGAAGAACGTTTGAAGATTTCTATGTTAAGCCAATGAAAGGCGAAAATGGTAGACCAGCACCATTCTTTTACACTAATGCAATAAGAAATCAAAACAAAAACATTAAAAATGTATTTAGCTTAGTTGATTACAGTTTAGATCAAAGATTAAATTGGGGTAGAAATCTAATTTTATTAAATGCAGTATATAAGGGGTTAACTATAGAATTTACAATTGATGGTATATCTAATAGACAATCAGGTAGATTTATATCAATAGATCGTGAAGATGCATTACCCACATCTAGTTTTGATGATAGATTATTAGGTATTTGGTTTATAGTAAGTGTGGAGCATATTTTTACAAGTACCACGTATCAAACAAAACTTATTGCTGTTAAAACATACTCATACTCACCAGTTGGTGGTAATCCAGATATTCAATAAATATAATTATGCCTAGTAGTGAGTATTTTAAAACAATAGATCCTTATCTATATACTGTTAATCTGTATTATAATAAAGACTACTATAGAGCATTCTCCAATTATTATAAAGTTTTAATATTCGGTATTGATACTTTACAATACTTTATTGATTACAATAAGAGTAAAGTAATAGATAACCCAATAGATGCACGTGTAAAGTTATATAAAGAATTAGATTTAACTGGTATGGATACATATCAGCAATTGCAATTTAAAATATATTGGTATGAACAATTTTTTAGTGATTTAAACATTATTAAAGAAACATTTTTTCAACAAGTAGAGAATCCTATATATTTTAAAGAAATAAGTGATAGTATTGGTTTACTTAGAAATTACTTCACTGTACCTGATGATTCTACATTATTAATTAAAGATACTAATTTTTCAGTGCAAACTAATGAAAGTATACCATTACCGGTTAATGTTGGTTCAGGGGTATACAATAAATTAAGAACTAACACTATATTATTATCTACAGAAATGAACTTTCTTAATACTGTTTTATATAGAAATAATATGTCTAATTTACAAGAAAATTTTACATATCCTAATGAATCACACGGTGAAAATTTAGTAACTGATTACTTTCATATAGATAAAATTAAAAATATTTCACAAGAAGTGTTAGAAAAGAGTTTGCGTCAATTTTACGGTCAATTATATGATTTAATCTTATTTTATGAAAACTTTGACTATGGTGATTATGAACTTAATTTAGCAAAAATGGAAAAAGGTGCTATTGAAGTAAGTATAGAAAGTACAACTAAAAAGATAACTTACTTACAGCAACAAGCTTTAGTTTATGTTAATACAGTTAATCTATATACTACATTAACTGCTCAATCTATTACTTAATTTCTATTACTTCTTTAGGTTGATCAGTAAATAACTGTTTAAATATTTCTTCTCTTGTATATTTTAATTTATGTATTTCTTGTTTTTCAGCTTTCTTTTCAATATCCATTTTCTTAATTTCTCTTATTGTGGTATTCTTTTTATCGCTAATAACCAATTTACTAAGAGTATCCAAGGTCATGGTGGAAGCATGTATTAACTCTGCTAAAGCTGAGACTTCTTTAGCATCAGGAGCTGCTTCTACCAGTGGTTTAATAGTTTGAATAGTGAAGTTTGTATCTATCACAAGTTTACTTGCTTGGTCTATAATAAAGCTTTCTAAATTTTCTTTAGTTATAGGTATTTGTTGCAGTATAGTGTCCTGGTTTCTTACTATTTTATTAATACCTTGTAATTGTGAAACTAAGGAATCTATATCTGTAGGGTCATCCATATAACTATTTAAGCTATGGATACTTAAACGGTTGATTACATATAGTCAATACACTAATATTTACATATGGAGAATTATACAAATTTCGTACCTTTTGAAATACCTAATTTATCTAATAGCTACACTTCAGTTGAATTACCAACCATTAAGTTTGTTAAAACCAATCCTGATGCAATTCTACCACGTAAAGCACATCCTGATTATCTTACTGGTGATACTGGTTTTGATCTTTTTGCTGTTGATGACGTCGTGGTTCCAGCTAGAGGAAGCACTATCGCACCTGTTGGTTTGAAGTTAGCTTATGTCACTCCCGGCTATTGGTTTAGAATTGAACCTCGTAGTGGGTTAGGATTTAAGAAGAATATCCAACCTCACCTTGGTATTATTGATAACCCATATCGTGGTGATATGGGAGTTAAGCTTTACAATTTTGGAGATAGTGAAGTGAGTATAAATAAAGGTGTAGCAATTGCTCAATTTGCAATTTATAAACTTATTACTGCAGATGTTGGATTTGTAGAAGAAGTTACTGCTACTGATAGAGGCGAAAAAGGATTCGGAAGCACTGGCATATGAACTTATATATTAGCTTAACCCCTAAATCATCTGAACAATTAGGTGATTTACCGTTATCAAAATCATTAAACTTATCTAAATTTATTTTAGATAAAATAGGTGAATACGATATAGCTGTAATAATTTTGATAGTAAAAGTAAACTCATGTATATTTGCAATAATACCACACCTATTTGTAAAGTATATAACAAGATGATAACGGATGTGGTTAAGGGTGGTCAGTATGAAAGTGTTATATTTTTACATGATGATGTTTATATTGAAGATAGGCATTTAACGGAAAAAGTTGATAAATATCTCCAACAATATGATATTATTGGATTAGCTGGAGGAACAGATTTACACATACGTAAACCATGTTTATGGCATATAATGTGTAATGAACGTTATGGAACTGTAGGTCACTATATAGATAATAAAAATATTACACATTGGTATGGAACCACTTTTGGTGTATCTGATATAAGAGTAACTGTTATAGATGGGTTATTTATTGCAGCAAAAGCAAGTATATTTAAGGATTCAAACTTAATGTTTGATAATGATCTTCCGGGGTTTCATCATTACGATTTAAAGTTTTGTATTGATGCAAACAATCTAAAATTTAAGATTGGTGTTGTTCCTATATTAGTTACTCATATGTCACCGGGTTTAAAATCACTCAAAAACGAAGAATATCTAAAGTCAGAAGATATATTTTACAATAAGGTTAAATAAAAAAGGCGCTCAAATTAATGAGCGCCTTCGTGTTATTATGCCACTATCACTTACCGGACTTCTTACCACCCTTGGCTGGCTTTTCAGCTGGCTTAGCAGGAGCAGGGGTTGCAGCGGTAACAGTTGTCTTTGTCTTTGCCATACATAACTATTTACACCCTGGTATTTCAAATTCAACCAATATTTGGTATAAAATATACATTGATGTTATTTGGTAACCAATATATTATTTAAGTATGGAATTTTTCGATTCTTTGTGGGTAGAGAAGTATCGCCCTAAAACTTTAAATGATATGGTTATCAGTGATGATAACAGAGCATTTATTGAAAAGTTTAAGAACAACGATATACCTATTTTGTTATTTGTAGGTAACCCAGGCACTGGTAAATCCACATTAGCTAAAATTATAGTTAATGAGATTCTTAATACACAATATCTATACATAAATGCATCAGATGAGAATGGTATTGATACTATACGTACTAAAGTAATGGGGTTTGCTCAGACTAGAGGGTTCACTGAAACTGTTAAAGTAATTATTCTTGATGAAGCTGATGGGTTATCACCTGATTCACAGCGTGCATTGCGTAATGTGACAGAAGAGTATTCCAAACATACACGATTTATTCTTACTGCAAATTATAAACATCGCATTATAGACCCATTACGTAGTAGATGTCAGCAAATAGATCTAACATTTGATATTAACTCAGTAATGGGTAGAATTGTCACGATTCTTACCGCTGAAAAAATTGAATATGATATTGAAGTAGTTAAGAAGATTGTAAAATCTAGTTTCCCTGATATTAGACTTACAATCAATAGGATTCAAAGATTTATAGTAGATGGTAAACTGATAGGGGGTAGTAAACAAGATAAACTTATTGTTACAGACTTGTTTACGTTAGTTACAAAAGGTCATGTGTTTAAAGCAAGACAATACATGATACAGAAGCAAGAAGTATTTGGTAATGACTTTCAAACGTTATTAAAAGATTTGTTTGACTATATAGACGAACAACAGATAAAAGATGAGAATAAAAAACTCGCTTTAATTACTGTGCATGACCACATTTATAAAGCGAGTTTTGTAGCAGATCAAGAGATCAATGCTTATGTATGTCTAATTAACTTATCTAAAATTTTATCTTCTTAAACCCATATAGATTGAGGTGTATGTTTTAGTACCACCTTGATCAGCTAACTTACCTGTATCACTACCATTAGGTATCTTTATTTGAGTATTAAGTAAGTTTGTTTGTGCTGGGGCAGTAGCTGAACCAATTTCAGAATTTTGTGAAGTCATACGTGTTTGAGATTTTACAATTTCCTGTTCATCTTCTTGATATTCATCAACTGTAATAGGTTTGATGATTTCTTTATTGTTGTAATGTTGACTACCTGCAACAGGTGTTAAATTAGGATATGCATCAATACGAACGAGAAGATCTCCAGGACAGGTAACATATTCATATAACTTACCTGGCATTACTTCCTGTGAGATATCACAAGTAACCAAACCATCCATATTATCATCATTACCTGGCTGATTAGATGGGTAATGATTCTTAATGTTAGAGATTCTAACTGGAAGATCGCTATTAGCGTAAGTGATTAATCTACGTTGAATTTCATCATTTAGGCTTTTAAAGCTTGGCATATTTTTGAAACCATCTTTAAATTTAACTATATCACCAACTAAGAAACCACCTCTTGTATATCTATTGATAGTGCTCTCTAAAATCTTGATAAATTTTTTATTCACATAATTATTTATTATCTCAGTCTAAAATTAAATAATAGTATGGGTAATATAAATTTATCCCAATTATCAAATCAACCACAATCGACAACTGGGTATAAATTTTCTGATTTAAACCTTGATATTGCTTCTGAGACTACGAGAACCGATTATATTAATTCACAATATAGTAATAACGATTTAAGATCGCAATATGATCTTGGTGCTATTAAAAATAGCATACGTAATATCTTTATAACCTTTCCAGGTCAAAAGTTATTAAACCCTACGTTTGGTTTAAATTTAATGCAATTTCTATTTTTACCAGTATCAGACGTTACCGCAAACCTTATCGGTCAACGTATCCTTAATGGGTTAATAATAAATGAGTCTCGTATTACTGTAAAAAAGATATATGTAGATGGTGTATCGGATGAAAATCGCTATACCATTACCTTACAGATTACTGTGCCATTTATAAATACTTATACAATTTTTACGTTAAAAGGTACATTAAATAGTACAGGTTTTAACTTCTATAACTTTTAAATATGGCAAATAAAAATATACAGGATTATAATCTAAGTGACACAGGTTATGTAGCATTTGATGCGGTATCATTAAAAGATATAATCATCGAACGTCTTTCACGTAATGGTGTATTTACAGATCAAAATTACGAGGGAAGCAATTGGAGTTCCTTTATTGACGTGGTATCAGTATCATACCACTACCTAATCTATTATCTCAATAAGAATGCAAGTGAATCCTTATTTTCTAAAGCTCAACTTTATGAGAATATGAACTCAATAGTTAAAAGTTTAGACTATAACCCACTTGGACCTCAAACTTCTATATTACCTTTTGAAGCATCAGCAAATGCTAATATTCAACAAGGAGTCTATACAATACCAAGATATAGCTATTTCACCTTCAATGGTATTAATTATTCATTTACTTCAGATATTACATTTGCAAAAACAGTTACTGGTGAACAGCTATTAACTGACTTTTCTAATAGAAATATTTTATATGAAGGTAGAATCCAAGAATACCCATTATATACAGCATTGGGGGATAATTTTGAAGCTATTATAATAACCGTATATGATACGATTAATAATGTTAATCCAATTATAGATAACTTTAACATATTTGTATACGTTAAACCAGCTGACACAGGTACATGGGAAGAATGGAAACGTACTACTACTTTATACACTGAATCAGGTAGTGCAAAGAGGTATTCAGTTAGATATAATGAAGATCAAAGATATGAGGTTAAATTTGGTAATAACATTACAGGTAAGAAATTAAATGCTGGTGATCAGGTAGCAATTTATTATTTACGTAGTGATGGTACAGCAGGTGAAATTAATGCAGGTGTTTTAAATGATAACCCGTTATTTTACTATAATACACCACAATTTGATGTTATCTTAAATAACGTTAGACCACAAAATGTTAACTATTTAAGTATTAACTTATCTGATGAATTAACATTTACTAATATTGTGGCATCTACACCATATGGCGGTCCTGAAACAGTAGAACAAATAAGAATTAACGCACCGCAAGTAATTAGATCTCAATATAGATTAGTTACTAAAGATGATTTTAAAACGTTTGTAAATAGAAACTTCAAAGGTTTTATCCAAGATGTTTACGTAGCTAATAATAATGACTATATAAATGGTCAATATGCATACTTAAAGAATATAGGTTTAAACAACACTTTAGAAGATAGTAGAGTATTACAAAACCAAGTTCTTTATGGAACATCTGTAAATTTCAATAATATCTTCATATATTGTGTACCTAAACAAACACCTTTAAACTCTACACAAGCAAGAACTAACTTTCTTACAAGTTCACAAAAACAGATAATTTTAGATGAAGTTAATGAAGTCTGTATATTAACAGTAAATCCTATAATATATGATCCAGTATACATAGCATTTAACATTGGTATATCACCAACACCAGTTTTTACTGTAAAAGAAGTAATAGAAAATTCCTACTTACAGGTGGTAATAGATAACAATGTAAATAGAACAAAAGCATCGATTACCCAAGATGTAGCTACAGTTATTACAGATTTCTTTAGTTTGAATAAAAATCTGTTAGGAATAACTATAAGAATAGATGATTTATCTAATGCAATATTATCGGTAACCGGTGTAAAATATATTAGCACAGTAAATGGTACAACTAATAAAACTGGTATAAGTTTAGTTTATTACAATCCAATTTATATAGAAAGTGATAAAAACATTACACAGCAAAATTTAACATTAGCAAATTTTATGTTCCCGTATTATTTTGATCCACAAAATTTGATAAACAAAATTGTTGTGTACTATGAAAAGGAATTAGTATAATATGTCTACTACAAATGATGGTTATTTAGATTTTCAAGTATTAGATGTTTTTGGTGTACCGAGTTTATCCACTTACACCGTGTCTAATACACCACTCATTTTTAAACCTTCTTTTGATACTTTTAATACACAAATATATAGTAATCAGTACTTGCTTTGGGATTTTAATGATGGTTCATATTCTAAAGAAATAACTGCAACACATTGGTTTACACAACCAGGTGAATATAATGTAAAACTTAAACTTATAACTGAAGATGGTACTGGTGTAACTAATTTAATAAACAGAACAGTTACAATTTATAATGTTGTAAGTGATTATATTTCATTAAGTACTACAGGTTTTACTGAAATTGAAGCAGGTGAATATTCACCCCCAATTAATTTATATAGATATAATAGCTGGCAATCAAGTAATAGGGTTAGTAACACTATAGCAATTGTACCTTTTGCTAGCGGTGGTGAAAGTATAATATATGATGTCTTTAATTACTCTAAACAACCTTATTCACATTTAATACCAACTAATAGATTTGTAATTAGAGAACAAGTAGGTGTTTTAAACATTTTTGATGATATAATAGTAGATAAGATTTATACATCAAATGAGAGTATTTATCTTAGATTAAACAACATTACCAAGCAGTATGAAATATCCACTACTAAATACAGTGATTCAGTGTTTGCTGGTACTTCAGGTGAAAAGACTGTTTACTTTGTAGATGATATACCAACTAATGTAACCGGTGCATACAATTTACTATTTACTTTTGACACTAGTAATTTTGATGATAACTCTTTATTCACACAAAACTTACCTATATTAAATGTTAATTCTATAGTATATACATTTGATTATATAAAAGCTAGTGTACCTAATAGTTTAACTATAACTTCTAATGGTATTACTGGTGAAGGACAATATTTAACTACATTTGATATTAATGCTACCCAATTTAAAGAGGGTGTTGTATCATTTGTAATTAGACCTAAAACAGGCCCTTCTTATACTGTTGATTATATACCTTTAAGTGCTTCAGGTATTGACTATAGTTTAGCTTTAATTAATCCCGGACAAAATAATATTTCTATTGCTTTATTAAATAAAAATGATGAAATAATTCCTGGATACACAACACCTTTATCTAGTATACAAATTTCATCAGATGTATATACTGATGTTATTTCTTCATATATTAAAGGTAAAATTATATTAAGCAATGTACCAAATGCGTCAAGTGAAAATATAAAAATATTTGCCTTTGGTAAATTAAGTAACGTAGGTATTCAATACACTGATAACTCATCATATTTCTATGATTTAGCAGTTTCAGGTACTAGTACACCATTCACAGTATATAATAGTGATAATTATGGAGCTGTAGCTAAAATAAATGAAAACTTTGATAGTCAAAGTGCATATCAAAGTTTAGCCACGCAACCTATAATTGCTAATAGCCCAATACTTATCAACAATGTTATGGGTCAAATAGGTGGTGATTTAACAGCACCTGTTAACACTTTAGGTAAACGTATATTTGAAAAGATAGCTAACTATGTACCTAACTTGGCAGATGTAGATACATGTAATATTGAAGCTTTATTTTCATTAACTGATTTATATGGTATTGAATCGGTTAAGTATGTAAGAGGTATACCATTGACAAATTACCCACCAGATATAGTAAGATTAGTAGATTTATTTTCTATAAAGAGAAACTATTTATTTGGTACTCGTAATAATTGGAATGAAAATTTAGATAAACGTACTAATGTATATAACACAGTGAACGGTATAAACACTGATTTACAAACTCCTACTTATTCTAGTCAGGTAGTAACATTAGATGTTGAAACAACTATATTAGATAAAAATGCAGAGTATATAGTTGCATACGAAAATTTTACAAGATTATATTCTTTGTTACCGTTAGATGTGTATGTTATACAAACACAAACATATCCACTATCTGGTATACAAGAGAGTTGGGGTTGGAGTTTAATACTACCGCCTAATTTTTATCAATTAACTCAAAATGAGAGGGTATTAACATTACCTAAATTCTACACATTTTATAAATGGAACAACTATATAGATGGTACAATTTTAGGCAATACAATAAATTGGGGTGATGTAGCTAATACACAAATTAAGTTAACTGATTATGAACAATACCCAGCATGGAACAATCCTTCATTATTAAGTTCATGGTATGATAGTTCTTTATCAGCATGGTATGAAGATAATGGATATGTCGATAGAAATTTAATATATACAATGAGCAACGGAGTTGGTTTATTAAGTGGCATATAAAGATTTTAGAATAAATATTATTAATGCCTATAGATATACAAAGGTTTTCAGAATACAGACCATCTGATTCAATTACTTTATTAGGTGATACTAAAGTTGCCAAGGATTATCAGAACCCGTTCTCATTTTCCGCATGGTTAAATAGCTTTAAACAATTTAACGAATCACCGGAAATCTATATAGATTTATACAGAAAATATCTTTCTAGATGGTATGTAATTAAGAATGATATAATTCTTACTAATGCAGAACTCATTGTATTATCATATACTAGTATTTTCTATGATTTACAATTAGCATACTTCACTAGTGATGAAAGAAGATTCTTAACTACTTTAGATTACAATAAGAGACAAGATATAGATATAGCAATACCATTTTTTGCTCGTAAAATAAAGTCTATTTGTAAAAACTTAGTGGATTTGCGTGAATCAATTAAGAGTCAACCAGTTAAGCTTAATTTAGGAGGTACTAGAGAAACTCTTAGTAAATTAATTTATGGTAGTATATATGCTTCTTTTAAAGATACTGATTTACAACCTTTATTCTATAAAGATGATATATCTGAAGAAACAATAATAAACAGTGTAAGAGTAATAGTTGAAGAACTCTATGATGATACTGATTATTATGTTCTCTCAGGTTACAATGAAACAATACCCATTGAATATAAATTATTCTTAGATTTTTCTAGTGCTATATTAACTCAATTAAGTGCTGTAGAGTTTATAGTACCTGAGTTATCTAAATATCTCACATTTACACCTGATTTACAGTCTACTGATTTACAATATCTTTACAATAAAGATTTCATTAACACAATAAACAATGGTTTAAGTGCTAATTTAAATCTTAATAATTTAACTGAATTAACTAAAACATTTGCCGGAAGTGATTTTTATTATCTTAGTACTAATAGTCAAACTGAAGTTGTATCAGGTTTATTATTTACTACAACCTCTAAAAGTGCAAATGAGCAAAATATTTTTGATTTAAAATTTGCAATAAAACAGTTGGTGGGGGATAATTTATACACAGCTAAAGATGTTGGTGGTTTCTATTTACCTGATAAAATTGGGGTACTTTATTACAATCCAATAAAGTCAACTTATACAATTAATCAAGAAAAATTACAACCGGATACAATAATTGTATATCCTAATCCAGATGTTTACCCATATGGTAGCAATGGTGTATTAAGCTTTGTATATAATACTACCGTTTTTAAACATACTATATCTGATCAATATATATTTGGTGATATAAAGGATGATAGAAATTTACCTGATTTTAAAGGTTATCAAAGTTATAATCAGAGTGTTAATGATTATTTCATTAACATCAGTAAACCAACTGATAGCGTAGGTTTCTTTAAGAGTAACAAAGATAATGTTTGGTTAAATCCTGATGTATATCCGATCAATAACACTGCAGTATTTCCCGTAAGTTCAAGACAGAATAAATTATTAATAGATAATAATGTTGATTTAATAAAATTTAGAACCGACGTATACGGTAATAGCTACGGTTTATTAAAAAATGCATTTGCTGTAGAAAACATTAATTTACAATCAGGTGCTTTAACACCAATTTTAGTAAACAATTTTGATGGTTTCTTCTTTAATTGGCCAAGATTTTCTGGTAATGATGGTAATAATTATGCAATATTCTACACTTTAACCGCTCCAGAAATAGATGATTATATTAGATCTGGGTTAAGTGCTAATACTTTTGATCAAATTTCTGCAGTTAGTGATCCGTATATTTTTTCACCCGCACCAACTGTAGGTTATATACCATTGTTTGCATTATCAGGTAATTACATTTACATATATGGTGGTTCGTTTACTGATTTGTATGGTACTAATATACAAACTACAATATATGTAGGAAATGTAATATATGATGGTTATTCATTTACCAATGAGAGTAACGGTCAATTATTTTATGAATTTCCTTCCACTGATTCACCATTATGGCCTGGTAATGTATCTAATCAGCTATTATTATACTACCAGTATTACATAGAAGGTGGTGCAAACAATAACGGTGAAAGACCAACTTTTACTGTACCTGGTACATTTAAACCAGCTGTTTTCAGTGATACAGGGTATTCAAATACATCGAATGTAATTGATGCGGGTCAATTTGTTTACTTTAATATTATAGATAACCAAGTTGTTTATTATAACCCGTTTGATAATAGGACAAATAATTATTATGAAACTTCTATTCCTTACTATGATAATGTATTATCTGGTAATGAAACCATATACACAGCTAATAGCGGATTAAATCAAAATTCTGATATTTACACAAAACGTAATATTGCATATGGTTCGTTAATAGTTAGATCAGGTAATAATACAATTATATCACCACTTTCATCAGCTTTAAGTGCTAACTTTGTAAGATACCCAAATGAAGTAAAGAATCAATTAAACAACAATGTTATTAATTTTGATATCATATATGATACAATTATTATTGAAACTACAAATTACAAAGTAGTAGAAAAAATAAATTATGATTATGATACTAATACATTTATAGGTAGTTACACACCTGCTATATACATGTCAGTAAGTGCTAATGAACAATCATTAGCTAAATTTGGGGATTTTTGGTTTAACGAATACTATAAAAATATTTTATTTTTTAACACCACACTTTCTAACTCAGTATCTGGTAATTTAAAAATTGTATATCCTTCAATATATAAACTTGATTTGGTTAATTATGAATTTAAACAGATATACCCGTTAAATAACGATGATTTAACAAAATTTAGTTTGAGTGGGTATTTATCTGGATTATATAATAACACAGTTCAATTCTACAACTTACAATATATATTCAATCCTCAAAATGTAGATTCTCCTTCAGTATCATATAATTATGAAACAGACATATACACAGTAATAATTAGAATGTATGATAATGCTGGTGCTACAGCAATACAAGAACTTCAATTTAAGTTTATAAGTGGTGTATTCACATTAATAGTCAATAAGTGTTACTTTATGAATGAGCTTATAAGAGATGAAAGTTATAGTAATCCAATAACAGCTCAATTTTTAGACTATCTTACACCTGTTGCTGGTTTAAATACTGGTGTGTGGGATAGTGCATTAGGTGTATATAAATTTTAAATAACATGAATTTACCAGCTGATACAAAATCATCAAGTATTGTACTAAAGAGTATCGATCAAACTTTAGTGTTTGATCCAACTAAAGATATTAATGTATCTATAGATTATTCATTTTTTCAATCAACAAGTACTATTGGTGGCGGTTTTTGTATATTTTTTATTGCAGATAGTAACAGTCAAATAGTTTCAGGTGCACCTGGTCCGGGCTTAGGTTATACTACTATAAGTGATTATTCATATAATGGTATTACCAATTTCCCTGGTACTAGTGCTTCTTATATAGCAGTTGGTGTTGATGTGGATGGTTATTTTGCTGTTTCAGGTACAAACATAAATGGTGGTTATACTTACCCATCTCCTAATAGTATTACTGTAAGAGGTGGTGAAAATGATAATTACAGTCTTTTAGGTAACAGTGGTGATTTGCGTAATTACCCAAATATTGAATACCCTAATAGTCAATCTTTAACTTTAAGCACTACACAAAATGAATATAAAACTATTAGAATTTCACTTTTAAATTTTTCAAGTACAGTGTTGGTAGAATTTAAAGATGAATATGGTGTATTTAAAACATATTACCAACAAAATTTAAATTTACCAAGACCTCAAAACAAAGTAAGAGCTGGTTTAAGCTATTCTACAGGGTTATCCGGTAATAATAATTTGTGGATTAAAGGTATAAATTTTTGCGGTTCACAAGGAAATTACTATGGTTCCAATACACCTTTAATAACAAGTAACATACTTGATCAGGTTGATAACACTATTTACTTAAGTTTAACTGAAGATAATCAGGCATTAAGTACATATAGTGTGCTTAATGGATATTTATATTATGTAGTAGATCCTAATACATTTATATTTACAAGTTATTATTATTCAAACACTGCTGAAGGTCTTTCAAGTTACACATTAAGTGAATCTGGTTTACCTGTTATATCAGGAGGTAATTTTAATGATTATGAAAACGGTTATTTTAATTATGTGAGATATTACTCCGCCACAGTACCTGAATTAATTAGTGAATTCGACACTATAATTTTTAATTTAACAGCAATTCAAGACTCCACGTTTAATATAACAAAAATAACATTAGATAAATTTGGTAATAATTCCGTACTTATATCAGCTGTAAAGAATTTTTACATAACATACAATGATACCAGCGCTTTAGCAATAGCAACTGAAACTAATAACTACACTAGTCCTAAATTCACTTTATTAGAAACAACATATCAAACAGAAAATTCATCATTTTCAACTACATATACACCAATAATATCAGTATTTAGAGATAACGGTGTTATAGATGTAATTGATATCACACTAACAGTAGCTAAACAAAGCTTTAACGAAATTACACAAGATTTTAGAATTATAGATACATATCAATTTAACGATAAAATTGTAATAAAGATGCAAAACCCTTTAACAAACCAAATTTACTTCACTTCATTGAGTACAGGTTGATTTAAAATATATCAGTAATAAAATATAGCGTAATGTAACCATATGAAACATTATATTAACGAAGAAGAAAAGAAAAAACAAATCGAACAAATGTGGGAAGATTATGAGAAGGCCAATAAAGCCAATCTGAAGCTTAACCAATATAATTCACTCAAAAATGATTTAGGGGGATATTTTGATGAAGTGGAGGAAGTATGTACAGATGAACCTGTGAGATATGAAAAACTATCAGAAGGTAAACCACCTAAACAAAAATTTAAAAAGAAAGGCGAATACACTACACATAAGAAATCAAATAGTTTTAACGAGTAAACTATACAATTTATATAAATTTATAAATAAAAGGTTATTTGATGACAATTTACCTATGTCGCAAATAACCTTTTACCCTATTAATGAGTGTTATGGTGAAGTATTTGTAGATTCGTGTCCGCATTTTCCAATAATAGTTTTGAATCACGAATATTTCAGTAAAGGTATCAAACACATTATAGAAATATTAATACATGAAATGGTGCATATATATTGTACTGTACATAGTATTGAAGAAATAAACTATAAAAATGGATATCACAATATAAATTTTAAAAAAATCTGCAAAAAAATTGGAATGAAATGTATGAAATCAACCAATTACGGATTTAATATTGTAACTTTACCAAATAATCTTTTGTATTTGTTCAACAAGTATATTCACGATGAAAAACTTGTACAATTAATTTCAATGTATAAATGAAAATATGATACCTAGTACATTATTAAACATCTTACATCAAGCAAGATATGTATACATTAATTTCGATTTAAATGAATTTTATATTTGGCACGGAGAAAGTGTTATAAAAATTTACAATTATGTAGGTAAAGAAATTGGTCAAAGTGATATTATTAATTATCAAGAAAATCGATCATACAAAAAGCATGAAACTATAAATATAAGAGACATTGCATTATCTATTGATGATATTGTATTTACAAGTCGCACATAATGGGTAAAAGTAAAAAACAAAATGATGAGTTAATAACTAAGAAGTTAGTCGACAATATGTGCGACAACATTTCTACAGTTCTCTTGGAAATGGGGTTATATCCTGGTACTGAAATGTTTGATAATATGTTTTTTAAATTAATGGATGAAATAGAAGAAGAAATTAAAGCAAGAGTAATAAAACGTATAAGAACCGTAATTGATAAATAGTTATCGTTTTTTGATCAATCTCTTATTACTTACCAAACAGTAAGTATAATATTTACACCCATCACAATATTCACCATTCCTAAACCAGATATGAGGTTGTTGGCAGGTACCACCATGTTTAATTTGACAACCATTAGGACCACCTGTTGCATTTTCAACATATGCCTTCCAAGAATCCCAATTGTTTAAAGTATCGTTTTCAATTCGCTTTTTAGCAGCATATTCAGCACTCTCTAAGTAACCTGATACTTGTTTTTTATTACGCTTATTGTTATTGGGTTTTTTAATTTTATTACGAAGTAAGATTTCTTCACTAACCTCAGGTAACTTTTGTTTAATTTTAAGTTTTGTACGTACATCATCTTGAGTGTGACCTTCTTTGAGAAGCTTCTTAGCTTTAGAACTAATAAAATTTGCAAAAAAAGCATCAATACTACCAAATTTATCAATTTTACGTTGAAGTGATGGACCATAAATATAAAACTTTTTACCAGTTATAATACAGGTTGCATAGATTGACTTTATCTTCTGTTTAACCTTCTGTTTAATTTTCACTACTATATAATAAGGGGTTCCCAATGAAAAACTCAAGAAAAAAATTTGACTCTTTTGGGAAATTCCGTATAATCATTAGCGAAAGAAATCTTACCCGTTAATCCATTATAACATGCAACTTAATATTACACAGAGTGAAACGTTTCAAACGGTAAAAAATATTATTATACCTGATGTTTATTATCGTAAGATGAAATGCGGTATATCAGAAATTGATAGCTTGTTTAATGAAGGGTTTCTTCCTGGTAGTACTTTTACACTTACTGCACAAGCCGGGTGCGGTAAAACTACTTTGATGCTTCAAATTCTAGAACAGTTGAGTAAGAATTATAGTGTTGGTTATGCAAGTGGTGAAGAACATATCCACCAATTAGCCTTTACTGCTAAACGTATTAAATGTGAAAATGTTCCTATTGCAAATATTACTGATGTGGATAAGCTGGTGGAATTGACTAAAGAATTGGATTTTCTTGTTGTTGATTCATTCCAAGCTCTTACAACCAAATATAAAGATTTTAATAATAGCGAGAAAGATAGATATGCAGTGCAAGAGCTTACTAAAGCTGCTAAAGCAAATGAATGTACTATCTGCTTTATTGTACATTTGACTAAAATGGGGGTTATTAAAGGTAGCACTCTTCTACCCCATACAGTGGATGCTAATATGAATATTGAACTTATGGAAGAGTATGAAGCGGATGGTGGTAGAACGATATTCTTCATTAAGAACCGCTTTGGCCCGTTAAACACTCTTAATGCATTTATTACACCAATAGGTTATGACTTCAATAGAAAATTTGAAACTGAGATAGTTGATGTAAATCAAACTAAGATCAAAAACAAATTTTACGAACAGATAGTTACAATTGAAGGTGATATAACTATAGGATGTATTGTAGAAAAGCTAGATATTAACATCGTAAAAGCTGGCTCTCTCTTGAGAGAATTGACGCAGCTTAACCGTTTGGTGAAAATCGGTAGAGGAGGTAATGCGGTCTGGAATGTAGTGAAGAAAACGGTAAATATGAATATATATGACTGTAATGTCACTTAAAGAATCTACTGTTAGAACTGTTACATTAGAGTGGCAACACAACAGTCAACCTCAATTTATCACTATCACTGAATGGGGTAACAAAGAAGGTGTAGATTTATCATCACATAATATAGCTCCTGTGCAACTAACCAATCAGCAATTAATGAGTATTATTAATTGTGCAACAAGACTTCTTTTAAATCCAAATAATAACAATTGATTTTCCATTTATTACCAATTAAAATTAATTTGTTATGCTTATATCGCACGAGGTACCAATCAGTCTACTTGAAAAATCGTTAAATTTTAATGATTACAATTATTGTTTAGTTCATCTATTAGAAACACACCCAAAATACAAGATTTTTTACAAACATTCGAGAATTAATAACAAAGAATTACTTTTAGATAATTCTATTTTTGAATTAGGTAAAGCTTTTGACGCTGATAAGTTTGCTGGTTATGTTGATGAACTTAACCCTACTTACTATGTAATTCCTGATTCGTTAGAGAATTACGAAGAGACACTTACTAGTTACAAGTCATTTGTTAATAATTACGGTAGTTTGAACGGTGCAAAGATTGGTGTTGTGCAAGGTAAGACCTATGCCGAACTTGTTAATTGTTATAAGTATATGGCTGATAATGCAGATTATATTGCATTTAGCTTTGATATGAGTCTGTATCAGGCTATTGGTCTTGGTAGGACTAAGCTAGAGAAGCAATGCTCTGGTAGACAGAGATTTATTAACATGCTTGTGGAAGATTCAATTATTAGGTGGGATAAACCTCATCACCTTTTAGGTTGTTCTCTTGCAATTGAATTTAAGTATTATAGGGAGCGTGAAATGACTTTTATCCGTTCTTGTGATACTTCTAATCCTATTGTATCAGGTATCGAAGGTTTGTATTACAATGGTACTTTTGGTATGCAAGTAAAGCCTACCACAAAACTTATTGAGTATATTGATATAAAAGTTGATGATATACAGTTGTTTCGCATTGAGCACAACGTTAAATACTTCAGGGAAATAGTTAATGGGTGATAAATGATAAAAAACGGGGGTGACTATATGGACTATTTAAATTTTGTAATTAGTGAACATTACTCTAATTATTGGAAATTTGAAATAGAGCGGAATAGCACCCCTGTTGATTATTATAAAGCTGACAGTCACTTGGCAGTTATAACTCTTTTAGAAGAGTGTAGAGCATTTTTTATAAATAATGTTAAGAATGATTTTGATTATGATAATTTAAATAATTATCTTGATTTTATTCATAATAAAAGTCTTGATTATTCTACTGAATCAGTAGAATTTTTTGCTATCAATATGTTAATTTTAAGTATTATAGAATTACTTAAGGGTCAACAAATATCTTAATTTATTAATATTGGATAACATTTCATCTCTAAGATTTAACAACTCAGAATTAATATCAGGTGAATAATCTTCTTTATTAATAAGGTTATAGGTGAGATAATCAACAATTTTTAACATTGTATTTGTTACATTTTCAGTAGAGTAATTTACTAATACAACATTAAACTCATCACCTACAGGATATATTCTACCATATTTACCTTGGTACACTTCAATAAACTCATCAATCAATGCATTTAATGCATCATATGTTTTACCAAAAGCTTCATGTTCAGCAAAACTTTTGGTTTGCCAGTGGAATACTCTTAATTGATTAAGTATGGTTAATAAGTTGATTAATTTCATCAAATGTATTTATTTACCGTATAGAGAAAGTAAATATATAATGAATATGGTAAACGTACGTGAGGATGATATTTTTACAGTGCACGATATTAAATTAGCTATCGGACAAAATAAGAATACAGTCTTCTTTTTTAAAGAAGGTAAATATACTGATACCACGTTGGAAGAGTTTGTAGAGATGACTCGTCCAATAGTTAAATATATTTACAACGAAGGGTTCATTAAGTTGAAGTCACTGAAAGTTACAATCTTAGCAAAATAAAAAACTTGATTTTATTTTGGAACGTGCATAATATATTTACAGTTAACAATGCCTAGGTGACCCGAATGGCTAAGGGACCAGTTTTGTAAACTGGCGGCGAAAGCCAACTGCAGGTTCGATTCCTGTCCTAGGCTCCATTATATTTAATAAAAATGCATAATTGTAAGTTGTGTAAGGGTGAAGTTGAACAAGCGCGTATTGAATTGCTTAATAGTTTTATTTGCAGTAAATGCGCAAATAACGTTAAACAGCAAAAAGTTAAAGGTATTATGGTTTTTAACCATAAAACCGGTGGGAGTGTTCAAGTAGTTTCTCAAGAAGCATTTCAAGATTATCGTAGATTAGCACCGTATGGTAGAAATACCGGTCGTGGTTCTGGGTTACATAGAGTAACCAAGACCACAAGTGCTATGTAGGTATGAATATTAATAAAAAAGAGAAAAAATATAAAGAATTACTAGCTTATAATAGAGAGTTAGATGAGCTTTATAGACAGAAATGGGCAATTGAGCCGATAAGGCTTGATAAGCCCATTGTACATGGTTATATAAGATATCTTCAAATTAGAATTGAGAATCATCTTCGTGGTGATTACAACCAAATAAAAAATGCTTTTGAACTTGTTGGTTATTATACAGCATATCATAAAACTAAAGATTTCCTTATAAAGCATAAGGACCATATTCAAGAAAAACATGCCACTCTTTCATTTTTTCTTGATCCTCGATTCAGATATTATATTTCCGAACAAAAGCAATTAGCAGATTTTCAGCGTATTTATGAATGTGGAGGACATCTTAAACATATTGAAAATGTTGTAGAGTGTAATTGCTCTTTTGATAAGCATCCTAATCACTTTAAACCACATTATGAGTTCTCTAAACCATGGTTGTTGGAGGAAAAAACAGAAGTACATTTACTTACTCATTATACACCTATCAATACTGATCTTGAGTCTAATATTTCTAAACTTAAAAAGATTATGTATAATACTAATTTTTATGAGATACTTTATGGTAAACGTAAACACGACCGTTGCGGCCATTACCCATATTTGAAAGATAAAACCCATGGGTATATTCACGGGTACCCTAGACCACGTATTGAAGAATTGTATGAATGGTAGAAATCGTTTAAGTTGGGTTAATACAGCAGTTAAACTTGCGCACGATATTGCTAATTATCGTAGTGAAGATCCGAATGTGCAAGTAGGTGCATGTGCAATTAAACACGATTCGAGTATTATTCTTGGATATAATGGTGCTCCATCAGGAATAGATATTGATTGGAGTAATAGAGATGAAAAACGTAAGAGGGTTATCCATGCTGAAGCAAACGTTTTAAACTTTGTAAAACCTGGAGAAGTAAATATTCTAGCTGTCACACATTTACCTTGTATAGAGTGCTTAAAAATTATTAAGCAAAAAAGGATTAATAAAGTTTATTATTCGAAACTTTTAGACTTTTATAAACCTGATGATGTATTTACAATTGCATCAGAATTTGATATTGAATTACTTTTTATAAACAATCTATAATATTATGGAAAGAAAACTTGCTACTGTAGTAAAAATTAACGATATTCAACCTATACCTAATGCTGATGCTATTGAAGTTGCAACAGTAAAAGGTTGGAAGGTAGTAGTTAAGAAGAACGAATACAAAGTTGGTGATTTGGCTGTTTACTATGAAATTGACAGTCTTCTCCCAATTAAGCCTGAATTTGAGTTTCTCCGTAGATCTTCTTATAAGAAGATGTTTAATGGTACTGAAGGATTTCGGCTTAGAACCATTAAACTTCGTAATCAAATCAGTCAAGGATTATTAACTCCAATTCCAGATAGCATTCTTGAACCAAAGGAAGGTGATGATTTGACTCAGATACTTGATATTATCAAGTATGAAGCTCCTATTCCTGCTCAACTTGCAGGTAAAATTAAAGGTACATTTCCAAGTTTTATACCTAAGACTGATGAGATTCGTATTCAAAACTTTCAAAGTGAAGTCGGATTTAATCCAGGTGGTGAACGAGTATATATTACTGAAAAGCTAGATGGTACTAGTTTTACCTGTTACTTCAAGGATGGGGTCTTTGGTGTTTGTGGTAGAAACTGGGAATTAACTGAGACTGATGATAATTCTCTTTGGCGTATGGCTAAGATGCTTGGGCTTAAAGATAAACTCACTAAGCATGGTAAGAATATTGCTCTTCAAGGTGAGCTCATTGGTGCTGGTATTAATGGTAATCTCTATAAACTCTCTGACCATAAACTGTTTTTCTTTACCGGTTATGATATTGATAAAGGACGCCGTATGTTCTTTGATGAGCTTGAATGGGTATTGTTTGGTCTTAGATTGGAGATGGTACCGGTAATTGATAGTAATTCAATATTACCTACTGGAGATATAGTCGATTATATGTTATTATTTGCAGAAAATAATAGCGTAATTAACCCTGAAGTAGGTCGTGAAGGTATTGTTGCCCGTGGACTTGAAAAAGAATTTAGTTTCAAGGCTATTAGCAACATATATCTTTTGAATGAAAAGTAAATATTGATTGAGTTGAATAACGCAGATAAATAAAATTTGTATGAACACACTAGAAAAAACAAACTTGGATTTTAATGAAATGCTTAACACATGTTGGGAAACAGCATTGGGTGTTACTAAGCGAGCTAAACTCTATCAAGCTTCCTCACCTAAAGATATGAGCTTTATTCATTGTATTTTTAGAGGCAATGATGAATATGCCACAGTAATGGTGAATTGTACAAGCGGTGGTAAAACCCAAATTGTTACTGTAGATAGCCCTTATTTAGATGATTGTGTTATACATCCCCCTATTGAGATGACTCAAACAGAATCAGAGCAATATTTAACTGCTGCTGGTTATTCTAATTGGACTTGTGTATGTTTAAGAGAGCCTTTATATTCAGTTAAGTATAATCCATTGTATATCTATACTGTACCTTCTACACTACAAAAAGTAGGTGGTTATATTGGTGTAGATTCAACAGATGGAGCTATCATTATTTTGGAATAAAACCGTTGATTCAATTTGGAACTTTTCATATAATTTTTACATGAAATTGCCGATTCTGTACGCCAGAACCAATACCGGTGCAGTTCAAACTTGGATTATTGAGGTATTTGAAAACAAATATCGTACCCACCATGGTCAGTTGGATGGAGCAATTCAGATAACTGAATGGACAGTTAGTCACGGTAAGAATATTGGTAAAAGCAATGGTACCACTGATATTGAACAAGCTCAAAAGGATGCTAAGTCTATTTGGAAGAAAAAGAAAGAAAGTGGTTACTTTGATAATATCAAAGATATTGATAATGATACTTTCACTGAACCAATGCTTGCTAAGAACTATGATGATTATAAGGGTGATTTGGTGTATCCTATATATTGTCAGCCAAAGTTAGATGGTATTAGGTGTATTGTTAAGAAAAATGGGATGTGGAGTCGCAATGGTAAAACTATTATTTCAGCTCCTCATATTCTTACAGCTCTTAAGGAATATTTTGTTAAATATCCTGACGATGTACTTGATGGTGAACTTTATTGTGATCGTTTAGCTCAGGATTTTAATAAAATTTGTAGTTTGGTAAAGAAAACAGTACCTACCAAAGAAGAACTCAAAGAGAGTGCTGAAACAATTCAGTATTGGGTATATGATAAAGTAGATACTAAGCAAAAGTTCAGTGATAGACATGAAGATATCACAGTTAATGTACCTAGTAGTGCTACTATTCGTAAGGTACCAACTCATTTTGTACAGACTATTAACCAACTAAATGAACTGTTTGAAAAGTTTGTAGATGAAGGTTATGAAGGTCAGATGGTTAGACTAGATCAATCATATGAGAATAAGCGTAGTAAGTATCTTTTAAAGCGTAAAGAGTTTCAAGATTCAGAATATATTATTCTCGATATTATTGAAGGGGAAGGTAATAAGACCGGAATGGCTGGTTATATGACCTTTAAGAATCACAAAGGAAAGCCTTTTCGTAGTAATATCAAAGGTGACCGTAACTATCTTAAGATGCTATTGAAGAACAAGGTAGATTACATTGGTAAACAAGCGACTGTAAAATATTTTAATCTCACCCCTGGTGATGAAATTCCAAGATTTCCGTATGTCATTAATATAGACAGAAGAAGTTATGAATAAAAATAGTATACCATCTAGGATATGGAACCGTATAATTAGAGCTACTAAGACTAATGATGCTCAGATTAACGGTGTTTGTTTAATGTGGTTATTTACCATTATTGGATCTTTAACCTCTAGTAATGGTAGGGTACCTATATGGTATACTATATCTTTTGGATCTATTTGGATCATTATAGCTTTTATACATAATTTAATTAATCCTTTAGACGAAGATTAATAAGTTTTAAAGTTATCTAGATTGGCCTCACTTAGTTTATAACCTGGACTAAGTGAGGCTATTGTACTGTTTACATCATTGATATAATTAGGAATATTAGTAGCTAACCCAGCCATAGATCCAAATGTCATATACCATGCCCCTATTAATATAATTTCATTATTAATAATGGTAGAAACAATATTACCACTATCACCACCAATAACTGCTTCAAAATATTGCGCTCTATTAGGATCTTTTGACATGTTTATCAATGTATTAGTTGATCCAAAAGTATTATTAATTAAACCATTTTCACCAATCAAAGCTTTTCTTTCTTGATCAGAATATAACAAAGGAAAGTTAGTTTGGCTATCAAAGTATTTAAGATAATTAGCTGGTAATACATTATATACTTTTAGAGATGCATCAACTTCTCTATCAAGTTCACCAATTAATATATCAGTATTAGCCACACGCTTTGTTTTCATAACATTATAAACTAACGATACATTATTATTATTAACAAAGAAAATCATGAATGGTGAATTTGAATAAGGTACATGATTAGCTAACAAAACATGTTTTTTAGTTAAAAGGGTACCACCTCCGACCCCTCCGAGAGGAACGATACAAGCTGCGTACCCACTTAGATCAAGACTTTTTACCCAGCAATTATTATTTCGAGGCCAATTATAGGGATTAGCATAAGGGGTTAATATATTTTTTTCTTTATTATCTTTAATTAAGTTATCAAAATTAGATGATATATGGGCAAGCAAGTTTACTTTTTCAATAGGAGTAGAAACTCCTGCTGTTAAAGAAGATGCAGATGTTGTGGGTTGTTTTTTTACTTCTATGATAATAGCATCAACTATTTGATTAAGTTGAATTCTAAGTTTCTCTAATTCATTCATACAAAGATATTTAATTGAAAAAACTTTAAATATACATTTGAGTTCCTAAATAAAAGAGCCTAATATATACGTGTCAATTAAATATGCACTCGTAGCTCAGTTGGATAGAGCATCTGCCTTCTAAGCAGAGAGTCACAGGTTCAATTCCTGTCGAGTGCACCATTTTTTAAAAACATGAGCGATACACAATACAAAACAACCAAAAGCGGAACATATTTAATTGCTGAAGGTGATTGTACCCCTAACTTACCTACGGGTACCATTGAAATGATAAATGATAAGTACAAGCAATGGTTGATTAGACGTGGCTTTGCTAGTGAAGAGTCTCTTAATTCGTTTAAACGACCGCTTCGTGGTGCTAGCAAAACAAGTTCTATTGCTTTAAATAATAAGAAAAAAGTTGCGATTAAATCCTAATTTGAATGACTATGTTTATTGTTAAAAAATATAAAGAGAACACCTTTAAATTTTCATACATAAAGATAATTAATCATGATCTTGTACAGTTTGTTAAATATGAACTGGAAGATTGGGAAGTAGCCCAGTATATGGGTGGTAATTAATTTTAAGGGAGCCTAGCTCAGCGGTAGAGCAGCGCCTTTACACGGCGAAGGTCACAGGTTCAAATCCTGTGGTTCCCACCATTTTATGAAATTTACTAAAGAACAAAAAGAGAAGATTAAACAACTTAAAAAAGAGTATGCTGAAATCTCTAGCACTCACAATAAAAAGTATGTTAAACTTTGTGAAGAATTAGGGATGAAAAACTTTGATGATGATTGGTTGTTTGATTACATCTATAACAGTGGTGGGTCAATTAAATTAATTGAACAAAAAGGTTTAATTAAAAGAAAACCACCTGAGCTAGAAATTCTTTAACATTATACAGATTGTTTAAGCAATTATTAAGCATAGATTTAAATGCTTAAATAATTATGCATGAAGACAATAATCACACTATCAGTGTTAGTCGCAGCATTTACCCTAAATGCTCAACAAGGGCCAAAAGGTCCACCTCCCGGTGAAGGTCATCCATTCCGTCCAAAGTTGACTGAAGAACAAAAGAAAGCAAGAGTAGAAATAATTGCTAAGTATGACACAAACAAGGATGGCAATTTAAATAAAGAAGAGAGAAAAGCGGTAAGTAAAGAAGATAGAAAAAAGTTAGGACCTCCAGGTAGACCACCGAAGAGAGATTAAGAAAGAACACAAAAGAACACAAAAAAACACAAAAGGCTATTTAATGTAGCCTTTTTTAATGGAATTTTATATTCAAACATATAATATATTCATATGGCAGGTAAAGGATCTAAACCGAGACCGGTAAAGAAGAGTGTATGGGATTCAAACTTTGATGAAATCTTCAAAAATGCTTCAAAAAATAAATCTGAAACACCTAAAAACCAACCACGTGGAGTAATTACTCAAGAAATTTACAATAATATTGTAAATGACACCGGAACAACAATATTGTAATTATGAAAACATTTTATGTAATACCTAATACTTGTGATATTGACGGATTAGCTGATCTTGGAGAACTTTGTATTGTTCTCGATGAAGCTAAAATGCCTATATGGGGTGCAAATCATAATGATAACCCTATTGATCTTGATTTTGCAATTCCCTGGAGTTTACTTGAAAAGCTTAATAAATTTAGAAAGATCATAGTAATGGAAACTGAGGACTATATTGAACTGCAGATTAATAAAGATATATTTGAAGTTCTTGAAAAGGTACCCAAAAAATTAGCTGATAAAATTATTAAATTTGCTGAAAATGAAAATATCGTCTAATAAAAAGAAAGTCTTAATTGTCAGTGATATTCATCACACAACTTCAAAGCTTCATAAAATTATCAACTATGAAGCACCTGATGTAGTTTTGTGTTTAGGTGATTGGTTTGATTCACACACTTATGATAGTATATTTGATTGTGAAAAGACTGCTAAATACTTGATGAAGTATGTATATCAGTCTAATGCATATACACTATGGGGTAATCATGATCTGCATTATTTTTTTACTAATCGTAGAGTAATGTGTTCGGGATTTTCTACTGCTAAAGATATTTGCATTACTGATGCATTACACCCAAACTTTAATA
>Ga0114978_10000236_pt1 | contig 46351 bp, 52 predicted proteins | sample S_140212_EF_Meta_FD_87027 | JGI IMG/M metagenome (GOLD analysis project Ga0114978, IMG submission 87027) | Freshwater microbial communities from Lake Simoncouche, Canada to study carbon cycling - S_140212_EF_MetaG | ecosystem: Environmental > Aquatic > Freshwater > Lake | place: Lake...
TCCAACTACAACTACAACACCAACACCAAGTGTTACAACAACAAATACACCAACACCAAGTGTTACAACAACTCCAACTAAAACTCCAACACCAAGCGTTACAACAACTAAAACTTCAACTCCAACACCAAGTGTTACAACAACTAAAACTCCAACACCAACTAAAACTCCAACCAATACACCAAGTGTTACAACAACTAAAACTCCAACACCAACTAAAACTCCAACCAATACACCAACACCAAGTGTCACACCAACAAACACACCAACACCAACAAACACACCAACACCAAGTCCATCACCATTTCCATTAACAGGTTATGGCGTTGATGTACAATATGCATACACTATTGAAATATTAGGTGATTTTAGTGGTGGGACAGCACCGGCAGGAGCTATAGCACCTCACCCAATATATACAGACGCAAATGGTGTTCCATTTGCGCAATTAAACGGAATTGCTTTGGGTGGATTTAACGGATTAAATAATTAAAATTTATAAATAAAATATATATGGCAAATTTAAAACCTATTGGCAGTGAAAAACTTACTGGCCAAGACAAAATAAAAAGAATTATGGAAATTGCTCGTTATAATGAAAGAACACCTTCCAATATAAACGAAACTTCCAAATCAGAATTTCAAATTTCATTAGTTGATGGAAATAACTATCAAATTGTAAAAGAAAAATCAGGATATATTATTAAAAAAACTATTTCTGAATCTGAAACAGATTATATTGAGCCAATGAAGAATAGAAAATATTATTTATCATATGGTCAAGCACTTAAAAGATTAAATTTATTAACAAAAGAAGTTAATAGATTGAATGAAAATGATGAGGGAACTTCATTGTTTGGTGAACAAAAAAAATTCGTTTTGAAAACACCAAAACCAGCTCCGGCACCTGAACCTGAAGCAGAAATACCTGCGGCACCTCCACCAGTTCCATCACCTGAATTACCTCCATCCCCTATGGGTGATGAAGTACCATCAGGAGAAGATATGGATATTGATATGAGTGCAGAAGAAACTCCTGGAGGAGAAGAAATGGATGTTGATATGGATATGGATATGAGTGCGGAAGAATCACCTGAAGAAAATGAAGATATGGTTACTTTCAAAACAATTCAAAAACTTACAGGTAAATTAACTCAAAAAATCAGAACTTTAGATTCTAAAGAAGGAATGACTTCAGAAGATATAAAGTATGTTATCAATATGGTTCTTTCATCTTTAGATCTTAAAAATTTAAGTGAAGAAGATAAAGAAGACATTATGTCAAAATTTGATGAAGAATCTGAAGATTTAGGTGGAGATGATATGGATGGTGAAGATATGACTGATGATACAGAAGTTGAAGATATTCAAGCAGATATGGATATTCCTGTTGAAAGTGAAATGGGAGAAGATTCTACAGGTGCAATATTTGATAGTATTTTCAAAGAATCAAAAGTAGATAAAGTTATTTCAAAATATTTTGAAGTTACAAAAAGTGAAATTAGAGAACAACAAGAAAAAAAGGCAAAACAACAACTTAAAGAAAAATCTGATATTAAAAAGAAGATGAACTCTGTTGTTAAACTTGCAGAAACATTTGAACAAGAATTGGCTTCTCAAAAATTTTTGGAAGAAAATAATAAATTTACATTTATTGGAAAAACTAATAGAAAAAATTTAGTTTTTGAAAATAATGGTAAACAAATAAAAATATCACCTGAAGGAATAGTAATATAATGAAACTGATATTCGTAAATGGATTAGGGCCAAATTATAAAGGTGATAATATTTACGAATTCATCTTTTCAGATGATTTAGATGTTTGGGGTGATAGTTGGGAAAGTAAACCATCAAATGGGTATCCTACACCACCTGAAATAAAATACATTAAAAAAGTTGGAGTTCTGAAAAATACTGATGTTAAATTGGAATTGATTCAGAACTCCGATTTTTTTTCTATGATAGATGCAATTGACGATGTCGTTGCTTTAGCCTGGGAGAGTGAGGAATTTCAAGGTCAAAAACGATTAGTTTTTAGATTTGGAACTTCGGAGCAAGAAATAAAAGATAAACTTTACGAAAGGGATTTAATTTTAGAATTCGAAAAAAAAGTAGTATATGAAAACTAATCATTTAAAAGCAATTAAATTAGTAGAAAAAGGATTGTCATCAAAAACTGTATTAAAGTTGAGTGAATCTCAAATTAATACACTATATAATAAACTTATTGTTGAAGCAACAGAAACGGTCACAAAGCAAAAAACATATACTCAAGACGAAGTAAATTCAATGAAAGTTAAAGGACAATCAATGCCAGGTGGAAAGTCAATCAAAGTAAATCCTGATAACAGTGTAACTGTTACAATGGAAGGTGAAATGGATGAAGATGTGGAAGTAACATCAGATCCTAATAAAGAAACTGAAACTCAAGATCCTCATCAAGTAGGTCCATCATCTAATGATGGATTTGGTAGTGAAGATGATGGTATGGGTATGTTTGAAGAAAAAAAAGAAGGTCCAAATCCTTGGGCCATATGTCATTCACAAGTTGGACCAAAAAAATCGAGAAAATGGGAAAGATGTGTGAGAGAAGTAAAAAAACAACTGGGAGAAGGAAAAAATCCCGTATCTTTGTTTTTAGAAAATGAAATTACTAAAATTGTTGAAAGAAATTTACCACCAAAAATAACAAAAGGAGATCTAATGAAATATCTTAATGAAGCAGACAATTTTGCAACAAAACATATACAATCTAACTTTGGAGTAAAATCAAAACCTAAAGTTAAAAAAGAAGTTGGTGAAAATAGTCCTTCGACAGCACCAACTACAAAACCGGCACCAACAAAACCTGGCACAAAGACACCACCAAAACCAAGACCATCACATCCTGGAAAAAATCCAAATCCGGGTGAAAAAGAATCACCAAAAGCAAAAAGTATTTCACCTGAAAAGGCTAAAGAAGAAGTTATTAACCTTATAATTAATTTATTACAAAAATAATCATGGCAAAAAAATTAAAAGAACAAATAAATTACGGAACTACTCCTGAAAGGATGGATCCAAATTTAGAAAGAAAATTAGCTAGTCCTGAAAATTTATACGCTAAAAATCCTGCAATGAAAAAAGGTGTTGCGGATGTGCAAAGATTAGTTAGCAGTCGATTTCAAAAAGTTGCGGATAAATTAAGGGAAGTAACAGGAATTCAAGATTTAAGTTCAAAACAAGTTCAAGGAATGGTTTATAATGAAATGATGAGAAAACTTCCTAATATCATGAGTATTGAATCTCGTCATAGAGATGAACTTATTGATTTGGCAAAAGAAGCTTCATTAGACGAAGCTGAAGTTCCTGAAGATTGGTATCAAATTGAAGCAACTTTAGGTATGCCGGATACTTCTAATTTTAGATTTGAACCTGAAGATGACGACGATGAGGAGGAAGAAGAAGAATCTGAACAACCTGAATATCCATCATTTGATGTTGAAGATTTAACAGATGAAGAAGAATTAGAATTAGAAAAACATAAAAGAAATATAATAAACGCAATTATTCAGGGTGCTGCGAAAAAAGGACATTACCTTTTTCAAAAACCTGAAGTTAAAGCAAGACTAGATGCAATTGATCCGTCTCTTTATAGGGATTATTTGGGTATTATGGCTATCAATGATTTTTTATACTTTAGTATGGAACAAATGATTGAAATGATGAGTCAAACAGGTCAGGGAGTTGCGGGTAAAGTAGAATTGGGGGATGCTGACGAAGAAGAAGGTGGTGAGGAAGGTGAAGAAGGTCCTGATACTAAAATTATGGCAACGGGTATGATTTTTCCTATTCTTTGTCACGAAATCATTAAAGGATTAGAAGAAGCAAAAGGTAGACACGGTCATTCTAAAAACCCAAGTGTTCGTGAAAAAGTTAGAGGTGCGGTTGATGTATTATCTAATGAACCAATGCAATTAAGAATAGGTCCTGAAATTAAAGAATTAATTAGATTTGCAATGCCTGATGAAATGTTTAAGCCTGAAAATAAAGGTTTGATAAATTGGTTTGATATTTCATTATTCCAAATACCAGCTAAAGAATTTTTAGAAATTATCGGAAATGCAATTTCCGAAGATAAGTCTAAAGTTAAAAAAGCAACCTTACGATTTGAAGAAGTGATGAAAGAAGCTCAAAAATTGAAAGAAGAATTTGAAAGTTACAAAAAAAAGAATAATATTGACGATGAGGATGATGAAGATCTTGATGATTTTTTGGGCAGCTTGGGAATAAGTTTACCTAAATAAAATTTGTGACAAAAGAACAACTAATTATAGAAGCTACGAAGTGCATGAGAAACACACCTTATGCACTTCGTACTTATTTACAGACCTACGATAATACCGTATCAAAATATGTTCCATTAGATTTATTTCCAGATCAAATTAGTTTGATTGAAGATTATGATAGTCACAATGAAAATATTGCATTAAAATATCGTCAAGCCGGAGTGTCTACAGTTACTGCCGCTTGGGCCTCAAAAAAGTTAGCATTTGCAAAAAAACAAAAGCCTGAAAAAATTCTAATCATTGCTAATAAATTAGATACATCTGTTGAGATGGCTAATAAAATTAGAAATTTTACAGAACAATGGCCTGCTTGGGTAGGTATTGGATTTTCTGTTGATAAAAACGCTGCGAGACATTTTAAACTTAACAATGATTGTGAAGTTAAAGCCGTTGCAACATCAAAAGATGCCTTAAGAGGATATACCCCAACCATTCTTATTTTTGATGAGGCTGCGTTCATTGAAGCGGATGGAGATTTTTGGTCTGCTTGTATGGCCTCTCTATCTACAGGTGGTAAAGTTATTGTTGTTTCTACTCCAAACGGTTATGATGCAATATATTATGAGATATACGATCAGGCTTTGAGGAATATGAATGACTTCAAAATATCTGAAATGTTTTGGTATCGTGATCCACGATATACTAAAGACTTATATATGGTTAAAACAAATGATTTAGTTCATTTTCTTTTAAACAGAGAAGATTACCCAAAAGATACAGTTCTTGATTTATCAATAGATAATCCATACGAAAGAGATCATTCTAAAGTTACTGATTATATTAGTCAAGGATATAAACCTTGTTCGTCTTGGTTTGAAGGGATGGTTAAAAAACTAAAATTTGACCGTAGAAAAGTTGCACAAGAATTGGAATGTAATTTTTTAGGGTCGGGTGATAATGTATTTGATTCTGATTTAATGCAAAATATTGCAAAGAATCAATTAAGGGAGCCAACAGCAAAAATGATGGGTGGAGCTTTGTGGATATTTAAAGAACCTGAAAATAATCATAAATATGTTATGGGGGTAGATGTATCAAGAGGAGATTCTGAAGATTTTAGTAGTATTCAAATTATTGATTTTGATGAAAGAGAACAAGTATTGGAATATGTCGGTAAAGTCCCTCCTGATGTGATTGCGGAGATTGCTTATAAATGGGGTACAATGTATAACGCATACTGTGTTGTTGACCTTACGGGTGGTATGGGTGTCGCCACAGCGAGAAAATTACAAGAGATGAATTATCAAGGGGGATTATATGTTGATAATGTCGATACGACAAACAAATGGAAATATGATCCCAAGTTGAATGAAAAAATACCAGGAATAAATTTTAACAATAAAAGAGTTCAAATTATATCGGCTCTTGAAGAATCGGTTAGACACGGGTTTAAAATCTATTCAAATAGATTATATAATGAAATGAATACTTTTATTTATATAAATGGTAGACCTGACCATCAAAAAGGACATCACGATGATTGTATTATGGGAATATCAATGGCAATATATGTTGCTGAAAAATCTTTTCAGTCTTTGACGAAAGTAGTTAATCATACAAAAGCAATGTTAAATTCTTGGTCAACTGTGACAAATGAAAATAAAAGCGCATCTGAATTTTTCAATCCTATGGTTCCTCAAGCTGGCAATAATTCAAGACCTTTTAATAACGAACCAACAAAACAAGACTACATGAAATATAAATGGTTATTTGGATAACAATAACTATTTATATTATCAAGTTATTAAAGTAAAATTGTAAAATGAGTGATCAAAATTTAACGGTTTGGCAACGGTTATCCAAAACTTTTGGACCTAATTCCCTTCTTAATCAGGACTATCCTACTTTCAAGTTTGATAAGAAAGAATTATTAAGAACAAAAAGTAGAGAAGAATACGAAAAAGAAAAACTTCAAGCTCAACAAACATTCTATTTAACAAATCAATGGGCTAAAGTTGAAAATAACCTTTATTCTCAAGCAATTTATTATGAACCATCAAGATTATCAGCACAGTATGATTATGAATCGATGGAATATACACCTGAAATTTCAGCCGCTTTAGATATCTATGCTGAAGAATCTACAACAACAAATGAAGATGGATTTATTCTTCAAATATATTCAGAATCAAAAAGAATAAAATCTGTATTGGCTGATTTATTTAATAACTCATTGGATATTAATACAAATTTGCCAATGTGGACAAGAAACACCTGTAAATACGGTGATAATTTTGTTTATTTAAAATTAGATCCTGAAAGAGGTATTGTCGGTTGTCAACAATTGCCAACAATAGAAATTGAAAGACATGAGGTTGGAGCAAGTCAAAGAATCAATGTTAACATTGAAAAGGGTGAAAAACTTAAAGCGTTAAATTTCACTTGGAAAAATAAAAATATGGAATTCCAATCTTGGGAAATTGCCCACTTTAGATTATTAGGTGATGATAGAAAATTACCATATGGAACCTCAATGTTAGAAAAGGCAAGAAGAATTTGGAAACAATTACTTTTATCTGAAGATGCGATGTTGATATATCGTACATCAAGAGCACCTGAAAGAAGAATGTTTAAAGTATTTGTGGGAAATATGAATGATGACGATGTTGAAGCATATGTACAGCGTGTCGCCAATAAATTTAAAAGAGAACAAGTTGTTGATAGTAAGTCAGGAAATGTGGATATGAGATTTAATCAAATGGCAGTAGACCAAGATTATTTTATTCCTGTTCGTGATCCGTCAGCACCGGATCCAATTACAACATTACCAGGTGCAACTAACTTATCAGAAATTGCCGATATTGAATATATTCAAAAGAAATTATTGACTGCCCTTCGTGTTCCTAAAGCATTTTTGGGATTTGAAGAAGTTGTTGGTGATGGAAAAAATCTTTCTTTACAAGATATTAGATTTGCAAGAACCATCAACAGAATACAAAAAAGTATGGTGCAAGAATTAAATAAAATTGCAATCATTCATTTATTTCTTTTAGGATTTGAAGATGAGTTATCTAATTTTACATTAGGTTTATCAAATCCATCAACCCAAGCAGATCTTTTAAAGATTGATGTTTGGAAAGAAAAAGTATTACTTTATAAAGATTTGGTTACAGATCCTGGTAACGGAATTCAAGCAACATCATCTACTTGGGCTAAAAAACATATTTTTGGTTGGTCTGATGAAGAAGTTAAACTTGATCTACAACAACAAAGAATTGAAAGAGCCGTAGGAGAAGAACTTAAAGCAACTCCAACAGTAATAACAAAAACAGGAATTTTTGATAATATTGATAAGTTATATGGAACTACTTCAGGATCAACAGCACCTGCATCAAGTGGGGAGGCATCTTTTGGTGGTGAAGAATTTGGAGCAACACCACCTCCAGCACCTGAAGGAGGTGCTCCAATAACTGGAGAAGAAGGAGCACCACCACCAGCAGAGGCAGAAGTAACACCAGAATCAAGAATGGATAATTTAAACATTTTAGTTGAAAATAACCTAATTGAAGGCGCTCAAATGATAAATTTGGGACATGGACAAGATTCTTTAGGAGAAATTTCAAAAGAATTAGATAAGTTATTGAATTCGTAATATTTATTTGAAAACTAACTATAATGACTTTCGGACAAGTAAAATCCATAATTGAAAAAAATCTAATTGAATCCTACAATAATGAGTCGGATTTCAAAAAATCTTTAAAAGAGTTTAAGCATAATGTTTTGAGTAATAAAAATATTTCAAAAATTTATGATTTATATGATCAATTGAGTTCACCTCAAGGATTAAGTGAATCGGACGCAAAAGAATTCATAAATGAAGGAGTGGATCTTATTAGAAAGTTTTTAGAAAATGTAAAATTACCTAAAACAATATCTGAAAATGAGAACAATTATTCGGATATTGATACTTTAGTTTATTTGTCCAAAACCAGTATTAAAGAAAGATTATCTGCAAAGAAAAGCATTGTAAAAGTTCTCATGTCAGAAAAAACAATTGCAGAAAAGACAATTAGTTTACCTATAAAATCTATGGTTAGTATTGCGAATCAAACATTGAATAGTTATATACAAACCCTTGATGAAATTTCAAAAAAACAATTTTTTCAATTAATTTCTGAAGATTCAAAAGATTTAGAAACAAAATTTGAAACAATTCGTGAAAATACAATTAACAAATTAAATGTTATATTGGAAAATGAAAAAGAAATTGAATTAAAGACAAAAATATCAGAAACAATTGAAAAGATTAGAATTGAAAAGTTTGATCAATTGAATTTTCTTAAATTAAAGAACTTGGAAGAGTCCCTTTAATTATATTTTAATTTTTCTTTATAGGAAGCCTTTAAAATTTTATTCCTTTTTAAGATTGATTTTTTAGTGAATTCCTTTTTTTCAAAAAGAATTTGATTTTGTTTTGTTTTAATTACTTTAGATTTTAATTTTTTTAAAGATCTCTCAATATTATCTCCGTTTTTTACTTCGATTATTAGCATAATTGTATTCCTCTTTATTTGTAAATATTTTGACTATAGAGAATATATGTGTTATTTTTATAAAAAATAAACTGTATTTCAATATGAAAAATAATGAAGAAAGGAAAAAGTGTTAAATTAAATTTATTCAATCCAATAAAATCTATCTACGGAACTGTAGATTCTGAAAATTTTAAATCTGTATATCTTAATATACAATCGTGGGTATCACCAAAATTTGAATATGACAATTGGAATAGAGTTGTTTGTAATCTATCAAGAGATATTAAACATTCTGTTTATAACTCAATAACGCCAACATTGTTTTTAGATAAAAGTGTTGTTGATCTTGATTTAAGAACAAGCGGAATATCTCACGGTAAAAAGTCCTTTTTTAATTTAGAAGTAAATCTTTATGTGCATCAAGAAATTGATTTTAAATCTCAAGAAATTAGAGACTCAATAAAAAAAATTGTAAAAAATATTTACACAAACACTATTGATAACAACAAATATTTTGAGTTTTCAACATCAAAAAAACTTAAAATTTAATAACTAATCATTTATAAGATATTTATTTTAAAAACTATAAATGAAAAGTTTAAGAATTTTAGAGGCAAGCGAACTTGGACACGGTATTTTAATTGAAATGGACGCAGGATGGGTAAATCCTAAAGATACTCTCAACACTCCTATTTTAGAACAAAATATGAATTTGGATTATAGAAATCCTTTTGAATTTTATGCTGTATTACAGAAATATGACACAGCAAATAGAAATGGAAGATTTTATCCTGAAAAAATATTAAAAAGAGAATCAGAAAAATATAAAACCGCAATTAAAAAGGGGTTATCAACTTCAGAATTAAACCATCCTGAATCTTCATTGATAGATTTAGATAGAGTGTCTCACATTATTACGGATATATGGTGGGATAAAAATATTTTGATGGGAAAATTAAAACTTTTAACATCTCCAGGTTTTCACGAAAGTGGAATTGTATCAACTAAAGGAGATCAAGCAGCAAACCTAATGAGACAGGGTGTAACCCTCGGAATCTCATCAAGGGGTGTTGGGTCACTTAAGAAGGTTGGTGAAAGAAATGAGGTACAGGATGACTTTGAGTTGATATGTTTTGATCTTGTATCTTCACCGTCAACACCAGGGGCTTATTTATTTCAAAATCCTGAAGACAGAGAAAAATATGAAGAAAATCTTGAGGAAGAGAAAAAAAATCAACCTGTAGATTTTTCTGCGGCCGACAAGTCTATTGATTTAATGAAAAAATTATCTCATTATTTAGGAAAATAATTATTTATGGACGAGAAATTTTTTGTTGCAAAAATCACTTACGATCTTCCTGATGATAATACAGGTAAGATAAAAAAAATTAGAGAAGAAAAATTGGTTAAAGGATATTCTGTAACCGATGTAGAAGCAAAAGTCACAAAAAGATATGAAACATTTTCTTACGATTGGAGAATAACTTCAGTATCCGAAAGTAAAATAGATGAAGTAATCGATTAAAATTTTTAAAGTGGTCAAATTTGACCACTTTTTTTTTAATTATTTATTCCGTTATTCAATAAAAATTCAATTTTTTTCAATTTGGGCAGTATTTATTAGTTAAATAATAATATTGCTATGCAAGAAACTAAAAACGTAGTACAAGAGGCACTCATTCAAATGAAAAATGTTGAAGAGGCAATTGCCGAAAATGCAAAAGGAATACTTGCTTCAACTATGAAGGAAGAAATCAATCAGTTAGTAAAAGAATCTCTCTCCGAACAAGATGACGAGAAAGATGGGGTTGACCTAGATGTTGATATTGAAGATTCAGATTCTGATGATTCAATGGATACTGATAACGAAGATGATATGGACATGGACATTGATATGGACATGAATATTGATTCTGAAGAAAGTCCAATTGACTTAACCGACGCTTCAGACGAAGAAATTCTTAAAGTTTTTAAAGCTATGGGTGAAGAAGATGGTATCATCGTAAAAAAAGACGGTGACGACATTCATCTTACCGATAACAATTCTGATTCAGAATATCTTGTTAAGCTTGGGGAGTCCGAAGAAGACGAAACTATAACTATGGACGAAATGCAAGACATGGACGAAATGCACGATGATTCAGTTGATGACGTTATTAAAGCAATTTTTTCTAAAGATGGAAACAATTCAGATGTTGATATAGAAGACGATGAAGTTGTTTACGAAATACATCTTGACGAAGAAGGCGACGAAGATTTCGACGAATCCGAAGAAATGGACGAATCTGAAGAAATGGACGAATCTGAAGAAATGGACGAATCTGAAGAAATGGACGAACAAGCTGACGACGAAGAACTTGACGAACAAGCTGACGACGAAGAACTTGACGAACAAAATTGGGAAGAAGATTTGGACGAAGCTTACAACCCTAAAAAAGCAACAAAAACTGTAAAACCTAAAGGTGTTGGAATTGGAAGCGGTCCTAAATTCTCATACAAATCAGCTGGTAAAGGTGGTTTCAAAGAGGACAAAAAAGAAGGTCCTAAAACTATGGGAACAGGTAAAGCTAAGTTTGAATACAAAGAAGGCGGAAATGCTCAAGGTAAAGCTAAAAAAGTTGAGACCAAAGAAAGTCAAGGCTACAAAGATAAGGAAGATGAAAGATTATCTATGAAGCATGGTAAAATTGCTTCAAAAGATCTTAAATCAACTAAATCCCGTAGAGATGATGCTGGATTTGAAAAATCTGAAACTAAAGAAGCTGCAAGAACTTACGGCATGGGATCTAAAGAAGGTAGAGGTTTGAGAAAAGGCATTACTAATAACCGTAATTATGTTTATGGTAAAGGTGGTGTTAAAGTTGAATCTTTAGAAGTAGAAGTTAGTATGTTGAGAGAAAAGAATGAAGAATATAGAAAAGCATTAAATATTTTCAGAGAAAAACTTAATGAAGTTGCTATTTTCAATTCTAATTTGGCTTATGCGACAAGATTGTTTACTGAGCATTCAACAACTAAAAAAGAAAAAATAAACATTCTTCGCAGATTTGACGGAGTTGAGACACTTAAAGAATCGAAAGGTCTTTATAAGTCCATCAAAGATGAATTAGGGAAGACTGAAACAAAAACAATGAATGAATCAGTAGAAAATAAATTAAATAAAACAGTTTCTACAGGTTCATCAACAACCCTTATTGAATCAAAAACTTATGAAAATCCACAATTCTTAAGAATGAAGGATCTTATGAGCAAAATGGGTTAATAAATAAATTAAAAACAAAAACAAAAAAAATGGGAGCATTATTAGAATCAGGTCTCGTTGGTAACATCGGTCTTAAGCACCTTAAAGTTATCAAAGAAGACACAATCAACAAATGGGACAAATTAGGATTCCTTGAGGGTCTTAAAGGTCACATGAGAGAAAACGTAGCACAACTTTATGAAAACCAAGCATCTTTCTTGATAAACGAAGCTTCATCTACATCTGACACAGGTGCATTTGAAACTGTTGTTTTTCCAATTGTAAGAAGAGTTTTCTCTAAATTGTTAGCTAACGATATCGTATCTGTACAAGCTATGAACTTACCTATTGGTAAATTGTTCTACTTTGTACCTAACATTCAGTCATATGAAACTGAAACAGCAAACAATGCAACACATTGGGCACCTTATGGAGCACCAAATGCGACTAATGGTCAAACACCTAACAGTGGTTATGATTATAACTATACAAAAGATCTTTATGATAGATTTTATGAAGGTAATGAACCTGCATTAGATCCTCCAGGTCTTTATGACTATTCAAAAGGTGAATGGTCAGCAATCACTGCACCTGTAGCTACAGTTGCTTGGTTTGGTGATTTGTTAGTTCCTTCTGCATATACTGAAGATAACTATAGAAAAGTATTGGTTGTTATGTCAGGTTTTGCATCTGATGGAGCAGGTAAACTTATCGGTCCTGACGGTCAACCAATGGATAATGAATCATTCTTGGCTGATTTAAGAGTCCTTGGCGTTGCAGGAAACATATGGACATCTGCTAATGTAAATAATAATTATCTTTTCAGAGTAGTAACTCAAAGATATGGTAAAGGTATTGTTCAATACGGCAATAATAATGCAGACGCACTTTGGCCTTCATCTAAAACAGGTGGTGGTCAGTATGATAATCTTTGCGATGCTGAAGGTAAAATCTATCTTGAAGTTGATCTACAGGTTCCTATCTGTATCACTTGTGGTGGATCTATGGACGGTTATACCGGTTCAACTTTTTCTTCTTCAACGGCAATCAATTCAGCATTTACTGCTAGATATAAAATTTACAAAAACTTGGAATTTGAAGATAAGATTGGTGAAGTTTCATTTGATCTTATGTCAGTAACAGTTTCTGTAACTGAAAGAAAATTAAGAGCACAATGGTCTCCAGAAATGGCTCAAGACGTTGCAGCATTCCACAACATCGACGCTGAAGCTGAATTGACGGCTTTATTGTCTGAGCAAGTTGCGGCAGAAATCGATAGAGAAATCTTGAGAGATCTTCGTAAAGGTGCAGCTTGGAACTTGAGATGGGATTACAACGGTTGGAAGAGATTAGGTGCTTCTGCTGTTCCTTACACTCAAAAAGACTGGAACCAAACGCTTATTACAGCAATCAACCAAATTTCAGCTCAAATTCATAAGTCTACTTTAAGAGGTGGTGCTAACTGGATCGTTGTATCTTCTGAAATCAGTGCAATTTTTGATGACTTGGAGTATTTCCACGTTTCAAATGCAGCTCCTGAGCAAGATCAATACAACATGGGTATTGAAAGAGTTGGTACTCTTGCAGGACGTTACCAAGTGTACAGAGATCCTTACTTCCCAGCTAACCAAGTGTTGATGGGTCACAAAGGTACATCTCTTCTTGACACTGGTTACATTTACGCACCGTATGTACCACTTCAGTTGACTCCAACAATGTACAATCCGTTTAACTTCACACCAATCAAAGGTATCATGACTAGATACGCTAAGAAAATGGTGAATAACAGGTTCTACGGAAGAATTACAGTTGATGGCGTTAGAACATTCGATTTAAGAGAATTGAGATAATCAATTTCTTATGAGATACACTAAAAGGGACGAGAAATCGTCCCTTTTTTTATTTAAGTATAGAATGTTTTTAAAACGATTTCTTGACATCAATAATAAGTTTGATCACAGTACTCACAAATTTAAAAATATGTCTGAAAATGGGTCTGTAATTGATTTAAGAGGGTATAATAGAACCAAGGTGAAAATAATTATAAAAAAAGGTTCCCGTGAGAACCTTTTTTTATTTTACAAAATTTTGAATCATATCCAAAAACGATACAACGAAGGATTACCATTTCTTTTCTACTCGGTTCAAAGAAATCATTTTCACTTGGTTTATGTCCATCAAATATTAATTCTATGTTTTTTAATTCCAGTTCTATTATTCTGGATATCATTTCGTTTTTAGTTTGTTCTGTCATCATTATTTTTTAAATATTCTGAACTTAAAATTCTTAAAGATTTTGATACAATTTCTGCTTCTTGTAAACTATAGACACCCCTGTTGTAGGCCATTTCTACTGATTTTGTTAAAACATAAAAAGATTGTTTTTGATCAAGAGATTCTATAAAGTTTTCAACATCATTTGGTGATTTATATTGTATACTGTCAAATAATAAATTTTGATTTTCCATAACTAAATTATAAAGTATTTATATTAGTAGAAATATATGAAAAAAAATAGAATAAATGAAGCAACTTCATCTGGAGGAGTTGGAAAATTTAAAGTTCCAATTGTTTTAGCCCCTCAATTATGGAAAGATAATCAATTAGGTCCATATACTGAACCTGTTTATGATTATTTGAATGCTGAATTGGCTTATGAAGAAGCTGCCGGAGAATTTAAAGAAAGTCCTGAAAAAAGAGCTGAAATAGAAAGAAGAACAGATAAAGTTGCTGAAATTGATTTATATTTAAAACAGTTTTATACGGGTCAGAATGATGAAGAAGGAAGTAGTATTGGAACACTTGACACACCAGAAGATATAATACAAAAAGCTGCGGGTCCACTTAAAGAAGATTTAGCTGTTTGGTTTGGAACAAAGAAAAAACCAAAGGGAAGTAAACAACCTAAAGGTCCTTGGGTGAACATATGTAGAAAAAAAGAAGGTGGTGGTCATCCTCCTTGTGGTAGACCTGAAGCATCGGACAAATCATATCCAAAATGTAGAGCCGCAGGAGTTGCGGCTAAAATGTCTGATTCTCAAAAAAGATCCGCCTGTCAACAAAAAAGAAAGGCCGAAAAAACACATTCCAAAACAGGTACTGGAAACAAACCTAAAATGGTTTCATACAAACCAAAAAACGAACAAATTAAAGATTTAATTAGAAAAATTTTACGAGAAAATTATTAAACCATATTTTCCAATATATTCTTCAGAGAATGCTGGATATTTTTTTTGATTTCAATTTCTAATTCTATTCTTTTGTTTTCCATTGTAATGTTAAAAGATTCCATTAAATCGTGTAATAACTGACTATATTCTATAAAAACACTGTAACTATAAACATGATTAATTAATGTAATGTTAGGACCTTCTATGACGATGAACATTTCCTTTTCATCGTTTTTAATATACCTTTTATTAGATATTGGTGCAATATATAAATGAGTATTAGGTAATTTAATTAACCTTTTTGCAATCTGAATTGCATATCTCTGTTCATCAGTAATTTCGGGTTTCGGATCAAATTTCTCTTTCAAATGAAGATAAAATCTATAAAGAACTCCAAGGGGTCTATTTACTTTCATTTTACAAAGATAAAACTAATTTTTTAAATTAACAATAAACACCTGAGCAATGTTTTTTACCGTCTGTTCCTGGCATTTTTCCTTTACATACTTGAACAGCATAACCGTTAGCGTATGCTGAAGGATAAACTTTAAACTTAGCCTTTGCTGCCGATTTACCTCTTGCACAAAGTTTAGTTCCTGTTTTTTTTCTACCTTCAGATAATGAATTTTCTTCCATATCTTCATAATCAATATATTCAGATTCTTTATCCATTTCATTTTTGAAAAAATCAAATACTTGATCAATATTTGTTTTAGCTTCAGTTATATGGTCGTCAGCCCAATCATGACCATGTTGGATTATATTATCTATTTTATTTGGGTCCATCTCAAGCATCATTTCACATTGTCTTTTGATTTGCTTTAAATTACTAAAGAACATATAGTTTACTTCTTCTTGTTCTTTCAAAACTTTCTTTACAAGAATGTTTAAATCTCTTTCTGTTAATTTAATTACTTTACTCATTTTGATTATTTTTTATTTACTATATTAAAGGTTAATTGTTTCTTATAAGTATCTTTCTCTCCTGAAGTATTCACTTGAATATCAACATAATATTGATTTGGAATCTTATCTCTCATATCAAATATAAAATAATATTCATTTGGTGTTCTATTGATTGGTGTCCAATCTTGAACTTGAACTTCTGTAGTCCCTTCTTTTACATATACTCTATAGAATGCTGAAACATCTAAAAGTAATTGTTGACCTGTATATGCTTTTTTTATGGTTACCCCAACTTTTCTGATATCACTATTTAGGATCTGTTCATTTTGTAAGATTCCATAAAAACTAAATCCAAATTTTTGAGGTTCTTTAGAAACCGTTCCAATTTGTATACCAGCTGTATATTGTTGTAATATAAATTGATTTTCAACATTAGGAATTGATTTACCATTTATAATAAGGTTAGACCATACATCATAATAAACACAGGGTGTTGCACCTGTAAATCCATCAGGAACAACAACTTCATAAACACCTTTTGTTCTCAAACAAGTGGTCAATCCCGTCATTCCTGAAACAGGATCTCCATTAGAATTTAGGATACTTACGGATGGATCAGAATCTAAATTTACCAAATCACCATTTTGGTAGATATATAAATAAAGTCTATTAGTTTGATTTTTTAAAAATTGATTTCTATCGTCTTCAATTAAATCATTATATGTTGTTTGTAAAAATGGTTGGTAAAATGTTTGTGTGTGTCTTGAAAAGAATGCGACACTATAACTTTCAGTAATTCCTGATATGTTTTCTATCTGTGGTAGATAGGCAATTCCCCATCCTGTGTCACCAGTTATTGTTCCATTAAGGATACCATTTATTTCCTCGCTCATATCCATATTGATATCTTCGTTACCGTATTGAAAATGTTGTTGAGCGATAATAGTAAGATCAGAAAAATTCACATATCCATTATCTTCATTATCATATATTCCTGGCTGAGACCATTCTGAAATTGTTGTTGTTTGATACCAGTTAGATGGTCTTATTGAGAATGCTCTACTATCCACATAAGTTAGGGGATTTGATCCTCCGTAAGGACTATTATGATTAAGATTAAAATCAGAATAATCATATCCAACACCCTCATCCCAAGTTTGTGGGTTTCCTGTATCTCCTGAAGTTTTTGGTATTCTAAATAAAATTAAATCAAAAGAGGTTGCTCTTCTTCTTTCATTTGACATAAATGAATTTAATAATTCATTATCAAATGATGATGTGTTTGTCATTTGAAGAACATGAGTCATTCCTGTTGTACATCCTGTTGATATTACGCCAGATGCAATATTTTCTCTTAATAAAGAAAGATCTAAATTGAAAATACATCTTGTATATCCATAGTTAGGAACAACAAAATCGGATGATCCAAAATTTAGTTCAATAACAGGATTTCTTCCTGTATTAACATATGTGTTTGAGATAATGGTATTGTTCTTATCTATATAAGACCTTAAAATTGACATCTATTCTTTTTTTATAAATATCAATTGATTCGAATATTATCATTCAAAATCTTGTAAACCGCATTTTGCATTTCAGTTAGTAGTTGTGTTGTGGTTGTACCATCTTGTGTAACAGGGACTGGAGGTAACCCTGGATAGGCATGAGTGTGTGTTGTAAGGAATCTAACTATTAGATTTATTAACTCTAATAGTTCTTCTCCTCTAACAGTACTTGAAGTATTAGGTTCTATATTTGAGTCAAATACTTCACTTGGAATTCCATATAATGTGTTATCAAAATTGATTTTCTTTTTACCGGGTATTGATGAAAGATGAGATAATAAATAAACTCTATCTGATCCTAATGCCGCAACAGTCGATGAATTTGCAATATGTTTGGTTTGAGGAACAACAACTTCTTTAGATTCTGTTGGAGTTCCTACAGTATTTTTTTTATAAATTAAACCATATCCACCTTGTTTTAATGCTGAATATAATTTTATTTGTTTATAAATTTCTGAAACATTACTAAATTCAGGGCCTATAGCAGATCCACTTGACGGTTGAATAATAGAATATGTCATACTTCCTGGTCTATAATAAATTGGAAATTTATTTGTTACTTGTGGCGAAAATAATTGTGTCCCTGATGCTGTTTTATTTAAATCATTACAAGTTTTTATGAAATTATTTATATAATTCACAGTTTCACTCATTGTTAACATTGAAAATGTTTGAGATGCAACCAATTTTTTTAAATTTTCATCTATAACAGAATCGACGGTTAGATTTTGTGTATTAGTTGATATATCAGGTTTAAGTTGATATAGATAAACGGAACCCGTAAAGTTATCTTCAGTGTTTTCAGGATTAGTTATAACCCACTCAATCAAATATTTTACAGATAAAACAACATCATTTATTGTTAAATATGTTTTTGGGTCTTGTGGTATTTTATAACTTGAAAACCTAGATAGTTGTAAAAACCCTCTTTGTTGATTTGCGGTTGGCAAGACATTTGGCTGTAATTGATTTGCTTGAAATTTACCAGCTCTTAACAATACTTCATTTTCTTTAACTACTAAATCAGCACTTCCTCTTCCTAACATTGCATTATCCCCTGGTTCAGGAAATACACCATAATGAACACCTTTTTCAGTATAACTCCCATCTGTTTTATTTCTTAAAGGTTTGGGAGGTTTAATTTGCATACCTGTACCTGTAAACTTATTTGCACCTTCTTGAAATGTAAAAAATGATGAAGTTGGTGAATAAAACGCATTTTGAACATAATATTGATTTTGATACTTAAAATCACTATCTACATACATCGCCTGAACAAGTTCATTTATTTTTGGAACTTGATAAACAAAATAAGGTAATAAAGGATTAAATATAAAAGGGTCTCTATCGGACCAAGGATCAGTTTGTTCATTCCAAGGAGGAGCATCAAAACTTTTAATAACATCTTGATAATTGTCAATTAATAAAGTAGCTCTTATCCTACCTAACATTAGGGGATCTTGGTTATCTATTACAAGTAATTGATAAAAAATAGGTTTACTCATTTGTTCTAGATTGGTATTCTTTTAAAAAATTATTATATAATTCTTCTATCTTGTCAAGATAGATTGTTTGATCTATTATATTCTTTTTTACTATTTCAAAATCCATAGAAAGTTTATCCATAAATTCAATTAATTTTGAATTTGGTAAATCTTTCAAATTTTTTTGTTTTTTTAATATAATATCAAATTCTTCTTTAGTCATATTATCTTGGTTTATTAAATATTGGTATTTTACCTATTTTTGGAATCCAAACTTCTGCATCGGAAACTCCATTTTCGGCTTCTTCTTTATCGGCACCTTTATGTACTGCTTTATTGAAAAAATTCATAAAATTAGGTGATCCGTCAGGTAAAACTCCTGTGGGAACTCCTACTTTTTGTAAAAATTGTATGGTATTGTTTGTCGCTCTATTTGGATCTTTTCCCGGTAAAAATTCAGATAAAGCTAGTAATGCAGATGGGATTTTTAATCTTTTAATTGGTAGACCATTTATTAATTTTAATAATTGTAATATATCGTCAAGTAAACTTTTACATTTTCTATAATCTTTTAGTACTTGTGCCAAAACTGTTGCAATTTGGACAAATCTTAAAATGATGGCGTATTTTTTTTGAATAGATGATTTTGCAATATCTCCAATTATTATACTTAATAAGTTTATAATATCTTTTTTTAAAAGATCAAATAAAGTTTTTAAATATAATGCACCTATTTTTGATATAACTTGAATATTAAAAGTTCTAAATTTACTTAAAAAGTCAACACCGTTATTAATAACATTATTTGTTTGTCCTGCTAATGTATTTCCTGATGATATTAATGTATTTCCTGATGTAATAGCTGTGTTAATTGTATTTTTTGCACTTGTTTGTAATACTGATAACATTGTAAAAATTGGTAATAATACTTTTGGAGACAATACACTGCCAGCAACCGCTAAAGGTATTTGTTTTAATATATTAGTATTAATTGCCATTGAAGAATTAAAGTTTCCTGGAAAATAAAGTTTCCATTCAGGATTTTGAGAAATTGAATCTATAATTGATTCCATTGTAGAAACTTTTTGTTCAGGAGTTAAAGTCGGTTCAGATGTTCTAAAATTAATTAAATCATTAATTAATACATCAGTGTCAACTGGTACTTTAACATTATTACATTCTTCAAATTCCATAACTCCATTTTGAACATTAGCCGTCCTTGTATCAATATTTCTTAAATCAATTTCGGTAAATTCAAAAAAAGCATCATCAACTCCATCAAGCTCGGCTATTTTGGAAATTCCACTGACATCTATTTCTCTTCTTGAATCAAAACATAACCCTAAAATTCTTGCAGCTATAACATAAAATTTAGATTGATTTGATATTTCTGATGGACCAAATCCAGCTTTTATATTTACCGCACCAGATAGTATATTAATAATTTGATTTGTTATATCAGAAGGACCTGAAATTTCTATTGTTTTAAAATAGTCGGTAACAAATTGACCTACTTTGTTTGCTTGTGATTTTACATTTATTTTCTCTTCTTCATTTTCTTCACCATCCTCTTCTTCAGGTTCTCTGTCTATAAGAATTACTCTAATATAATCACCCGTAACACCAAATTCATTTGTTTTAGTATATTCAAAATCAAATAAATCTTGTTGAGATAATCCCTGATAGTTTTTACCATATTCTGTTTTAAACGATCTACCCGAATTTTCACTATCCATTCTCAAATTTAATTCCTTATTCATTGGGAATGTGACATCTCCACCATAAGGTATAAAATCAGGATCAACAGAAGGTGTAGGGTCTTCGTAAAATAATTTTCCTACAGGGGATGTCGGTGAATTTTTTAAATTACCAAAAATATCTATGTTAGATACTGGAATATAAATTCCTTGTTCTACAGGTAATTGTTGTAATGAATCTAATTTATTTAAATCTGATTTAGGAATTCCTTTATAAGTTTGTTCTTGTGAACATCCTAAAGCATTTATTGTTTCTTCTGTTATGATTTTATCTATATCTGGCTTTATTTTAACCGAGACTTCTAAAAATTTTTTTCTTAAATACTTTAAAGATTCTGGACCTTGACCATTTACAACACCAAAAAGTTTAACAAGTTGATCCATTGATGACGGAGCATTTCTTTCAAATCTTTTTTGTTTATCGGCAATTTTATTTAATTGTGTAGATGAGTTAGATACAGATTTTGAAAAAGAATTTCCTGCAGATTTTAAAATTTGTTTTTCCGCCTTTGAAGAATCGGTATATTCTTTTATTGATGAAATTTGACTTTCAGCATCTTTGTAACCTTGGTTAATATCCATTGATGACATATCATTTCATTTTATAAGTTTCTTCGTCATTAGAGATGTCTTTTTCCATTAAATTTTGGATAATATCATCGTCTAAATCAGATAATGTAAATGATTCTACATTATTATTTGATTTTTCCCAAATACCTGATTGTAACTTGGATAGAGTAAGTTTTTTTTCAACGCAATCGTTAACAATTTTTTGTTGTTTTTCTATTACAGGACCAATAGTAGTCATATCTGCAGGATCTTTAAGCATTGATAACATTTTATTTTGAATCCTTATTGCAGTATTCCTTTGTTCAACCAATTCATTATAAATTTCTTGCATTAATGAAATAATTGATTCTTTTGTAAAATTGATTTCTTTTCTTTGAGGTCTTGGCATACTTATAAATACTTTTTAATCAATTTTTCATTTTTGTTTGAATTATTATATAAAGTTTTTTAAATCTTTTAATAGAACTCCTAATTTCTTTAGTACTTAAATTTGTCATTTCTCTTAAAGAAAGGAGGATAACATTTTTATTAAATTTATTATTATCTGCTCCAGAAAAAATAGTTTCATAATTATCAAAAAGATCAATTAATGCGTAACCTAATTTTTTTTCATTTTCATTTAAATTTTCATTATCAATAAATTCTTTTAATTCTTTAAGGTATTTTATAATAATTGTATCACTTTCAACAATATCTTCATCAATTCTATAAGTTAAATCAGCTCTTTGTTCCAAACTAGATGAAATATCTTCGTATGATACTTTTCTATTTGTTTCTTTTTGGTCTTTTATTATTTGACCCATCAAATAGTTTTTACAAATAGTCCCAAAATAAGAGTACGCCTTTTTATTTTTATCTGGTTTAAATTTATCAACCTTCGTCATTAAAAATGAATGAGTATCAATGTTAATTTCTTCAAAATTCATATCTTTACGATATAATTTATATCGTCTTATTATTGATGAAATCATTTTATCTAAAGGTCCTCGTAAAAATTCGTTATATATTTTATTTTTATCGTAAGAAGTTTCGGCCAATAAAAAATTTCTAACAGCAATTTCTTCTCTTACATCAAAATAATTTTCTTTAACAGCCTTTCTTCCTCTTTTTTTCGATAAAACATCTTCTGTGTTCGCAGAGAGTGTTTCTAAAATCATTCATTTTCTGGTTGGTATTTTATGACCCTATCGTCTACAAAAAAATATTCTTTTTTTGCTGTCTGTATCCAAAATTTAACTTCTTCATCTAACATTTTTTCTTCGCTATATTTGTAATTCCAAAATATAGATCCTTCTCTTAAATTCATGTGCTTGTAACCTAATTTTGGTATTGTCATAACAGGAACTGAATTATAAGTAATTCTTAACAAGAACTCATAAATAAATGTTAATTTTATTGATGATTTAAACCCGCCAAAATCATCAATGATTTGTTTTTTAAAAACACTTCCAGCGGTTTGAAAATTTTGATAATCCTGTAATGTTTCATTTGTTAAAAATCCTATTTCTTGGGCAAAATTAGCGGCAAATGTCGCTTCATTTGTAAATCCAGCAAAAACACCTTTTTCATCAGTTTCTACAACTACCGGTAAAAAAACTTGAACTTCAGGGTATGATGAAATATATTTTTTAACATTATCAAACCATATTGGTGAATACTCGTCATCAAATTCAAATAATGACACCCAGCTGCTTTTAGCGTTTTTTATTCCGTAATTAACTTGATTACAATAATTAGGTTCTTTATCCCACAATAGATTTACAACATTTAATGACTCAAAATTATAATTTTTAATAAATTCAACTAACGATTCTTCAGATGTATGAACAATAATTAATTCATCCACTGTTGATTTTTGATTTTGAACTGACTGTATTGCTTTTTCAAAATAAATCTCAAAATCCTTTGCTTTTGATGATTTAATAGGTAAAATTACTGATATTGATAAATTGTTATTCATATTATTCTTCGGTTTTAGATAATTGATTTTCAAATGAATCCGCTCTTGTTGTCAAATACTCCTCAAATAGAGAAATTACTTTAGAATCAAATTCTTGTTTATTTTTATATTTTTCTACTGTTTTTTTCATATTGTCAAACATTTCAGGTATAATATTATCCTCTAACCAATTCTGAATAAAATCAGCAACAAAATCAGGAAATAAAGTTATATCTGTCATCCAAATTCCATTATCTTCAGTCATCCATTCAGGTTTCATGTCAGGAATTTTACCAATACATGGAACTCCACAAGCCATTGATTCTAATGGGAAAGTTCCGAATCCTCCTTTATCATCAACCCATACACTTAAAAAACATTCTTTTAATGAATTAGCAAATTCTTTTTCGGACAAACCTCTCATATCTCTAAATGTAAACCATCTATATTGTGGAAATTTAAGATAAAAAGTTTTAATTAAATTAATAGCATCACTTTGTTCTTTCGCATGAATTGCGACTATCGGCATTGGAGGTAAACTTCTAGGTTCAAAATTATCTGTAATATATGGTGTTATGATATCAAAACTAGATTGTCTCATAACTCTTTCAATATATTCTTTCTGATCATTAGTAGTTGTAATACATTTGTAAAATCCAAACTGAGCCCATGATTGTCCAGGATTAAGTGTTTCTAACATATTAGCATATGACTGAACTAAAACAATTTTTCCACAAGGAAGTTGTTTTATTTGGTCCATTATGTATCCAAAAATTTCAGGAATAATGATAAAATCTTCTGGAGATATTTCTAAATTTTGACTCTCAATTGATTTATGAGGTATTTCATCCATATATTCTTGACCTAACCATTTAGACACTCCAAAATAATCATTTTTTTCATGTAAAATTATTGGATTAAATCCATTTTGTTTTAATGACATCGCCATTTGATAAATGTATCGTATGGACGCTTTTGCATTTCCTTTTGAATCTTGTACGAAGAAGTAAATCCTTGATTTTTTCTCCCTCAAGTTTTTAATAGACAATTCTACTTTTTCTTTTGCTAAATTTCCCATTTTAATATTGATTAATTAATTTTTTATTTAATAAACTGTTAAATGCTAATTTGAAAGGTATACTCATTTTTGATGAATTTTTTAATCCCAATTTATCGTCTCCTTCTTCAGTCTCGCTAAGAATGACCTCTAACATCATTTTAACCATTTCAAATTTAATTATATTGATTTTTACTTCTGTTCCACCAGAGATTTGATCTGTAGATGGTAAGTCAGTCATATCTAAAAATTTTTCAATTTCGTCTAAATCTATAAAATAATTTTCCCCTAAAACATTAAGCATATATTTCGTTTATTTTTGATTTAAGATCTCTCAATGTTGATATTGAGTGTTCTGTGTTAATATCTGAATTATAAGTGGTATTAAATTTAATTACAGCCTTATTTTCAGGATAATTTAATAATAGATTAGGATTTGCTGTAAGTAAAATATCTACGGAATCCCAAAGTAAATTTATTGTCGATTTGCTATAAAATTTTACAGTCTCAACCAAACATCCAAATTTAGATATAAAAAATAAAGAAGCTGGTTTTGATTTTCCCATTTCATCAGAAACGATTAAAATATCATGATTATCTCTCATCTCCATATAAAAATTGTTAAAATCCATCATACTAGAATTTTCAACAGATCCAGCATGACCAAAAATTTCCATAGTATGTTCTTTATATAGAAAATCATATAACTCATCTTCATTTTTAAATGATAAATGTTCTAAAATATTCAATGTTGTTAAATCTGAAATTACTTTATATTCAAAATCATCTTCTTCTTTGAATGGATTATCTATGTACCATTTTTCATACTCTTGCTGAATCTTTTTTAAAGTATCTCTTAAAACGCCATTTAATTCTATTCCTATTTTCATTCTTCATATCTTTTAAGAATTTGAGTTATCATTGGATTCCTTACAACATCTTCGTCAGAAAATTCATGTATTCCAAAATTGTTTAAATCTCTAAATCTACTCATTGCGTCCCACAATCCTGTGTGAGTTTTATCTTTATGTCTATCAAATTGATCTAAATCACCTGATATAAAGAATTTAGAATTGAATCCAATTCTAGTTAATAAAAGTTTCATTTGACTTGGAGTAGAGTTTTGAGATTCTTCAAAAACTAAAATAGAGTTATCGATATTCATTCCTCTCATATATGCCAATGCAAATACCTCAATGGCCTCAATTTCTTTTAATTTTTCTCTAGCTTCTTTACCTATTATTTTATTTAACAAATAATATGACGGAAAAATGTAAGGATCCAATTTTTCCTCAACATTACCTGGTAAAGACCCTAATTTTTCTTCCGCTTCTACTGCGGGTCTAACTATTATAATTTTCTCATAAGGTGTTTGTGGGTCAGCTAATAGATCTATAGCACATTTCATTGCGATATAACTCTTACCAACACCTGCAGGTCCTGAACAAACAGTTATTTGATTTTGAACTAACTTTTCATAATATTCTCTTTGACTTTCAGTTAAAAATTTATCTTTTGTTTTTTTCTTAATTATTAAATGTATTAAATCTTTTTTTGTTCTTACTATTCCATTTTCATTTGTCGGCGTTACTGATAAAGTTTTTTTCGTTCTACTCATTTTTTATTTTTTGTTGTTATTATTTAAATAAATGTAAATAATTATTTTTATTTTCTTTAAGGAAAAAAGGAAGATTTTCTTCCTCTATTCTAAAAGTAAAAGATTTACCTAACCAATCCTTATTCCTACCTACATAATCGATATTATTCTCAATTCTATGTTTTATCTGTGACTTTGTGTAATCAGTATTAAATTCTTGATGATCATAAGCATTTAATTTTTTTATAATTTGTTCGACTCCACCCATGTTTGTGAAGTGCCAACCCCCATCATCTAATTCATTTGTGTGGTTTGCTCTGAAATAATTGAAACTACCTTCTTTTATGTTTTTATATTTTGAAACAACTGTTCCAACCCACTCCTCACTTGAGCGATTATTAAGATAGTATGAATAATTAAATTGTCTGAGATTATAAACTTTGTCATCAATTTGTTTTGGTTTCCAAATTTCATCAACGTCACCAAAATAAATTATATCTTCATCGTGAGCACCATTTAAACCTATTTTCAAATTGTCTTTTTGGTACGCAGCAATCTCAAATGAATTTGTTGAATTTGTTTTTGGGTGAATTACGTGTATTATTTTATGACTCCATCTTTTGAATCTTGATTTATTTTCATGATAAACAAGAGACTTATTTATATTAGAAAATGTTTGTTCGGATTCTCCTAAAACAAAAAAATCTACGTATTCGTCAAGTATATTAAGTCTTATTTCGAGTATATCGAGTTCGTTAAAAAAACTAAAACAGTCGTAAATCATAATATTCTTTCTTCAAAAATTTTTTGTAAATCTAATTTATCCATATTAATCATAAGTGATTTTTCGTATAAGTGTTCATTATCTTGTAATAATTGAGGATTTAATTCATCAAAACTATCAACAAAAAGTACTGGAAATTCTTTAAACACGATCTCTTTATATGGATGCCTTTCCATGACAGGGACTCTTTTGAGATATAAAGTTTCCCAATTTCTAGCTGAACCTATTCCATTTCCACTTGGACACAATACAAATTTATGAGTTTTTATACCTTCCAAAAATTCTCTATAAATTACCTTTGGTGAAATTGTTGCCCAATCTGAAAGTAATTGTCTCAAATGTCCTCGTGTACCTGTATCTTCACGATGATTTACGTATAATAATTTATCTGATTTTCTGTCGTCTTTGATATATTCAATTAGAATATCATGGTTTTTATAACCATCATACATTATACGCTCAATTCCATGAGGCATTGGTTTTATTTTTTCATTTAGATATACAGCATTTGTTGCGTTAATAGATAAAACATTTTCAGGTATTCTCCCTTCAATAAAACTATCTAAAGGAGTGTCTTCAAATGCGGTAAAGATTATAAAATTTTTATTTGGAAAATATGAGCATAGAAGTAATAAATCCTCATCTTCAAAATTTTTTAACCAATTTTTGTCTATGTCTTTTATTGGTTTTTTTCTTTCCCAATCACTATATTCTAATTTTCTTTTATAAAGTCTGATATTATCTATAAATAATGTTATTTTTTCTTTACTTGTGGTTTTTATAAAATCAACAAATTCTTTATTATGTATATTTGCTTTTTTCATGAAGGCGTTTGGTACTCTACCTAAAACGCCTGAATGGTCACCGAATGAATAATCAACCATTCTTTGTAATTCTTCATACTCCAATAATTTCATTTATATTTTTTTATTATGAATGTTTATTTATTTCTATTTTACATGTTTAATTGTCTGATAAATTTCCATCTCTATCCATAAAGTAAAAACCAGGAGTGTAAGACTCTCCTAAACACCAAAATCCGTCACTAAAATTGTGACAAGAAAAATACTTCGGGGCGATTATTTTATTTGCGTTTTGATTCAAGTATGATGCCCACCAACCAAAAGATGAGTTAGATATAATTAACCATTTTGATTTATTTACAACGTAGAAATCAAATCCAATATCTTCATGAACTGCAGGTATATCGAATGGCATATACGATTTTGCAAATGATATATCATCAGTTATTATCAAAAATTTCATGTTAGGATTTAATTCTTTCATATGATCAATAGAGTTTTTCCAATATTCTTTCCTACAAACCACATGCGGAATACTTCTATATTCTCCACCTCTAAAGTTTATAACACAAAGATTTTCATCTAAAATATAACCAAGTTCTTCTAATTTTTTTTGATATTTTTTTTCATATTCCGAATTGATTTGAAACCATGAACTGACTTTTTCTTTACTCTCAAAATACCTATGAGTTTGAAATAGACCTCCTTTAGCGCCTTTATCGCCCATTAGAATGGTACCGTCAGATATTTCATATATTTTTGGGTCAAGTCCGGTTACATTTATCGTTCTTCCGTCTCTTTGAATAGATGTCCATTTTTCGTGAAATTCTTTGGTTATTCCTAACACAGGTTTTCCAAAATTAACATTCATGAAATACATTTGATTCATTCCTTTATGATAGTCGTGAGTAGGTGATGGGTCAATTCCCCATTCAAATCCTAACTTTTCTGCCACAGACCTACAAACAGCGTATTGCCACATATGGTTACCTAAATTTCCTGTCAAATTAGTTGTTATCATTTATTTTAATTAATTAAATGTTCAGGTATATCACACCCTGAATTTATTGAAATACCATATTTTAATCTAATTTTCTTTTCCTCGTCATTCCAATCATAGTAGGAAAACTCTGACAAAATTTTATTCAAATCTATAAGGTCATTAAAAAAAATTCCATCTTTTGCCTTCTTTTTGATGACTGTAATGTTGGAATTATTTTTGTTGAAAACAATTGATTCAATTTCATCTTTGAAACTATTGATTAAGTTTATAACATTTTGTATATCTTGTCTCCTTCTCGTATCATGATACGCGATTATACCACCAATTTCTAAGTTTTGCCAAAATTTAATACCGAATTCATTTCTTAATGAATCAACCCCATCATTGAAGATTAAATCATATTTTTTGTCCCCCGCATCAAATTCTTCGTATAATGAAAAACTAATATATTTTTCAATTTTCAAAAAAATTAAATTTTTTTTTGTTATATCAATCCAAAAAGGTGAGGTTTCCAAAGACGTAATGTTACCATCACTAAAATTCCGTAATATTTGTGTACTAGCCCCGACACCAAATTCTAATATGTTCTTAGAATTTGATCCTAATGTTTTCAACAATTCATAATCGTTTTTCGATAAATCTCCTAAATAATTCATATTTTTATTTATATATTTCGAACAATCTTGGTACTTCTACGACTTCTAATAAATTTCCACCTGCCCACATGGATGGTTTCAGAAAAGTAAAAACATCATATATTTTACTCATATTATTTATAAATTATTTAATAAATTTATTAAAGATTTTTTCTTTAAGTTAACATAATCATCTGTATACCAAGGGCACCAATTTGATGATTTAAAATGAAAAATAAAATCTTTTTTACCGACTTCAATAATATCAATATTATAAGGTTTTGGAAACTCATATAATTCCATAATTTTTAGAATGTTATTATATTTCAATGAGTAATCTTTATCTTTTTGAATCGGATAATCCTTTTTTTCAATAGAAAGTAATGAATTGTTTTGAAATTCCATACGGCAATCTGTATTGAGATTTGTCATTAAAATACCATCAACTAAATCAAATAAATTATGTAATTCAAATAATTTTTTAGAATATTTGTTGTTTGAAGTTAATAAAATTGATTGGCCAAAAGTATCAGAATTAGGTATAACCACTTTAGGTCTAAAATCCAAATCAATTTCAATTTTTTTCATATTAATACCAAACACCCCACTCCACATCAAATTTGGTTTATAGTCTGATCGGTAATTAGGTACATAAGATAAATCGTAGTTTTCAAAAAAATCATATAAATTGATATCTGACATAAAAAACATATCAGAATCAATTTTAAATACTAAGTCATTTTTTAAATATTTAAACGCCTCATTCAAAGCATTTCCCGCAATATTAGAAGGATCATTATTATATTTTACATTTATTCTAATACATTTTATATTTAATTTTTCACAAGTTTTTTCATTTAAAATTTCTTGATCTTTAGTAGAGGCATTATTAAAAACTATATATTCGTATTCAGATTTAACATGTTTTTTAATGCTTTCATATTGTAATTCTATAAAATCTTGATGTTTATCAAAGATTGATATTATTTTTATCATATAATATTTTTTAATTTATATATTTCAAATAACCTTGGTACTTCTATTACCTCTAACAAATTTCCACCCGCCCACATGACAGGATTTGGGAAAGTCCAATTTTTATAATATTCATCAACTTTATTAATTAGTTCGTCACTGAAATGTCTCCTACTTGCACTACTACTTAATTTTTTCTTAATATCTTTTCTAACAAAAGACATATGATGCATCTCTACTTCATTTCTATCAAAAATTCTACACTTTCCGTTGTTTGTTTTTCTTGTTGGGTCGACCGGTACAGGATATTTTGCCATATAAACATATTTTGTATCGGGTGTTATTTTTTCAATAGTTGTCACATATTCTTCTTCTTTATTTTTAAGTATATAAATAGAATCTTTATAATATTGACAATGTTTTGTTGCCGCACAATGAAAATCACCATCTTTTATGATATTTTTCATATATATAAATTGGTCTTCTGTGTAAAATTCATCAACATCCATTGACATATGATGAGTGCATCCATTTTTTTTGGATATTTCTAATCCAAGGTTTCTTTTTTTAGTTTCATTTAACGAGGCATTTTCGCCACTGGTATCAGATATATCAGGATCAAATAAGACAATTTCGTCAATTAAACCTTTATCTTTTAAATTTAATAAAAAATCTAACAAGCCATTTGAACATTTTATACCATGATATGAGATCTCTTGATATATAACCGAAACAAAATCAGTGTTATTTCTTATTGATTTAATCGAATATTCTAATAATTCCTCACCATCAAATAGATTATATGATATTCCTAATTTCATTTTTTTTTAATTTTTATATTTTTCTCTGATGTTAAACGAATTGTTAAATAAAGTAAATAATGCTCTTTCTAAAAGATAAGATTCACCTGGTTGGACATGCCATGAAACATATTCTCTCATTTTTAAATAAAAATTTTTATTATACTTTAAAATATCAGATTTTGGAATAATATGGTTTGCTCCAGGTGCAAATCTAATATACTCACTAACAGTTGCATTTTCAAATACTTCATCTAACATTCCTTGATATGAAAAAATATATTTGGATTTATGTACGTTACGTACTGTTGCATTAACTTCTATTGGATTTTCATGGTACTCATCATTCTCACTAACAAAGGCATATATTCCTTTTGAATACTTAGGAGCTTCTCTTATGTAATTTTCAATGGTAGTAAAAGTTGTGTTATTTATAATATTTTTAAATTTTTCATATCCACAATGTCTAGGTATGACATTACCCTTACAAAAAATAATTGTTTCAGGTAAGCTATCGTAGTTGTCAATAATAAAATTAAAAATATCATAGATATTGGATCCAACATTTTTTTGATGAACGATTTTATTACTTTCTTCGTATCTATGAAATCTATCATAAATTAAATAGTTATCTGTATATTCCTCAACCCACGATGTTTTTAAATCTAATGGTAAAAAATTGTAATCTGTTACCACTAAAAATGCACCTGACGTAATTATTTTATTCATTTTTTAAAATTTTGGATATTTTATGTTTCTACCTAAATAATTATGAAACGCGAATGGTTCTATCCCATCAATTTCTGGTATTATTGATTCGTGTGAGAAATATTTAGCAATATCTATGTCCGCAAATTCACACCCACCTTCAATATATTTATGTCTATAATTTACACAAATAAACCCATCTTCATTTGTAAATCCGTGAAAAGGTTTCCATTCTAAATTGAATTTTTTTGGAATATCCAATAATTTTTTACTTCTTAATGATACGCTATTGCCAACCCTGATTAAATTATTATTGATGTCTCTGTATGAAAAATTATCATTTGGCAATGGCCACGGAGCACCAATATAATCGTAATCCAAAAATTTATCTTTCCAAGATGAAGGATTAACAACAAATCCATTATCGTGAATTAATAATGCAAAATCAGTTTCAATATGATTTGGAAGATTATAGATTACATTATAATTCCATTCATCAATATTAGAACTTTTTTCAGTAAATTCGTGTTTTATAAATTTTGGTAAACTATCGGGTTGAATATCAGATAATATTTTTACCGATCCAAAATTTATTTCTCTACAACTATATTCTAAAGCTTGTATTGTTTGTGGTATTCTAACACTTGTTAGTGCGACCAAAGTAATGTTAGGAAGGTTGATCATATTTTTCTTTTAACATATTAAATTCTTTGGCTTTTAGATCTTCCGTAATTGTATCAGTTAATCTTTCTCCCCAAGTTCTATTGACTACAGTGATTTCGTTTAAAACATTAGGAACACCAAATTTGTCTTTCATTCTTTTATAAAAATCACAGTCCATTAACCAATTTAATGATTCATCAAAAAAAATCAAATTTTTATTTTTTATTGTTATTCCACTTGGGCACCCCATTGTGTTATTTCCTGTCCAAATATAATCATTCCATTTTGGAAAGTATAAATTATAAAGATCGTAACCAGTATTACTATGGTAAAACTTACTAACAAACCAGTGTAAATTTTTATTTGAATTAATAAATTCCACTTGTTTTTCTAAAGAAATGTCATCAAATAAAAAATCATCTTGAAAAAGTATTTTAATCCATTCTCCATTACAATTTTTCATTGCCACATTTATATTTGGAGAGATAGTTCCTCTCCCATATTCGTTTCTAATATATTTAATATCTAACTTATCTGACCAGATATCACAAATATTTTTGATTGTATCATCAATACTATGATCCGAAATTACAATTTCAAAATTTTTAAATGTTTGATTGTTTAATTTATCAAAAGAAAATTCTAAAAATTCACATCCTTTTCCGTTGTATCCATAAGTTGGTATTGCAATTGATATAAATGGTTTCATATTTTAATCCAATTTTCAGGTATTATATCTTGAGTATCTGTTGGTCCTTTTGGTCCAAACCATTTGGAAGGAGCAATTACTTTTTTATTTTCATTTTTATTTAAATAAGCACCCCACCAACTAAATGAACTATTTGCAATAATATTGTTATCACAGATAGACATTAAAGATAAATCTAAAATTTCATTATTGTATTCAGAGTAAAAAAAGTTATCCCCAATGAAATTATTTTTTACCCAATCCATATCATCAGAAAAAAATATAAAATTTCCACCATCAATTAAGTCAATTGATTTTTTATAATATTCAATATCACAAAGAGAATGGTAATCGTTTAATCTAACATAATCTCCTCTTCTGATGTGAACAGATGTTAAATTATCTATTGGTTTTTTAACAAGATTAATAGGTAATTCAAAAATATTTTGTATGTAATTTTTATGATTTGAAAAATATTTTTCGGATTGAAAATACCCTATTAAATGTAAATTAGGTTGATATTTAATTTTAGAATATGAAAATCTTGGTTCGTTATAAAATTTATTAAATTTTTTTTCTTCTGAATGACAAATTTTTTTAAAAATATTTTCTTTATAATATGATGAAGGATTACCTTGTAAAATAGTATTACATTCATTTAAATTGAAACACGCGGTATCGTGGTTATCTAAAGCAAATCCAATTGTGGATGCAATTTGGAACATTTGATTTCCAAGGCCCCCTTGTAAAAAACAACTTATCATAAAACTTTTTTTAACTTATCTAAAGACATTGTTGTGTCGTAAGGAATATAATCAGGTTTTTTGATAGGGTCAACATTTCTTGTTTTAATAGCTAAATCATATATTGATTTTTCTTCTGTTCCAACATTATATACTCCGAATAAATTTTTGTTGATTAATTTAATCACCAAATCAGCAATTACCGTAACATAATCACCATTTGTTTTAATATCTGTCCAAGCTTTCTCATATGGGAAAGGATATGGTTTATGAGATAATCTACAGATCAAATAATCATTACATTTAAGTTGAACAAGTGAATCCCCAAGTAATTTTGTATATCCGTACCATGTCCCTAAATGAACAGGAACATCATCTTCAGTTGCTTTAGTTACAGAATTTGAATAAATATAATCTGTTGATATGTGAATTAATTTTTTATTTTGAGAATTACAAAATTCAATTAGATCATTAACAAATTTATAATTTGTTGACCAATGACTTTTTTTATCTGTTGAATATGTATCGGTATTTGCGATACAATTTATAATTGTATCGTATTCTGAAATCAAATTAAAAATCATGTTTGGGTTATTTGCATCTATATTATCTTTTTTTCTTGATACAAAATCCCAATTTGTTTGTTTTACAATTTCTTTACCTAATAATCCATCACCTAAAACAATTGGTTTCATTTGAATTTTTTTATAACATCTTCAACATATTGAAACACATTTTCATTGTAATGCGGTGCACATCCAATAAAAAAAACATTGTCTAAAACTTTATTAGATTCAGGATATTTTGAACTATCATCTAAAAAACTATAACCAGGATGTAAGAGTATATTACCCGCAAAATAATTTCTTGTTTGAATTTTATTTTGTTCTAAAAAATCAACTAATTTATGTTTTAATCCTTCTTCTTCACAGATAAACGGAGTACCAAACCAAGACACACTTGATTTTTCTAAACTTTTCACACCACGAATATTTGGTATATTATTGGTAAATATTTTTTCTAAAGTATCTTTTGATATTTTTCTTTTTGATTCTATCTCATCAAATTTTTCTAATTGAACTAACCCAATAGCTCCTTGTAAATCTAAAGGTTTTAGATTATATCCCATATTTGAAAAAACATATTTGTGATCAATTTTTCCATCATAAGATTCCAACCAATTACTAAATCTTTTTCCACAAGTACCACAACTTAATAAATTTGTGGATCCTACACAATAACAATCTCTACCCCACCAAGAAAAACTCATGATAAGATTTTTTAATTCTTTATCATTGGTACAGATCATTCCACCCTCTCCTGTCGATATGTGGTGAGCAGGATAGAACGAATTTGAAAACGCAACATAATGGTCGTTTAAATAATTACCGTCCCATTTGGTCCCTAAACTATCACAGTTATCACCAATTAATTTTAAATCATGTTTTTTGCATATTTCTAACAACCTATCGATATCTGGAGGATTTCCCAACACTGGAGATACAAAAATTGCTTTAGTTTGCGGTGTTATTTTTTCTTCAATTAAGTTTAAATCAAAGTTTAAGGTATCCCATTCTATGTCAATAAAAACTGGTTTTAACCTGTTTTGATAAATAACGGAAATTGTTGTTGCAAATCCAACTGGTGAAACTATGATTTCATCTTCATCATTCCAATTAAATCGTTTTTTTAATGCTGCCAGCATGGCTAAATTTGCAGAAGATCCTGAATTCACCATAAATGAATATTTTACATTAAATTTTCTGCTAAAATATTTTTCAAATGCCGCAACCTTTTCTCCGCTAGTAATCCATTTTCCATTCAATAATGTATCAATGGCGGCCTCCACTTCTTTATTATCCCAATAAGGCCCGGAATAATAAATTGGCGTTACTCCTGGTGTAAAGTGATTTGAATTATATATATAAGGGGCGACATGATTGCCGACAAGTTTTTCAATATCCGTATTTAGTATCATAATTTATTATATTTTTCTTTTTTTCTTATTTTATCTGCAATCTCTCCAACAAGTATAATATCAACTTTATGATCATTCAATGGATTACCTCCATTATAAACATAATTTATTTCTGGCATAAATTTATAATGTTCTAATCCCGACATTTCTAACATTGGAAACATAAAAGATAAATCTCCAGATATTCTCCAATAAACCCCATTTTCATCTTTAAGATCTTTAACAAGTATTTTTCTCCATAAAAAAGCTCTCCATGTTCTAATATGAGATGCGGTAAATCTTGAGTTTCTTAAATCATCAAAATTCTGTTGTGGTGAAGAAAATCCAAGTGCCCCGTTATGATATTTAAATGATCCATTTGCAATCCAAATATTTTGATCCAAATAATAATCATTTATTCTTTTTAAAACATTTCTATCAGGTAACCAATCATCACCATCAATTTCAACAATAACTTCATTATCATCAATATCAGAATTATTTCTGATTACCTGATCGTAGTTTCCTGGTTGATAAAATTTTGTATTATTTTTTATAAGTTTAAATCTATTATCTCCCTCAATCAAAGATTCAATTTCTTTAACAGAATCATCGGTAGAAAGGTCATCAGTTAAATAACAAGTGAAGTCAGTAAATGTCTGGCTTCTCATTGAGTTTATACATAGAGGGAGGTAATTTTTGCAATTATATACTGTTGTTACTATAACCATATTAAAATAATTCAATCCATTTATCTAAAATTTCTTTATTTGAAAGTTTTGTTGGTTCGTATGATGTTGCTTGGTTACCAAAAAATTTCGTCCCTGTTTGATAACATTCTTGTTTTACCAAAGGAGCAACTTCACTTTTTGAAGAAAGATAAACTCTTCCGATTGCATCATACATTCCTTGTTTATCTTCAATTTGCCCTATATGTTCAACTTTTCCCTCCACTAAATGATGAACAAAATCATAATAATATTTTTCTTCGTTTATCCTTCCAAAAATATAAATTTTTTCACATCCATCATCTAATGCTCTTTGGATTGAAATATGAGTTTGTTTATTTTCATCTATAGATCCTATAATTCCAGCAATCAAATCTAAATCTTTTTTTTCTTTATATTTTAATTCTTCATATAAATTAGGTATGATTGTATAGGGTCCATCATAATCTTTATGATATTTTCTGTGTTCTTCATTTATAAAAATAACTTCATCCCAAAAAGGTTTTATTTTAGAAACTTCAAAAAGATTTTTTTCATGCAATGCTAAATAAACCTTTTTACATTTTGGTCGTTCAGGTAAATTTACAAAATGAGTTATCAAAATATCATTTTGATTAAAAGTTATTTCGTTCGAAAGCCCTGATTTACATTTGTCTAAATGCCAATCATGAGGGCCATATAATCTACAATCAAAACCATTTTTATTTAATTGATTTGTTAAATTAACAAAAACATTAGTTGATCCTCCTCTGTCTGAAAAACCAGTCAAAATTTTAATTTTTTGTGAATTTAAATTTTTAAAAGGTTCATTTGCGATATCGTATAAAGTGCTTGATTCATTCATTATTTCAGATAATGATAAACTTTTTGATATGGAATGTTGGAAATTTTCCATATCAAAAATCTCGTTATTGTTAACAACATATATTTTTGGTATATTATTATACAATTTACAAATTTGATTAATTTCATTTTGGTCTGTAATAAATATAAGATCAAAATTTGGTTCGGATATTTTGTATAAAACATTTGGTTTAGATGGTTGAACACCATCTTGAGTTTTCAAATACCAAGATCCGTCACCTAATTTATACCCCGGTGGATTTGAAAGAAGATTTATACTCAATTTTGTTTTTGAATATATTGGATTCAATCTTTTATGGTCATTAGAAATTAAAGTAATTTCATGGCCCTCCTTTTGAAATTTTTGTATAATTTCTGTTAAATCTTTTTCAATTGATAAACAAAATAAAATTTTTAATTTATCACCAATTTTTTTGTATATAATTTTTGGTAAAAAGGGTTCAAATTTTTCTGAAAATAAAATTCTGTTTTTTTCCCATTGTTGATTTGTCATCCCAATAGATTTATGGGTGATTCTGACATTGGAAATAACACCAATTTTTACACCCTCAATAAAATTTCTAAAACAAAATTGTATATCGTAAAAATGAAATCCTGCAACCGACTCGTCAAAATTTTGTTTCAGATTGGATTTTTTTACAACCATAAAAACGCCATCAACAACAACGGTTTCTTTTATCCCATTTCCAAATCCTCCTGAATATTTAGATTCCCATTTTTTTCCTTCACTTTCGTGATTTACAATCCCAACCATTTTACTTCTATCTTCCCACCACATTCCACTCTTGGGCATATAAGTAGTACCGGCAACACCTATGATACCGTAATCAGTATCTTCAAAATGATTTAAAATTTTGCTATACCAAGAATTAGTATCAAAGTATATATCGTCATGACAAAGAACAACAATGTCAGTCTTTGATTCTTGTAAAATTTCATTGTAAGTTTCAGACAATGATTTTTCACCATTATTTATTTTTTCAATGACTTCTAACTTCTTATAACCTGAACTTTTTTTGAGATATTCTATAAATTCTGGTTTAGGGTTTCTAGTTGAGTATCCTACTGTTATCATTTTTTATCCCTATTTGTTTTTTACCATTTTTATATTAAATACCAGTGCTACCAAACCCTTTATCTCCACGATCTTTTTCATCAATTTCATTTACATCTTCTAAAGATACATATTTTCCACAAATAACAGGACATAGTACCGCTTGTGCAATTTTCATTCCTTTTGTTATTTGAATACTAATATTATTTGTATTAAAGACAATCACTTTAATTTCTCCATTATATCCTGAATCTACTGTACCAGGAGTATTTAAAACAGTTAATCCTTGATTAAGTGCCAACCCGCTTTTGGGTCTTACTTGGATTTCGTATTCCAAAGGTATGTTTAGTTTTATTCCTGTAGGAACCAAAGCTCTTCCAAATGGAGGAATAACCACATCCTCAACAGAATGAAGATCAAACCCTGAATCGGATTCATAATTATATTTTGGAAATACAGAATCTTTATGTGTTTTTTGCACTCCAAGAGGAATTGACTTTAAACTTTTATTAATGTCTTCATCTAACTCAAATGATGTTTGTAATAAACTTTCCAATTCTTTTTGAGTATCCTCATCGGGAGAAACACCAGATTCATTAACAATTTTATCAAATAGTTTTTGAATTTCTTCTAATGATTTTGCATCTAAATTTTCCATTATTTAAGTGTTGTTATTTTTTTTATTACATCTATTAAAACTGACACATCCTTTTCACAATATTTCACGATACCCTCAATATCTTTTTTCACCCAAAAAGCTTCATGAACTTTATTACCAGTTACCTCCATTGTTTTGGAAGACTCAACTCCAAGACAAACACACATAAGCTCAAGAGATGCGATAGATCCATATCCACCATATTGCCATAATTCCTTTGTATCCAAAGCCTTAACTTCCCAAGGTTTGGTGTCATGACCTGGTAATATTTTAGGTGGTAGTATTCCATTCATTATCATTCTTTTTGCCAACATTGGAATATCAAATCCTTTTACATTATGACCACAAAGAAAAAAACCAAGTTCTCCAATTCTATATAAAAGTTTTTGAACTTCTTGCAACATTTTTTTCTCATTAGGATCACTAAATGATTGCATTTTAGTTTCTCCTTTATCAGTTACAAATGCAACACTAACACAAGCAATTCTTGCAAATTCAGGTACTAATGCTGATCTGTTAACAAACATCTGTCCTACAGGTTTATCAGCATCTTCAGGAAATCTTTTTTGAAACCAATCAAAATAATTTTCAAATTGAAAAGATAATGGTTCGTTTTCTTTTACTAAAGTTTCCCAATCAGGGTGAACTCCAATTGTTTCAATATCAAGAAATAATAATTTTGTTAATGGTATATTGATCATATAATTGATTTATAAAATTCCGACCTATTTTTTGTTACAGTTGTTAAATCATATGTGTCTTTAACAGTCTCATATAATCTTTCACCCATATCTTTAATCATATTTGGATTTTTAATGAGTTTTTCTATGTATTTAGCCCAATCAGAGTGATTTCTATTTTCATCAACTAATAAAGCGTTTCCATCAACAAAGTTACCATTTTTTAAGCAATGTTTCAAATCTATTGTATAAGGACCAATATTTGATGCGATAAGTGCTTTTTTATAAAATCCTGCTTCAATTACCTTTAATTGAGACTTCATCCTATTAAACATATGATTTTTAATTGGAGAGAGGGATATATCAAATTTAGAATAATTTTTTGCGTAAGAATTTACAGATCTGGTCCAAACTCTAATATAAGATTCTTTTTCTTCGTTTGGAAAAGTATCTTGAATATAATTTAATAGATATTTTTTATATTCTTCAGAAACTATTGATAAATTTTGGGTAAATATTTTTTCATATTGAGCCCAAACAGTTTCATGAGGTAAAATATTTCTTTTTGTATGTTCACCTGTTTGTTGATTAATTTCTGTAACAGTTCCTCTTGTATCAAATCCACAAAGAACAAATTGTAATTTATCTTTATATGATGTAAGTTTACTAAACGATTGATCTAATAACTCAAGATCATGCAAATGTGAAGATCCACCTAACCAACCTACTCTAATTCTATCTGATTCAGGTGTTGGTTCTTTAAATTGAGCCTCATTTGGATTTATTGCGTTAGGAAAAATAAAAACATTTTTATTTATTTTTTTAATTTCTTCGGCAAACAAAGTAGTTGTAGTTGTGACAAATTTTGCAACTTTTAAATTTGCAACAATCTTTTCATTTATTTTATTAAATTTAATTACATCGTGTATCGGATGTTCTTTACCTGGCATCCAATAATCATCTATATCACAAACTGTGATAATACCCATATCATTTAATTTTTGAATGACTTCTACAGATTTATCAAAATCTGAACTTAAACTTCTATGGAAAACAACTATTTGAAAATCTTTATAAAAATTTAAATCATTCATAGGAACATCATATACGATATCGACATAGAATTCTTCAGGGTAAAGATTTTGTAAAAAAATATGGGGGTCGACAGATCTAAATTTACCAACACCTGTACGGTCACTAGGAACTACTAATACTTTAATTTTTGACATTATTTTGAGTTTGTATTCCTCAAAATATAATAATTAGATATCAATAAAGAAAGCGATTAAGACAATTTTTTAATTTTGTTCACCTTACCTTCAAAAATGTGTTTACCAACTCTAAACGAAAATTGTTCACTGGATTTTTCACTACTTTCAATTAGTAGTCCGTTTTCTTTTAACGCTTCGTTAACTGCTTCATTAATCATTTTTTTAATGATATTATAATCAATTGATGAAGATGATGCTTGTGTTTTTTTAATCGGAGAATGATCTTCTTTTAAAGATGCTGATTCAGGAGTATAATTGTTTGATTTATCTTTCATTAATCTGGAAGCCTTCTCAATCAATTCGTTAGAAATTGTCATTTGTGGTTGTTGTGGTTGTGAAATTGGGTGTTCCATCATTAATTTTTTAATTTCATCAGGTAATTTTGAATTTTTAATTGCATCTACTGATGGAGATCCTACAGGCTTTGTGTTTGGAATTGCAGATAAGTACGGTTGTTGTTGAATACTTTGTTCTGACATAAATTCTTGTGGTATGTTATATTTTGCTTGAGGTATGTTAAACTCTGGCGCCATTGATTGAGGTAATGATTGACTTGGAACATCTCCTCTTTTTATACCATCTGTTTTATCCATAATGGCCTTTGATATCATTAGTTTTTCCATTAATTGATCCATAATTTAATATTTTGCTATAATAATAATTGAAGTCATGCTTTTGTCACCATTTGGATTGAAATTTGGCCTCATTTCTGTAAAATTTTCTCCTGTTGGTTTCAAACTATTTATTTTATCTAATCTAAATAAACGCCATCCAGGTAATGGTTGATCTCCTGTATAGTTTGTATGAGACGCACCTTCCTCATCCCAAGCCCTTAAAACTTTATTTCCTGCTTTACTAACACCAAGACAAACAGGTTCTATTTCTCTAATTCCTCTACCACCAGGTTCATCCCCTTCGTAGTGAACAATAACCCTTTGTTTGTTCTTAATTGCATTAACAACATCTTCAATAGATGCAATTTCAAGAATTAAACTTTTTAATGATTCTTGTAATTTCATTAGAAATTAGGGTAAGGTTTAGATGAGTTAAATTTATTAATTTTTACTTCGTTTTTTCTTTCAAGAACATCATCTATTGTTCCGGCATTTACATTATAAACATCCAAAAAAGATCCAGTACCTCTACCCATAGAGTCTCCGTCAGCAACCGCATCACGGTTTACAGCGGAATAAGGATTACCTACTTGATTGTAATCATTCTTTGGTATAAGTTTTGCTCTTTCTTGATCTGCATAAGCGGTTAATGCGTTTTGTTCTGTTTGTGCGAAATCTAATTCTACTTTGTTTGCCATATTATAATTTTGAAATTAATTCATTTATCCTCTTTAAACTTTCAGTTACAGCAACATCATATTTTTGTGTTGTTGATAAATGTTTTTGAGAAGGTCTTACATTTGTAAAATCCTTTTTTTCGTGAGGCTTAATAAACTGGTTTTGCATTCCAGTATCCATTTTATTTCTTTTTGTCATTTTTGGATTTTCTCTCATTGATCTTAATTCGTTATTTACCCAATTTTTAATTTCAACACCACCATTTAAAATAAATTCAGGTTCTTTATGATTGCCTTTAAAATTATCAAAAAAGTTTTTTATTCTTTTTAATTGTTTATAAGTAATGAATTTTTGAGATTGTAGTTCTTTATTTCTTTTATATCCTTCAGTATTTGAATCAGCATTAGGAACTTTTTGAAATGATAATTTCATATGTTCCCTTTTTTCTTTTGGAAATTCAATCTCGATATCGTATAAATCTTTATTCACTTGATAATAGTTTAATAATATCTTTTTTACTTAATCCTTCTTTTTCAGCTTGCTTTAAAAGAGATTTAACATTTCTTTTAATCATTGAGGAATATTCTGTATCTTCTTTTTCTTTTTTGGTTATACCTGAATTACCTGACTTTTTTTTATTCATTAAAATATCTTCAACCATTTTAATCATTTTTTGTTTTTGGATTTCAGATATAGTCATTTTAGCAATAAAATTTGGGTCCTTTTTGTATTTTGATTTACTATCTCTTTTACCTGAAGGATCTTTACCAAATTGTTTTGTTCTTTCAACAGCTTCTTCAGGTTCAATACCCATATCAATTAATTTTTTATAAGTTTTCTTTCCGTCAAGATCTTCAGTTTCTTCGTATCCAAAAGCATCAGAAAAATCAATTTCTTTAACTTCTTCTTTACCTTCACCGTAATATGTTCTATAACCACGAGCTATTGGGTCATTAGTTATACGAGACGCCGCAACGGTTTGGTCCATTGTTTTTTTAGGATGAAGTTTAGGATCAAGAATTGGTAATTTTGAATTTGATAACGCACCATCCAAATTCACTAATTCTTCAATCTCTCCTTTTAATTCGGATGTTGATTTTTTATTTTTATCTTTCAAAAGTTTTTCTAAATAATCTTGAACTTTTTTTAATTTGCTTTTTGGAATCTTAACAATCACATCTTTTTTTCTTGCTTCAGTTAAAGTTTGTTCTGCAGAGAGATATAATGAATAATCTTTTCCTTTATCTCTTATGAAGAAATAATATGGTGATGAATAAAATTCTTGATCTATTGTAATCATTTGATCTTTTTATTCTATAAATACTAGGTCAAGAGGTATTTATCAATAGTTTATGGCATATCAAAATATAAATCAATATAATTTTCGTAGATGGGGTATAAAACCAGTTAATGAAATAACTGATATCTGCCTTGCGTCTGATGAAAAAGACTATGATCAGGAAGTAATTTTTTCTCCTTTTTTAATAGGAGAATTTGATGGAAACAGAATGCCATTAAAATTTGATATGAATAGTAGCGATACTGTTGATTGTATAAACTGTATGGATTTTGACCGAGATGTTATTGTTTCTGAAAATTATTGGAATCCTAATGAAATTGATTTGGAGGCATGTGGAGTTATCACTGAAATATGTGATGTTGGTTTAACAGGAATTGATAATGGATTAGTTAAATCTTTTTCAGGGGAAACAATCGAACTTAATTCTGGGTTATATACAAATAATGAAGATAAATTTAGTAGATACAAATATGATAGAAGATTTAAAATGCATCCAATTACTGGATTTACAAAAACTTCTAATAGAATATTCAACGACAATTCATATGATTATGATGCATATTATTCAAGAGATTTAAATGGTGATGTTGGAATATATGCAACATTAAACGGAGGTTTTTATCAAGGATTTTATAAAATAGCAGGATATGATTATCAAGTTTTACCTGTAAGGTATCCTTTGGGTTGGTCTGCAGAATTTTTATTAAGATATAGGTGGACAGGTGATACTAATGTTGGATTAAATTATACATATCCTCAAAATAAAGGAACTTTCTTTTATTACGGGGCAAGAGCTGAAAATAAATTTTATCATTATGCCGATGGAGAACCATTTGTTGATTCTGATGCAAATGGTATTTGGAAATTATACATACAAGATTTTGAAGTAAATAATGTCGGATCATTAAGTTCTGCAACATTATCTTTATGTTCTTCAACTATATGTGTAGATTATCATTCAAGAGAAAAAAATATTATAATTAATGACGAATCGCCAGCATCAGTATATCCAATTACTTTTGAAGTTTTAGATTATGACTCTAAAATTGAAATGGTAAATTTAACATTGTCAGGATATAGTCACACTTATCCTGGAGATGTTGGGATGTTATTAGTTGCACCAAATGGTTCGTATTCGATAATAACTGGTAGAGATGGGTCAGATAATAGTGTAGAATCAATTAATGTTACATTAACAAGTTCATCAACAACAATATGGGACGGATACTCTGAAGGGACATTTTCAAATAATACCGAGGTTTATTATGATATGCCATTTTCTGCACCGTGCCCATACCAATTTTTAAGTGGAGATACAACAGAAAATTTAAGTGAATTTACAATTTATTCAAATATAAGAACAACTCATGGTTTAAATTGTTTAAAAACTTGCGGATGTGCTACTAGTGCAAATACAAGTTCATATTGTCATCATGTTTACCAACAATCAGGAGTAACATCAACAAATTGTACTTGTTCATGTACTTGTGGTTGTCCGACACACGCATCAATACCAGAGCTTGACCCTCTTTATGATAGCGTGTCAAATGCATTATCTTTAAGATTAAGTGGTGATACAGGAAATCCTAGATTATGTGTAAAAACTTTTAGAATTACTGGAGGTTGTGAAAGTGCTAGTGCTTGTACAACAGAGTTAATATATACAACAGGAACAAGTATAACTGAATGGTGTTCGACCAGAGGAATTTTTGATGACTGTGGAGAGGACTCAATTTATTCTGAATATGAAAGATGGGTTCAAATAGATTCTGTTTTTGAAAGAAGAGAATGGCTTGATGAATGTGATTTATCAAGTAAAGGTGGATTAGGTCTAATATCCAAAAAAGAATATATTGCAAGTTTAGAAAACAATAGCGTCGCATTAATACAACCTCCGTTTACTCACGAAACACCTTATGATCCACCAACAACCGAGGTTATAACCATTAATGACATGTGGATGGAAGAGAAGAATTTTAGAACGGGTAATATGAAATTCTATGTTAATGGAAAACTTTTTTTGGTTATTGAAAATTTTGAAGAAATTATACCGAGACAATTAAATACATCTAAAGAAACTCAAATTGGAGTTGCTTATAACATTTCATTAGGGGGAGGTACTCAAGGGTTACATGATAATTTAACAGTTACTGGATGTGCTGATTCTATTTCAGGAATGACATACCAACAAGATCCTGAATGTTTACCTACAGAAATTTTAAGCCAAACAGAATATGCAGGACTTGATACAAACATATTTTTGGAACAATATTTTGGCGGTAGCTTTATTGGGGACATAAGTGCTTTTAGAATGTACACAGAACCTTTAAATGCTTCTCAAATAAGACATAATTTCAGAATATTAAAAAATAAATATTCATTACTTGATCCATTCTGTTTAAAGTGTGATAATATTCCTATACCATTTTATAGTTGTGAAACTTATTTATTAACTGAAAATGGTGAAGATCTAATAGCACAAAATACTGATTTTTTATTGGCACAACAAAATAACTGTTCATCCACACCAACACCAACTCAAACACAAACACCAACTAATACTACAACTCCAACTAATACTACAACTCCAACTACAACTACAACACCAACACCAAGTGTTACAACAACAAATACACCAACACCAAGTGTTACAACA
>Ga0114978_10000237_pt1 | contig 46319 bp, 36 predicted proteins | sample S_140212_EF_Meta_FD_87027 | JGI IMG/M metagenome (GOLD analysis project Ga0114978, IMG submission 87027) | Freshwater microbial communities from Lake Simoncouche, Canada to study carbon cycling - S_140212_EF_MetaG | ecosystem: Environmental > Aquatic > Freshwater > Lake | place: Lake...
ATATGGGATTTTACCCAGGGTATTTCTCCAAGCAGGTATCCCATCAGACCCACGCCAATGACCCAAATCATGCCCCCTATGGCGTTGAACGCCGTGAAGGTCATTCGATTCATTTTAGAGATGCCCGCGACAAAGGGTGCAAACGTTCGAACAAAAGGCATGAAGCGCGCCAAGATGATGGCCAAAGAGCCCCATTTTTCAAAAAAAACTTCACTTCTTTGAAGTGCTTGGAGTTTGATCCATTTTGAAAATGGTGGATGGAGCAAGTGTTTGCCAAAATTGCGACCAATGGTGTAGTTGAGCTGGTCTCCCAAAATGGCAGCGCTTAAACAAACCAGCAAAGACGGGACAGGGGACAAAAGTTCCGCGCTGCAAAGAGCTCCGATGATGAAAAGCAGGGAGTCTCCTGGTAAAAAGGGCATGAAAACGAAACCTGTTTCAATGAAAATGATCAAAAAGAGAAGCCCGTAAGTCAACTCACCATGGGACTGCACCCAAGCCGTGAGAAATTGGTCAACGTGAAAGATGAGATCTAAATAGTTACTAATGAAATCCATGGCGCCATTATCCATTGATTTCTCCGTCTCGCTTGATCTGACCTAAAATGTGGAGGTGAACATGTCATCCTCTTTTTTATGGTCGCCCCCTTAGTCAGACGCCCCATCTCGGAGCTGGCGCAAGAGCTCATTAGTCAAATCGCCGCGGGTGAGGTGGTAGAGCGGCCCTCATCCGTTGTAAGAGAGTTGGTTGACAACGCATTGGATGCGCAGTCCACTGGCATCACTGTTCGCTTACAGGCTGGGGGCGTGCGCTTGATCAGCGTTGAAGATGACGGCTTAGGGATTTCAAAGGCGGAGTTGGCTTTGGCATTGAAGCGCCATGCCACGAGCAAAATCAGCAACTTAGAAGACTTGGAGTCTGTCGCGTCCATGGGCTTTAGGGGCGAAGCGTTGGCTGCCATTGCGTCCATCTCAGAGTTGAGCATTTCCTCTAGGCCTGCAGATCAGGCGCAAGCGATGTCGTTACAAGCGCGTTCGGGCGAGTTGAGTGTGGTGGCCAGAGGCTTGGGCACGACCGTGGAGGTGAGGGAGCTTTTTTTCAGTACACCCGCAAGAAGAAAGTTTTTGAAAACCGATGCCACGGAGTTGGCCCATTGCGTGGAGGCTGTGCGTCGGCATGCTTTGGTGAGGCCTCAAGTTTCTTTCTCGATCTATGCCGAGGGCAAACTCGCTGAGCAGTGGAGAGCGTCTAGTGAGGAAAATGCTTTTGATAAAAGAGTCGCAGATGTGCTAGGGGCAGAATTTTTAGTCAATTCGGTGAGCATTGATCATGTTGAAAATTCGATGAGAGTTTATGGCCGAGTCGGTTTGCCTGCAGCAGCAAGGAGCCGAGCCGACCAACAGTTTTCGTATGTGAATCAGCGTTTTGTAAAAGACAAAGTGATCAATCACGCAGTGCGTGCAGCGTATCAAGATGTGCTACACGGACAAAAGCAGCCCGTGTATGTCTTGTTCATTGAGATCGACCCCAAGCGAGTGGATGTCAATGTGCATCCAACCAAAATAGAAGTGCGGTTTCGCGAGTCAAGAGAAATTCATCAGCTTGTGTTGCATGCCATTGAGCGAGCACTTGCAGTGCCCAGAGTGGGTAGCGCAATCGATTCGGCGTCAATGATAAATTCACCTCTGGCGGGCCGTGCTCCCTTGGGCGAAGGCCCGCAAAGCATGGAAAACTTATCCATAAGCACTCCAGTCTTGGGCTCTGAGCCCAAAGGATGGACAAGCTCTGCCCACGGATGGAAGCAGTCCAGAATGGATTTGGCAGCTCATCAGTTCTCTCAAGTCGAGCGCCTGTGGGGACAGGGCCAGCAAGTCAGCAAAGACTTGACGGACACCCCCCCTTTGGGAGCCTTTGCATCTTTAGGTGTCAACTCGGGCGCCATTGAACCTGCTGCCCAAGGTTTAAAACAATCCGCCTTTCAAGCCGCGCACACCTCGCTCCAAGATGCTGAGCAGGACTGGCCTCTTGGACGGGCATTGGCGCAATTGCATGGCGTGTATTTGTTGGCTGAAAATGCGCAAGGTTTGATTTTGGTGGACATCCATGCCGCGCACGAGAGAATTGTCTACGAGCGACTAAAGAGCCAACTTGACGCGCAAGAGATCAGCAGCCAGTCTTTGCTCATTGCCCAGAGCTTTTCAGCAACGGATCAAGAAATGGTGATTGCACAAGAAAACGTAGAAAGTCTTAGGGCCCTAGGCTTTGATATCTCTGCTTTGTCGACCAAAACGCTTGTGATCAGAGCGGTTCCAGCGCCCTTGGCGGATGGAGATTTGGTCTCTTTGGCTCGAAGTGTGTTGCACGAGCTGTCCTTGAACACAGGACAGTTTGTCGTTGAACAAGCCCGAAACGAATTGTTGGCCACCATGGCTTGTCATGGCGCTGTCAGAGCCAATAGGCAGTTGACCCTTCAAGAGATGAACGAACTCCTTCGTCAAATGGAAGTGACCGAGCGTTCAGATCAGTGCAATCACGGTCGACCCACTTGGCAGGCCTTGTCAATGAAAGCCCTAGATGCATTGTTTTTAAGAGGACGCTGATGCGGGTGGATTGGTCAAAGTCGCCCCTTCAAAGCCCAATGTCTAAAGGTGCGATTCAATGACAAGCCCAGTGCTGGAGCAAGGCGCTGGTGCGTGGGATTTTTTGGCATTGGTGGGTCCCACGGCCAGTGGTAAAACCAAAGCGGCCATGACGCTTGGTGAGCGCTACAGCATCGAACTCATCAGCATGGATTCAGCTCTTGTCTATCGCGGCATGGACATTGGAACGGCCAAGCCCAGTGCGCAAGAGCTTCAAACAGTGCCGCATCATCTGATTGACATCCGAGCAGCCCATGAGTCCTATAGCGCAGCAGATTTTGCCAAGCAGGCCAAAGACCTCATTGTTGACATCAAGTCCCGCGGTGCGATACCTGTTGTGGTTGGAGGTACGCTTTTGTATTTCAACGCGTTGGTTGATGGTTTGGACGATTTGCCCGTGGCCAATCAAGATGTGAGGCGGGAAATTTTACTTGAAGCTCAAGAAGTGGGGTGGCCCAAAATGCATGAAAAGCTTGAGCGCATTGATCCGGTCACTGCAAAGCGTTTGCCCCCCGCAGACGCCCAGCGCATTGGTCGAGCATTGGAGGTGTGGATGCTCACAGGAAAAAGCATTTCCTCTTTTCAATCCAAGTATGCACAGGAAAGAAAAGAGGTGCTCCAAGAAAAGCAAGTCTCTTGTCTATTGTTCTCCTTTGAGCCTACACACCGATCTTGGTTGCATGCAAATATTGAAGCTCGATTTAGACGCATGTTGGCCAATGGATTTCTTCAAGAGTCCTTGTCTTTTTACAAAAATCCCAAGTTAAATCCATCTATGCCCAGCATGCGTTGCGTGGGCTACCGTCAAGCTTGGGCTTTTTGGCAAGCGCTTGAAGATCGGGGAGGGATTGATATAGATGCGATTCAATTGGAGGGTTATTGCAATTTGCCTGAGTTCGAACAGTTTGTTAAAGACAGTTTGACCGCCACGCGCCAACTGGCCAAGAGGCAATTGACTTGGCTCAGAGCCATGAAGCATAGACAGGTGTTTGACTGCGATGCAGATGACTTTGAGACTCAAGTGCAGCACCATCTTGCCCTGGCCATTGAGCAGCATTCATTTTTTAAATGCTTCAAAAAATGAATGTGACTGAAAAAAACCAGAAATTAAAGGATGCATATGAAAAAGCCCATGGAGGCGAGCATGGAGGCGCAATTGACTCAAATGCTTGAACGGTATCAAGCCAAAGAGCTTCAAACCAGTGCCTTGATTGTTTGGGCCAGGGCTTTGCCGCAAACGGTGATCTTGAACTGGCCAGCAGACAAGTTGGACTTGCAACAGGCCTATATCGATTTGTGGTTTGAGTTGTTGGACCGATTGGAAAGCAGCGCTTTGTTCACCGAAGAAAGTTGCTCTTTCTCCCAAGCAGACTTGCTCACCACGATGCACAAGTGGGTGAAAAAGGTTGCACGCATCACCCAGTCTTGAATTTCTTTTGATGGCTTTCGTGACAGCAAGACTTGTCTGCCTTAAAACATACTTTTAAAGATCATGTAGACGGCCAAGATATACAAAATGCTGGCAAATAATTGTTTGAGTCGTTTAACGGGCCAAATTTGCGCTGTTCTTGCGCCATAGGGTGCGGTCAACACACTCATGCTCGCAATCATAATCAAGCCAGGAAGCCAGACATAGCCAAAAGAGTGGGGAGGGAGATTGGGTACAGACGAGCCCGCATAGATATAGCCCAATGCATTGGACGCAGCAATTGGAAAACCAAGGGCTGCACTCGTTGCCACTGCATTCAAAATTGGAATGTTACACAAGAGCATAAAGGGCACACTGATGAATGCACCGCCCGCCCCGACCAAACCAGAAATGAAACCGATCACAATGCCAGCAATGAGGCCCCCCCATTTGGCAGGGAATTGCCTCGATGCGGATGGTTTTTTATCCAAAAATATTTGGGTTGCAGAAAACGTGATGAACAAAGCGAAGATGATGCCCAAGTAGGCGCCGTGCAAGTAATTAAAGACGCCTAAACTGGTGATTGCGCTGCCAATTAAAAGTCCAGGCGTGAGTTGTTTGACCACATCCCATTTGACGTTGCCTTTGGCCTGGTGGGCTCGCACGCTTGAGATGGATGTAAACACAATGGTCGTCATGGCGGTGGCGATGGCCATTTTGACGCTCAAGTCCGTATTGACGTCGTGTAAGCTGATGATGAAGGTGAGAAAGGGCACCATGACCATGCCCCCACCTATGCCTAAGAGTCCAGCGAGAAAGCCAGTGACTAAACCTAGCGAAGCCAAAGCGAACAGCTCGGTCAGTGGGATATCCATTGGGATTGAATTTGAATGAGGGTCAAGGGAAAATTGATTTCAAGGCGCATGTGCTCAAGTGCAGTGTTTTTTTGGTTGAGCTTGGGGATTGACGACTTGAGAGCAAAAAAAAGATGCGAAAGGTGTCTGCAAAGTCTCCTAGACCGTCATCCTGAACGATTGGGTTCAGGTGGGCGAGGTCAGACCAACGTTGGGTTCATCTGACGCGAGATGATCACGCTCATTGGACGATGTTCCAAGCCCTGGCTCTAAGAGCATTGGTTCAAGGAAATATAAAGTCTAAAAGATTTGCAGACCACTCGATTGTAAAAGACTTGTGAGCCAGAAGGTATTAAAAGGGTAAAATTTTTAGAGCGACCAGAAATACAACATTGTTTTCTTTTTCTTATGAATCACACGTCCTCCCCTCAATGGGCCATTGATGCTTTAAAGGCCGCCAATCAAGTTGCCAAGCAAGCCAAGCAAGAGGGGCATCACCCCTTTGGTGCGATATTGCTTGCACCTGATATGCGCACTGTTTTGGATCGACAAGGCAATATTGATACGGTCAATCACGCCGAGTCGACTTTGGCCAGAAGAGCTTTCGGGTCTTTTGATGCCAATTATCTATGGCATTGCACCTTGGTCACCACAGTGGAGCCTTGTGCCATGTGCGCTGGCACCGAGGATTGGGCCAATATCGGCCGATTGGTTTATGGTTTAAGCGAGAGAGAGTTGCTGGATTTAACGGGTAACCATGTGCAAAATCCAACCATGGACTTGTCAAGTCGTGCTGTATTTAATGCCGGTCAAAAGAAAGTGGAGATTTTGGGCCCGGTCCATGAGATGCTTCAAGAGATTATTGACTTGCATGTGGGCTTTTGGGACACGCCAAAGAAACCGTAGATTGTTCTAAAGCAGTTTGCCGTCATCGGCCAAGGCATCATCGAGCCTGCTGATCAGTTGCGCAATGTCGGTGCTGTTCATTGGAGATGGGTTTTGGGGGTCTTTCGCCGTCTCATGGAGGTCAAATGCGATATTGATGGCCGCCAAGACCGCAATTCGCTCGCGCGCTTTTATTTTGCCTGCATCCCGAATCTTGCACATGGCCAAGTCCACTGCGCCAACGGCTTGGTGCAATCTTTCCTCTGCACCATCGGGGCACCCCAATGCATAACCTTGCCCCATGATTTGGGCTTCAATTTGACTCATGTAGCTTCCTTGCTGGGGCCTCTTCAGGCAAGCGGTCTAGCAACGCATCGATGCGGTTTCTTGCTGTTTCAAGCCTGCTTTTGAGTTGGTCTCTCTCATGCGTGAGCTGCGCAACTTGTTGACTGAGCAAGGCATTTGTGCGCTTGACCTCTTCGTGGCGAAGGATCAAACGTTCAATGCGATCAGTGAGTTGGTCTTGCAAGTTAAGAGATGACATTAAGTTATTTTAATGGGCATTGGGGGCATTGTGCTCAATCGGGTTAGCCCTATGGGTTAAATAGATGGTTTTAAGGCAAATTGAACCTTTAATTTTCGTAATCAGGGGAAAACCCGACAATTGTCAAAGAACAGTCGCGCATGTTTTGACTTGGACAAGTCTTTGGGGTTCGGGGTGCTGCTTTCTGGTCTGGGGGGGGTGGCAGGGGTGACTTTTCTCAAGCAGCACGAGGCATCGAAGACGACACGTAGAGGTGACGCTCACACTCAGCGCCCAAGCCCAAGCGAATGGTCTTTTGGTAACCGTCCTTTAAAGAGCGCGTTTTTGAAAAGCGTATGCGTGTGGTTCAAAGCCATGAAGCTACTTCAAGCGAGGTGCGGCAAAGTTGGCCTGCCTTGCTCAACTTCGGGCGCTTCAACCCTTTGAGCGCTTAGAGATGTGGGGTGTTTTTTGAGGCAGGTTCTTACCCTTAAAGTCACAGTACTGAGAGACTTGACAACTTATGCATTCAGGACTGCGTGCTTTGCAGATGTAGCGTCCATGCAATATAAGCCAATTGTGTGCATGTTGCATGTATTGTGCAGGAACGCGTTTCAAGAGCTGAAGTTCCACGGCCAGGGGTGTTCTCCCCTTTGCTAAGCCCACGCGGTTGCTGACCCTAAAGATATGCGTATCAACGGCCATGGTCGGTTGATTAAAAGCAACATTTAAGATCACATTGGCCGTTTTACGTCCCACGCCTGCAAGAGCCTCTAAGAGTTCGCGTTGATCGGGTACGACGCTGTTGTGTTGTGTGACTAAAATTTCACAGGTCTCCATCAAGTGCTTGGCCTTGCTTTTGTACAGACCAATTGTTTTGATGTGCTCCTCGAGTTGATCAAGACCGAGATCTAAGATTTTTTGGGGTGTATTGGCAACGGCAAACAAGACCTTGGTCGCTTTGTTGACCCCCACGTCTGTGGCCTGTGCAGATAGTAGCACTGCGCACAACAGCTCAAATACACTTGAGTACTCCAGCTCGGTGCGAGGGCTGGGATTGGCTTGTTTGAGCGTTTCGAAAAAAAGTGTAATAAGATCGCGTTTCATCGTTCAATTTTAAAAGTGCTTATAGCCCTCATTTTCACATGCAATTCTCTCATCGCCTTGACCGGGTAGAAACATCTGCCATTCGTGAACTTTTTAAATTGCTTGGACAGCCTGGCATCATCAGCTTTGCAGGGGGCTTTCCCGATAGCGCGATGTTTGATGTGCAAGGCATCAAGCAAGCAAGCGAACAAATCTTAAACGACTCCCCCGGGAGTGCACTGCAGTATGGCGCAACCGAGGGTTATCCTGCCTTAAAAGAAGAGTTGGCGCTTTTCATGCAGTCCAAAGGCATCAAGGACATGGAGGCTTCGGGGTTGATCGTGACAACGGGCAGTCAGCAGGCCTTGGATTTGGTGGCCAAAACGATGCTAGATGAGGGCGATACGGCGCTGGTTGAAGCGCCGACTTTTTTGGCCACGATTCAATGCTTTAGGCTGTATGGTCCCAAGGTATTGGGCGTGCCCATTGACGAGCATGGGGTGAGGGTTGACTTGCTGGAAGGCATGATTCAAACGCATCGTCCGAAATTGATCTATTTGGTGCCTACATTTGGCAACCCAAGTGGCGCAATGTTAAGCCTTGAGAGGCGTTTGAAGGTGCTTGAGTTGGCGGTGAAGTACGAAACGGTGGTGGTCGAGGATGATCCTTATGGAGATTTGTACTTTGAGGGAGAGCCTGCACCCAGCATGTTGTCTTTGTCGCACTTGGTGCCCGGTTCGAGGTCTTGGTTGGTCTACTGTGGCAGCTTGAGCAAGGTTTTGAGTCCTGGACTGAGGATCGGATGGATGGTGGCACCCCAAGCCTTGCTTCAAAGGGCAACCATGTGCAAACAATTCAGCGATGCGCATACCTCAACTTTTGCACAAGCCACTGCAGCGCAATACCTCAAAAGCGGTCGAATGCCCAAGACCTTGGAGCACGTGAGGCAGGTGTATGCTGAAAGGGCTTTGGCCATGGGAGAGTCTTTAACTGAGCACTTTGGAGAAAGTCTCGCCTTCAATCAACCCAAAGGGGGATTGTTCTTTTGGGCGAAATTGACGGGCGCAAACGGGGGGCTTACAGATGGATCTGAGTTTGCAAAGAGGGCGATCAAGCAAGGCGTTGCATTTGTTCCCGGGGCACCCTTTTTTGCCGATCAAGCAGATCACAGTACGCTTAGACTGTCTTTTGCAACCTCAGGCACCGATTTGATCAAGCAAGGTATTGAAAGATTAGCTACTGCCTATTTTAAAAAATAAATTTTTGTCAATGGCTAATTTGTTTCATCTTTAAACAAGATTGGGCCTTGCGTTAGCGAGTACTTACTAATTTTGTGTGAAACATCTCAGACAAACACATTAAAGTTGTCCACAGAAATTGTGGGTAACTTGAAGCTTTGACTTCAAAAAGCCGTGTGTTTAAAGGCTTGCTTCGGCGTGCTTGTTATTTAAACGATTGCCAACAAATCAGCGTATTTTGTATTCAAGTTGAGAAATTGTTTCACGTACCTGCGCCGCAGCATTTATTTTTTTTATTTTTTTACCTGTTTTCATTTTCCTATTGATTTATGGTACTGATCCAAGGAAAGAAGTTTCTCCAAATCTGCCTTTGAATCAACCCTCATTTTAAAAAACCAACCCTCACCCATGGGGTCTTTATTGATGAGCCCAGGGTCGTCTTTGATCAATGGATTGATTTCAATGACTTCACCAGAGACAGGTGCAAACACATCAGATGCAGCTTTGACAGATTCCACCTCAGACACGACGGTGTTTTGAGTCAAGACGTCTCCAATGTTTGGCGTTGAGACAAAGACGATATCGCCCAAAGTCTCTTGCGCATGCTCTGTGATGCCAACCGTGGCCAAAAGAGCGGCTTCATCTGTGAGGCGAATCCATTGGTGTTCAGGGGTGAATTTAAGGGTCATATTCATTTCTATTTTTTCAATGCATCAGATCGTTGAAGTTCAATTTAAAGAGTTTCACATCGAACCATAAACAGGTCCACCACCGCCTTCGGGTGTGACCCAGACGATGTTTTGTGTCGGGTCTTTGATGTCACAAGTTTTGCAGTGAACGCAGTTTTGAGCGTTGATTTGAAAGGTGGTTTGACCGTCGCCTTGCTCAATGTATTCATAAACTCCAGCAGGGCAGTACCTGGCCTCTGGGCCTGCAAATCTTGCATAGTTGATTTTTAGGGGCACGCTGGGATCTTTCAGCGTCAGGTGAGAGGGTTGATTCTCTTCGTGGTTGGTGTTGCTGATAAAGACACTGCTGAGTCGATCAAAGCTCAGTTTGCCATCGGGTTTAGGGTAATCAATTCGCTCACAATCCTTTGCATCCTTTAAGGACAAGTGATCGGGAGCTGTTTTGTGGATGGTCCAAGGCATGTGTCCGCCAAGCAGCCACTGCTCAATGCCCGTCATGATCGAGCCAATGACAAAACCTTTCTTAAACCATTGCTTGAAATTGCGAGCTTTCCAAAGCTCTTGATGCAACCAGCTCTTCTTAAAGAGTTCGGGATAAAGACTCAACTCATCATGGGACCTTGCATTTGTAAGGGCCTCAAAGGCTGCTTGAGCGGCCAACATGCCTGATTTGATGGCGGCGTGTGAGCCTTTGATGCGACTCGCATTTAAATAGCCCGCATCACATCCGATGAGCGCACCACCTGGAAAAATGGTTTTTGGCAGACTCAGCAAACCCCCCGCAGTGATTGCTCTGGCACCATAGGCCAGACGCTTGCCCGCTTTAATCCCTTTGCTGACATGTCCTTCAAAGTACCATTTGATGTTGGGGTGTGTTTTAAATCGTTGGAACTCTTCAAAGGGACTTAGCCATGGATTTTGATAGTCAAGGCCTACGATGAATCCAACGGCCACCTTGTTGTCTGGTAAATGATAAAGAAATGACCCCCCATAGGTGTCGTTTTCAAGTGGCCAACCTGCGCTGTGCAGGGCCAAGCCTGGTTGGTGGCGTGAGGGATCAATTTCCCAAAGCTCTTTGATGCCAATGCCATAACTTTGCGGGTCACTGTCACGGTCTAAGTTAAAGTGAGAGATCACTTGTTTGCCCAAATGGCCTCGAGATCCTTCTGCAAAGAAGGTGTATTTGGCGTTGATCTCCATGCCCAATTGGAACTGAGGACCAGGCGTGCCGTCTTTGAAGACCCCCATATTGCCAGTGGCCACGCCACGAATTGCGCCTTTCTCGTTGAACAGCAGTTGCGAGGCGCTAAAACCAGGGAATATTTCCACGCCCAGGCCCTCCGCTTGCTCAGACAACCAGCGAGTGACTTCGCCTAAGCTGACAATGTAATTGCCGTGATTTTGAAAGTTTTTGGGCAGCAGCCAATTGGGGGTTCTAAAGCCCCCTTGGGGGGTTAAAAACAAAAAGGCATCATCGGTGACTTTTTGGTGCAGGGGGGCACCTAATTCTTGCCAGTTGGGAAAGAGTTCGCTCATTGCAATGGGGTCCATGATGGCGCCAGAGAGAATGTGCGCACCTGGCTCGGAGCCTTTTTCTAATACGGCCACTGAAATGTCCGTCCCGCTTTGTTGGGCAAGTTGCTTTAAATGGATGGCACTGGCCAGTCCAGAGGGGCCAGCACCCACGATCAAGATATCGTAATCCATGGACTCTCTAGGGCCAAATTGAGCAAGAATTTCGGTGTCTGTCATGTGAATGATTCTCAATATCGGAAAAGTTTAAAGCGAATGAACAATTTTTTCGTTCAATCGAGCGATAAAGCCTAGAACGACATAATAATTGCATTTTAACGTCAATGATGTTTTTATAGGGCTTAACCCAATATGGCTTATACAATCGATTTATCAGGTCGAGTGGCTTTCATTACAGGCGCCTCTGGCGGTTTGGGCGCTCAGTTTGCAAAAACGCTGGCCCAAGCGGGTGCCACTGTCGTGCTTGCATCAAGGAGGATGGATCGGCTCAAGGACTTGAGGGCTGAGTTGGAGTCTCAAGGGTTTCAAGCGCATGTGGTTCAATTGGATGTGAGCTCAACATCCAGCATTTCAAAAGCCATTGAGCATGCTGAAAGCGAAGTAGGCCCCATTGATATACTCATCAACAATTCTGGGGTGAGCACCACGCAAAAAATTCAAGATGCAAAGCCCGAGGACTTTGACTATGTCTTTAATACCAATGTTCGAGGGGCTTTCTTTGTGGCTCAAGAAGTAGGTAAGAGAATGCTTGGCCGCGCAATGGGTGTTGAAAAGGGCAGTTTTCCTGGTGCGCGCATCATCAACATCGCCTCAGTTGCGGGTCTTCGGGTTCTGCCTCAAATCGGCTTATACGCCATGAGCAAAGCAGCGGTGATCCAAATGACCAAAGCGATGGCGTTGGAGTGGGGGCGTTTTGGAATCAATGTCAATGCCATTTGTCCGGGCTACATTGACACCGAAATCAATCATCACCATTGGTCAACCGAGAAGGGTCAAAAGCTCGTTCAGATGCTGCCTAGAAAGCGAGTGGGTTCTGCAGGGGATTTAGATGCGTTGTTGGTTTTGCTTTGTTCAGATCAAAGTCATTTTGTCAATGGCTCGATCATCTCGGCTGACGATGGATTCTCTTTATGAGACTGCGCGTTCCTGAGGACAAAAAATTACTTTTTGAACTCACGATGCCCACCAGGTGGGGTGACATGGATGCATTCAATCACATCAACAATGTGTCGTACTTTCGTTTCATGGAATGCATTCGCATGGATTGGCTCCACAGTTTAGGATTGAATGACAAGTCTGCAACTGCGAGAGTCATCATATTGAATGCTTTTTGTAATTTTCATCATCAATTGTTTTACCCTGGTGATTTGCGCTTAAAGTTGTTTGCAAGTGAACCTGCTCGTAAAACCTTTGAGTCATGGACTACCATCGAACGCATCGATCAGCCTGGCAAGATTTACGCCAGTGGAGGTGCAACCATGGTGTGGGTGAATTTAACAACTGAGAGAGCAGAGGATTTACCCGCATGGATCCTTGAATTGGTGAGTTAATTGTTTTTCCCCACAGTAATGGTCGATTTTCTCGCCTGGCCCATGTGTTCGTGAATGAACTTCTTGGGTCTGGCTTAGAATGCGGTACACGATTGAAGTCTCTATATTTGGTTTAGGAGTGAGTTTTGAATAAAGTATTTGATTCTGCTATTGCGGCTTTAAAGGACATTGTGAGCGATGGCCAATTGATGGCCGTGGGAGGGTTTGGCCTATGTGGTATTCCGGAGGCCTTGATTGAGGCCATCAAAAACTTAGGCGTTAAAGACCTGACGATCATTTCAAACAATGCTGGGGTGGATGGATTTGGTTTGGGCAAGCTGCTAGAAACGCATCAAGTCAAAAAGATGATTGCTTCTTATGTCGGTGAAAACAAAGAGTTTGAACGCCAGTTTTTGGCAGGCGAGTTGGAATTGGAATTCACACCACAAGGCACATTGGCTGAAAAATTAAGGGCTGGTGGCGCGGGTATTCCAGCCTTTTTTACCAAGACAGGTGTGGGCACCATGGTTGCTGAGGGCAAAGAGACCAGGGAATTTGATGGCGAGACTTATTTGATGGAGCGCTCTTTGGTTCCAGATGTGGCGTTGGTCAAAGCTTACAAAGCAGATCCATCGGGCAATTTGCAGTTCAGGCTGACGGCTAGAAATTTCAATCCAGCGGCTGCAATGGCTGGAAAAATATGCGTGGTTGAAGTGGAAGAGTTGGTTGAGTTAGGGGAAATGATTCCCGATCAAGTCCATTTGCCAGGTATTTATGTTCACCGGATTGTTGTCAACCGACATCCTGAAAAGCGTATCGAAAAGAGAACAATTACAGACAGAGCGGGAGTTTAATCATGCCTTGGAGTCAAGATCAAATGGCAGCTCGTGCTGCAAAAGAGTTGGAAGATGGTTTTTATGTCAATTTAGGCATTGGGATACCGACTCTGGTGGCCAATCATGTGCCTGCAGACATTGAGGTCTGGCTCCAATCAGAAAATGGCATGCTAGGCATTGGGCCTTTTCCAGTTGATGAAGCGGTGGATGCAGACTTGATCAATGCGGGTAAGCAAACGGTGACCACCATCAAAGGCTCTTCCATTTTTGGAAGTCACGACAGCTTTGCCATGATCAGGGGTGGAAAAATCAACCTCTCCATTTTGGGTGCCATGCAAGTCAGTGAAAAAGGCGACCTGGCCAATTGGATGATTCCTGGCAAGATGGTCAAAGGAATGGGAGGTGCCATGGATTTGGTGGCGGGTGTCAAACGCGTCATTGTTCTCATGGAACATGTGGCAAAGAAAAAAGACGGTACCGAGGATTTAAAAATCCTAAAAAACTGTTCTCTGCCCTTAACGGGTGTGGGTGTTGTTGATCGAATCATCACCGATCTTGGTGTCTTTGACGTCACGCCCGAAGGTCTTAAAGTTCAAGAGCTCGCGCATGGTGTGAGCTTTGAAGTCGCACAAAGCAAGACAGGTGCGGAACTTTTAAAATAAGACCGCCCCCTTTTTTTAATTCGCGGCCTTGAGGGATTGAGCCTGGGCGTCATGAATTTGTCACGCTTATAAAGGCATAATCTGAGTTTGTCTCAGACGCCTCTATGCCATTCATTAAGAAGTTCTATTTCAATCAAACATCGATGCTTGGGCTGTCGTTGTTCATGAGGAAAAGTGTGCAAACATGTCTGAGGGCGGTGCTTGGGGTGTCCTTTCTCTTGTTTTTACAGGTGAGCTGGGCTGAGGAATCAAAGCATGTCGCTCAAGCTCAGGATCCTTCGTTTGAAGAGTTCATGCTCAGAGGACAAAGCACATACATCAATCAATACAAACCTTCTTTCGCCTCTGCTTTGCCAGATGGGCCCAACAGTTTGGTGCGATCTGCAGAGACCAGTTATACGTGGACCAATACGTTCTTTTTTGGCTGGCGAGCCCAAAGGGACCTAGAGTTTTATTTTGTGCCCGAGATGAATGTGGGGATCCCTTTTTCGGCATTGGCCGGTATGGGGGGATTTACCAATGGAGAGATCACGCGAGCTGCAGGATCCACCCCGACCGTTTACAGACAGAAGCTTTTTTTAAGAAAAACTTTTAACGAAGGTGATTTGACCGAGGTCGTTGCAGCCGATGTAGATCAATTAAAGGGACTGGTATCTCGGAATCGTTGGGTATTAACGGCTGGCAATTTTTCCAACCTCGATGTCTTTGACGACAATGCCTATGCAAAGGACCCTCGAACCCAATTCATGAATTGGGGAAATATGACTTATGCAGCTTATGATTACGCAGCCGATGCGCGAGGCTATGGCTGGGGGGTGGCATTGGAGTGGTACAAAGAAAATTGGGCCTTGAGGCTGTCTCGCATGACTGGACCTAAGTTGCCCAACGGATTGCCCGTAGACTTTCAAATAGGTAAACATTTCGGCGATCAATTTGAGATCGAAAGATCTCATTATTTGATGAACCAAGCTGGAAAATCCAGATTCATTGTTTGGCATGATCGCGCCAATGTTGCCAATTTCAATGATGCTTTGGCCTATGGGCTGGCCAATCCTAATTTGACCAATCGCCAATGGATTTTTCAGGCGCGAACGGGCGAAAAAGACAAGTATGGTTTGGGTTTCAATTTGGAGCAACAAATCAACGAGAGTTTGGGTGTTTTTGCTAGGGCCATGCGTGCAGATGGAAAGACCGAAACGTATGCGTTCACTGAGGTTGATGCATCCTTGGCATTGGGAGCGGTGATGAATGGGTCTTCTTGGGGAAGAGGCTTGGACGTTGTTGGTGTTTCTTATTTGCAAAACAAGTTGTCTGCAGAGCGTCAAAATTATTTGCGCAATGGGGGGATATCATTTTTTATTGGAGATGGTTATTTGGCTTACAAGCCTGAGCTCATTTTGGAGACGTTTTACAGTTTAAGTTTAGGTAAACAAACCGCCCTGACCTTTGATGTTCAATCCGTGCGCAACCCAGCCTATAACTCGCTTCGTGGCCCAGTCATGGTCACTGGTTTTAGATTGCACACGGAGTTTTAGTTTTTAGTTGATTCAAGGCAACTCAAATTTCTCGTGCCTCACGCAATTGAGTGAAGAGCCTTGCGCATGACTTTGTTGATTTTCTCAAAATATCGAGCGCTCAGTTTTGTGGGTGCCATGAATTTAGTTCGGCGGTTCTTGCCCTGATAGATATTTTGAACGAGTCCCATCTGCCTTAAATAATCCAGTTTTCGGTGAATCGTTGCAGCCGATGCGATGTGGTCCATTCGCATGGCTTGGGTGACCGTGAGCGCTTGTCCCGATTGGTGACGCCAAGCAATGGTTTCTAGAATCTTTTTGGCTTGTAGGTCAATTTGATGAATGGGTTCATTTTCAAAGTGGGCCGTTAAGTTCAGAAAGTGTAGGAATGCGTTATCTGTTTTCATTGTTGATATCCTTAAAAAAGTAAATTTATAAGTAATTATATTTAATAATTGCCAGAAAATATACAAATAATGAGTATAAAAATACACTTTTTTGGCTTTTTTAAGATTACTTTAAGAATTATGGCAATACTCTCAAAAAAAACATGCGCTTCTTTTGAGATCAATGCCAAGGGCAACTGACTTTAAGCTTGTTGTATCAAGATAGTAATAACTCAATATCGGACGAAATGACGACGCGTGCCATGTGTGGCTTCAAACCCAAAATATAATCAATGCATCTAAGTGCAAAATGCTTTAATCGCACTCACCTGCACATTCACAGCAACGCTGTTTTTTTATCCTTTTCAATGGGTTATCCACAATGAGTATTGCTCAACTGTCTGTCTCTGAAATACGCAAGACATTTTTAGATTTTTTTGAGGCACGTGGACACACTGTTGTTGAATCTAGTGGTTTGGTTCCTGGCAACGACCCAACATTGATGTTCACGAATTCTGGGATGGTTCAATTCAAGGATGTTTTCCTAGGTTCAGATCGAAGGCCCTATGTTCGAGCCACCTCGGTACAGGCTTGTTTAAGAGCCGGTGGTAAACACAACGACTTAGAAAATGTGGGATACACCGCCAGGCACCATACTTTTTTTGAAATGTTAGGCAATTGGAGCTTTGGAGACTACTTCAAATCCAATAGTTTGAAATGGGCTTGGGAGCTATTGACCCATGTGTATGCGTTGCCAAAAGAGCGACTTTGGGTCACTGTCTACTTTGAAGACGATGAGGCCTATGACATTTGGACCAAGGAGATTGGTTTGCCTTCGGAGCGTGTCATTCGAATTGGGGATAACAAAGGTGCTCGTTATCAATCTGATAACTTTTGGATGATGGCGGATACGGGGCCTTGTGGGCCATGCTCAGAGATTTTTTATGACCATGGACCTGAAGTGGCTGGTGGACCTCCCGGGAGTCCGGATGAGGACGGGGATCGCTTCATTGAGATCTGGAACAATGTGTTCATGCAGTTTGACATGCAAACCGATGGAAGTGTGAAAAAATTGCCGGCGCCCTGTGTCGATACAGGCATGGGTTTAGAGCGTTTGGCTGCCATTATGCAGCATGTTCATAGCAATTACGAGATCGATTTGTTTGTTGAGTTGATCAAAGCCGCAGCTCGAGAGACGGGTTGTAGTGACTTGAGTAGCAACTCACTCAAAGTGATCGCTGACCACATTCGAGCCACTTCTTTTTTGGTCAATGATGGCGTAGTGCCTAGCAATGAGGGCCGAGGTTACGTCCAGCGCCGCATCATACGCAGAGCGATCCGTCATGGCTATAAATTAGGCATGAAAGCACCGTTCTTTCATAAATTGGTGCCCGATTTGGTGCGGGTGATGGGAGATGCGTATCCAAATTTAAGAAAAAATGAAGCAAAGATCATCCATACTTTAAAGCTTGAAGAGGAGAGATTCTTTGAGACGTTGGACATTGGGATGGAGATTTTAGAGTCGGCCTTGGGGAACAATGTAACAATTTTGCAAGGCGACATTGCATTCAAGTTGCACGATACGTATGGATTTCCATTGGACTTGTGTGCAGATGTTTGTCGAGAAAAAGGCATTGAAATTGATGAAGCCGGTTTTCATCAAGCGATGGATCGGCAAAAGTCTCAAGCGCGCATGGCTGGTAAATTTAAAATGGACAAGGCCTTGGACTATCAAGGCCCGTCAACAAGCTTTGTAGGCTACAACGAGCTCAAAGTAAACGCAAAAGTGATGGCTCTTTTTGTGAATGCCCAAGCCGTTGACCACATCCTCGAGAACCAAGAAGCAAGTGTCGTCTTGGATGTGACCCCCTTTTACGCTGAGAGTGGTGGGCAAGTCGGAGACCAGGGTGTCTTAAGCAGCGCGACGGTTCAATTCCAAGTGAGCGACTGCCAAAAGATCAAGTCCGATGTCTTTGCGCATTTTGGAGTCTTGAACAAAGGGCAACTCAAAGTCGGCGACTCCATCGAGGCCTGTGTCCAAAAGGAAGCGCGCTTGGCGACAGCCAGGCATCATTCGGCTACACACTTGATGCATTTGGCGCTTAGAACTGTTTTGGGCGAGCATGTTCAGCAAAAAGGCTCCTTGGTTTCCCCAGAAAGAACTCGTTTTGACTTTGCTCACAATGCGCCGCTTACAGATCTACAGATCAAAGCCATTGAGGATCAAGTCAATCGAGCGATTCTTACCAATGGCGACACCCAATCACGCGAGATGGATTTGGAGTCTGCCAAGAAGACGGGCGCCATGATGCTTTTTGGCGAGAAGTATTCGGAGCGGGTTCGGGTCCTGAGCATTGGCGAAAGTCAAGAGCTTTGCGGGGGTACTCACGTGAGTGCAACAGGGGATATTGGCCTCTTTAAGGTGTTGTCCGAAAGCGGCGTTGCTGCTGGTGTCAGAAGAATAGAGGCTGTTTGTGGTGAGATGGCACTTGAATATATTGCAAATTTACAAATTGGTTTGCGAGAAGTTGCTGGCTTGTTAAAGACTTCTCCAGATGACTTGACGGCCAAAGTCAAACAAACCCTTGAGCATCAAAAATTTTTAGAAAAAGAAATTTCTCATCTTAAAAATCAATTGGCCGCTTCTCAAAGTGATGATCTTTTGGACAGTGCTGTTGAGCACAATGGCATCAAAATTCTCGTCAAAGAGATACAAGGACTGGACGCCAAGGCTTTGAAGGATACTGTTGATTTGTTGAAAGATAAGCTTAAAACTTGTATTGTTTTGTTGGCCAACGTTCAAGACGGTAAGGTTCAATTGGTGTGTGGGGTGAGCAAAGATTTAATTTCAAAGGTAAAAGCTGGGGACTTGGTTAACCATGTTGCGCAGCAAGTGGGAGGCAAAGGGGGAGGAAAGCCCGATATGGCCATGGCAGGTGGGACCCAACCGGGTGAGTTAAAAAAAGCGCTGGACTCATTTGGCCCATGGATCAAGAGCATTGTTTAAAGCTTCAAGATCAATTGCGTTTGTGACGGGGGGCTTCATGCGAAAGACAATATCCCATACGCCGTGTCCAAGTTTTACACCTCGGTTTTCAAATTTTGTAACAGGGCGGTAGGCAGGTCTAATGGCATAACCGCTGTCCAAAAGTCCTTGGTTTTCTAGTCCTGGTGTGGCATTCAATACCTCTAGCATATGCTGTGCATAATTTTCCCAGTCGGTTGCACAGTGAATGTATCCATTGGGCTTTAAACGGCTCATCAGTAACTCCAAGAACGCAGTTTGTATCAATCTCCTTTTATGATGCCTGGTTTTATGCCAAGGGTCGGGAAAGAAAATATGCGCTCCATCCAATGACTGCGCAGGGATCATTTTTTCAAGAACTTCCACTGCATCATGTGAGACGATGCGAAGGTTTTGCAAAGTCAATGCTTGAATTTTCATAAGTAAAGCACCAACACCAGGTTGATGGACTTCACACCCCAGAAAATTGTGATCTGGCATGAATTGAGCTATTTTTGCAGTGGCATCACCCATTCCAAAACCAATTTCGAAAATCAGGGGTTGATGGATTTGATTTTCACCAAACCATGAAACTGAATGAGAGCCCTGATCGTTGAATGGAATCAGAAATTGGGGCCCCAGTTCTTCAATGGCTTTCAATTGTCCAGAAGTGGTTCGTCCCGCTCGCATCACAAAAGACTTGATTCTTTTAGGGTGTTTGACAAGAGACGTCTTGTTTTCTTGTGATAGATCTTTTTGTGTCATGTGGCAGATCAAGGATTGGACGGTACAAGTGGATATTTCAGTGACCATTGATCAGTCCAATCATGTAAGTGAGCACTCAATGGGGCGTTTTGTTTAAGAGGGCTCCTAAGCTCTAAAAATTGCGCAGCTGTTTTCATGCTCGTTAAAATACTTTGTGATGACTCTAAATCAATCTCGGGGGCAAAAGTCTGCTTGGAGAGTTTTTCACCTTGTTTGTTTTTTACCAAAGGCACATGTAAGTAAGCCGGCGGGGCGTGATGAAAGAGTTTGTAGAGGTAGTTTTGTCTAGGGGTATTATCCGCCAAGTCTTGACCTCTCACAACATGGGTCACAGATTGCTCAATATCATCCACGACCACGCAAAGTTGGTAACTGTATGGACCATCAGAGCGTTTGATGACAAAGTCACCAACCTCTGAATAAACATTTTGAAGCTGTGCGCCTATTTTTCTATCTACCCAATTTTCGCAACGGTCCATTGTTTTGACGCGAAGAGAAAATGGTTGATTTGTTGGCGGCAAGCGCAATGAATTGTCTCTACAAGTGCCCGGATACACCAAAGACTTAACTTGTGGGTCATTGTTGCTGTGGCGCAAAGCACTTAATATATTTGCTCTGGAGCACAAGCATTGATAGAGTAAGTTTTGATCAGCTATTTGTTTGATGTAGCTTTCATAAATTTGTTTTCTTTGAGATTGATATACGATTTCCAGATCACTGGTTAAACCGCAACGCATCAATTGCTCAATGATCAATTGACTGAAATGACATTGACAGCGCTCGCGGTCAATGTCTTCTATGCGGATCAACCAAAGGCCTTGATTAGCTTTTGCATCTAACCAACTGGCCAGGGCCGAGACCAAAGAGCCCATGTGCAATGGGCCAGTTGGAGAGGGTGCAAATCTGCCGATGTAGCTCAAGGGTCCAAACGCTCAAGTGCAAAATTGTCTCTTAGGCAATCATATTCTTGCTGTTGGGAAAATCTAGACGGCCAGCGCCAGTGAAAGACCACTTACAAAGGCGTCCTCTACACGGTGCCCAATATGCCAGTCTCCGCAAGTGCCGACTCCCAATTGTGCATCCCATAAAAAGGGTTGACCAAGGGGTTTGATTGTTTGGGCATACAGCCAGCGATGCAATTCGTTGCGTCCTGGCTGAGCGTATATGCCGGTTAATTCAGAAAACCCTTTTAACAATTTGGCTGTGATGCGACTTGGGTCATCATGCAAGTGCTCGCTTGACCATTTGGTATTGGCTTGAATGGTCCAGCGCTCAATGGATCCTCGTGCGGGTTTGGACGACTCTCGGCTTAGCCAAGCGATTCGGTGGTGAGTGCTTTTGGCCGCGTTCCATTGGGGCCCGAGGTGTGCAAGTCCTGGTTGGCTTGCTTGAGGAAACGCAATCATCAAAGTCCAACAAGGTCCGATCTCAACTTGTTTTAAAGCTTTAATGAACCCAGTTTCTTGAATTTTCGGTGTTGACTGCATCAAGAGTTCAACGACTTGTGGTGCTGGAATGGCCAAAATTACGTGGTCAAAACCTGCGTGGTTGTTCAATTTTCCATTTTTAGATGAGGTCTTAAGCAGCCATTTCTTTTGATCTTTCGGGTCGACTTGAATGGTATTGACCTGAGTGTCTTTTAAGAAGTGTTGGGCGGGAATGGGTTTGCTCCAGTGCTCGACCAAAGCATCCATGCCTGGCTTTGCAACAAAGTGCGGCTCCTTTGGGGGTCGAGCTGCTTCCAGCACGCTTCCGTGGGCATCAAGCACACGAACTGAGGTGACGCTCCAGGGCTTAATCAATTCCTGAGTTCCAGGCACGGTGTTGAGCGCTAATGCAAAGCGTGCGTCTCTTACAGTGAAGTATTGAGTCCCATGATCAAAGTTTCCAAGCAAGGTTGCTCGGGTAGCCATTCGACCACCGGAAGATAAACTTTTTTCAAATACAGTGACCTTGTGCCCAGCTTTGAGCAAAGTTCTCGCCGCTGTAATGCCGGACATACCTGCTCCAATGATTGCGATGTTTTTCATTTTTATGGGGCCTTTATGTTCAATGATTGGATCGAGTGATTGGGATGAATGAGCAAGGATTGTCGGGTTTTTTCATTGGTCAACTGATCAAGCCACCAGCCTAGGGCTCGGCCACATTGGAGTTGCTGGTTGGCAGATTCCTCTTTTCGCCAAGCATAGTCAACCTTTGACGGTCGTCTTGATCTTTGGAGTTCACAGCTCACGAATTCTCCTCGGTTGATATATGGGGCAACGAGTGGCTCAGGTAAAAACCCCACGCCCAAGCCCAATAGCTGAGCTTGTAGCTTAGCCTCCATTGAGGGAACAGTAAATACGTCTTGACCCGCAAGTAGGCCAATTGTCATGCCTTGTCCCATTTGAGTTGAATCTGCCACAGCAACTGCGCGGTATTTTTGGATTTGGGCATCGGTCAAAGGATTTTTCAAACGAGCCAATGGGTGCTTAGGATGAACACAAAACAAGAATCTTACCTCCCCAAGGGGCGCATGTTCGATGCCGGCCACATTGCCAAGGTCCCATGAGATGCCCAAAGCCAAATCTGCATGCCCCTGTGTCAAGGCCTGAAGTGTTCCTGTCAGGGTCTCATCGATCAGCCTGAGCTTGGTTGGAGGGGACAAGGCAAAAAAGGACTGACAAAGCTCCATCACCGTTTTCCTATCGATCAATGAGTCCAATGCAATGCTGAACTCGTTTTCCCAGCCTGTTGCGATTCTTTTAACTCTATTTGAGATGGCATCGATTTCAACCAATATGCGCTCTCCTTCGTTCAAGAGGTACTGTCCTGCAGAGGTGAGCTTGGCTTGTCTAGATTTGCGATCAAATAAGAGCACATCCAGTGCATCTTCAATTTGTCTGACCCTATAGGTCAGTGAGCTGGGAACCAAATTCAATGCCCTGGCTGCACCTGCAAAGCTGCCGTTTTGTGCAATCACTTTGAGCATGGACATGGAATCAGGGGTCAATACATTTCTAGCATTGCTGTTCATAATAGGCCGAATCATTCAAAAAAATTGAATGATGCCATCAAATTTACTTGATGTCACCTCCTATTAACGACTTTACAGTCACTAAATGAAATAATTAAGTCGAAACGGGAGTTTTGAAATGCTCAAAATTAGAAAGTCCTCAGATAGAGGTTTTGCCGATCACGGATGGTTGAAGTCCTTTCACAGTTTCTCCTTTGCCGGTTATTACGATGTCAATCACTTGAATTGGGGCAATTTGCGTGTGATCAATGAAGATCGCATAGAGCCTGGCACTGGGTTTGGTAATCATGGACACCGGGACATGGAGATCATCAGTTATGTATTGACTGGCGAGTTGGCTCACAAAGACAACATGGGCAATGTGGTGTCCATTCCACCAGGCGACATACAGAGAATGAGCGCTGGTTCAGGCGTGATGCACAGTGAATTCAATCATGCCCCATCACAAACCACACATTTTTTTCAAATTTGGATTCAACCCAATGAGTTCAACATTGAGCCTGGCTATGAACAAAAAACCGTCTCTCAGGCTTCAAAGCGTGGGCAATTGGCTTTGCTGGCGTCTAATCAACCAAGTGATCAAGCCGTCAAGATAAATGCAGACGCGTCTATGTATGCCGGACTTTTTGACGGCAAGGAACGTTGCAAGATGGACTTGAATAGCACTCGTCTTTGCTATGTGCATTTGATCAAGGGTCAATTGAGCGTGAATCAACAGACCTTGCTGTCTGGCGATGCGTTGATGATCAAGAACGAGTCAAGCTTGGTTTTAGAAGGGGGATTGGATGCAGAAGTTTTGGTGTTTGATTTGAGTGAGTAGAGAGATTTTAAAAAAATATCGCGACTCACCATGCCACGGTTGCTTTGCTGATGTTGTCAATATTTGGTGGTGGTGGTTGTAGAACGGGCAAAGCGATCAATCGCTATAAAACGTCACGCAGAAACAATTAGTTAGTTATTTTTTAAATAGGAGTTTAAATGTCTAAGGCAGTAGTTGTTTATCATTCTGGATACGGTCACACAGAACGTGTTGCCCAGTCAGTCGCAGCAGGCGCGAATGCAAAATTGGTGGTCATTGACGCCGATGGCAACGTCAGTGAAGCCGATTGGGCTTTGCTGGATGCCGCGGACGCAATTATTTTTGGATCGCCCACTTATATGGGCATGGTTTCTTGGCAATTCAAAAAATTCGCAGATGCGACTTCGAGCAAATGGTACAGCAGGGCGTGGGTAGATAAAGTCTCCGGTGGCTTCACGATATCGGCCAATTTAAGCGGAGATAAGTTTTCAACTCTTCAGTATTTCATCACCTTGTCGATGCAAAATGGCATGATTTGGGTCGGCCAATCCTCCTTGAACGACGGCAACATCAATCGCTTGGGCTCGCACTCTGGTGTGATGGCTCAAGTAGGTGCTACAGATAGTGCAGCTGCAATTCCTCAGTCAGACTTGGATACGGCCAAAGCTTACGGACAGCGAGTCGCGCTCATTGCACAAAAGCTAAAAGCTTAATCAAAGATAAAAAGGCTAAAATTTTAAAAGCTTGGTCTTCTTTAAAGCCATGAAGCGGTGGCTTATTTGTCAGCGGGTTCCAAATTGGCCGTGACTGCGCGTCTATCGTCAAAAACAAAGCATGTGCCCTCGAAGTGCTCAGAGCCAACTTCTTCAAAGTATTTGAGTATTCCACCATCTAGTTGATACACATGCTCAAGACCAAGCTCTCTGAGGTAAATGGCTGCTTTTTCGCAGCGGATGCCCCCCGTGCAGTAACTGACAAGTGTTTTATTTTGAAGTCTTTCAATATCTTGTTTAACCTTTTCAGGAAATTGACCAAAATGCCCAATCTGATATTGAATGGCTCCTTTGAATTTCCCATCTAAAACTTCATAGTCGTTTCTTGTGTCTAAGGTGACAACCTCGCGACCGTCATCGTCTTTGCCGTTTCGAAGCCAAGTTTGGAGTTGACGTGCTGATACGCTGGGTGCTCTTGAGTTTTCAGGTTTGATCGTTGGGTGATTCATGCGAATAATTTCGCGTTTTATTTTGACCAGCATTTTTTTGAAAGGCTGAGTTTCAGACCAACTTTCCTTGGGTTGGAGGTCGCCAAGTTTGGGGTCAAGTCTTAGGAAATCAACAAAGGCGTTGACGCCTTTGGCGTTACCGGCTAAGAAAAAATTAATACCTTCTTCGGATAAAAGAATCGTTCCCTTTAATGAAAGTTCTTTGGCTCTGTCCAAGTACTGCGATTGACGGACATTCAAATCATCCAAAGTAATGAATTTATAGCAGGAGATGTTCAGTACAGTATTCACAGTGAAAATATGATTTGTATTTCAAGTAAAGTCGATATAAGTTAAGCCTTAAAGACACATCCAAGAGTTATTGTGGGTGTAGGCCCGTCCTTTAAGATTAAAGTTGACAAAACGAGTCTCAAAATTGAATTTTCTCATTATTGCTCTCTTTGGTGTGCCGCTGCCAGAAATATTTTTTTGAAATCTGATGGATTCTGAAATAAAGCCCACTTTTGCCTACAATCCATCCATGTTTGTTCACCTAAGACTTCACTCGGAATTCTCCATCGTTGACGGAACCAATCGCATTGAGACGGTGGTGGCGGTTGCGCAGAAAGATCATCAACCAGCTTTAGCTGTCACAGATTTAAATAACTTATTTGGTGCGATTAAATTTTATAAAGAAGCCAGGGCAAAAGGGGTCAAACCGATCATCGGTGCAGAAGTGGTTTTGGAGTCTGCGAGCATCGATTCAGCGCAACATACATCCAAAGCTATTTTACTGGTACAAAACAATCAAGGATATTTAAACCTTTGTGAATTGATCACACGGGCTTGGACCCAAAACGTTCACAAAGATGTAGCTCTTGTTAAATGGGCCTGGCTCAAGGAGTTGTCTGAAGGACTTATTTTATTGTCGGGCACTCAAGCGGGACCACTAGGTCAAGCGATCATTCAAAATGATTTAACCAAAGCTTCTGAACTGGCTTTGCGACTGGCTGGTTTGTTCCCTCATCGCTTTTATATTGAGATTCAAAGGGCTGGTCGCGCCGATGATGAGGTGTATGTGAGCTCCGCTGTTGAGTTGGCTGAGCGATTGAAACTACCGGTAGTTGCGACACATCCGGTTCAATTCACTCAAGAGGATGACTACGATGCCCACGAGGCACGAGTATGCATCGCTGAGGGCGAAATTTTGGCCAATCCTAGACGTGTCAGGAAATTTACTCGACAGCAGTATTTTTTAAGTCAAGATGATATGGTGGCCAAATTCCATGATGTTCCAAGCGCCATTGCAAATACATTAGAGATTGCCAAGCGTTGCAATTTGACGTTGGTCTTGGGAAAACCTCAGTTGCCCGACTATCCAACGCCGATGGTCAGTGGCTTAAGAATGCCCATTGAGGATTATTTCAGGCAAGCCTCTCACGAGGGACTTCAAGAGCGCCTGGCATTGTTATTTTCCGATCCCGCTCACTTACAGGCCAATCAACAAGAGTACTTGGATCGACTTGATTTTGAAATCAATACAATTTTAAAGATGGGTTTTCCAGGATACTTTTTGATTGTGAGTGATTTTATTCAATGGGCCAAAGCCAATGGCTGTCCAGTGGGGCCGGGTCGAGGTTCGGGTGCAGGCTCCTTGGTGGCGTATTCTTTAAAAATCACAGATTTGGATCCACTGAAGTACAAGTTGCTTTTCGAGCGTTTCTTGAATCCTGAGCGTGTGTCAATGCCTGACTTTGATATTGATTTTTGTCAAACAAATCGTGATCGGGTCATTGAATATGTCAAGCAAAAGTACGGTGTCAATGCAGTCAGTCAAATTGTAACCTTTGGAACACTTGGAGCCAGAGCTGCCATACGTGATGTTGGTCGCGTCATGGACATGAGCTATGGATTTTGCGATGGTATATCAAACGCAATTCCAAATAAGCCTGGTCAACATATCACGATCGCTCAGGCCATGGAACAAGTGCCTTCATTGGCAGAGCGGTTTGAAAGGGAAGAGGATGTGAAAACGTTGTTGACCATGGCGCAGCGTTTAGAGGGCCTGTCGCGTAACGTGGGAATGCATGCAGGTGGTGTTTTGATTGCTCCGGGCAGGCTCACAGACTTTTGCCCTTTATATCAACAGCCAGGCAGTGTAGCCGCTGTCAGTCAATTTGATAAAGATGATGTCGAGGCTGCGGGCTTGGTCAAGTTTGACTTTTTGGGATTGGCCACGCTTACGATTTTGAATTTAGCTAGAAACTTGATCGTGAAGCGACATCCCACTGAAAGTAATTTTTCTTACGAAATGATTGCTCTCAATGACACAGACACGTATCGTTTGTTTCAAGAAGGCAAGACTGAAGCTGTTTTTCAGTTTGAAAGTCGAGGTATGCAAGGCATGCTAAGAGATGCAAAGCCAACGCGTCTTGAAGACTTGATCGCGTTGAATGCTCTTTACCGGCCTGGCCCCATGGACTTGATTCCAAGCTTCGTAGCCAGAAAGCACGGACGCGAGGAGGTGGCTTATCCCCACCCTTTGGCCGAAGCCGTTTTGGCCGAGACCTATGGCATTATGGTTTATCAAGAGCAGGTCATGCAAGTCGCTCAGCTCTTGGGTGGATATTCTTTAGGTGGAGCGGATTTGCTTCGCCGGGCCATGGGAAAAAAGAAGCCGGAAGAAATGGCCGAGCACAGAGTTATTTTTAGAGAAGGGGCATCTAAAAAAGGCATTACAGAAGTCAAGGCCGATGAGGTGTTTGACTTGATGGAACGGTTTGCGGGGTATGGTTTTAACAAATCGCATGCGGCCGCTTACTCTTTGCTTGCGTACCACACAGCTTGGCTGAAGGTTCATTTCACGGCTGAATTTTTTTGCGCCAACATGTCCGTTGAGATGGACAACACAGATAAGCTTAAGTTGCTTTTTGAGGATGCCAAAAAAATGGGCATCACTTTTGAGGCGCCAGATGTCAACCGTGGTGAACACGTTTTCTTGCCCATTACAGATAAAGAAATCAGGTATGGCTTGGGAGCAATCAAGGGCACTGGACAACAAGCCATTGAAGCCATTGTGTTGGCGAGAAATGAGGGTGGTCCCTTTAAGAGTTTATTTGATTTTTGTGTTCGGGTGGATAGGGCAAAGTTCAATAAAAGAACGCTTGACGCGTTGATCAAGGCTGGAGCATTTGATTCAATTGACCGAAATCGTGCAGCACTTTGCGCCTCTGTTGATTTGGCCTTTCAGTTTTCTGCCTCCCAGCAAGCCAATGTTCATCAAGTTGGGCTGTTTGATGCGCCTGATGAACATGGATCGAGCTCCAAAGAGCCCAGTTTAGTGCATCAAATGCCATGGGATGTGAGAGAGCGATTGATGATGGAAAAGGCTGCACTTGGCTTTTACTTGTCTGGGCATTTATTTGATGCAGTAGAGAGTGAGGTCAGACTTTTTGTCAAACGCAAAATTGAAGATTTGATGGACTCGCGAGAACCACAGGTGTTATCTGGTGTGATCATGGACTTTAAAACGATCAATGCTCAAAATGGTCGTATTGGATTGTTCAAGTTGGACGACAAATCTGGTTTCATTGAGGCCAAAGTGGATGAAGGTTTGTTAAACAGCGCAAGGAATTTACTGCGTGACGATGAAATTGTAGTGATTTTGGGTAAAGTCCAGCCCGATCGGTTCTCTGGCGGTTTAAGGCTCAATGTGATGCAGATCTGGGACTTGCCGTCTGCGAGGTGCCGATTTGGAAAATATTTAAAGCTCACGGTGAATGGATCTAAACCAGAAATAGCTCGAATATTAAAAGATCATCCAGCAAAAATTGAACTGACTGATCAAGGTGAGATGCTTCGGGGCTTACAGATTAGATTGTGTCTACTCAGGGAGAAGGTCAGCGCTGAGGTTCAATTAGGGCCCAAAGCAAAGTTCTTTCCAAGCGATGCCGCATTGGCCAGTTGGATGGCTCAGGTCCATGAAGGTCAAATACAGATCGTTTACGACTAAACTCTAAGACTATGTTCTTCACCATCCCAACCCTTTTTACCTGGACAAGAATTGTTGCCATACCTTTGATTGTGGCGATTTTTTACTTGCCTTTGGAGATGAAAAATAAAAATTTGATTGCAACAAGTATGTTTGTTGTTTTCGCTTTGACCGATTGGCTTGATGGTTTTTTAGCCCGCAAGATGAATCAAACATCTGCCTTCGGTGCATTTTTGGATCCTGTGGCTGACAAGTTCTTGGTCTGTGCTTGTCTTTTGATTTTGTTGCATTTGGGGCGCACTGACGTCTTTGTTGCTTTGATCATCATTGGCCGCGAGATTGCAATCTCCGCTTTAAGGGAATGGATGGCGCAACTTGGAGCTACGAAAAGTGTGGCTGTTCATCTTTTGGGTAAGCTAAAGACGACTTCTCAAATGGTGGCTATTCCATTTCTTTTGTACGACGGACGCTTATTCGATCTCTTGGATACCCGTCAATTGGGCGTGATTCTCATTTGGATTTCAGCTGTTTTGACCGTATGGTCCATGGTGTACTATTTGCAAAAAGCTCTTCCTGTTATTCGTCAGCACGTCAAGTGAATTCACGGAAAATCTTTTTTGATCATCCAAAAATTTAATCTTTCAAGCAAATGGATCATGGCCATGCCTGCCGTATTCGTGCTCATTTGGAGTACCGGTTTCATAGTAGCAAAGTTGGGCATGCCCAACTCCCCTCCATTTACTTTTTTGGCCTTTAGATACGCTTTCTCTATTGCACTCTTCATTCCTTGGATTTTGATCTCTAAAGTGTCTTGGCCAAAAAACTCAAATCAAATATTTCATATCGCGGTGACAGGTATTTTGATGCATGCTGGCTACCTTGGTGGCGTTTGGGCTGCGGTGAAATCTGGAATGGGCTCAGGACTCTCGGCCCTGATTGTTGGGCTTCAACCGGTTTTGACCGCGATATGGTTATCGTCTCGTGGGGGAGAAATTAAAGCAAGACAATGGGCAGGACTCATCATTGGCTTTATAGGTCTTGCCTTGGTTTTATGGAACAAATTAGCGATCAGTTCTGAGATCAGTGCTCAAACATTGCCCTTTATCATGTTTGCCTTGTTCTCCATCACCACAGGTACACTCTACCAAAAGTCCTATGTTGAGCCATGCGATGTAAGAACAGCAAATTCAATTCAATTGATAGCGGCCGCTATGGTGACTTTGCCCTTGGCGTTGATAGAGGCAGAGTCTTTTATAATCAATTCCCAGTCGGTTATTGCAATGTCATGGTCTGTTGTCGGATTAACTTTGGGTGGCAGTTCGCTTTTGTATATGCTGATTCAGCGTGGAGCCGCTCAGTCTGTGACAAGTTTGATGTATTTGGTGCCGCCAACGACAGCAATGATGGCTTGGTTTTTATTTGATGAGGTCATTACATTGACCACAATTCTTGGTGTGATCACTACGGCCTGGGGTGTTCACTTGGTTTTAGGGACAGACACATCCATTTCAAAGGAAATAAACAATGGGTAAAAAAAGAATAGCAGTGATTGCTGGCGACGGCATTGGCAAAGAAGTGATGCCTGAGGGTATTCGAGTAGTCCAAGCGGCAGCAGATCGATTTGGAATTGAATTGAGCTTTGATTATTTTGATTTTTCAAATTGCGAGTATTACGAACGCCATGGGAAAATGCTTCCCGATAATTGGAAAGATCAAATTGGTGGTCATGATGCGATCTTTTTTGGTGCAGTGGGTTGGCCAGAAAAGGTGCCAGACCATGTTGCCTTATGGAATTCCCTGCTTTTGTTTCGGCGTGAATTTGATCAATACATCAATTTAAGGCCAGCTCGGTTGATGCCCGGCATCATTGCGCCTGTGGTCAGGAGGGATGGTTCTAGACGCTTACCCGGTGAGATCGATATGTACATCGTTCGCGAAAACACAGAAGGAGAATACTCCAGTGTCGGTGGGCGTATGTATGCTGGTACAGAGCGCGAAATTGTCATGCAAGAAACCGTGATGTCTAGGGTGGGCGTGGATAGAGTTTTGAAGTTTGCATTTGAGTTGGCGCAATCAAGACCAAAGAAGCATTTGACCAGCGCAACCAAATCCAATGGCATTGCGATCACCATGCCGTTTTGGGACGAGCGTGTTTTAGAGATGTCAAAGAATTACCCCCATGTTCTTTTAGATAAATTTCACATTGATATTTTGACGGCGCATTTTGTACAACGCCCAGACTTCTTCGATGTTGTTGTAGCAAGTAATTTATTTGGGGACATTTTGAGTGATCTGGGCCCCGCTTGTACGGGCACCATAGGAATTGCGCCATCAGCCAATTTAAATCCCACTCGAGAAACGCCTTCTTTGTTTGAGCCAGTCCATGGCTCTGCACCAGATATTGCTGGAAAAGGGATCGCAAATCCGATCGGTCAAATTTGGTGCGGTGCAATGATGCTTGAATTTTTAGGCTACAAAAATGCGCATGATGCTATTTTGAACTCCATCGAGGCGGTATTGCAAGCCCAAAGTGGTGCTCCTTTGACCCCTGATATTGGCGGAACAGGCAAAACTTCTGACCTAGGGAAAGCGATAGCTCAATCCATTTGAATTTAATCAAAATTTCTTTTTTAAAATCATTTTTAATTTAATTAAATGGTCTAAAATCTATCCTTAAATTGGTTTTTTATAGCTTGCTCGCGCATTTTATCAGTGCGACAAATGATGAAAAATGAGTTGGATGCGCCTTTAGTATTTTGGATGGATTTCATTTAAAATATTTAATTCTAATTATTGATAAACATCACGCCTTTTGGGTAGGGGATTTTTTTGTGAACAAATCTGAATTGATCGAACATATTGCCAAGCATGCGGATATTTCTAAGGCCGCGGCTGCTAGAGCGCTTGAAGCAACCGTGGGTGCTGTTAAAACAACCCTTAAAAAAGGTGGAACGGTTTCTTTGGTTGGGTTTGGTACGTTTGCCGTGACCAAGCGAGCCGCTCGCACGGGTCGAAATCCTCGTACAGGCGCTGCAATTAAAATCAAATCTGCCAAGGTGCCAAAGTTTAGACCAGGCAAGGCTTTAAAAGAAGCCTTGAATTAATCCGGTTAAAGGTTTAAGGTTGGGTGATTAGCTCAGTTGGTAGAGCGGCGCCCTTACAAGGCGTAGGTCGGCGGTTCGAGCCCGTCATCACCCACCAACCAACCCTAGGCGAACAGAGTTCGCCTTTTTTGTTTTTTTAATCTCTACTTTTTTGTGGGGTCGCATGTTTGATTTCGTCCGTAAGCACACCAGAATCATGCAGTTTTTACTGTTTCTGCTGATTTTTCCTTCATTTGTACTTTTTGGTATTGATGGTTACAACCGATTCTTGGACAAGGGAGAGGCTGTAGCGAATATTGATGGTCAAAAGATCACGCAATCTGAATTGGATAATGCTCACCGAAATGAGGTTGACCGAATGAGGGCATCCATGCCCAATTTAGATTCAAAGATGTTTGACTCACCCATGGCAAAGCTTGGAACTCTTGAGCGCTTGGTCAGAGACCGTGTAATGAGGGCGGCTGCCGAACGATTGAATTTGCAGGTGAGCGATCAAAGATTGGCAAATGCTTTGGCACAAAATCCTGCGATTTCAACTTTAAGAAAACCAGACGGTAGCTTGGATATCGACAAATACAAAGATTTACTGTCTGCGCAAGGCCTAACACCTGAGTCTTTTGAGTCTCAAATGCGCAGCGACTTGGCAACGCAACAAGTACTCTCGGGTGTAAGCAACTCAGTCATCAATTCCGCCTCCCTTGTGGAGAGTACACTCAATGCATATTACCAAAAGAGAACGGTCCAAATTGTCAAGTTCTCGCCCTCAGACTTTATGTCTGGGATCAAACCGACAAACGATGAGCTAAACGCTTACTATCAATCTCATCCAGCTTTATTTCAGTCCCCCGAGCAAGCCGCTGTTGAATACGTTGTTTTGGATTTGCCTACAGTGCAAAAAAGCATTTCGTTGTCAGAAGCTGATATCAAAACTTATTTTGAACAAAATCAATCAAAATTAGCTGGCTTGGAACAAAGAAGAGCCAGTCACATTTTGTTCAACGCGCCAAAGGACATGGCTGCGGCTGAAAAGGAAAAGATTAAAGTAAAAGCACTTGAGGTATTGGCTCAAGTCAAGAAGACGCCAGATCAATTTGCAGGCCTGGCTAAACAGCATTCTCAAGACCCAGGATCTGCCAATAAGGGAGGAGATCTGGACTTCTTTGCAAGGGGTGCCATGGTCAAGCCATTCGAGGATGTTGCTTTTTCATTAAGCAAGGGACAAATCAGTGACTTGGTTGAATCAGACTTCGGATTTCACATCATCAAGTTGATTGACATGAAGTTGCCTCAGATGCCAACTTTTGAGTCTTCTAAGGCTTCCATTGAAAGTGATTTGAAGAGGCAGCAGTCACAAAAGAAGTTTGCTGAATTTGCTGAGCAATTTACGAACCTTGTATATGAGCAATCTGACAGCTTAAAGCCCGTGGTTGATAAATTCAAACTTCCACTTGGCACCATTGAAAGTCTGAACAAAATACCAAGCGCAAACAATGCTGGGATTCAGCCCGCTTGGCTTCAAAACCCTAAATTCTTAAGTGCCGTTTTTTCAGTTGACTCTATTGAGAAGAAACACAATACCGAGGCTATTGAGGTTGCTCCGAGTACTTTGGTTGCTGCAAGGGTTCGTGAGTACCGTCCCGCCAAAACCAAAGATTTTTCTTTGGTTCGAGAGCAAGTTGAGCTGCTCTATAAGCGTGACAAGGCTGAAGCTTTAGCCAAAAAACAAGGCGAAGATAAGCTTGCAGGATGGAAGGCCAATCCTGATTCCCCCAATTTGCCGGCACCCACTGTGATTTCTAGAGAGAAAACCAAAGATTGGTCGCAAAAGGTCGTTGAAGCTGCATTAAGGGCGCCATTAAAGGATGCCCCAGTCTTTGCTGGTGTTGATCTTGGTGCGGAAGGGTTCGCTGTCATTAAAATTCTAAAGATCGAACCAAACGATACCTTTTCTACGGATAGAACTCGCGAAAAGGCTCAGTTTGGTCAGTGGTTGGCTCAAACCGAAAGTTTGGCATATTACAATTACCTGAAAGAGCAATTTAAAGTCACTACAAAGCCTTTGGGTTCCATTGAGAAGTAATTTAAGCTTGGGGTTGTTATTTTTTAAATAACGTCTTGAGTTTGCTAATTTCTAACTTCAAGTTATAATTTAATGTACGGTGGTTGTAGCTCAGTTGGTAGAGTCCAGGATTGTGATTCCTGTTGTCGTGGGTTCGAGTCCCATCAGCCACCCCATAAAAATCAAACACTTAGCCTGGCCCTCATCGGTTGGGCTTTTTTCTTTAGACTGCTTGTAGACATTCTGTTGGCAGGTTACCTAAATCTAGTGGTCCGTATCCCAACTTGTTTTTCATGTCGAATGTTGCTGGTCGGCCTGTTCAGACTCCACCGTAACCCCACCCCCACCCCCACTTATTGGCGATGGGACTCCAACTAACATTCGATTACTGTTTTGCTCAAACGAGATCTCAATATTGGATGTCGGCAAAAGAAGCCGAGGTGGTTCAATGAGGGACATGTGTTTTTCAAAAACTCGGCTTTCGTGGTTAACTTGACGATGCCTTTTGGGCACTATCGGAACTAAACCTAAAGGTTACTTCAATATGGGTATGGCAATGTGCGCTTTGAAGATGTCGCTGTCACAAAGGCTTTGCCAGTGAAGTAATGCAACTTGATTGGAGGAGTTAACAAATAGCATACAATTTACTTCACAAATTTCGAATGGTAAAGTGAAAGTCCATGTAGTGAACAAAAGTAATTAAACATGACTCGATTAGCCCTTGCACTGATGACCAGCATGTTACTTGCCGCTTGTTCTGGTGGTTCTAGTACTTCTTCAGTTTCTTCAGAAGTTTTGCTTAAAGATGTATTCCCTACATCGGGCGACGCACTTGCCTGGAGCCTTAAGGCCACCAACTCCACCGAACTCAAAACCTATTTTGAAAAAGCAGTAACGGCCGCTGACAAGGTACAAATCATTCCCCTTGCAGTGCCAGCTGTTGGCGTTCCAGTTGCCAGTGCACTAGGCGCTCCTAGCGCCACAAGCACCTCAACCACAACTACGCCATCGCAAACAATGCTTCAAGAAGCGGGTGTAGACGAAGCCGACTTGGTGAAGGCCGATGCCACTTACGTGTACAGCATTGACCCACTTCCCAACAATACCGGCCGATTGTTGCTCAACCGACAAAAGCTAAGTACCAATTCAAGCAGTCCCAACTTAACGCCTTCAGATTCATACAAGTTGGGTTTTTCTAAAGGTGTAGATGGCACCAGTTTGTACCTAGACGCCGACAGAAATCAAATTGCAGCCATTGGCACCCAAAGTGCAGGCTGGTTGTATAGCACCATGCCAGCCAAAGATTGGTTTGTACCAACATCGTGGCGCAATGGTGCCACTGAAATATTAATGGTCAATGCGCCTGCATCGGGCAGTTTGAACCAAACTCGGCAAATTAAATTGAGCGGTCATCTAATTGGTTCCAGAAGAATAGGTGCTACGCTTTACATGGTGCTAAGAAGTTATCCTCAAGTTTTGTCTGCAGACTCGTTTGCGCTTAAAGCTACAGACTACTTGCCCACCATCAGCATAGATGGCGCTGCCGAGCAACCCTTGGTAGACCCAGCATCGTGCTTTCTGCAATCAGGCAATGTCAGTAGCAGTGCCGACGTCATTACATTGGTTGCCATTGGCTTGGCCACCGACAAGCACTTACATACCGCACGTTGCTTTACAGGCGGCACCGAGGCTTTTTATATGTCGGAGCAAAACATTTATTTGGCTACCACACGCACCAGCTACAGCATGTCGGGCACTGTGCCGCAATATGCGGCACAGACAAGTACAGACATTCACAAGTTTGCGCTTCAAGGTTTGAACATGGACTACAGGGGCTCTGGCAATGTCAAAGGTCATTTAGGCTTTGATCAAAAAAGAAAGTCTTTTCGCATGGGCGAGTTCAATGGCGCATTGCATGTCATTACCGAAACCCGCACTAGCTGGTTCTTCCCCATCATGGTGACCGAACCGGTAGCAACTCCCATAGCGGGTGGCGCACCCATCCCACCTGTTCTGGCCATTACCCCAGTGGCACCTATCATTACCAATGAAAGCTCAGAATCACCAGGTAAGTTATCGGTTCTGCAAGAGAAACTAGGCACGCTGGCTTTGGTGGGCGAGTTACCCAATGCCAAACGCCCAGAGCCCCTGGGCAAACCAGGCGAGCGCCTTTATGCCTCTCGCCTCATGGGCAACAAAGGCTACTTGGTTACCTATCGGCTAACCGATCCTCTTTATGTATTGGACCTTGCAGACCCCGCCGACCCCAAAGTAGCAGGTAGCTTAGAAGTTAGCGGCTATTCCGATTACCTGTTTCCATTGAACGAAAACTTACTGTTGGGTGTTGGCAAAGACGCTGCAACCGATGGAACCGTGGGTGATGGCCGCATGGCTTGGTACCAGGGCGTGAAGGTGGCTCTGATTGACATTAGCCAACCGAGCAAACCCATAGAAGCAGACAGATTGATTATCGGCAAAAGAGGTACAGATGCCACAGTTCTGCAAGACCATCATGGCATTGCCATTCAAATAAGAAACGGCCAAGCCAAAGTAGCCATGCCCGTAAAAGTGCATCAAACACCAACGCCATACATTTATGGTAAGCCGTCTGATTACTATGCATTCACCAGAAACGAAGCGGTCAATTTTGAAATCAATCTGAGTCAGAAAAAATTCATTGCTAAAAATTCATTGCCATCTTCTTTGAAATCGGAAAGATGGATTGGTAATGACAGGGCTCTGATCTATTTAGATCAGGTGCATTACTACCAAGATGGAGCTTGGATATCTGCCAGTTGGTAGGTGTTACACAACGTTATATCCGACTTTAGAAAGTGTGACAGTAATAGGGGTAATTGAGTCGGGAGAGTTCATATTTCAACTTTAAGAAGTAAAAATGAAATTCAACTGTCATGGGAGATTGATACACCTTATCAGCGGGAATGTAGATTTCTATGATGTCGGTCGCCCACTTTTAGTTCCGGGCTACAGCATAGAAGTCTCGGTTTATTAGGTTCTCTGGTGCTGGACTAATTTCCCTCAGGTACGTGATTTCAATTAAGTACTGCGTGACCCTAGGTCGAGCTCTTCAAAATAATTCTAGCTTGTGTTCAAGCGCGCGAATAAAAGCATTTTTTCAGTGCAGACAATCTGTTTGCTTCATCAAATTTCAGCTTGTATAGTAGCAACTCTTTACCAAGCATCTAAGGCTGATGAGGTTCCAAGACGCAAAGCGTTTAAGAAATTTTTTATTTAATTCTCTAAGTATTTCACAATTGAAATAGCTCTTATTTAAAAATCAAGCTCTTACTTTTAAAGTCCTACTACTGTGCTTGACTTAACTTTTCAATAGTAGAAAGATTTATTGTGGAGATCAACTCTTTTAAATAGATTTCAACTCGTACGATCAATGTTTTTGTTTACATCAAAAGTTTAATTATTTTATCCAATAAATTTATTTAATATATTTTTACATGAGCGTTACATCTATTACTTGTTAACTATTGCTACGCAGGCTTACAGTTTATTACCAATAATTCACTAAAGCTTTTTTAAGAAATTGAATACATTAAGTCATCTTAATCTTTAACTTAGATAAATCATGACTTCCATCTCAAACCTATCAGCCGGACTAAAGCTTTCTTCTAGCGGGAATGCTAATGCTATTGGCAAAATAGCTTTAGGTGGTAATCCAATTTTTAATTCTGTATACACAGCCACTGGTTTTACTAACCCACTTAATACTACTAATGGGGTTGGAACAGCTGGGACTGGAACTGGGCAAGCAGCTGTTTTCACTGTCAACCCTTCTGCACAAGCCAGCGGTACGATTGGGACAATTGTTGACGGGGTGGCATTACAGTTATACGTAGAATATAACTCGCTCGGTCAGTTTAGATTTAATGTTCTTCCCTCTGGCGTTGTTGCTCAGTCTAGTACTGGACTTACCACCCCATCTGTATCTTCTGCTTGGTATCCAGTGGGTACAGAACACACAGTTGGCGTGAGTTATAACAATGCTGGTTATATAACGATGGTTGTAGATGGAGACTTTGCGGCTTCAACAACTCTATCGACTGTCTCGACCGACCCAGTTAATATCACTCAGATGGTAAGCACAACCGTGGGGAAGGGTCTCACAATCGGAGGTTTGTACGGTTTCAATGGATTCATAGACCAGGTGATTAACTTTAGGGGACCATTGTCACCAACAGAATTGGCAGCTATAACGCAAGATGCCTCTGGCGTAGCAGGTTCACTTTACGGTACGATCACTCCATTTACCACCGGGCATATTGAAACCGCAATCGGACTAAGAGGTGCTGGTGCAGACCTTCCTGTTATCTCGGTAACTACAAGTAGAACCCTTGGAAACATCCCTTTTCTAGAGACTGCAGCTCCTGCGACAGTTGCTGCGGCCACAATAGGTTCAAGTTCACTAACCACATCTAGTAATATTACGAGCTTTGCAGCAACCAGTATCGCTGGACCTGGTGCAGTATCAGCTGGTGAGATAAGACCAGGAGACTATATTACTGGACCTGGTATTCCAGAAGGTGATTTTGTTTCGCAGGTTACTGGTCTTAATACTATCGTGTTGCGAACACCAACTAATGCCGCTATAAGCGCTGGTTCAGCAATTAGTATTTATCATGCACAAGCTGTTGCACGTCAAGAAATAGCAACTAGCACATCCCCAAGCACTTTACCTAGCGGTAGTACTGTACCTACAGCGATGCAGTTAGGATTTGCTAGTAATTCACCAGCAGGTCTTAATACCGGTGACATTGTATTGAGGCTTGATTCCATTGCTGGAGTCAGGGGTGGTGATTTGGTCGCAGGTGGAGGATTACCAGGCGGCTATACAGTTTACACGACTGGAATCTTAGGGTCCACAGACTCTGTCATTATTACCCCCGGTGGTTCAGTTGCTACCACACCGGTCAATGCTGGCGTACCTATTTATTTCGTGAATCCCAACTCACGGGATGCTCAAAGTATCAACATTGCGTCCAATAACACGGCTACAGGCTCAACCGGCTATGTTGCAGGGGATCAGATTCAAATCACAGCAGCATCCGGTCCCAACGGAGCAACAGTCACGAAGACTTATATAGTTCAATCCAGTGATATTCAGTCAACGCCAGCACTTACCAATACAAAAATTGCTAGCTCAATCGTTGCCCTCAATCCAACGATTGGTTTGTATGCACTTGCTCAAAACGGGGGAGGACTTTCGAATCAAATTGTGATGGCGCCCATGCTTTCTACGGGACCAACGTTTGACACAAGTAACGCTTATCTAGCTGGCGTTGGCACTGATGCTACTTTGGCTACATCTCTTTCTAATAACAATTTTAAATTGCCACAAATCATTGTTAAAAGCCTCAATTCGGCTCAAGTCAATGAAAACAATGTTTTGGATGCTTTGAATTTCTCAAGCATTTCAGCCGGAACATTGGCTTCCTCATCTTTTCAAGCTATTTCTTCTGCTTTTAATACAGCAACGTTACAAAATAGTTCGGGTGTAACATTGACTACAGCCGCTGGTGCAATTAACCCAGGATCTCTGACCTACTCTGGAAATGCCAGTGTTTTAAATGCTGTTACGGCTAAACCAGTCATCAAGGGCCCTATTTATGCTGAGCTGTCTAATTTTTCAATCACTGGAACAACTGGAACGGGAGTTTATGATTTATTTATAAATTCTAGTTATGTAAAAAACGGGTCGTTGAACTCATTGGGTTTCATTGTCAACCCTTCTATATATGCGCCTTCTGGAACAATTGTGAGTTTGGTGCCGACTGTTAATAATTTAATAACCATAAACAATGGGACTCTCGGTAATTCTAATTCACTCAATGGATCGGTTTCTAGTTTACAACCCTCTGGAACAGGATCACTTTATCAATCCAATTTAATTGACGGCTCCATGAATTTTCAATGGGTCTCAACATCAGGAGTTTCAGATTTCTCGAAACCAGTGGCTCGCTTGACTGTTTTAAATGCAGAGTCCTCTCAGTCTTCATTTGCTTCAATGATCAATAGAATTTCAATCAATAATGGATACATAATGGATACAGAAAATCCAACGTTATCTTTGGTTGAATCGCTTGATTTACCTAGCCAAATTTATTCGGTCAAGGGAACTGTTTATCAGCAATACAATAAAGGAACATCTTCACCTGATCTTAGTTTTAATGCTACAGCAGCCACTGCAGGTCAGCAGGTCATTATTCCTGGCACGGACATGACTTTTGTTGTTAAAAATGCGCCCGCGAATATTAATTTGAACTTGCAGCCTGTTACATCACCTGTGACCGTTGCTTCACCCAATCCCGTAGTTAAGATTGATGTGGTTGATACACTTTTAGCACCTGGTACAAATACATTTACCTACAACATCAATGTGCCCTCAAATGCCTCCAATGTGTCTTTCACCCCTGGTCTTGGAGTTTCTGGCGTCACCGTTGTCAATAATGGGGGCTTTTTGACCGTCTCGGGTACGTATGGTGGAACAGTGACAACAACCACGACCAGTGGAACACCACCGGTTACAACTACAGTGACAACTCCAGCAGTATTGCAAAATACCAGCACACCTACTCTTGGTACCCTGACTGCAACACTGAACAACATGATGACTTCGGTCAATGGTGTTGTATCTGGTGGCGGAACTGTAGGTTCGACAACCAATCTTTCCAAAGGTTCACAGTTCTCCATAGACTCCGCGCTCCTTAATGGAGCTCCTGCAACTGCTCAGTCCCTCTATTTTGGTGCGGCAGAAACAAATGCGAGTGGTGCTTACACCTTAAGCAACTTGCCATTGGGTCAGTTAACTTTGAATGTTTACAACAATACTGCTCAAGCTGCATCGAAAGTTGGTAACATTTCTCTCAACGATGCAATGAGTGCCTTGACGATGGCTGCTGGCAGGGGCGTGGTTACTTCAACGGCTGTTGGCACAGCTTCTAATTTGGATGTATCAGACTTTGTGGCCGCTGACTTTAACAAAGATGGTAAGGTCACTGCAGCAGACTCTTTGGCTATTTTGCAGTATTTTGTAAATTATTCAAATTTGAACAGCGCTCCACTTTCTTACACCTACTTCCCAGCTTCCCAACAAGGGTTTTTAGGAACAGGTAAAGTAGGCGTTGCTAATTCAGTCGCTCCCGCTATGACTGCGATATCAACGAATATCAATGCATTGAACTCCACACCCTTGGGTATTGGTGGGCAACAAACTTTGGATATTGTTGGTGTGTTACAAGGTGATGTTGTTTGATTTTTTTTAATAGATGATTGAATGTAAACTTAGGATTTATGGACTAAATTTTTAATGCTCGTGATACTTTCTTGAAAAGAAATTCTAGAGGAATTATTTCAATTTGATTTTTTAAATGAGCTCATGATCATTGCAGTAATAAATTAATGCCGTTTGGCATTAGGTAGAGTGTTGCACTTAGACTTAATCGTCCAGTATTCATCCTTAGGTCATCTCGATACCCAATGTATCTTCGTGTCACATAGTGTTCTGTCATATTTATTTCGCTCTTGATCAGTAGCAAGACCCAATTGCCAAGACCAAATAGTTACCCATATTGTTGGGCTGTTTGGTTGAATGTCTTGAAATAAACAAATGAACTTATGTACACAAATAGAAAGCATTCATCGCAAAACTACTCGAACCTATTAGTGCAAGTTGAGTGAGGAATAGTAAAATTTCCTCTAAATTACGGTCGACTCTGGCGGCCAAATTTCACCATTGACACTTTACCCAAGCCTACAGAGTATTTTTGTATTAGAAATAATCGAACAAGTGGGCTTAAAAGACCGAAGATGCCTCCCTGAGAGCATCTGCTTATGCCCAACCTTAAAACTCGCAGGTAACTTGATAATTTGGACGCATCTGCGCAAAGTCGGCATAGAAATACCGCGATACGCCGTAGTTTCTCCCAGTGAGGTGAAATTTAAATGGCAAGCCTTCTACTTTGTTCGAGAGCCTAAAGTGAACGGTAAATACAAAGAGTTACCTAATAGCTTATTCCAACAGTGCATTTGATAAGTGCATGAAATCGATTTACACTTAAATTTATACTAAATAGTTAAATTAAAGTAGTTTATTGGTATATTATGTAGTCCGATAGTAATAAATAATTTATTGAGTACGTTTGCGTTTTGGTATTAATTTGAATTAAATGCACAGGTTTCTTTGAAGTATTTCTTTAGGTGTTGCTTTTGTTCATTGAAATGCAATCGATTAAATATGTCTATTAGGATGTGAATAAATAAGATGAATACAAATAGAAGAAAACTCTTGCAGGCGATGGGCCTTTATCCCTGTTTTTCGCTCACGAACAGCATTCAAGCTAAAACGCAAGATGCAAAAGTATCGGGCCCTAACTACTCAAAATACAGTGGTTCGAAGGTGGTCATTAGCATTCCGGCTCATCCGCATTATTTTGCAATGATGAAGTTATTGCCACTTTTTACAAAAGAAACGGGTATTCGTGTAGAAGTGGAACGCATGGACAGCAAAAATATCAAGGCCAAGCAAATGATAGAGATGGGAAGGTCAAACGGTGACTTTGATTTGATCAGTTACGTGGCCATGTGGAAAACTGAATATGTAAAGAATAAATTATTGCTGAATTTAGAGCCATTCTTTTTGAATCAAAGTTTGATGGATCCCAATTATGATTTGAGAGATATTATTCCTATTTACCTAGAGAACATAGGTTTGGTTGGAGGTGCAAAAGGGTATCTCGGTGGACAGGGTTCACACTTGTATGGCATGCCTTATGGAGCAGAAACGTCGATTTTGGCCTACCGAAGAGATATCTTTGATCGATTAAATTTAACGCCACCAAAAACTTACGAAGAACTAAGGCGACTCTTGCCAGTAATCAAAGATAGAAGTCATCTCGGAGCGATGACGTCAAGGGGGTTGGCAGGGCATCAATGTGTTCACGCTTGGTTATTGCACTTGAATCCCTTAGGAGGCAGTGTTTTTGATAAAAATTGGGAGCCGGCATTTGCGAGCAATAGTGCGGTTGATGCTTTGGAAACTCTAAAGCTCATTGTAGAAACGGGCCCCAAAGACATTCCAAATTACGATCAAGGCGACATGATTGCTTCCTTTATCAAGGGTCAAGCATGCATGTATTTGGACTCTTCTTTGATTTTTTCCCTGATAGAGCAAAATGCATCTTCGAAATTTTCTCAAAACATTGGCTATACGCTTCATCCAAAAGGTGTTATAAATTCTTCTGAAACCGGTGGATTGGGTATAGGTATTGCTCAAAACTCAAAAAATCCGGAAGGCGCTTTTTTGCTTTTACAGTGGCTTACTAGTAAAAAGCAGGATCAAATGGTTTGCCGATTGGGTGGTGTGCCTTCTCGCTTATCTACTTTAAGTGATCCAGAGATGCAAAGAAGATTTCCGCAGTTTGCCCTGTTAAAGGCGCAATTGATTTTTGCAAACCCTGACTGGAGACCAATCATTGCCCAATGGGATCAAATCAACGTAGATTTTCTAGGTATAGCAATTTACGCTGCCATTACAAAAAATGAAGATTCAAAAGTAGCTCTCATGAGTGTAATGCCAAGTGTAAGAAAAATCATGATGGATGGTGGATATTTACCAGGCTCTACATGAAGAAAATAGATACCATTGAATCACTTCTTTTTAAAAAAGAAAAAGTTAAGATTCGAATTTTATGGTGCACCTTGACATTGATCATTGCTTCGATGCTTGGAATGACGGCCAGTTATATCTCAATTCTCCATCAGCAAGAAATAAATAATAAATTTATTGGTGCTCAAGCTGTTGAGAGAATGGTGCTCTCTAATTTTGAGGGTCAAGTTTTGTATCTTGACGAGAGGCTTGAAGCCGCAAGAAAAATAGTTAAATCAGCTACCAATCTGGAAAACATAAGCTCATTTGAGTTATTGAGAAACTATCCTTTTAAGAATACGGCCATAAGAAATATAGTTGTACTCGATCAACATGCAAAGCCTATTGCATTCTCACCTAGCTTAGATCTTCCCATGTCCTTTGAGGAGGCGGCACAAATTGCAAAAAATTCGGTTTTTGATATTCCCGTGTCAACAACCGTCATTAAAGGCACACGACATTTAGGAGCGAGAGTTCTATCAGTTCATTTGGAAACAGGTCAATACGTTGGTGCAGTCATTGGCGTCATAGATCCAAGCTGGGTAGATGAATTGGTCAATGATATTTTCAAGTCCTATGGCATGCAACTGTCATTGATGTGGAATGAACTTGATATTACTGCAAAAAAAACCAAGACAAACGATACGAATCAATTCACTTCTTTTTATAAAAATGGGATGGTCAGTAAATCTGTGAATTTGAATTTGGTTGCAAGGACATCATTTAATTTGTTTGAGAGCGGTTTATTTTGGACGCGATCTCTGTTAATACTTGTCGTTGCAATTCTAATTGGTATTGTATGTTTGATTGCTGGCGCTATTTTGATTCAATCTATATATAAAAAGCAAACTCGAGAATCAATCCGAGAGCATTTAGGCAAAGTAGATGCTGACATGCACGCAAAGTTCATCGCCAATATGAGTCATGAATTGAGGACGCCAGTCAGCGGTATTTTGGCTGCATGTGAGATTTTAAATAGTTCCGGGGTCAACCTCGAGCAGCAAAAAATGCTAAATTTAATTAGTACCACAAGTGGACATCTGATAAATCTATTGAATGCGATTTTAGATGACTCCAAATTACAAGCTCATGCACTTGTTATCGCTCGCCAATTTGAAAGTGTTCTGCCAATTATCAATAATTGTGTTGAATTGTTTACGCCTTTGGCGCAAGCCAAGGGTATTTTAATTACTACACAGAGCACAATTTCTGAGGAAATATTGATCAATGTTGATCAATTGAGATTGATTCAAATCATGACCAATCTAATAGCAAATGCTGTTAAATTTACGCACGAAGGATCTGTTCAAGTTAGAGCTTCATTAAGTTTTAGCTCTGTTGAAAAAGACTTTGGCATTTTGGTTATTAAGGTCAAGGATACTGGCATAGGAATCCCCAAGGAAGAAATGGAAAATCTTTTTAAGCCCTTTTTTCAAGTTGATTCGACAGAGAGTCGTACCTTTGGTGGCACAGGTTTGGGCCTATCGATTACTCGAAAGTTGATAGAGCTTATGGACGGTCGAATTCAAGTGCACTCAGAACTGTCTAAGGGGAGCGAGTTTGTTGTGACTTTACCCGTTGATTGCAAGAAAGATGAACTCATTGCCTCTCGCTTAGATGTTGCAGCGCTACCGAATCAAGATCGCTCATTGAAAGATCTAAAAGTCATGCTGGCCGATGATAACGAGATGATACGTTCGGTCTATGGTGCATTGATTCAATCCTTGGGTTGCGATTGTGTCTTGGCCAAAGATGGACAACAGGCGTTAGAGCTGTTTAAGAAGGAAAAGTTTGATGTCATCTTAATGGACTGCCATATGCCGAGACTTGATGGTTTTGCTGCTGCTGCAGCCATTCGTCAATTGGAGTCTAATTCACCTATGAACCCTTCAACGCCCATTGTTGCGCTCTCGGCTTCTTTGTCCAAGCAAGATCGATTAAAGTGTGAACAGGTCGGTATAAATGAGTTTTGTTCTAAACCCATAAAGAGAAAAGCCTTGGAGGACTTGTTTATCAAAGTTTGTTTCTAACTCATTGAATTTATCAAATATTTATTATTTTCATCTTACTAAGTATTCTTGCTAGGACTCTAAATCTCAAAGCGTGCTAGAGTTAAATCTAAAGTTATTTGTAGCACTGCAATTAGAGTGATCAAATCAGCTAAGTTATTTCTTATAGGAGCAGTCGTGATGAAAAAGTTCGGGTTACTCATTTTGTCCTCTTTTTTAGTTGGCCTGACTTTTGCTGATGGAACATATTCGCGGCTACCTGATATCCCTCAACCTTTTACCGATCCGATATTGATCAAAGAGCAGGCCTCTAGGCTCGCTTCTGGTGGTGCAATTATCAATCTTCAATTGACCACAGGCCATGCTCCAAAGATCATGGAGGGAACTCTGGGTTTGGCTCGGGCGATTCGCTTAGAGGCGGAGACGTCGCGTTTTTTACGTGAATTGGTCATTATTCGAACTGCTGGGATCGTGGGGTCAGATTACGAACTCAACCAACACTATGCATTGGCCAGTGCTTGTAAATACCCAAATGAGAAAATAATGGCCATCCAAAACTGGAAGTCATCTAGTCTTTTTGATGAAAAAGAAAAAGCCATGCTGGCTTTTGTGGATGAAATGGCACAGGGGGGGGACGTCAAAGACATTACCTTTGAGGCATTTTCAAAATTTTTCACGCCCAAGCAAATTGTCGAAATCTCCGTGACAGTCAGTAGTTACTATGGTAATGGTCTTCTCACCAAGGCCCTTAAAATCAAGTCGGAAACCGATGGTCGAGTAACATTTCCAGGGAAATGTTGATTTGTGAAATCAATTTGAGCTTACTTGTCCACCATCATAAATATAAAAATCAAGAGCATCGTTAAGATGGTCATTGATATGACAAAAGTGGTCATTTTGATCCCCTCAGTTA
>Ga0114978_10000238_pt1 | contig 46300 bp, 57 predicted proteins | sample S_140212_EF_Meta_FD_87027 | JGI IMG/M metagenome (GOLD analysis project Ga0114978, IMG submission 87027) | Freshwater microbial communities from Lake Simoncouche, Canada to study carbon cycling - S_140212_EF_MetaG | ecosystem: Environmental > Aquatic > Freshwater > Lake | place: Lake...
ACTTCTTGTCGTGACTGAGTGTATCCTTTTTGAGCAGTCTTTAAACTCTCAAACCAAGCTCCGGCATCCTTGAAGTTTTCAGGAACAGCCATACCTTGGTTTCTTACATAAGCATCAAAGGCTACTTTCTCACGAGCAAGCTGAGCATCCTCTGGAGTCGATGTAAGAGATTGTTCCGAAGACATGACTGGAGTCTCGGAGGATTGTTCCATCATATCGGGAGTCTCTTCATTCATATTGTGTATCTTTCGTTAAATTTAATAAGGCTTCTTCTTGGAAGCGGCTTTCTTAACTGCCATCTTCTTGTCCATCTTCTTATCCATCATCATCTTCTTAGCTGGTTTCTTTTTCATAGTGTTCCTTTCTTATTATATTAAAATATTTATTATCAAACTAATGACGATAAAATTGCTTGGCTAACAACAGTATATCCATCCGATGGATATTTACGAGCAATATTATAAGAAATATTATGCCCGGTTGCAGGTTGACCACCTGCCCACTGAGCTACCGTTGCAGTTTGATCTGAACCTTTGTATTCAGTAACATATGCATCTTGATATGCACTGTTTCCGTAATAGGTGAATGTCAAACCAACTGGAGTTCCGGCGGTAGTTGTAATTGGAGGTCCGCCACCACTAGCAGATAGAGTAAATGATGTTGTTCCATTAGTTGCAGTAATGTAGTACACACCATTTGTTACTGCTCCTCCACTTGTGTTAGTTCCAGAAATACCAACCTGTTGATTAACAGTAAGATTTCCAGCCATTGATGTTGAAGTAGTAAATACTCCACTTGCTCCAATTGCAACACCCACAATTCCAATTGTTTGAATACTCAATCTAGCTCCAACCCAATAACCATCAGTAGTTACTGCTGATGTTCCAGTTAGTTTAATAGAACTTGCTGTTGTAACGGTTGCTGTAAATGGACCAGAACTATCAACTGCTCCTCCAGATAAATGTACAGTTATATCTGCTCCTTGATTTGGAGAGTTTTTAAATCGTTGATAGTATGATGCATTTCCTGTTCCGTATGTTAATGCTTTATATGGTAGTATAGCTTTGATATCTACAACCGTCATATCTGGATTAGCTATTACCATTGCATTTGCCGCAGCACGGACAGCAACAAGATTGCTAGTTGTTCCGGAGCCGCTTGTATCTAATGTATTACTTGGGACACCAACAATAGAGATAATTGCTAGATCACTTGGTGGATATCCAAGCGAAGACCATACTGCTTTATATTTAGTCCATATTGCAATATGGGCGGCAGTCCAAGTCGAACCAGTGTCAGCACCGTTAATTCCGCTATGGACAAACAACAATACGCGACCACAATTAGCACCACCAGCAGCAATTTGTCGTTCGCGCATTTCGCGTAATTGATATCCAATCCATGTTGTAGAAGTGTCAGTAACTAACAGAGCAATACGAGTACTATCATCGCCTGATTGATATGCATGTGAGTGTACTGCCCAACCCTTTGATTGACGATAAAGAGACTGACAAAACAACGCTCCCGGTCCTTTACTAAAGATCGTACCACTTGGATAATTATAGCCAAGTGCGCTTGCTGTATGTCCTTTACCATTTGCAGTGAAGGATGCTTCATACAAATCAAAGGTTGGCTGACCACTCGCAGCACTCATTGATGTTGATGCACCACTAAATAAATGTGGTAATGCATTTGCTGAACCACCACTAAATACTAATGGAACAAAATTACCACCACTAGGTACTTTTCCATATCGAACTCGTAAGAAGTTTACAACTCCGCTTGCTGCTAATGGATTGGTTTCATCAATATTTACACCAGTAGTTTTATAAACATCTGTTGTAGTTGGCATATACAGCCAGTCATTAAAGTCTGCTTGCGATCCAAAAGTTAAACCTGTTGTGGTTCCAGCTGTAGTTACAATTGCTGATCCATTATAGGTTTCTGATAATGTAAATGTAGTTGTTCCATTAGTTGCAACAATGTAATAAGTTTTTGGACTTGTATATCCAGTGATAGTTCCATTTCCACCACCAACGCTTAGTGTTCCAGCTATATTTACCTGCTGATTAACTTGTAAATAAGCAGAAGTGCATTGAAACTGTCCACCAGTATTAGTAATTGTTACTCCCGTTAAACTTCCTTGGACAGTTGATGATCCATACGAAGTTAAAACAGTTCCTGTATTCCATACTGCATAGGGAAGAGCATTTGCATCTGTAGGAGCACTAGTTGAGGCTTGTAACCCGGACTTGAAATTTGCATCTTTAGCAATAGTTGAAACAGTTCCACGCCAATTGCCGTAAAATCGTGATGCTCCAGAAGAACTTCGATCAATAAATGGAGCAAGAGAAGTACCATAACATGGAATATTTAGGTTATTTAATGCTTCAGCTATACCTGATTGATATCCATATCCACCAGCAAGAGCTGATCCAGTATTACTATCACCAAAGATGATAATATCTAGACTGTTAGTTCTGGCAATAAGATCTTTTAAAAATCCAGCTGCTCGGTTACTGCCATAAACTAAGGGACCAGTAAATGTTTCATCTATTTCTGTTAATGATTTTACTCTATTACGATACATTAGATGAATCCTATAAAAGCATTACACAAACCTGCACCTCCACCACCAGCTGCAGTAGCCGCAAAGTCAATCTTAATAAACTGACACCCAAGGGTATCAATCAAGAGTGAAGCTGTGGACTGACCAGAGGTAGCAAGGTAAACCTTAGCATCACCTTCGGTTTTAGCATGGGTAGCAACAGAGTACATACTCTGACTATTAATAGTTGTTGCAGTATATGTTGAATTTATTGCAGAAACAGTACCAAAGTACAATAGCTGTGGTACAAAGAAAGCACCATCATTAGTTTTTGAATAACCAGTAACGCGCATGGTTTGACCAGCTGCGAGTGTTGATGAAAACATCGGAATAATCTTGATATAATTTAATGTTGAGGTTGGAAAGACTACGCCATTTCCATTAGTTACTGGCATTGTAGCTGCAGGAACATCATCACTGAGTCCCGGAATGGCTACATTGATAAGGTTGGTTGTAGACAGGAGCTTCATTGGCTCTTGGACTGTCTTGAGTTGTGTCATTGTGTGTGTATGAATCATTTCTTTTTTGTCTTTCTTTTAGGTAGTTTACCCTTAGGAGTTTCTTTCTCAAACTTGGCTGCAAGTTTGGGATTAGTAGCATACATAAATTTGCGTTGTTGTTGTGATTTAAACGGCATATTTATTTACTCTTTTTGGGGTATACTATCTTTGTAGCGTCTTTACCCGTACATGTAGTGGTCTTACCACAGTTACATTTATATGTTTTCTTTGCCATGTTATGCCTTTGTATAATCTTGTAGTTCTTGGTCTGTAAAGACTTGTGGATAGAAAGTAATTGATTGGATACCACTGTTTAAAAAACTTGTAAATGAAGTTGGAACTAAATTTGCCATAGAACCAATATTCATATATGGATTATTGACTAAAACTTCACTAAAGAAGAAATCAGTTGTTACACCAATAGCAGGTACGCTACTATTTGTAGAGATACGGACTATTGATGGTTCACTTTCAAAGGCAATAGCTGTTTTATTTAAATTACCAGTTAGTCCTGCAACAGTGATACCACCATAAGTCCAGAAGACTGTACTATTGACAGAACCACTAGCATGTCTAAGTTGTATAAATGCATTTTCCAAAGCACCAATACTAATAACAGTACGATCTCCAGCACCCACTACACCACGGAAATAATTAATAACCAATGTACCATCTTGTTTAAACCATGAAGTAAAATCCCCATCTTTTATAATTGCTTGATCTTGTCCTCTTGTTAGAGAAGTTAATGTTACAGGTATATATGAAGAGGCAACAGTTCCAGTCTCAAGTTGTACTCCCCAGATTTCAACTGAGTCAGTACTGTTAACAATACGGAATGCAATCTGTTGTTGAGTTGCATTAGTTAATCCTTGATATCGAACCCATTCACTAGTAATGACAACTGTTCCCCATGTTGGAGAACCAATGGTGTGGGAAACTTGAAAGTCTCCAGTGCCACTTACGCGTCGAATCCATGCTGACCATACACGCTGTGTGTTTGGCTTTGCCGTAGCAAGACCATGAGTAAGAGTTGCATTGGCAGCATTAGCTGTAAAGCGAATAGCATTAGCAGTACCATCAGGTGAGATTTGTCCAGCAGTTCTAGTGATGTTTACATCAGTCCAAAGGTATGTGGCTCCACCTGAGGTAGCAAAAGTCTGACTACCAGTTAGTAGATTAGAAGATTGTTGTTCAACTATCAAACCTTGGGATACAAAAGTATTACCAATTCGTTGATAAGAAAAGCGAGGCTGATCTTGAACAACATAATTAACAAAACCACTTGCATTAATACCTGTTGCAATACCTGATCTACTATACTTAACTCGTGGATCTATTACTCCTCTACTAAAATCTAATGATAAGGTAGAACCATCGCCTCCTACTGGAGGAAGAGTACGATTTCTTGTTAGTGTCCAATTTGGTAGATCTGAATCCCATGTTCGATTGCGCTGCGTCATACTAACTTCCTTTATCTACCATTTTGTTTTTTTACTACTTTTCTTAGCGGCAACACCCTTGGCTGTACACATGGATTTAGCTTTAGCCATGTTACTTACATTTTCTATTCTTGGGACATGATGTCTTAGACTTACCGGGTCCACCCCATAGGTCTTTGCATGCCCAGTATTTAGCAGTGAGTTTATTATTTGCTGAGTCACACTTATGTCTAGCCTTGAAAGACTTACGAGCTTCAGTACTATAGTTGTTACCATAACCTGCTGCCCCATAATGAATGATCTTTTCTTGCCCATTAGCACAAGCTTTTACAACCCGCTTCTTAGCAGGGTTAGGAGACTTGCGAGGTTTATTGCAAGGCATACTAGCCTTATTAACTTTCTTAGCCATTAGGTTGTCCTCCTGTAAATGCAGACATATCAGCACCTGAGTTCTGTAGAACATTCATGATACCTTGTCCACCATTTTGTGCGAGATCCTGTTGTCCTGCTTGTGCCATGATATTACCCATTGCTCCAGCAGTTGCTTGTGTAGAAGCCTGAGTCATCTGCTGTTGAGCCTGTTGCTGTTGCATCATCATCTGCTCTTGCTGAATATCTTCAGCTGATCGTACCCAATTACGGGCATCGAAACCAAGAGAAGTAATCAATGCTCTAGCATATTCTTCCCACTTAAATGCAGCGGCTGCTTGCTCAGGTAGATTGCGAACCATCTCGCCCATCTGCATAAGCTTTTGCAAATCAGTGTCACGACTTAGGGCTTGAAGACCAGTAATTACTTCAATAGATAATACACCTTCATCATCAAAGAACTGTTCATACATTCTTGTATCAAGTTCTTCGTTTTCAATCATTAAAAATACAGATCGCTTGACAATTGGTTCCATGAGATCTCTAGCGATAGCACTGAATGCTCCACCTAAGACTGTCTCAAGTTCAGAACCAATCATACGAACAGCAGTAGCAGTCACGCGGTCGCCACTTGGTAGTGAGGAGGCAGACATTAAGAATGCCTGACCAATCTCTCTACGCATAGTTTCAACAGCGGTCTGAGCGGCTGAGATCTGTGGGTTCATTGTCTGTGATGGTGATAGTACGAATACATCTGCTTGTCTTACGGGGATCCATGAGCCATTGGGTGCATCAGAAACATCATCTACCTCAGTAATACCAGATGGATCAATACCCATCCAGAAGGCTGAGGCTGCTGCCATGCCATCAAGCAATGCCTTAGTATAACCATCAAGACTTGATAGGTCGCCTAGGATATCTTCGCAGTGCGATCTCCCGTAGTTTTCTCCGGGTATGCCGTACCACCGTAGTACCGTCACAGGACATACTTCGTAGACACCGCTTGTCAGTAGGTTCCCATTTTCGTCTTCCTTTGTGTACTTCCATAGATTGTCCTCCTTGAGATATTGACAATATGTTTTTTTGTAACCTCTCTTAGCGGATTCGGGTAAAGAGGAGTATGGGCTAATTGCCTCTGGATCTACAAGATCATATTCAATATGAATAATTTCATTGACATCTCCAGCAACGGTACGCTGTACAGCATAGTTATCTAGACGAGTAACTCTAAACTTAAAGTCATCCATCTCATGTACTAAACAATCTCCAACTACAATTAAATTTTGAATTGTTTGAAAGATTGTTTCTCTTAGGTTAGTACCAATAAGTTTGCGATAGACTTGATAACTCATAGTCTCAAGATACTGTCCAATTTCTGCGGTTGGTTCTACACCAGACCGAAGACCAAATTTAAAAAAGGGTGTGTCATTCAAAGGCATCATTGCTGACAGCATTCGACTAGCTAATGAAGTCACACCTCTCGCACCAACAGAGGATGTTGGCTGTGGTAGTTCCATCTCTTCCGTCCAACCCGAAGGTGGAAGAAGACTTGGAACAGTTAGTGCGGCACATAGCCGAGCACGGTATAGTTTAGATGTTCGCATTGCATCTAACATTCGGAAGCGTTCAACAAGATTGTTTTTCATTTACACTCCTTTATGTAGATACACCATTATATAATGCGGAATAAAAATCTAATGCCTTAGCGTTACCACCTTGAATACCTCTAGTACTCTGTGCTTCAGACTGTGACTGAGCTTCCATAATTGCTTCTTGTTCTGCAGCAGTGGATGTCTGAACTGCTGCTTGCTCATCTGCCTTGGTTCTAGCCATAGCAATAGCTTCTCTAGCAACACGGCGAGTCTCGGAATCTTCTGCTGCTTTTCTACGCTCTTCTTCTTGTTCCTTTTGGAATTTGCGTTCGTCTTCCATTAACTGCTTTTGTTCTTTGTATGTCATACCACCACTAATACTAGGGCTTCCACCCATATTACTTGCCTCCTTGCTGTTGCTTTAGCACAGCTTTTAATTTGTTTACGACTTCTATTTGCCCTGCTCTAAATGCAGATCGTCTTGCAAACTTGCTTTCTTCACAGTCAGCATCGTATTCAAGGGGCTTGTACAGTTCTTCCAGAATTTTTATCAGGTCTGGATCTATTCTCGGATACTTTTCTGATCTCATTTTTTAATTCTTCTATTTGATTATAAAGATCTTTGATTAACTGCTTAACTTCAGGGAGATCTATTGGTGCCGAAATAGTTAAACGCATTTTTGCTTGTTCAATATTAGTAATCATCTGTTTCTATTTGCTTTCTGTGCAGCCTTAATTGCAGCGTCAAGTTGCTTTTGTGTGAGTTTTTTTACAGCGTTAGCAGCATCAGTAATTTTTTTTTCTAGTTCTTTTCGCTGTTCGGCAAGTGTTGCTGCATATATAGTAGCCTGAGCTGTTTGTATAGTAGGATCGGATCTAAAGCGCAGGGTTTCTGCATCTCTAAAAGCCTGTAGTCTAGCAGCAGCCACTTCTTCGGATGCTTTATAGCTATAAATTTTATTTCCATTAACTATACTAGAACTTCTGTTTCTATTGCCAGCTGCTGCATATGCGTTTATATCAAAGTCAGCATCTGTGCTTTTAATAACACCTGTGTTTGCGTTCTTTGTTACTGATGCAAGGTATTGGTCTAAAACACCAGCCATTTGTGCTTCGCCTGATTGTTTTACAAACTCAGTAATGCGTTGCTGTTGCTGTTCAAACTCTTCGTTCTGTTTAGAAACAACATCAATTTGCATATCGGTTTGTCTTTTTGCTTCAGTCTCTGGATTAAAGACATAGAAAGCAGCATCGTTGTTTGCTGTAGTTATATCATCACCTACAGTAAATCGAACATCTTTCATCTTTGCATACATCGGGTTATAAATATCCGAAAAGTTAGGCAAGTCTTGTTTGGTCAGAGCAGTTTCTTTAGTAGTACTATAGTAGGATCCTTGTCCTACATCTGCCATGTTTAAAATACCACCCTGCACACCAGAAATATCTGTATTTAGTTCTGTTAGTTGTGTATTGTAATTTGCAAGAGCTGTTGTTGCTCCAGCTAATGTTTGTCTTTGTCTTGCCATTGTTTATCCCCTTAGATCAATTATCTCACAAGCTCCTGCAGTACAGGCTAAGGTGTGAGATGATGTTGTTGTATCAGTCTTTTCATAGAGAGATAGATTGTTAAAGTCTACATCTATAACTGGAAATTTATTATATGTTTCTAGCGATATAGATTCAAAGGGAGCTTGTGCATATACATGATCAGACTTAGGTAAGAAAGATATACCAGAAATCTTATCAAAGTTATCCCACACCCACTGACCTACAGGAAGAAACTCATTGTCAGCATAGTTAACAGTAATGCTTGGCTTGTGCTGACAGTAGTGCTCTTGATAAGTTAACCATAAGTTAAGATGATCAATAGCTGATAGTTCATTCTGAGTTAGTGATCCCGATGGAGCAGCCTGAACAAAGGTAAAGACTGCAGTTGAATCTGAATTCATTACACAATCTTCTACTGGTACTTGGGCATCTCTCATCATGAAGTAGAGTGGATCCTTCTTGTCGATACGGACTCTTCTAAAGTAATGCTCAGCATACCGGGGATGTAATCCACTGGCTGACGAAGCAAGACATGAAGTTGTACCTTCTGGTTTAATACAAGTAATTGATTTACTTGGATTGATACCTAGCTTCTTAGACCAGTCAAGGTTAGTTTTGATGGCTGTCTCTCGTAGATCCTCAAGGACATACTTAAGTCTGCCATGTCCCAGTAGACCGGACATTAACTTGTTGTCAAAGATACCTGTCATGGATACACCAAGCAGTCTCTCTTCTTCACAGTTATCCTGCCATGTCTTATCCTTTGATAGGTAAGGGAAGTAAGTAAACATGCTTTGGATAGTACCAATGATGGTAGCCATTTCAATTTTCTTTTCTAACGACTCTTGTGTATCAGTTGCATTGACAACAACAGTAGATAGATTACAGAATTGATTAGGGCGTAGGATGATCTCACTACATGGGTTAGTCCCATAGTAATGATCCTCACCACGCTCTGCCTTGACTGCAATGTCCTTCATTGCATCACGATTACAAAGACCACGCTCTCCACTATGGGAGTTGTATAAGTCTGTCCACTCTTCGAGGAACTGACCCATTGATGGTCTACCATTGTAGATGGCTGAGTTGTTTGCTAAGGCACGATGACTTGAGGCTTGCCACCACGCACCACTCTTGCAAGTAGCCATCTCACGGTCTGCTAGATCGCTTAGAGAGATCATAGCGGAGCGGCGTACACCACCCACAATGACTGACTGAGCAATCTTGCAGCAGATATCATGGCACTCAAGGGGCGTAAGTCTACGACCTTGGGCAGAATAGAATGTCTGTACTACAAATCTAAAGACTTCTTCTAGTGGGGCAGGACCGCTTGCTCTACCACCAAAGGTCTTTAGTCTTTCACCTGACTTACGAATCTTACTTGTGTCCCACTTAATGTGGATACCCTTGTAAAGATTGTCAAGTAGATTGTTAAGTGCATCACACCAACCCTCGCGGCTATCCTCAACAAACATAACTGTATCAAACATCTTATGTATTGTTGGGATAGTCCCAAGTTTGTCGGTGCATCTACGCTCAACCGTATAGCCTACTCCAGTACCACACATAAGAATGTACATGAGGTTAGAGAAGGAAGTTGTTTTATTAATCTCAATGTATGAGCAATTGTATAGGGCAGTATGATCACGATCCAATGCTGGACCTGCGGTCATCAACCCACGCATACTTGGCAGTACTTCTAGATTAAGGATAGCATCTCTGATATCTGTCCGTGTCAGAAGGACAGGGGCTTTACCAGTAAAGTAATTCCACCACCTATCGACAGTCTCATCCCAAGTCTCTCTACGATTTTCTTTATCAAGCCAACGACTGTAACGACTGATAGCAATAAACTTTTGAAATGTATCCATTAGACTCCTGTACTTCCAAACTTACCTTCGCCTCGCACAGTATTAGGAAGTTTATCTACAGAGACAAACGAGAACTGTGTAACGGGCATGAAGGCAATCTGTGCAACACGATCACCCCGTTTAAGAGTGTGTATTATTGTTGAATTGTTAATAAGTGGTAACCAAATCTCACCACGATAATCAGAATCAATGACACCAACTGAGTTGGCTAAGTTGATTCCCTTGTTAGAAAGACCTGATCTCATAAAGAGTAAACCTACATAGCCCTCAGGGATAGCTAAGCTAACCCCTGTAGGTACTCTAGTTACTACTCCGGGGAGTAGCGTAGTGTCCGTAGTGATCTTAAGATCAGCTCCGGCTGCACCCTTGGTATGGTAGGCTGGAGCACAGTCTCTATCATGGAGTACCATAGGGATCTTAGAATCACTATGGATATAAGTAGAAGTATTGTAATTGTTTTGATTAGCAATAGTTAAAGACTCAGTGTTGTATTGGTTTACATCAGTGTTCATTAGTGTTCCCTTGAGTATCACTCTTAGTAGCCCCAACTATTGGGTCAAACAATAGTACGGACTTAGTTTTCTTGTTATATTCACCATGTCTAAGGATGCGTACACACCTAGCCATAGCGAGACAGTAATCATATCCATATCTATCCATATCCTGAGGCTTAGCTTGGTCATAAGCTGCCAATACGGCGGCTGTCCAGTTCCTTGGATGGACATACTTAAGCCACTTCTCTGCCTTGGCAGGTCCCCACTTCCAGATACCGGGGATATTATCAGTCGTATCACCCATGATCCATTGCTTATGGAAGTTAAAGTCAGCGGTATAAGTATCAAGTTCCAGCGGTTTAACTTCTTTGTCTGGGTTCCAATGCCACCCCGGTACAGACCGGAGATCCTTGTCAATGGTTACGGCAATAGCCTTATTGCCTGAAGCCATAAGTCCCATAATATCATCAGCCTCTAGGGTAGGAACAAAGAGTATGTCGTTCTGTTTAATTAAATCAACAGCATATGATAAACAATCTGGTGCTTGTTTCTTCACATCCCGATGAGCTTTATATGGTTCCCACACTTGTCTACGAAAGTTATCCTTACGATCACAGGAGATAGCCACATATACTTTCGTTACTCCTACTGGAGTCCATGCCTTGACATCATGTTCGATGCGCTCCGCAAGGTACTCAATGCCTTCTTGGTCTGCCCAAAAGGCAGCACGATAGGCAATGATGTCTCCGTCAAGCACAGCAGTATCAGGTCTTGGTTGGCTTATCATCGTCTTCCTTATCTATAAAAATTTCCATGATCTCTTTGAACACAGTATCTCCATCAGGTAGTCTGTCTTCTCTTGAGGATAGGCACAGCTCACAGTTACACAAATCATCTAACATTGATTCGGAGAGTAGGTGAAACCATTCATCAAACTTTGTATTACACTTAGTTTTGAATGCTGCCTCACTCTCATCATTCTTTAGAGTGTAGTGAAACATATCTTCATATTGTTTGTTGCCTGTCTCAATAGCAATTGCTAGTGCTTCAGACTCATGTGTTCTCCACTCTGCAAACTCCTCAGGGAGTTCACGCTCACCTGCTGATACAAAGACTGTAAGAGCACGGATGTCACGAGCAGCAGCGATCTCATTGGTATAGCGGCAGTCATCTACAATGACAACCTTCTCATGCCAGATAGATGGGTCAGCCTTTAGGGCAGCTTGTTCTTCCTCATACAGTTTCTTAATCCTAATACGGAATTGTTTAACCCAGTAGTCTGGATCTTGTTCTCTCATAGTAGAGCCAAGGGTCTGACAGAACTCACGATACTCTTCTTGATTGGTATCCTTAGTGTATCCCTTCTTAGCCGCCTCTTCCTTAAGGGCAGCAGCAAAGGGAACAATCACTGGTGTATACTTATTGTTATAAGCGTACTCACTGATCCACTTTGCTAGTGTTGTCTTCCCGACTCTTGCCTGTCCACCGATCATTATCGTTATCATGTAAGCTTTCCCATAGTTGTTTAGGATTGAACAGATTGGGTGTATCCCAACCTTTGAATTTTAAATAGTCACATATAAAAGTAATACAATTGGTTGGTTGTTTCATACCAATGTGTTTACCTATGAGTGTATACACTAGCAGCTTATAACTATTGAGTGGTTTATATTTGTAAGCAAAAGTAATATCTTCTTCACTCATGTCTATAGATCCTAGATCAAACTCATAGTACTTGCTTATCTTTAGTTGTTTAAGATTGGCAAGTCTCATTACCTTTACTGGCTTACGATCTACCACTACAAAAGCAAATGGTATACTTAGATCAAACTCAATGTGAGCATGAGTATGACGGCTCCAAGATAGTAAACGAATGGCATAGTATCGCCACCCTTGTACCTTCTTGAAGTTGTAGAATACAATTCTTCCATTAACTTTCATAGAAGATCGGCATCCCTAGATATGTAGCTAGTGAATGTTCAACCCTCGCACCTTCCGAATGCTCCCAACCACAGAGCATTACCATCCCAGTACATTGAAGGATAGCATCAATGTCACGCTTCATGCAAGCACGAAGATGATCTAATGAATCCTCAACAGTAGAGGGATCAAACCCCTCATCTTCATCCATCTTAGCGGGATTGTGTATCTTAGTTACCGCAGGATTCTTAGTCCACTTCTTCTCAGCCTTATAGAAAGCCTCAAAGTTATGGTTAGGATATCCTCTCATAGGACCAGCAATATATAATTCTAACTTAGACATGTGTCTCCTTAATGTGTATCAGCCCAGCACTTACCAATGCAGTACTCTGCATCAATACGAATATTCATCTTTAACATCTCACCTGCTGTAGTAGCAGCGGCAGTAACAGCCTTACCAAATACATCGGCAGTATCTGCCGGACATGAGTACTGTAGTTCGTCATGCACATAAGCCAACTGCTTGGCTCCTGCTGGCTTGATAGCCTTGAACGCCTCGACCATCCAGTACTTGCTTACGATGGCTCCTGAACCCTGCAGCAGGGTGTTGAGGGCAGCGTGTTCGCTACGCACGGGTACACGCCTACCATCAGGCAGGAGTACACCCTTGTGCTTGAGTGCTTCATACTTTACCATGTCCTGCACCTTAGTAAGGGCAGGGATTTCTTTCTGAAAGCGTTCTCGTAATCCTCTAGCCTCACCAATACTACAACTACAAACTAAAGCAATCTTCTTGTCACCCGCACCATAGAGGTACGCATAGATAAAAGACTTTGCTAATGCTCGTGAGCTGAGTCCAGCTGCCTTCTGATTGTGTGTATGAATGTCTCCTGTTAGGAGTACTTTACCATATTCACCGTTGTCATACTTAGCCATGAAGTGAGCAAGCATACGAAGCTCCAACCCCGACAAGTCAGCACCAACTAACACCTGCTTGGGATCACATAGCCAGAGTTCTCTTGCTCTGTGATCACCACTTACCTGTGCTATGTTGGGCTGACTATGAGTACAACGACCTGTCGCTGCACCCTGTGGATTGATGTTGCCATGTATACGCTTGTCTCGACTATTGATTGATCGACTGTTCCAGTCCTCAACCATACCCATTAACTTGATTGCATTGAAATACTTTACGAGTGTCTTTGCTTCTGGATAGTCTAACACAGCCAACACGGATTCATCTACCTTTGGGTTTCCCTTCTCAGTTTCTTGTGGTTTCCATCCATATCTTTCGATAAGACGGTTAGCTATTTGTTGTCGAGAACCGGGGTTAAAGGTATCTACTTTGTCTTTGAGTCTCTTGCCTGTCTTGGGCGAATGTCTAATGATAATCCGGTCAGGGAAGACTTGACGCATTTCATCTTCGATACCAAGTTTTTCCAGCATAAGGTTTTTATACAACTCTTCTCCGGCATCAAGGTCATAATTAAATCCATTGCACACTTGCTCCATTAAAATTGTAGATACTGTATGCTCAAAGGCTACAATATTTTTGTTGTCTGATATAAAACTCTTTTGTTTATTGAAGATAGCTTCGCCAAGTCGAGTGTCCTGCTGACAGTACTTGCCCATCTCTAGGTTGTAACTAGTCCAGCCCAAGGTATACTCTGACTTAGGAAAGTTAAGATGTATACCCCATGACTTGAGTGAGTTGTCTTTGAATGGGTGGGTGTTGATGTCTGGATGCATTAGCTTGCTGATGATCAGTGTATCAACAATACGCTTAGGCATAGCCATATTGTACAGCCTACGCATGACCGGGTAGTCATACCCCAAGATGTTGTGACCGATAATAACATCAAATTGTTTGAGGTAATTTACAAGCTCAGGCATCTGATGTTCTAACCAAAGTACTGGTTCTTGATTAGGAATCTTGGTAGCTGCACATAATACACGAGTAACTTCCTTGTGAGGATTACCTTTAGAATCTAATATCAACTCAGCTAAACCATTTCCTTCAATATCAAGTACACATACTTTCATTAGAACTCCTGTTGTTGTGGTTCAAATACTACTGAGCCATCCTCAGCAATAGCGAATCCAATTTCTTCTAGTCTGCCTGACACATGGTCATAATATAATGTACTTGCAATACCTGCTCGACCAGTCAAACGATTCTTGAGTACACGAACTAGTGTGGTGTTAGCAATCTTCTCGTCTGTGTTCTGTCGATCTCTCTCCAAAGCAATGACTGTGTTAGGTACAGATGCCAATGCACCTGAGCCACGCAGATCTTGCAGGGTAATACGGTCACCCTCTTCGTATGCCTTGTCACTCTTCTTGAGTTGTGATACGATGTCTACATGCACACCTGTACGCACAGCAATAGCACGAAGTTCCTTCATGAGTGTATCAATAATGATACGCTCTGAGTTACCACCCTCGACATCCTTAGTCTGCATACTCATAAGTCCTGCAGCAGCAGCGGTAATATGGTCAAGCACAATGACATCCACCTTAAGGGAGGTTGCCATAAACTCCATACGAGCCAGTAGATTAGCCATTGCACTGTTACCTAAGTGGTCATACACATAGAAGTTTGTGCCACACAGTTGTGCCTTAGCTGCTGCGTACTCCTCATCAGTAAGATCATCAACCATAGCCATGTTGATTTGTTTCTTGCCAAGCATGGTACGCAATTCATTCATCATTCGTCCTGCTCTAATAGCACGGACTGGTTTGTTAAGTATCAAGCTAATCATATCATCCATAGTTTCCTGTGGAGATTCCTCAAGCATGATACACCCAACACTACGACCCTCTACTAGGTGATGCATCATAAGCTCACGAAGTATAGTAGACTTACCAGACCCAGTACCGGATGCCCATAGGGTAATCTCTCCACTACGCTGACCAATCAGGAACTCTGATAGACCATCGTAAGGGAAGGGGTAGACACGAGCATGGTTCATAGACTGTGAGTCTGTAATAACTTTAGAGATGTGCATGATCTCATCAGGAGAATACTGTTGTGCTTCCCATAGTGCTGATACCAATTGCTTGGTCTGAGCATTCATGTAGCACTCACTAGCATCCTTGTATGGAAGCTTAGCAATCTTGCACTTACCCGGAGGAAGTAGATCAGCAACTTCCATAGTAGCTTTCTGTCCTGCCTCATCCATATCAAAGCATAGGACAACTTCAGCGTATGAGTTAATGAACTCAAGATTCTCTTTGATAGACTTGGCTGCAGAGGTAGCACCATTGGGGATAGACACGACAGCCCATGTACCACCGAGTACTTGGTTGACTGTCATACAATCAATCTCACCCTCAGTAATGATAAGCCGCTTGCCTCCTGCCTTCCATAGGTTCTGACCAAAGAGTTCTAAACCTTTGGCACTACCACGCCAAGCAAACTGTTTGTTAGGACCGCGAAGGTGTTGTCCTAATAGCTCACCACTTTGATAGTAGTTAGCAATGTGTACTTCCTTGCCATTAATCTTGGCTACCTGATAGCCATACATGCGGCAAGTCTTTTCCGTAACGCCGCGATCCTCAAGATCAATGTAAGAACCAGTGAGCACTTTAAATTCTTTAGGGGTTGTTGTAGTAAGTTCATCTGTCATCTCTGTTCCTTTAGAAGAGCGGTAATACTTGCATTTAAAACAATACACATGATCATCATAGACTGCAAGGTTGTCACCACTACGATCTGCACCATTCTGTACACAGCGTGGACACTCAGTCTTGCTTTGGAATAGACTCATTTAAATCAATTGATCCGATCTTTGCTAGCTTGATAAGAAACTCTGGGCTAAAACAAAAGCTTGCTATAGCCTGATCTTCATCTGTTCGATATCCATTAGGATCCTCAGATTCGTAAACAATAAAGTTAACATTCTTATTAGACATCTGAATGCGTAAGTACAACCTATCATCACCACCAATACCAGCAGCATCCGAGTGTACTATAAAAGAACCAACAGGAAAATTCATTTGCAACCATCCATCTAATTCACTCATCTTTACCCTTGCCCCACCCTAAGGTGGTGTTGTCTGACATTTGATTAAAGCCAGATTTAATTAATGCCTTGATATCGTTACGCTCGTCAACCAATTTATCGTACTTGTTTTGACTTGTTGTCCCATCTGTTTCAATACGCCCAAGCTTGTGACTAAGTGCCGCCAAATCATACACCAGTTCTTCGAGTTCATTTAGGTTCATCTTTATTTATTTCTTTTGGTTTACCAAAGATAGCTTCATAATTTTTTTCATAAATTTCACGATCAACCGGACGGTACTTATCACCCTTACCATTCCCTGTTGTGTGATCACGCCTCTTAGCTTTGATCCACGGTTTATCTTTTGCCAATTGAATCCTCCTTTATTAGGTATCCCCATTGTCTTAGTTTAGCTGCTTGCTTTAGTGGTATCCGTCCATGCAAGGCATCGTATGCTAGTAGTTCCATACGAGCCGCATCGCGTTCCTCTTGTAGAAGTGTGATTAAATCTGGTTTAAAAGTTTCTTCCATATTAGAAGTACCATGTAATTTTAAATCATTTAGTTTATCCATTAAATATACTTTACAATTTTTGATTATGTCTGCTAATTATTACTACCTATAGCCAACAATTAACCCAGCGATCCATTTAATGCCATCCATGATATGGGAAATGCTCTAGCACAACAATCAGATATTGCTAAGGCTACTTGTCGGCACTCATCCTGTGCGTGTTCGTCAAGACGGAGCTGACATACCCTGTTGAAACCATAGAGTGAACCAGTCCAATACCACTCAGTCATCATAGACTGTGGTAGTACTGTCCTTGCTTGCTCAGGACAGACACCCTCATATAGCATGAGCTTGTAAGTACTGAGAGAAGATTTGATTGATTCATTATAACACTGTTGTACTAATGCGCTATCCTTCACATACTCAGAGGATGAGCCTTGCTTCTTGTTCTCTGCTGCTGCCCTCCAGTTACTCTGTGGTGACCAGAAGGTAGGCTCGTAGTCTACATACCGTCTACTAACTTCGTTCCATGCGAAACCAACCTGATGCTTGGCTAGCTGCCTTGCAACAAAGATCGGAGCCTTGATATGAAACTGCAGGGTACAATGGGCAAACGGACTCCAATGCTTATGCTTAGCGAGATAAGTAATAAGCTTTACATTCTGTAGCTCAGTGTAGTTGGCTGCTTCCTTAGCAAAAGAAACACGAGCAGCATCTACTACGGTATTATCACTACCCATTTTGAGTAAGTGTTTTACGGACATCTCTTCGTATATCATACTTTTGTTTCTCCGATAAGTGTTTTACTTTAGAAAAAAGGAAGGGGGATTTCTCCCCCTCCCTTCCTATGGTGGTGACAATAAAGTCAACGGATCTATCTCAGTCAACAAGTGCCGGACTGCTTGGACTAAGACCGATCAATACACCAGTTATAGGTTGCTTACTGACAGAGTGAAGTAACCATCTTCACCTGTAGCTGCCCATTGCTTAGTTACATGTAGGGAAATGATTTGAGAGTCATCTTCCCAAACCTTCTTGTTCATTGTATCAAGTATAGCTTTAGCAAAGTTATCAATATCAGGGCGAGGCGCGTCTAACTCAGTAGCCTTAGGCTTCTTAACATAGAGTTCAATGTCAACAACAAGAGGACCAGTCATGGGTTCTAAGTCTGTACCTAGAATATCCCATACTACCTCTGCTGCTTTCTCTCTGAACTCTTTATAAGTACCTGTGTAATACGCTCCCCATTTACCGACCCTAGGTCTTGATGCGGCAACTGGATTCAGATTAAATCTCCATTGATTAGAATGGGAGATCTTCATCCTCTGTTTCCTCAACATTAACAAGTGCTGGTGCAGACTTAGTTGGAGTAGCGGTTGACACGAAGCCACCATCTATTGCATCAAAACCTGAACCACCTGTAATGTTGTTGGCATTCTTCTCAATGATCTGAATGCCATTTAAGTACACACTAAGACTATTGTCTCGTGTGATAACACATGGTGAAAGCTTAAGTCTTACCTTATCTCCACCAAACGGTACGGTATCGGTTGGGGTAGCCTGTGAATCAACACAAGGGAACTTACCTTCCTCAACATGTACTCGGCTCTTAGCCTTGAAGGTACGCAATCCATCCTTCTCCATGATACCATTGATCTTAGTAGCACCTGACTTCTTAAGGATATCCTTGAGAACCTTATCAAGTGTCTTGTCTAAGACAACAGTAATGTTATGGTTGGCAGATGCCTCACCGAAAGCAATGTCTGGCTTAAGTAGATTGCTCCACTTAACTTCGACTACTTCAGTTACAAACTGTGGCATCTTCTTTAACTTGCTCTTGTTCATTCGTAGTTTCCTTCTTTAATGATGCGTTGATATTGTCAACTTGCATATTCAAATCCATTACAATAGTATTCATGCCAGATGCGAGCTGACTTAAGCCAGCCGAAAGCTGACTAAGATACGCAACAACACTATCGGTACGGATAGCAGGAACTTGTTCCTTTGTTTCAGTCTCGGTATTAGTTTCAGTATTCATATTTCCTCCTTTCTAAAAAATAATATCTTCTATAGCCCCAACTATAGGGCTTATTGGGGCTAATGTTAAGTCTTTTGATTTACCACCATGTCTGTCCATGTAGGGATCCGGGCGAGGATGAACAGAGAAATCTCTGTGCCTTCCTTAAATCCTAGGATCTCACATAAGACTGCACTATACATAGCAGCATTAGGATAAATGTTTTTCTGAGTTTGCTGACCAATAATACTCTTGATCTCTTGTATTCTAAAGTGATACCACGGATGGTAGGCTTCGATATAGTTTGCTACATCTTGCCATGCCGGATCAATCCCAGTCTTATAAAAGGAATTACCAAAGCCAGCAATAGGAATCTTCCTATTGAGGATGTCTACTATATCTCTAGTAGATGTGATTAACATCAGACGAGCCTCAGAGATAGGTGCATGATAGACACCAAGAGTTAAGATAGCCGAAGCTAATGCATTCTCTAAGCGTCCTGTTGTACCACTCGCATTAAGACATGCCATTGAACTAGCGTTAGGATTATTCCTTGCTGAGTTAGCATGTGCTTCTATCACCATGTTTAATAAGACTTGGTGATTAATAGAACCATGTGGTTCAACTACATAGGGTAGGTCAATTGTTATTTTCATAATGGCATCAGTTCTAAATATGGTGCGCCATTAATGACAACACCACAACTAATCACGGGCTTCTTGATATTGTTCTCACCGTACTTCATACCGATGTGCTTGCGGTCTACACCACAGCCTACATTCATACCGAAGATAGCATTGAGAGGGCTGACCTGCCAGTTGATACCTGCACATGAGTGATGATGCCCTGCTACAACAGACATACCAAGTGCCTTGGCTGTGTTGAATGATGGGTACATACTAGAGCCACCAGTACCATGATGATAGAAGACTCTATCAACGGTATGGTTCTTTACCCATGACCACTTAGTATTGTAGACCTCATTATAAGTCTTCAAGTAAAAGTCAGGGATACCTGCATCACCTGCAAGTCGAAGCACACGCTCATCATGGTTACCAATGGTAACTACCATGTTCTTAAAGGTAGACTTCCATTCCTTAATCTGTTCCATTGCATTGCGGTACTCACTCACCGCACCCGGATGATCCGGATGCTTAGCATGGAAGCTAATGCAATGATGGTCAACGATGTCACCGATATGTACGATGGTGTCACACTTATACTCTGCCTTGATATCCTTCACGAACTGAAGGTAACCATCAAGGACAGCAGGGAAGTGAGTGTCTCCAATTACTAGTACTCTACTCACTTATGGTTTCTCCATTTGTATGCATCTTTCCATTGCTGTGCAACAGATGGCATAGGCTCACGACCCTCTTCAACAATAGGTGCATAGAGATCAATGAGTCCATCAAAGTGATCCTTCTGCAGTTGATTCCAACTATCATAGAGATCACCATCTCTCCACTTCTGTCCTGTCAATCGTCTGTGTGGCTTCAAGTTCTGTAACACAGTCATCTTAATCGCTGTCATCAGGTTCTCCTTCAATAAAAATTTCTACATTCATGTTTGGTTGCGGCTCTATGTTTCGCATAGAGAAGTCTAGGTACGCAGCTTGTAAGAAGATATCACTAAGGGCTTCCGTTGGAAACCAAAAGGATATTTTCTTTTTCTTTTTAACAGATGCAGCTAAGGCAGTAAACAATCTTACTGCTTCTTCTAGATCACCCTCACTAGTAACTTTAAATACCTTAGTCATTGGAAGAAATACTCCGCATCTAAAACATCCTTAATGTTTAATGAACCAGTAGGTGGTGCATCAGGTACTGTAATCTTTAATGCTTTTGATACTTCGATCCGCATGTCATCTAATAGGTTGGTAGTGTGCATTGCACAAAACTCTTCATTAGTAAACATACGCATTAGATTAACATCGGGTGCAGGACAACCATATGAATCATGGATCATACTGAACTGTTCAATACCAGCACCAACCATTCTATATATGGTACACCACATATGACTTGCATCAAGTGAGTGAATATAGTTAGGGGAGATGGCTAGATTAACTGAGCCACCATCAATTGTTTCCTTATCGGGTGAGCCAAAGTGTAACTCTTTCATATCGAATAACTTAGCTACTGATCGTCTAGTTAGTATCTCATAGTATTGATGTACTACTTTAAACCCACACGGGGTAGTCCACTCAACATTCTTACCTAGTTCACTAGCCATATCAGCCACCACCTTGAGCCATGCCTTGCCCTTGTTAGCCTCGACCAATGTACCCTTGAGGGCAGCATCAATGAAGGTAGCTAACTCGACAACAGCCCCAGCAATCTCATCCTTACCAACCCAATCAAGGTGACCCTCAGTCTTACAGTACCTGCGAATACCATAGAAGGTAACACCATAGGGATCAGTCATTACTGCTCTCTTACACACAGAGCGGTCAATGTTACCCTTCCAATACTCTATAAATTTTTTCGCCCATTTTCCATTGTTAGTATCTGCATCTTGTACTGACACCATATTAGATGTCATCACATCAGCAACATACTGATATAGATCTTCGGGCTTCTTAGTGTGTATGAGGTTAACTTTCTTGGCAAGATAAGGGTCACGCATAAGTGCAGCCCAATGCTGAACACCATTGCATGAACCATCCATTTGCACAGGCACTTGAGTTAACCCATCAGTACGACACAGATCAAAGACAGCAGCGATACGCTGGAAGCTTGGATTCTTTTTCTTCTTATGTGATACCCACTCAGAGCGGGTAGCATAGGGATCATCATTGATTCTCTTAAGCATGTCCATGTTATCATCGACCCACTTAACTCGTTGATCAAAGGTTGTCTTGTCCTGATCGAATAGATTAGCGACATGAATCTTTAACCAATACAAACCAATGGATGTTTGTTTCCTTGGCTGAGCAAACTGAATAAGACCACGATCAAAGTCACTTGACTGTGGACTAAGTAAATCACATGCTGCATTAGCACGACCACGGAAGTCACATGTATAAATATGGTAGAAGAACTTCAAAGGGATTAATGATTGTGCCAGTTTAATCCGGACAAGCATACGACCTCGTGATCGTTCTTCCTTATACCAATTGCTATAGGTTTCTTCCTTGAGCTGACACCACTTAGCCTTCTCTTCTTTAGTCCCATCCTTAGGATAGGGATCAGCAAAGTCAAAGGCTGAGAAGTCATACACGGGAAGGTTAGCATCTCGTGTGTTGTTCTTAAAGAGTGTAGTCATTATCTCTAGCACTCGCTCATTGATTGACCATTCGGTATGCATCATAGCATTAAGCCCAGTGACTACTATCTCTGATGGAAGGCTACCATTCTGGTGTACCTTCTCATCCCACATTACATCCTTAAACTTCTGTACTACAGGCTTACGGATATGGGGTAGTAGATTTCCACCACTACTACTTAGAGTATGTTTAATTGGTGGGATAATCATTGGTCGATACAGCAGGGCAGCAGTAGCAATCACATCCTGATGACGCTTATTAAGTTCACTCAATATGTCATCAGTAAAGGTAACTACAACACGCTCACTCCATCGCTTGCCTGTATGCTTACGAATGTTCTTTAAGTTAATGACTTCGGACATCTCCGCTATGCGTAGCATGTGATGACCAAAGTCTTCGCGTTGTTTCCTTGAGAAGGTTTTCTTATTAAGAGTACCCATCTTATAGGCAAACGCCTTGCATCTCTTAGTAGTCCACTTCTTCTGGTAGTGGGATTGCTTGAGCCAATCCTCACGGAATTGTTTCTTAGCCTGTTGATAGGCTACAATCTCCACTACCATCTCAGATATAACATGTGCTATGTGTTGAGCAGTAGGCAATGGGAACAGATCGTTCTCATACTTACGCTCCCAGAAAGCAGAGTTAAACCATTCGAGAATCAGTGATCTAATAGTAATGTCTGCCATCTTAGCAGCACCAACAGCAAACAAAGGGAATGCCCATTCAGGTGTCTTCCTATTCTGTGATACCGTATCTATCCATTGCTGGTAGAAGGGTGTAAGATGGATGACACATGCGTCAATCAATGTTTGCTCAGGGATACCCTCATCAGGGTTAGCATTGTATGCATCCCAGTATTTATGTTCCGATAGGCAAAGCATATCTTCCTCAGAGATAACTTGTAGTGCAGTTCTTTTATCTTGTTCTTCTTTAGATAATGAATCCCACAGTTTAGACATGCATCTCCTTGGTTAAGTTAGTCCTGCGTGTAACGATCAACAGAGATAAGTGCATCACCATGATGCCTACGGACATAAGCAGCAAGCCGTTTATATACAGCAGGGGTACACTTGAAGCTAATATCAAACGCATTGTTATAGAATGCATATCCCGATCCCTCATAGGCTGTCATAAATGTTGGATCAGTATCCATGATATCCTCACGGACATCAAGGTAATCAACAGTGCCATCAAAGATGAACACATAGTAATACTTCTTAGCCTTCTTAGTCTTTGTCATAGTGTTTCCTTAAAGAATGATACAGTAGCAGCAAACGCAATAGACAGTAGTGCAATCCCAAACATAAGAACAAACATGATAGTAATAAACTCGATCATGTTAATCCTTAGACAAGGGTGAGTGCAAACTTCATCACATCCATAGTAGTCTCTTGATTCTTACCAAGGAGATTACTAAAGGCAGACGATTCAAACGATGGCTTACGACCACGAGCAGGGATACGATGCTGAAGTTCCTTGGTTACTGCATTAGCAGCAAGCCAAAGGTTAGCACTACATCCATTTAACTCAGCCCGTTCAGCATCAAAGGTATCAGCCCACTTGCGGATGGTTACAGTAGCACGGAGATAGTTCTCATAGTCATCGGGTAATGTTGGATTAGCCACAACTGGCTCTTCAACCATACCCCATACATCCAACCAGAACTTCTGGATCTCTGACTTAGTAAGTTCCTTACGAACAAGAGTTTGTACCTTATCTTCAAAGAGTTTACCGGACATAGCGTAGAACTTAAGGGCTGATGCCATAGCCTCACGCTTCTTCTTCATGTCACCTGAGTGTACAATACGGAAGGACTTCTTACCACCTGCCATAGCCATGCTCAATGTATTCTGACATACGATACGAACAGTAGTAGGTAGTGCTTGCTCAGCAAGAGTACCATCATGACTGTTAATGAGTGCCATATACTGTGCGATAGGATCATGTCCATTGACACCATCAATCTCTCCTGTCTTACACAAGACAACCAAACGCTTACCACCACCCATACTTAGAGCAGACTCAATCTTAATGTCAGCACCAAGATTGTATGCCATCTCAAAGACTTCACTATTCTGTACGATCTGATAGTCAGGTGATTGAATAGACAAGATAGCATTGTTGTCACTACGAACAATAGCATTGTAGTCATCAGAGGTAGCATCACCTGCGGTTACTGGACCAACCTTACTAACAGTCCAATCAAGACCAGCAATCTTCATTGCCTCAGTAGGTGACATATCTTCCTGAATAACCAAGCCAAGTCCATGCCATGCGGCAGTCTTACTATAGACTGCACCATCAGTATCTGTAATGTTATGTGCCATTAGTTTCCTTTAGGGTTCTCTTCATCACGGTCTTGTGTATCAAGATGCCGTATCTTAGTCCGCTTGTACGGAGGTAACTTCTTCTTTGGCTTGAGTTCTTTCTTCAGCCATTTGCTTTTGTCTTGCTTCATAAGTACGCTTGCAATCCCATTGCATAGTCCATAGTGATTCAATATCCTTAATACTAATACGCTGATTCATTGAATTAACTTCGCCATTTCTCACATTGAGAATGGAGAATACCACATCATACACCGCTTCAGGCTCACTGAAACGAGATGGTTCAATAAGCATAAACTGCAGCACAGTATAATTATCTTGGTCAATTGTTAATGTCTTAGTGAATGTCTCATTCATATCTTTACCTTCTTAATAGATTTTATACAGCCAATCGGTATGCAATTAACATCCGATACAATAGAACCAACATCATCCCAAGTAGCAGCAACAGTAATGTACTCTTGATTACACTCATAGAGTTTAGCAATACTTATACATTGATGAGGGTGCATATCATAGATGTCTTTCTTATCCATCCATGAGTCAGCATACCCAGAGATATCTTCCCATTCGATAATAACAATTGCGTTAATTAGTTTCTCTAACTCAGTATCAAACACCATGATAGTATCCTTTCTTAGTGGGACAGAAGAGACTTGAACTCTTAACCAATCGGTTAAAAGCCGACTGCTCTACCATTGAGCTACAATCCCTATAGTAGCACGGGTGGGAGTCGAACCCACACTACACAGATTTTAAGTCTGTAGACTCTGCCATTGGTCTACCGTGCCATAGGTAGAATACATAGCATGATAGGGTCAAAGCCTATTGTATATGCACCTACCAAAGCGTCCCTGACTGGACTCGAACCAGTAACCTATCGGGTAGAAACCGATGCCTCTATCCAATTGAGATACAAGGACAGTGGTTTAAAGTTCATCAACATGTTCAGTAATAACATCCGCAAGTGCAGCGAATGACATACCATGATCATTCAGTTCTGCCAAAGAGTCTTGTCCATGTGACTCACTATCAATGAATCGTCCAAGAGCATCGCTCATACCTGCCCATTCACGAACACGCAATGGTAACACAAGACTATCATTATCATAGACAGTAATAGAGTCATCACCTATACTCAACATCTGAGTGTGTTGAAGGAATACATCTGACTTACGAGTAACAACCTTAACATCTAACTCATCAGGATTCTGTTGCATATACAGATCACACAGCACACCAAGGCAGCAGTACATACATGTCCCATTAATATCTGTGGCATGTAGTTTACCTGTTCCTTGTTGATAAGTACCAGACTTAAGAGCATCAACCCATTGCTTAGCAATATCAATCTTCATTATCATCTTCCTCATAGTTAGGATCAATAGAGAGAACACGCTTCATCTCATTAATATATTCATAACCCGCAGTAATCATTGCACTTTCAAGATGGTCTTCTCTGAACTGAGCATACCCATCAGTCTCCTTGTAATGCTTAGGATCCAATGTCATCTCTTCAGGTGTCCACATAGCAACAGCATACCCTTGCTTACGAATCCAAGAGTATGCTTGGTATACATTCTCTTCAATACTTTCATCCTTATTGTACACAAAGACATCAGTCATTGTAGTATCCTTCCTTAATCCATTCGATGTAGTTAAGACCAGCGGCTTGCATCTCAAGCTCGATTGTTTCTGTATTAATCTTATCTTGTTTAGGTTCAACTTCTAAATCATCAGGCGTAAGTATAGTAACAGCAAACCCATGAAGACGGAGCCAATCATACATACGATCAGCAGTCTCATAGATAGTTTCATTAGCATCTAAGTCGGGTAAGATCATTAGGTTCCTTCATGTAGTTGAATGTGAATCAATGGTTCTATATCACGGGGATATGCAACACCACTACAAAGATTATTAAACTGCTCATCAGTTACGACACACATATAACATCCATTGATTGTATTCCAAGTTTCCCCATCGGGGAACACTACTATAGTATGTAGAGCCATATGATTCCTTTAATAGAAGGGGCGGGAGTTGCACCCACATACTCACACTTATAAGGTGTGCGCTATAACTGCGTTTCAGCCACCCTTCTCTGTTTACTTCTTCTTCTTCTTGAGAGGGACAGTTCTGTTATCCATACGCATACCACTAAGTTGGTTGTCTAATAGTTGACACCACTTAATCAAACCATCACATCGTTCATTCACTTCATGCAGTCGAGTATCATAATGTTTACGACTTAAGATGTCACTAACAATATTGATAACAACATGTGCAATAAATCCAAACATAAGAATCAGTAGCGGAATTTCTATCATCAGTCTTCTTCTCCATTAATATCAGGTAGTTCGTCAGTCCATTCATAAGTTGGTGGTATATACCAATCTTCAGGGATCATACCACTAACATACGATTTAAAATTAGCATGCATATTCTTAGTCCACGCATCAAACTTATCAGCGGGAACCTCACCAACATCAATACCCTTCTCAGTAAGAAGGACAATCATATATGCGGTGATGATATCCATTAGTCGATACTAATTGAGAGGGACATATCAGAGATCTGATCTTCAACGAGAGTGGTTACTTGCTCACTAACACTATCCTTGATAAGGTAACGACAGTCATTACTATCCAAGTAGGCAGTAATAGAGTGCTCACAGATAAGGTTAATCTTATCCGTCAAGTCCTTAGTAATCAGGTCAACAAGAGTAGCAACAGCAGTTTCAATATCAGTCTTCATTGTGTCTCCAGTAGGTGGTCAAGTTGGTTAATAAACAATTCTTCATCTTCAGTAAGATAAAACTTATCGACTGTCATAGTATCAAACTCATTTAACATACGCTGAGCATCATCCCTCTTCTTAGGATCTTCGATCCAATAATGAAAGACATCAGCCACTTCTTTAATAAACTTAATGTTATCAGAGATGATTGTAGTAGAGGGTGACATTAGTCTGCTCCTGATGGTAAGGTATCATAGGTATCCTCTTCACCGCGATAAGGTGTAAGAGGGTTGAAGTTCAACTCTTCAATAACATTATCTAACAATTCTTTTACCTCACTATAGTCAACTATAGTAGGATAGAAGTCATGAATATGTACAGTACCCATCTCCCACTCACCATCTTGAATAGTCCATTGTATACTAAAGTCTACATCAATGTTACCATGTGACTCGCTATAAATTGTGTAAGTGTGATTATTAATTCTCATCCCAAGTTCCTTTCGTACTTATAGTAGCCCCAACTATTCGGCAGAGTGCCGATAGTGCAAGACTTTGTGTTTCCCCGGCGCATATCGGATCCCATCTAGGATCCTTGTATGTTAATACAAGTCCTATCCATATAGTCTTGTTGCCCATTGGCAACCTCTTTACCATGAGTTGTATACCACCATCCATAGGACAGGGCATCACACTTATCTCTGAATCCATTAGTGTATACTCCATCCACTATAACATTATACCACATCTCACCCTTACACAGGGCTTGAACGATAACATACTTAGATTTGTTCATCTTGGATTACCTCATCAACATACCATGAATAGGGAAAGTGTTGCATTGCATCCGTAATCATCATCAATGCATTATCAGCAGCCTGAGATTCAATATCAGTGATATCATTAATCTCTACAACAATTAGAATTCTCATCGGTTCACCATTCTGGATTTACCATAGGGTAGGAGTATAGGTCGATATCAGCACCTGCATATGTCAACCCAAGCGTAATGGCATAACGCTTAGCGTCATACAGACTATCAAAGATAATCTTTACTTGACCATTCATCCGAACCACATGGCACGGAGTAGTAGTCACCTTCTTCTGCTTCTTCTTCTTTACTTTCATGTAGATCCTTATGGAGGAGACTCAGACCCAAAGATAACAGCAATAATTGTAACACCTGCAAACAGTTGCTTCAGCCCCCTAACAGCATCCGCAGGTGAGTATGCGTAGACTAAGAAGGTGTGCTCAACCTCGGCACCAACTGAGTTCTCAGTATCTTCCTTAGGTGTATACACAAGGACAATATCATACGGTTCCAATACTTTATAATCATTCGTCATCTGTTGTTTCCTCAAAGATTACTGAACGCAAGTGTTCTTTAGTACGCTTGCTATAGATGTATCCAATGCTAATGATCACATCAAGTTTATCCACAGCCCATAGACTCATAGATTCTTTCTGTAACATCTCATACTGATCATCGTATATGATCATGACTTGCCATAGTGTCATTGCGTAGCCTCCGGATACACCATGTTAGTAAACATCTTACTATATATTGAAGCCATCACACTAATCGTAAAGACAGTACCCATATGGGCAATCTCATACTCTGCAGGAGTATCATAGTCTTGTTGCTCACGAGCATGTAGTTCCTGAGCATTATCAACAATAGTATCCCGCAATAGAGCGAGTACTACTAGCACATCCTCTCCTTTAATAGTTACTTCCATCAGAGTCCTTTCGATTGATTGCTTTGTTCTCTTCAACACAGTACAGTAGGCATGCTACAATGAGCACACCAATCATACCACCGATACATGGTAGAAAGATACTCATACTTCTACCTCCGTCCACTTACTAACACCATTCATCTTATTGATAGTCTTCTTAAGTGATTCAACCTGCTCCTCAAGTTTGCCAACAGTAGCGGCATAATACTTAAGGGTATTAGTAAACCCTTCATTGCCCGTCTTAAGGATAGCATTAGCAGTCTCTAGTCGAGTATTAGCCTCGACTAACTCCGTAATCAGGTCAGTCAGATCAACAATCATCTTCTTAATATCACCAGACATGAGAGTCCTTCCGTAGTTGGATAATAAGGTTGGCTTGATTATCATTACAAGCCCTAAAGTAATTCAGTTTCGCAGCCAAGTCTTCATTAGACTTGACAAGCATAGCATTAGTCTTGTCTAACTTACCAACCTCACCTGCTAACTCATGAACCTTTGACAAGAGAGTAAGTTCCTTCTTCTCAAGATATACAATGTACGCTTGTGCCGCAGTCAACATCTTCTTTACTTCTGTTTCGTTCATGCTGTATCCTTTGTGACATAGATGGTGGTATCATTCGACTTGATATTATACTTCACCTTGTAACCATCAAGGTATAGTAACGCTGACTGAGTGCAGATAAAGTCCTCGTTATTACAAGGATCATGTAGTGGATACATACGACATCCACCACCTTGTTCATTAGGGATCTGTCTCAGAACAATAACCTCCCCGCTATTAAAGAATGCATCAATGATAGTTAGTGCCATTAGACTGTCTCCTTCTTCTTAGTAATGGTAAGGTACTCCTTGAACTTAACATCAAAGTCATACTTTAACTGAGTGGTTGCCCACTCAAAGACATCAGCCAGAGTAAAGAAGAATACTGAATCAGTAACATCTTTACCCTCACCCTCATAGGGAAACACCTCAAACCCACCTTTATTACACTCCTCAATAACAAGAGGGGTGCCATCGTTAAAGTGATCCTCCACATATTTACCTTCGTTGTACAATTCCATATCATTCTCCTTGTTAAAGAAAGAAAGCAAACCATACGAAAGATATACCATAGGTTTCCCTACGGTATACCAGTAACTTATCCTTAAGTTACAAAGTGACAGGGCGAATAGGTTACACTAGGCATATCCTGCCTTACCTAATGTAAAGTTATTCTATATGCCTACGACAAGCATAGTATCGGGAACTACCCTTTGCTGAGTCTTAACGGATTAGTAGTCAGCAACTACCTTGTATTGAGGAGGATACAAGCGACCAAAGATATACCGTAGATTTCCCTACGGTATACCGTATTAGATGTTAACAATGGCTTCGGTTGGAACATCAGCCCGAACCCACTTAACCTTAACCTTGTCATACCCTACTGGCGTTGACAGATCCTTAGCACACCACATACCCCTAGTAGCACATACTGCCGGAGCATGGCGAATACCATACTTTGACCGAAGTGCCGCAGCGCATACCTCGTAGCCTTTACCCGTTACCTTACTAAGGTAGGCAATCGCTATACTAGCGTCTTGCAAAGTGCCAGACTTTACTGCACGACTAACATACGACTGCAATACCGTGTGCTGATAACCCTTCATTCGGATCCTTTCATTAGAGTAGCGAATAGACGGTAGAGCATACCCTTGCAGGTATACCCTACCGTCTACTCCCCTGTGGAAGTAGCGGGTGATACTTAGATCACGATACTGTCGAGGACATCCGCGAGGATATCCGTACGCTTCTTGGCTACATACCCCTGCGCTTCATTCTCAAACTTGAGAGTAGTGAAGTGGCAGGACAAGAAGTCCATAGCCCATGCGGTATACTGTTTGGCAGTATCCGATGTTTCTCCTTCCTTACCGCGCCACCTAAACTCAGCGGCAGGAATCCCAGACTTTCCAAGAAGTACCGCTAGCATACTGTACTTGGATGAACAGTTGGGTGGCATAATGTATGCCACTTGTTCCATGAGAAGAGGCATAATCCGTTGGGATACCTTGCCGTTCTCAGTGAACACCACGATGTCCTTTAACTTACCGTTGATAAGGGTACTGTTACCCTCCAAAGCCTCAGCGAATGCACCCTTGAGGTTACAAGCCGTAGCAACCCGGACAAACATATCGTAGGTCATAATGTCTCCTTTACAATGAATCCGCGTACCACGATGGTATCGGATAGGCGTACACCCTTGCGAGTGTACCCTAGCCGATATACCCCACCTTCCCGAAAGAAGGCAGGGTATACCGGATTCTGTAAAGTCGTGTGTATATATGCGCGTAACTTGCTAGGTTACCGCACGGACAGGGTTGTTTCAAACCCCCATCCACTATACTATCCGTGCTGAGCATCGGATATCCCGTCCGATAGTACACTTGGGCTTCGGGATACGGCAATCAGGGGTTACCTGAAGTAGGGAATGTTACGACTTATGGCTCTATGGCTCCTGCCCATGTCCTGCGTAATCCCCTGCCGTATGCCTAACGCGCATACTGTCGGAGCCGTTAACATACTGTAGCGATTCTCTTGATCGCGTACCCTAACGGTAGGGCATTTAGTTGTACAACCACTAACGGAACACGAATTTAAATCCGCAGACTATGCAAACAAAGTCCGATAACTTATGGGATCGCCAAAGGTTATCGGACTCAGGTTATCGGACTTGCCGCACCCCTAGGTTATCGGACACGCGCCCCGGAGGGCACCGGGGGGTGCCGCGCCGCCCCTTTGGGGGGATACCCCTTCGCTAATTTTTGACCCCTCTAGTCGATTCCTCAGGGATCCCCTTAGCTTGCCCTGTGTGGGGTTGTTTGTGTTGATGTCCTCCGGTAGCCCCAGAGGGATCCGGGGACCCCATAGGAAATCGACAAGGGATTAACCGGGGGGTAAACCCCGGAGTGCTCTATTCCTTAAATAATCCTAGATCCCCTTTCGGGGACCTAGGATCTGTATGTTTATATAATATTGTAATTAACACTTAGGTTAACTAGGGTTACCCTTAGGTTACCTAAGGGACTATAGTATACTATATAATTCAATAACATAATTTTAAAACCTATAGATGAACCTAAGGTATCCCTTAAGTATCTATCTAGTAGCCCCAACTATTGGGCATTACCTAAGAGATCCCCTAGGGAACCTGACACACCAGCTATACCCTTTGACATGTCTCCACTATAAGGTTTCCCAGCTTGCTTGAGTCTAGCCTTTTCAATGGCTTGTTCCTCAAGCATAAAGTTTCTGGGTTGTGTCGGAGGTAAGGCAGACGGTGTAGGGTTCCTTTGCTGTTGCCTTTGGAGCTTAGCATAAGGATACGGTTCTCTTTGGATTGCATCTAGGTAAGACTGTAGTGCTCCCTTTTGTTCTAAGGTTCCTGAAGCTTCTAGGGATCTAGCAGCTACAGCAAACGGACTACGGTTTAACAAAGAGTTAACAGCGACAATATCGCCAACTCCCTTTGCTACCTTTGTATAATCTGTTTGTTCAGCTGTGGCTTGTTCAGCAATACCCTTAGCACCACGATAGATATCCTCAGCAGCAGAGGCAGCAGCCCCTATACCAATAGATTCCATTGGGGTACCATAAGATCTCCAAGTACCACCAGCCATGTAACTGAAGCCACTTAGGACTGCTTCTAGAGCAGCCTGAGAGGTTCCCAAGATAGGAGCTGACTTAGCTACACGGACAGCAAAGGCAGATGGGTTCTCGGAGAACTCTTCTACAATATCTTCACCCTCTCTGCCAGCAATCCACTCACGGAATAAACCAATGAGAGTATCAATAGTCCCATAGAGGACCATGTTAGCAGCGAGGTAATGAAGAGTACTTCGGCTACCGTAGTCTAAGATAACACTATCTTGGAAGCCACGGAGATACGAACCAAGAGCATACCAGAGTTTACCAAGGGCTGTCTTAGAATCAATAGTAGTAACCTTACCTAAACCCGTAGGTTCAGGTGAAGATGTTTTAACAACCAGATCTTCTAAGGTATGGGCATAAGAACTAATAACTTGCTCCAGTACTTCTGGCTTAATGCCAACTACAGGTTTGTTCTTAGCTTGCCAATACATGTCAACCATATCATGGATATTAACTCGACCATCACCCTTAGGGTCAGTTCCCTTAATGAGATACTCTAGATGTTTAATCTTCTCTACAGAATTTAAACCATACTTCAAGAAGACCAAAGCTTCTTGTGGATTAAACCCAAAGCCATACTGTCTGGCAATAGTAGAGAATTGTTTCCAAAGCTTACGCTCAGCAGCAGCATCAGTCTCAGCTGCAACCATGTAGTCTTGCATGATCTTCATTAACTTAGGATCTTCTAAAGCAGTCAATAGCTTTTGGATTCTACCTTTTTTAATGTGCTTATAAAGCATACGCTGTACTCTAGTCTTAGCCATTGCTCTGGTCATGTTGGTTATAGCTTGTAGCGAACCAATAGACTCAGCAACCTTAGATACTGTTTCAAGACCATGAATACCAGTATCAATCACACCTTGACTAGGACTGGAGTTAACAAACTTAGTCTTAAGTTTAGAATCTAATTCAAATGCTCCTTGTCCTACTTCACCTAAGAAGCGAGAACTAAAGTCATGTTTAATATTTTCTAATCCAAAGATCATATCTCCAAGCTCAGAGTTATTCATTAAAGCATTCTTAGAGAACCGAAGATCACCAGCAAGATACCGTAAGTTTTGAATCAGAGTTCTAGGGATAGCTAAAGGACTTGCCTTTAGTGTTTCCATAATAAGCTCTGGCAATGCACCAAAGAAATATCCCGGAGCAATCTTAGTTTTCATTAGAGCCAAACTAATACGAGCAGCATACTGATCTTGGTATGGGAGCATAGGAAGTGTATCTGCATTATACATATACTCTTCTCTAAGTCTAGCCATACCAGAATCAATATCAGATAGTCTTGCTTCGGTTTGTCCTTTAGACCAGTTTTCAGCTACGGCTATAGCTTCTAAATCTTCTCTTGCTTGAACACCCACATGTTGGAAGATGTCTATCATTGTGACACCACGAGTACCTAGGAGTCTATCTAGTTCTTTCTGGAAGATTAATTCAAATGCTCGACCATTCAAGAAATAGTTATAAGCTTCAGCAAGATTGGTTCTGATGTGTTTAAGAATAATAGGATCAGCTAATACTTCCTCAGGAATTATACCGGGGATAGCTAAAGCTTTTTGTTCTTCTTGACCAACACGCATAAGGGGTCTATCAATGTTAGTACCAGTCTTTCGATTGTACTCACTATAAGCTCCCTTCTTTGTCTTGAAGTCTAACATCTCATCCATCTCAGCTTCAATAAGATCTTTACCCTTTAGGTAATCTTGCCACCGTTGAGTATACAAAGCTTTATTACCACCAACAGCTTCAGCGTAACGAAGTTGATCTGCTTTAGATAAATCATTTATAACCTTAGGCATTCGATACAGAGTACTAACACCATTAGCTTTAAGCATAAAGAAATTATGTGAGTCAGCTTTATTAGCCAACTGTTCTAGAATCTTTTGCTCACCAATAGTGATTGGATACTCAGCTTCTTTTAGACCAGCTAAAGTTTCAGGACTTAAACTGTTTGTTGAATCACCTGCTCTAAATTCCCGATCTCCAGCAAACAAGACAGTACCTCTTGCTTCTTTTGATGGAGCAACATCCAACCAACCAAGAACAATAAGTGTATTGATATCTAAGACTGGTGTCTTTAACTTACGCGCTCTACGAGCTTTTACCAAAGCAGCTACAAAGGTAGCCCGTTCAGTTGGACTCATAGCTCCAAAGGTTTCATGATTCAATTGAATCGGAGCATACTTCATAGGATCAAGTGGAGTACCATCATGAGATGAAACATGTCCTAAACCTGTGTCAGCTTGTAAATCTAAGATGGTTTGATTGGTCTGTCGTAAAACTTTTAGAAGAACATTAGTCTCTGTTGCTACTTCCTTTGATAACTCTGGAGATAACCCTAGAGCTACAAGATCGGCAGGAGTAACATTAACACCTTCTGAAAGCTTGGTATAACTTAGTACACCAACAGCCCGAATCTTATCTGCAGCCAGTCCGCTATCCTTTAATCTTTTATTAACTAAGAGTTGTTGTCTAGCAATACGGGTAATCAATCTAGCTTCATCAGACTTACATTGTCTTGCAGTTCGGAAAGCTTCCTTACCTGCTGCAGTTAAATGTCCGGTCTGTGCTCTGTTGTCTTCAAACAACCGAGCTAAGAATCGAATATTCTTTTGAAGGTTTCTAATTGTCTGACCTGTCTTACTAGCAGACTGGGTTGCATTAGCCATCCAACTATTCATTGCTCTCCACCAGTTTCTAGATGCTCGTTCACTACCACCAAAGATTGCACCAATGAGACTGCTTTGACGCAGTAGAACAGATGCGTTTTCTTCGGAGTTAGTTGTAGCTTCTTTAATCAACGGAGCAACATCAGCTCTTGGTGTCTCTTGTACTGGCTTCAGTGGAATAACTTCCGACACCTCCTCACCAGCCTTAGGAGCTGGAACTGGAGTTGGTTCTGGTGGCACAGGTACAGGAGACTCATCCTTAGTTGCATCACTTACTTTCTTTCTAGGTGTCTTTGTTTCCTTGGCAGTTAAAGTAAATGTACCTTCAGCGGTATTAACAATATTCAATTCATCCAATAAGATTGGAGGCATGTAAGCATCGCCAACTTCCTTGGCAGCAAGTACCATGAGTTGACGCTCTGACATAGACTTGTGACCCGGAACAGTAGCAAGCTTCTTAATATTCTCAGCTCGTAACTTATCTACTGTAATCCAGAACTTGGCTACGCCATCATCACCAAAGACAGCTCTGTTAGCTTCAACAATTGCTTTGTTGATTGTAACAAACTTTGTCCACAGCGACAGCAGGGTTGGAGAATAAGTATCACGAGATAAGTCTATGTTCTGCATTCGTGTCCAATAGTTCTTTAAGAATAACTTTAAGAACCCTTGGTCCATTCCGTTGTCACGAAGTAGATCCTTATCATCATTTACAATCCGCTCTATTCTTTCTGTCTCAGTAGTCTTAACAACTTCTGATACAGTCTTAACTGGAGTCGGACCTTCAATGCCACCTGTCTTAGTAACTCTAACTGGTGCGCCATCTCTAACAACACCAATAGGTTCTTCAGGGGCTACAGCTGGAGCTGGAGGTGGAGCAACATCTGTTACGGTAGTTGCCTCTACAGTTTTCTCAGCAATAGGTTCTGCCTTAACAGGCGGTTTTTTTTCTCTAACACGCTTTGTTGGCACACCCTTAGTAACTGTCAATGTAGTTACAGACTCAACACCGGGCTTAACATTAGTTTCAACTTTACCAATAACTACTGGAGCATCTTTCTTGATAGGCATTACTACACCATCTGAGAAGACAAGAGCATCAACGCCCATTCTATCTGCAACCTTCATAGTAGATGCCATCTTAACTGGGTTAGCCATAAACTCAGCAGAGGTCATGGTCATTGTCAGTGGCTTCTTAGGAACAAACGACACAGCTTCTTTAGTTGACACTTCACTGTTTTCAATGATAGCATCCACTTGTTTCTCTGGTCGTAGTACTGCTTCTGGTTTACCACCAGTAGTTTCCGAAGTAGCTCTAAACAAAGTTCCTTCGTCTACCTTTGTACTTGGTGTAATAACAGGATCTGGATTTTTATTAACAAGCTTAGCAGCTAATGCTTGTTTTTCCAGCAGCCTACTTCCAGTATCAACTGGGTTAGGCACTGTTGGTGTTACTGGTGTTTTAGCAATGTCAGCCACAACTTCCGTTGTTTTCATCGGCTTAGTTGTAGTTTCTGTAATTACATTATCTAAAGTTTTAATATACCTTGCAAGTTTAAGTTGGATAGATTGGGGTGTATCATCTGGGCTATAGTTAATAGCTTTACCAATACTATCAAACTTTTCTATAAGTGCTCTTCGATCACTACCAATAGTGCTTGCACTTTTTTTCTTACCAAGAAACTCTTCTGAGTTTTTTGCTAATGCTTCATCAGATTCAAACGCTAATAAACCTCTAACTAATGAAACTTCTTCTTCTGTAAATAAAGCGTTGTTTGATAAGTTATTCCATATTATAGCAGCGTGGTATCTTGTTTTTTTAAATTCCTTAAGTGTTGTTTTCTTAAGCTTACCAGATCGTAAATCAACTAGTGAAGGACCTTTTTTACGGTCTTTTTCAGTTCCTGTTTTGGTTACTAAATCTTCAGTAGTACCATCTCTACTACGAACTTCATCCAATAATTCGTTTCTAGCCATAGTTGCTGCAAGACGAATAAGACCATTCTCCGTAGTTAATGTACCATCTTTAATCTTGCTATGAACATAATCTAGTTTCTCAAAAATAATACTAGCTTGTGCATCTGTAATCAATTTCTTTGTAAACAGTTTAGCAGCAATATCATTAAGATTTTCTAAAGTAAGGACTTGACTACCATCCGCAATTGCATCAGTTGTAGCAGCATCAGTCACTGCAACAGCTATCTTCTTACGCGGAATTTCCCACTTACCAGTAATCTCATTTAAAACAATTGACCCATCTTTAATCATTTTGTGAATACCAACTAGTACCTTTTCAGGAGTCATGTTGGGACGCTCACTCAATTTTTTAATGAGTACGGGATCAATGTTTTTATTTAAGATAGGTAAAGCAAGATGCGTACTATTTTTATCAGACAAGAATGCACTGATAGAATCTAAAGCAATGTTTTGAGAAGACCAAGTTGGTTCTTCAATATTAAACACACCTTGTGATTGTAGTGATTTGATATAAGCTTTGTGGTGTTGCATAACAACAAGCTCTGCAATATCACTTAAACCATTGTTGTTAAGATGCTCCCGAAGAGTCTCAATAAGAGTAGCTGTTAAGAACTTATTACCATGTACATCAGCAAGCAAAGTATTAATATCACCCACACTTAAAACATCTGTTGGTGTCTTTAATTTATTCTTAGCTTTAGTTGCACTACTGGTTTGAGTTTCTAAACCACTCTCAAGCAAGTTGATTAAACTATCTGCGGTTGTTCCCCAGTAACTCACATTATAAACATCTGCTATGTCGCGCTCTTGGTAGGTTGCTGGTAGTAGAGTTTTCTCTGTGGCTCCGGTCTTAAACTTTTTAGCATTAAACAATTTGGTTTCAATAAAGGTTTGTCTTTCCTTTAGATTCATTCCAGCCATCTGTTTAAATTCTTGCGTTGTTAATAGCCATGTAACTTTAACTAGCATTGAATTAAACTGAGCTTGCTTATGGGAATTATAAGCATCAACTAAAGTTTTCATGTGAACAGTAAGTTTGCCATCAGAGTTGATGACCTCATTACCGCTACTCTTAACTATAGCCATTGCAATAATCATAGAAGGATCACCTAAGCCATTGCTAATAAGATCAACTTCGCCCTGACTAAATCTAAAGTTCTTTGGATTTATATTGGGCTGGGCTTGAGATGTATTAGATTTCAACCACTGTGTTACAGTGTTGTTAAAGTTATTAATACTCTCATTGTCATTAGCAATCGTAGAAGCCTTGACAGTAGTATCCTTAACCGGAGTTGCCTCACCGTCTGCCAATGTATGTAAACCATTTTTAGCAAATGCTAACATATCATCAACAGAGAGTGTCATGTTCATTCCATTTTTATATAGACGAGCACGAACAGAAGCAACCACATCTCGGATTATACTACCAATCTTTTCACCAAAGAGATCTACAATCTTAGCAATGAAGGTATTATCAATAACACTAAAGCCATTGATACGACCCGCTAACATTGCCTCTTCTACGATATAACCAATAGCTTCAGCTGGGTTATCAGTAACATTTGCTTTAGCCATTCGATCATATACCTTAGCCATAAAACTTTGGAACTCAGGCGTTGCAGTAGTATCAGCACGACTGTTAACAAGATCTAAGGCTCTGGCTTCCATTGCTTTGGTTGCAACACCGTGCATTACTTCATGCGCTAATACAGATGGGGCAGTGCCATCAGTAAGAGCTGAGGCAACAAGAAACATTAAACCAGACTTAGGATCATAGAGTCCAGCTACTTCGCCATTAGCAGAATAGCGTATAAAGCTATCGCCTAAGTCAGCTCTATTTTCAATACCTCTAAAACCCAATAGTTTATCAGTGGCAACTTCAACCATCATATAATCCCATGCGCTTACACCTTGTTTATCTATAGTATATTTAGATATAAGAACATCACCCCCAACTTTTAGACCATCGCTAATTCCTGGAAACTTATTAAGTTTGTGGTCAGGACCAAGGTATAAATTTCCTCGAACTTCTCGTAAAGCATATAAAGAAGTGTCTATATTAAAATTATGCAGATTTTTTCCAACTAATCTTAAACTTGAAAGATCTACTTTACCTTTTATAGTAACATCGCCATTAACAATTTCTAACTTAGGGGCTAAACACTTACTAGTTATAAATAAAGAGCCATCAACTCTTTTTAAAATAGGAGCAGAAACAGGTGTTTCAAAAGTACAATTCTTAAACACTTTTACTAAACTAGGCAAAGTTATAACTGGAGCACCTGACTGGCGATAACCATTAATAAAACTATCACCTATTGTAGAAGTATGTTTAACATTTAAATAACCTACCGAATATAAAGATGGTAGTTCTGCTTTGTCTGTATTTATTGTTACTACTCCATCCACACGACTTAAACGAGGAAGCTTGTATACAGTGTATGCAGAACCCATATTATTAAAGTCAATAGATCCACCTATAGAAGTTAAATTAGGTAAATCTAAACTAGCATCTGAGTGTGTAAATGCAACTACATCACCACCAATTGTTTCTAATTGGGGTAAAAAAACATCTGTTAGATAATCAAATTTATCATATATTGTTTTTAAACTAGGAAGTGTATCTGCTTCTGTTTTTGCATAAAGTCTAAGATCATCAACTCCAATAAGATTAGGTAGACTACAATTTTCTTGTAAGTGCAATAGACCATCATGATCAATAAGGGCGGGGAGATTAACACTACTAATTGTTATTTGTTCTGTTACTTCTGTCAAACTTTCAAAGGTCAGTCTATTGTTGGGTTGCCAAACTATGTATGTTCCCAGTGTAGCTACTGTAAACTTGCCATCAATTTTTTTTAGAGCTGGCATAATAACTTTAATATTATTATTAGTTATAAGATCAACTGCACCTTCAATAAGTTTTAAATTTTTCATGCTCACAACAGGTCTAGTACCATACTTTACATTTACGCGATACTCAAGAAACTCTAGTCCTCCTTGCAAACTTTCTAAATTATCAATATTAATTTTTATGTCATAGTTGTTTACTTGAATTCCATCAGTTACAGTCTTTAATCCAGGTAAATCAACATCTTCATTTATATGAAGTTTGCCTGTTATTTTACGCAAGTTAGGTAAACGATTAACTTTTCTAACAGTTCCCCTAACTCTTTCTTCTGTTCCTATAGTAAAGTTACCAATAAGTTCAGTTACATTTAGTAACTCAGAAACTAGATCATCTCCTAGTTGTAAATAACCATCTCCAATTAATGTTACAGAACCATCAGGCATTCTATAACATTTAATAGCAGTTTGAGCATATGTTCCAGCAAATATTTCTAATTGCTTAACAGCTGTCGGTGTTCCCGAACGACCTTGAGTATGTGTAGCTGTTGGTTTAAATTGAACGCCTCCTGCAGTTTTAATAGCAGCTTCTGCTATTGCTACTTCATTTGCGCGTTGCATTGCTTTTATTTGAGTTGCATCTAATGTAGGTAATTTACCAGAGTTAATTAAAAGATTAATTTTATCTACATGTTCTATAGGTACAGAACCATTATTAGCTAATCCTTGCATTTCTCCGACATTATAATTATTGTTTTCTAATCTAACAGCAACAGTTGGTTTACCCTTATGTATGTAAGTCCAGAAGTCACCTCCTTGAATATAAGGAGCTGCCATATAATCTTGTGTACACCAGCCTGAAGCACTACAACTTTGTAGTTGATTAACTCTTAAGTCAAAATCTGGATCAGCTACATCTGACATAGGAATTCTGCGCCAACCATTATCAGCATCACCAATTTCAACTAAATCTTCTGTAAGTTTAAGTAATGCTTTACGATAGGTAACATCAAATCTTGGAGCTAAACCAGATTGTATTTCTGCATAGACAAGATCTAATGCTGCTTTATTAAAAGGTAATCCTGTGTTAGCTGAGTCTGTTTTAAACTGCGCCATGACTGTAGTAACCACATAATCTCTAAAGAAAGGATCAGCAGCAAAGGTGGGATTAGTTACTTCTAATCCTTCTTTCCACCTATCAATACTATTTTGTCGAGCAACAGTAACATCTTCTAACAAATTAACTAGAGCTGCGTCTTTATTACCTTTACGATATTCAGCAACAGAAGTTCTAACTGTTAGTGGTAAGTTTTCAAGTTCAAGATCTGTAATAGAATTAATGTAAGCATCAGGATCAAATGCTGGTACTGTGCTTATTAATTTTTCATAGTGAGCTTGAGCTTGAACTCTAGCATCTGCAACAGATCTAATCTGTGTAAAGTTAACAAGTTTTTTATTTTCAGCAAAGATCATCCATGCTCTTGCTGTACCTTCAGCTTTAATCTTATCTGCTTTAATACTATCAAGAGTATCTTCATCTAGATCTCGTCCGGTTTTTTCTTTAAACTTGGTAGCTAAGTCACTAGCATTACTAGCAATAACTAAACCACCAGCAAGTTTATTCTCTCCACGACCAAGTAGTTTACCAACAACGGCACCAAATTGATCATTGAGTGAAGCCTCAACCATTGAGATAGAGTTACTAATTCTTGTTCCCTTATCCGTCTGAACGACAGACAGAGAAGGAGCAAGATCTCTCTTAAACTTATTTTGCTTAAGAGCTGTAGTCATTGCCGATACCAAGTCTGGAACTGAGATAGCATCATTAGCTGCGGTGTCTAGCTCTGTAATTTTTTTGATTAAGGCACTAGCTACCGTGTAATGATCTGAAGAGTTAAAGACACTAGCAGCAAAAATAATACTTTCCTTTAAATCCTTAAGCACTCTCTTAAATAGAGAAACTTCTACAGGCTTGAGAGCTGCAATAACAGAATATGTTTCTGCTTCGGTAAACAAAACAAGTGAGAAAGTATTAACAAATGTTTCTTCCATGTTCTGTAAATGATACGAGGTAAGGTATCCCGATGCCAGCAGAGGATCTGCTAGGGTTGCAACATTAATGTTAAGAAGCGTTGATGCTTTAGAATCTTTAATCAGATTGTTGTATAACTTTAAAGCGTTGAGATAAATATCACCAGTGGCTGCAGCTTGGAAGTATGCATGCCCTAACTCATGGAGGACAGCAAGTGTTCGCATATTGGATGACTTGTCATCTGAAGTAGAATTGATTCTAACTATTTTCTTCTTAGTGTCAAAGTCTGCAAGGCGAGTACCCTGTGGTTTTCCATCTTTGCTAACAAAAGCTTCGACACTATATTTAATATCAAAGGCTTTAGAATCAAAGTTAAGATGAACAACAGAAGCTAAAAGCAACTCTCTATCAGTCTTAGTAATAATATTCTTAGCTACAAGTTCTTCTGTGAAGTCAAAGAATCGTTGAGCATGTTCCTTATTACCTGTGACCAAAGAAACGAATAGAGAAACATCTTCTCTAAGTTTGGCAATAAGAGCCGTTCGTTTTGGATCTAGTCGTTTTAGACTTAAAGATTTTTTAATATCTTCATGGAGTCTATTGACTGGAGTATATGCTTCTCCCGAAATGTTTGCCTTGATAGCATCTACGGTACTGTCGCTGACAGTGTTGGTTAGTGCAAGTTCAGTAACTGTACTATCAACAATATCTAAAACTTCCTTTGGTAGATCAGCAGTAAGTTCAGCTTTCTTTGATGGGTTGGCTACGATCTCTCGTGCTGTTTCCAACAAACTAACTGCAGCTTTTTCAGCTGATTCATTCTTGGCTGCTGCGGTAACCACAGTAGATCTAGCATCGGCAACATGTTCAGTAATAGTTTTACGAGGTCCTTTAACACCACCAAGACTTTCACTAAGAGCCTTACGCTCTGGCTTAGACAAAGACTTGGTATAGTTTTTAATCATAGCTCGCCGCTGTGTTTCCATAGTGGCATAGATCTTATCACGAGCGGGGGTTAATAGACCTGCTTCTTTTTCCTTGCGTCTGGTAGTAACCAGATGCTCTTCGGCTGCATGTAGAATCCGTAGTCTATCTGTGGTTCCCATGTCACCAAAGGTTTCACCCTTCCCAGTAAGGGAAGCGCGTTCCTCAACTGCGTCACCAGCTGAGTTCTTACGAGACAACTCTGTAACAAACTCAATGATGTTACTCAGAGTACCATTAGTACCTGTGCGTTCGGCATAGGCTTGTCTGGTTTCATTGTCCAAGCGTCTGGTCATAGGGACATCAGGGGTTGCTGTAGCAGCCTCAGGAGTCACTGCAGCACGAGCATCGGTACGATCTCTAGCTGTGGTAGTCTCTGCTTGGATGCGCTCAGGAGTCGGCTCTACGCCCTCTAGGATAGATTCAGTAATAACCTTTTCTGGTACTGGCAAGTCTACAACCACTTCTTTACGAGTTAACTTCTTATTAAAGTAACCTATGGTTTCCCCAAGGCGTGTGCCTTCATAAGTAAAGCGTTTGTCTGTACTCATACGAACTACAGCATCCCCAACAGGGGCAACATTAACACCCTTAAGTCTGTTTAGAAAAGCTCCAGCAGTACTACCAATAACTGTAGGTAGTAAACCAAAACCAACTCCACCAAGTGCAAAGCCTTCGCCACCAGCCCAAGCAATGCTTGCAATATCATAGTCTTTCTGACTTTCTGGATCGGCATAGTTAAGGGCTGCACTATAAGCAATCAGCTTGTTCTGTCGGGCAGTTTCTTGTAGGGCATTACCTACACCAAAGATAGCACCTGTCATTACTGCAGAGTTTAACATTCCTAAGTTCTTAGCATAGGATGGAGCCATACCTAAAGGAAGCTTGGCAATTGTTTCAACCACATTTCGAGCTACTCTAAAAGTAGTTAGACCTGTGGTTGCTGTAGTTGCGGTTGAAACAGCAATAGATGGTATCAAACTAATACCAAATGTTGCAGCTGCTGCACCTAATTCTAAAGCGGCAAATGGAATACTATCCGGAGAATTGATAACACCACCAACTAAGTTATCAACTAGTAATCTACCAGTATCAACCCATTGTGGTTTATATTGTTCAATTCTTTGTTGAACATTATTTTTAACTAAGACTTCATTAATTCTATAGTTAGCTTCATCTTCGTTTGTTGCGGTATAAATTAAATTAGGTGATATATTATTTTCTATAAAACCTTGTTTAACTCGTGGATCTAAAGCATCCCACCACAACTCAGGATCAAATGACGGATCAACTTTATTACGAATAGCAAGGATGTCATCAACACCTCTAGCTATATCTAAATCACTCTTACCTAAAAAAAGACTATATAAAGTAGACTGAGAAAGCAAACCTTCTTTGGTTGAGAAACCCAATCTTTCTTTAACTGTTTTTCTAGCTAATCCATATTGCAAAAGCTCTTCAGCTTTTTGTAATCGCTGTTGAGTTGGAGTTAAAACATTTGGGTTTTGTTCTTCTTGATTTGCAATAGGTGCTAAGAGTTTAACTAGACCTCTAGCCTTATCAAGCTTCTCTGGAGTTAAATCACTATCGCCATACTTAACTACAGCTAAAGGATTTCTACCCATAATAGCAGCTCGCATTGCTGCTCCTTTTGAATAGTCTTGAAACTCATTAGGTCCAAACCCAAACCATTCTGCCATCTTATTAACAATACCTTGCTGTCCTCCTTGTAAGGAAGACAACAAGTTGGTATTAGCAAGATACTCATTAAAGGTATCTCGTTCTACTACTTCATTAGGATAAGTTAAAACCCATGCATTAGGGTCTAGTTTTTTAGAGACATCGGGAATATTAAGATCACCTTGCATTCCCATAAGAAACTGTACATCACTTGTATAAGTTTTAAGACTAAGCCTTGGTGTCTCCGCTGGTGACTCCGGTACTATAGGAAAGTTGTTTACATAATCAATCATTCATATCCTTTCTGGGGGCAGTGCGCCATAAAGAGGATTACTTTTGTAGCAATCGTTTTGTAATTGTTTTAATCCAGAGATCATCTGGAGTGAATTTAGTTGCTCTGCTTTGAGGCAGTAACCAATGCATTAAAAAGTCTTGTCGGAGATCTGCAAATTGTTTTGGATCTCTTAACTTTAATTCAAACTGTCGGAATAGTTCATACTCCTTTATTTTGTCTTGTTGTTTTTTATTTAGATCATAAGGTTGAACTACTTTGTTATCAATTGCTGCAATTCTTTGCTCAACATTATAAGCTTCTACTGCAGTATCTATCCACTGTTTTTCTACCTGTGGATCTAAAGGAAAGGTCGATGAATCAATAGAAGCAATAGCTTCATTGACAGTCATAAACTGTGTGGATCCTTGTTTCTCTTTTAATACACGATCATTTTTTAAAGCGGTTCTAATCTGATACTCAAGAGCAGCTGGTTCCCACTTCTTTGCTACAAAATCTGCAATAACTTTCATATAAATAGATTTAGAAACACCATACATAGGTTGCTCATCTTCATCAAGAATTTCTTGAATAACTCTAGTTGATGTTTGTTTATCAAATGCCGATAAAAGAAAGTTTGCTGTATCTTGTGGAAGATTTTTAACATCTTCATCTCGTGTTCTAAGAATAGAAATAGGATCACCAATGGTTTGTGACAATACCGAATCTAAGTTGTTTTGTGCAAGAGCTTCACTAAGTTCTGCAGACTTTAAACTTTTATAGCCACGCTCTTGTAAGTTTCTTCCTAATTCTTGGAATGGATCTGGACTTGTTCCTGTGTCTTGCATTGCATTTGGAATAGCTTGTAGTAAAGCAACAGGAGCAGAAGGCTTAGGCTTCTCTGTTATTGGATATCTAGAGTTACCCGGCAAGGCAAACTTAGCAGGAAGGTCTGACCATTCTTCTGGTAGCTCCCCTGTCTCTAAGTAAAGACCAGCAAAGTCGTAAGTTTTAATTTCTAACTTGGTTGCCGGATCAATTGAAGACATCAGATCATTTCGGTTTAAGAAACTAGCCATGTCCTTTTGAAAAGCTTTAATACTACTTGATGGTAATACAGTTTGCTTTTTAAAAGATGCTTCAATGGGCGTTTGAGTTGCAGCCCCAAGCATACTTTTAACGGTGCTTTTAATTGTATCTGCATTTTTATTAT
>Ga0114978_10000244_pt1 | contig 45877 bp, 45 predicted proteins | sample S_140212_EF_Meta_FD_87027 | JGI IMG/M metagenome (GOLD analysis project Ga0114978, IMG submission 87027) | Freshwater microbial communities from Lake Simoncouche, Canada to study carbon cycling - S_140212_EF_MetaG | ecosystem: Environmental > Aquatic > Freshwater > Lake | place: Lake...
AGAGAGAGAGAGAGAGAGAGAGAGAGAGAGAGAGAGAGAGAGAGAGAAAGAACAAGAAAGAAAAAAAAAAAACAAAAAAAAAAACAAAAAAAAAAAAGAAAAAAAAAAAAAAAAAAAAAAAAAAAAAAAAAAACAGAAAGAAGACGAAAAAGAAAAAAAAAAAAAAAAGGAAGAACTCGCAAAAGAAGAACAAAAAAAAAAAGAAGAACTCGCAAAAGAAAAACAAAAAAAACAGGAAGAAATTAAGAAACCGACAGAAGAAGTTAAAAAATTTGAAAATAATATTATGGATTCTTTAAAATGGGTATTTATATCTATAGGTATTTTTATATTTATAATGGTTGTTTTAAGTTTAATATATTGGTTTATGTATACTAATAATAATGAGCAAAATATAAATACGCCTGATAATGCCAATCAATATGTTGCACCTCCTGTTAATCAATATGTTGCACCTCCTGTTAATCAATATGTAACACCTCCTGTTAATCAATATGTCGCACCTCATGTTAATCAATATGTAACACCTCCTGTTAATCAATATGTTGCACCTCCTGATAATCAATATGTTGCACCTAAAAATATTGATAATGTAAAAGAAAGCGAAGAGTCAATATTTTCATTCTTAACACCATTTAGTAAAAATGAAAAACCGCCAGAAATAATATCAAAAACAAAAGCACCTACAGAAATGGATTTAGAAGCAAAACCAAACTCTGAATCGCGAGTAATATCAAATGCCCAATCAGATACTGAAGCATATTTAGAAAATATATCAAAATCAAATACAAACAAAATATATGAAGAAAACAATATTAGTAAATTAATATTATCTCCTGTAAAGGAAGTAAATAATATTAATGAATACAAAAAAGAGGTCAGTAAGGTATAAATATTAAATGTTTAACATATTAAAATATTTTTTCATATAATAACTTATATATACACCAATAAGTATACCAATACCTAAAAATATCATAAACATTAATGTATTTGATAATAAATAATATGCTATATATATAATTATAATAAATATCATAGCATAATAATATCCAAAATATTCTGTTAGCCAATAAAAATAATCAAGCATTATCTATAATAAATTTAATATTTTAAATAATTAGCGATTTAAGGTGTCCTACGCGGATATCAGTATTTACCATAATTTGATATCCGGATTGTGTGATTTTTTTACATAAACTAACATCTTCGCTACATATATCACGAATTACAGTCCCGTCTTGATTTTTAATAGTTAGGATTTCTGAATCAAAATATGGATATTTAATTTTATCAAAAACTTCCTTTCGAATAGCCATAAAACCTAGACCGCTATAAACAACCTGGAAATACTTGAAGTCAGTCTCTTTTTTCCATTTTTCAATATCTTCAGGTGTTATAAATTGAAAGACTCCCTTTTCCTTAAAATAAGTTTCATCCCAATCTTTGACAAATGCATAATTAACTAAATCAGCCATTCTATACATCCCCGCAACAACAGGATGTTCGTCTGTTGATTCAATTAATTTAATAACTTGTTCATATGTAAATATAATGTCACTATCAATAGTAATCCAAATATCAAAATGTTGTCCATTAAATGGTTTTTGTTCTTCACCTCGTAGAACATCTAATCCCAGAGTAGTCATTCTTACAAATGGAACATAAGAACCAGTAGCTGGGGAAATCATAATATCATAGCGCCGGGTTTCCCATAATTTACTAATTGTTGCTGTCCAAGAAATTAAAAATTTAGAACTAAAATTATCACCAGGAAGAGCAAATACAATTTTCTTAACAGTTCCAGGAGGTGGAACTATAGTTACTGGAAGACTATCAACTACAGCATTATCAACTACAGCACTATCAACTACAGCATTATCAACTACAGCATTATCAACTACAGCACTATCAACTACAGCATTATTTCCTTCAACGTCTGACATTATTATAATTATAATAATATGGTTATTCTTATATATTTTTAATGTTGAAGAAGGGATTTTTTGAATTTAAGATGATGAAATATAAAAATTGATATAAAATATATATAATATAAATAATAATAACATAATTCATGGCTACTTCCATAGAAAACAACGATTTGACATATGATATTGAAATTGATTCTAATTCGTTGCGATGCGGACAACCTATACGAATTAAGAAGTTACTTAAACCTCATCAATTAGCATGTCTATATAAAGCAATTTATATGGAAAATGTAGGTTCAATAACATATAAAAATAATTCACAAAATAGAGATGTTAATTTAAGAAATATTCCGAATACTATTAAGATTTCTACAAATATTGGTATTATAGGCGATATTGTTGGTTATGGCAAAACTCTAACAGCATTATCAATTATTGCACATAATCCATTAGACAAAATACATATTAATACTACAAGAATTCATAGTTTTCATAGCAGTAAAGCTTATAATTATTTTACTGCAGTATCTGAAAATTTGAATTTACATAATTCAGACAATATGATTAGTTCTACGCTCATTATTGTTCCTAGAGGACCTGTATATGTTCAGTGGGAAAAAACTTTGAAAGAATCAACAGATCTTAAATATATTGCAATTGATGATTTGAATTATATTAAGAAAAATCTACCAATATTTAAGAATAATAATGAGCGCGCAATTATTGATTATTTTAATCAATTTGATGTAGTTCTTATAAAAAATACTACATTAGATAGGTTATTAAATTATTATAACACTCCTGTTTCTAATATTAGACATTTTATATATAATTGGAAAAGGATTATGATTGACGAATGTCATGATATTATTAATAAGATTGAAATATTTAATTATCTATTCATTTGGTTAATCAGTGGAACATATTTTAATATGTGCAATAAAATATCTTCAACATCTTATTCTCAATACTATAATATCAAGGATATACTCAGAGAAGATTATATTAATTATGTTTTAGTTAAGTGTAATAAGGAATTTGTAAAAGAGAGTTTCAAGATACCTCCTATTATTGAACATTATCATCTCTGTAAAATGTCTAAATATTTGAGAGTAATCAAAAAATATATTAATAGTTCAATTTTAGATAAAATTAATGCAAATGATATCTCAGGTGCGATTAAAGATTTAGGAGGTAAAAATGAAACAGAAGAAGGAATTGCTACCTTAATCTGCGCGGACATGAATAAAAACTTATCAAATAAGCAAAAAGAGCGTGAATATACTTTAGGTCTTGACATATTAGAAGAAGTAAAAGCAAACCGTATTAAAACAATTGATAATGAGATAGTGATAATTGAAGGAAAAATTAAGGATTTAACAGAGCGCATTACAGAAATTAATACTAAAACATGCTCAATTTGTTTAGATAATGTTACTCATCCTATTATATTAGAATGCACGCATATATTTTGTGGGTCTTGTCTATTTAACTTTCTTAATTCACATACATATAATTCTACAAATATTAAAAAATGTCCTGATTGTAGAGCGGAAATTAAAAGCACAGAAAATTTAACAGCAATTGTTACTAGCAAAGATACTATTACAAATGAAATAGTAACTATAGAAGATAACACTAATAAAATTGGAAAGGGTATTCTTAATAAAGAAGATACGCTACTGGAAATACTTAAAAATAAACCAGATGGAAAGTTTATAGTGTTTAGCAGAGTTGATGTATTTACTAAAATCATTAAATTATTAGTATCTAATAATATTACTTTTGCTGAATTAAAAGGCAATACATCGCATATGATGAATGTTCTTAAAGATTTCAAAAATGGACTAATAAATGTAATATTGCTAACTACGCAATATGCTGGATATGGAATTGATATTAATTATGCTACAGATGTAATAATATTTCATTCTATGGCTGTGGATAAGCAACAGGCGATTGGAAGAGCACAAAGAGTAGGTCGAACAAATAATTTAATAGTTCACAATTTATGTTTCGAACATGAATTAGAAGAAGAAAATCAATTACCAGCCGTCTAACATGTATATAACAATAAACATGAATGCTAATACTAGCAACATTACATTTATATCTATAAATTTAGATATGATATCATTTTTTTATATTAGAATATTTATATTATAATTTATAGTAAAAAATGATAATATATATAAGATTATAGTTTCTTTAAGTGCAAAGAACAATAAGTTCTTTAAAAAATATCGTGAAATAGTCAATATACATATAAATAATTACACATATAATAAAGTAATATATTAATTTAAATTTACAGCAATATGGTAGACGTTAGAAATGCGCAGCGTGGTGCTACCGTCAATAAAAGAAGAATGGACAGGACTGGATACTATACATCCAACTATTTTGAATGCATCGATAGCACATGCGTTCAAATTTCTAATGAAAAACAGAAATATTATTTAAATATAGCTGCAAAAATAGCAATCAAATCTCCTATGTATAACCATAAGCACGGTGCTATAATTGTATATAGAGATAAAATTATAGGGTCTGGATTTAATTATTATATGGCAGATTTTAGTATACATGCAGAAGTTTCTGCAATAGCGAGTATTCGCAAAAAACAAAAGCATATACTGAATGAATGCGATATATATGTTGTTAGGATTGGACCTGACCGCTTTAATAATCCTTTAAAATATTCACGCCCTTGCGCTAACTGTAGTAATACAATTATAAAAAATAATATTAAAAATGCGTATTATTCTACAAATTATGAGTATGATATTATCAGAGGATGTGTAGGAGAAAAAATAGATACGCGCGATATTGGGGAATGCACTTTTCAATAAATTAAATTGTAAGAGACACTTTGGGAATTATTCTCTTAATATTCTTTTTAACAAATGTTTGCCTATCTTCATCAAAGATACGCTTTAATAATTCTTCGCCAGATAATTCTTTATATTGAATAATTTTTGTCTTAATATCATTCATTTTAATCGGAACTTTACATTCCTTTGTATTTGTTTTAATACGCCCATGCTGTGTATTCAAATCATTATATTTATAATTAAACATAAATTCTTCAATTTTATTATTGAGAACTCTCTGATAATTTTTCCTTTCCTTCATAGCAATCTTTAATTTTCTTATCTGGTCATCATATTTAAACCAATCATTTACTAGATTCTTAAATGTTTCCAATTCTTCTTCAGTTGGCTCAATTCTTTCCTGATTAATAATGTTATCTACAATATTATCTTCTTCCATTATATTTATATATATGTTCATTATATTTATATATATTTTACAGTTTTACAAATTTATTAATATCTTTTAAAGTTCTTTCCCCATTATATTCTCCTATTTTTTTCCCATTCTTATATTTTGAAATGGTAGGAAATCCATTAACATTCTTTTTATATTTTGCATTCAAATTTTTAATTTGCGATACCTCTACATTTAATATACTACAGTTATTATCATTTTTATATTTATTACATAGTTTATCCCATGTAGGTTTTAACGCAGTACAATGTCCGCACATATTCCAATAAAATAATATTGTAATATTTGGAGAAGTTTTTATAATATCATTAATGCTCTTTTTATTTTCAGTTGTTAATAGATAAAACATATGCGCGAACCCTTTAATATATTTAAATATTTTTATAATTTATAAGTAAGAAGATAAATAATGAATTATTATGAAATAGATTATGAAACAAATTATAATCCTAAACTCCTTAGCGCAAAAATATCTTGCAATAATATGTCGTCATTATCGAGTGATTATACCACACAGCAAAATAATATATTTATTGATAGAATAAATATGGATATTTGTAATTATCAAAATAACTATAACAATAATATTGAAGAAATAAAAACAAATGAGAGCGAATTATTGAAAGGATTCTCAATAAATAAGAAAAGTTGTATATATAAACGTCCAGAATACAATAATGGTATTTGGAAAGAACAATATTATACTAGTGATACTTTTAAAAATAATGTAAATAGTTATAAATTATTTGATTATCAAACAAAAAATAAAACAAAAGTAACTAAAAATTGATAATTATTTAGGTGTATATTATATAATAAATATAATATGTGGTATATCCAATTGTTAAATGAAAGTAAAATTAATTCAGAATATGAATTTCTAGGTCATCAATTTATTGAAATATATATATATGATATCTCTAATAGTATAGAAGTAAATTATAATGAAGATTATAAAAAATTAAATATATACTTAGAAGAACATATTATACATTATGTTAATAATATGTCATCTAGTAAGATAGAAACGATTGTATATAATTATGGGATTGATAACGCAATAATATTATTAAACAATTTTGTAATTGATAATAAAAAACATATTAATACAACTTCAAAAAGTTTATTATTTTCTATATTTATTAGCAGATTTAAATTAGTGTTTGTAGTTGAATATACCACAAAAAAATATAATAATTATTATTTAATATCTTATATTAAAAAGATACAAAGATTCTGGCGCAATATTTTGATTAATAGAAAAAAATTAACAAATTTGAAGGTTATCAAAGAATTTGATTACGTATTAGATAAAATAAATAAACAAATTGAAGAGACGTTTGTAAAAGATATATTGATATATATAATTAAAAAATATAGAAGACAGATTAGCACAACATTAAAAATATGATATTGCAAATGGTTGAAAACTTATTATGACATGCTTATCAAAATAATCACACAGATATTTAAGCATAAAGATCCCAAATATTATATTAAACATATTTATTATTATAAATATAAAATATTATTCATTTTATATAATTATTTAAATTTATTTTAAAATCTATTCTTATGTATGTATAATATATTATTACCATACCATTTCATAGACATATTATTATTTTTTAATAATTTTTTAAACTTAAAGTTTCCAAAGAATGGCTCTTCATTATTTTTATGAAATACGCGAGGAGTATTTTTATCATACAGATAATAATCACACTTAACAAAGCAAATTATATTATATGGTTTTAGTTTATAAAACACGTGATTCCATTTTTGCTGTTCCTTAAGTAATCCTTCAAATTGTGGGTTACCTCTATCTATTATTTTTTCATTTATTAAAACATTTTTTAATTCTGCAATAAATACTTTATGCTTCGCTAATGTTCGAGGTAGTGGGTTAGGGTCATTAGTTATAACTTTTGCAGGAACTGAGTAATTTGAAGGTGGCCAAAAAGGGGTTCTGTGTGGGTCATCTTTATCTTTTAACGTTGAAACTTTACCTCTTCTTTTAGCAACATTAGATGGCGAAGGACTTCTTTTAGCAACATTAGATGGCGAAGGACTTCTTTTAGCAACATTAGATGGAGAAGGACTTCTCTTAGCAACATTAGATGGAGAAGGACTTCTTCTTTTAGCACTCGGTGAATTTCTTTGCACGACTACTTTTGATGCCGTAGGACTTTTAGGAGATGATACTTTCTTCATTAATATTGCTCTAATATAATTATATATATAATTTAAAAAATGATTAATATAATATTATCAACAAAATAGATATTAATAAGATGAGCAATATTTATGTGGGTGCACATATAAATCGCGAAAAAACTATTATAAAAACTATGGAAACAATCACAAAAAATGGAGGTAATTGTTTACAGCTGTTTGTTTCTAATCCTAGAAGTTCATCTTTAGTTAATATAGACAATTATATTACTATTGCAGATGATATTAAAGATTATACATCAAAAAATAATTTTAAAACAATTATACATTCATCATATACCATCAATTTAGCGCATGATTTTAAAAATGACAAACGAACTGTTCCTATAAATGAATGCATATGGATAAAGATATTATTGCATGAATTATATATTTCTCATTTAATTAATTCATCTGGTGTTATTGTTCATGTCGGAAAACATACTACTTTATCATATAATAAGGGTATAGAAAATATGCGAACTGCTATTGAATATATTGTAGAGGAATTGCAAAAAAATAATTTAAAAACAAAAATAATTATTGAAACACCTGCAGGACAAGGAACAGAATTATTAACTAATTTAAATGAGTTTATTGACTTTTATAATAGTTTTTCAAAAGAACAAAAAAAATATTTAGGTATATGTTTAGATACAGCCCATATATGGGCTGCTGATTATGAATTAAATGAAGCATATAATATTATTTGTAATAAAAATGCAAATGATTTAATTGTCATACATCTAAACAATAGTAGTGTTAAAAAAGGAAGCAATACTGATAGACACGCAACCCTATTTGATAATACTAATGGAACTATTCCTCTTAAAGCAATTAAACAGTTCTTAGAATTATTTAAAAATAATAAGCATGTTCCAATTATAATTCTAGAAACACCATCAATAGAATATTCGCAAGAAATAAAATGGATATATGCTAGTATATAATATATTATTTATCGTCAATCGCAATCCAACTATCTGGGAATAAATTACTACTATCGATATCATCTAGATACCAAGATATCGGATAACATATAATAGGTTCATTTGACGAAGATAAGTAAGCACCAAACCACGAGAAAGTGCTATTACCAATAATGTAATGTTTTGAAGAAGTCATAATCAATAATTGTTCCCAATCCTGGATAGCATCAGATACTTTTTTATATCTTAAATCTTTGCCGGTTAATTCTTTTAGAACATTATTAATTTCTAAATTAAAATTATTTACTCTTTCATTATTTTCTTCTTCGCAAAAATATAATATATCATAATCGTATATATCAACGCCTTTGCTAATTAAAGTATTAAATGCATCAATATAATACGATGGTTTTTTTATTAATCGCTCAGGAGCATCTCCCATACGATAATGAATAGTTATTGTTTTATTAATAGTATATTCTGGATATTTTAATAATACTTCATTTATTTTTTCATCAATTCCAATAATAGTTTTTATTTTATCAATATTATGTTCAAAATATTTTGAACATTGAAAATATCCTTCTAATAATGTGTCATTATTAAAAATAGGTATTTGTTTATATGGATGGAATGGTTCTTTATATTTTTCATAGTTTGTTAATTCATTTAAAACCATGCAATTGTGACTAATATTACTAAATAAAGTATCCCAGTAATATTTGCGATATCCATTATATTTACAGCATAATATATAATTTTGACAATTATTATCAAGATAATATGAAATACACGCAAATATTTGAAATAATTGATTTCCTAATCCAGCATGTATTATACATGCTATATTATTCATTCTATATTTATAATGTTATGTTATGTTATTTTTATATAATTATTTATCAACAATCTTAATCCAACTATCTGGGAATAAATCATCGGTATTTGTCCCATCATATCCAGGACCAAACCAATATTCCGGATAACATATAATAGGTTCAATAGATGAAGATAAGTAAGCACCAAACCAAGAGAAAGTGCTATTACCAATAATGTAATGTTTTGAAGAAGTCATAATCAATAATTGTTCCCAATCCTGGATAGTATCAGATACTTTTTTATATCTTAAATCTTTACCAGTTGATTCTTTTAGAGCATTATTAATTTCTAAATTATAATCATTAGCTCGTTCATCATCATTTTCTTCACAAAAATATAAAATATCATAATCATATATATCAACACCTTTGCTAATTAAAGTATTCAAAGCATCAATATAATACTTGGTTTTTTGAACGGGATGATGAAAATGAAGATTTAAATAATCACCCATACGATAATGAATAGATATTGTTTTATTAACAGTATATTCTGGATATTTTATTAAAACATTATTTATTTTTTCATCAATTCCTATAATTCTTCTAATTTTATTAATATTATGTTCAAAATATTTATGACTTTGAAAATATCCTTCCAATAATGTGTCATCATTTAAAATAGGTATTTGTTTATACTGAAAAAAAGGGGCAGTATATTTTTCAGTAATAGTTATTTCATTTGATACTTTGTGACTAATATTACTAAATATAGTATCCCAATAATATTTACGATATCCATTATCATTATTTGTATATAGTATATAATTTTGACAATTATCAATATAATAAGATATAACTGCAAAAATTTTAAATATTTGGTTTCCTAATCCGTTGTTTACTACAATACCTACGTTATTCATTTTATATATTTATATTTAAATTATTTTTATATAATTATATTAATTTTATTTTTATATAATTACAAAGTAAGTCATTTATCTTTCAATATTATTAATATGTTGATAATAAGTTTCAGGACATAAATCATATGCATCATATCCTTCATCAATCTTAATCCAACTATCTGGAAATAAATCGTCAATATTTTTTTCATTATAACAAGGACCAAACCAAGTTGTTGGATAACATACTATGGCGTATTTTGATAAAGATAAGTATGCGCCAAACCAAGAGAAAGTGCTATTTGCAATAATGTAATGTTTCGCAGATGTCATAATTAATAATTGTTCCCAATCAGGGATATTATCAGATACCTTTTTATATTTTAAATCTTTACCTGTTGATTCTTTTAGAGTATTATTAATTTCTAAATTATAATGGTTAACAATTTTATTATTATTTTCTTCGCAAAAATATAAAATATCATAATCATAAATATCAATACCTTTGCTAATTAAAGTTTTAAATGCATTGATATAATACTTTGGTTTATGTATTGGATGATTTAACTGATTTTCGATACCTCTTACTATAGTGGCATTATCACCAATACGATGATGAATTACAATTGTTTTATTAACGGTGTATTCAGGGTATTTTATTAAAACATTATTGATTTTTTCATCAATACCAATAATATCCTTTATTTTATCAATATTATGTTCAAAATATTTATGACTTTGAAAATATCCATATAATAATGCATCATTATTAAAAATTGGCAATTTCTTATAATGAAAAAAAGGTTCTTCATATATTTGTGAAATATTTATGTTAGAAGATACCTTCATACTAATATTGCTAAATAATGTATTCCAGTAAAAATTGCGCCATTCACCATCTCTCATATGTAGTATATAATCGTTGCATTTATTATCAAGATAATATGATATTGTATTAAATATTACAAATAGTTGGTTTCCTAACCCTCCTAATACAATTGTGCATATATTATTCATAATTATATTAATGTAATAATATTATTTTTTATATAATAAATATGTAATAATAAATAAAAAAGTAAATAAAAAATGATTATATATTATATTAAATTTATTAACAACAAAATATGCTACACAATCAAACAACCCCTCCCTCAGTTATAATTAATACTGATATTTATACTAAATATGATACTGTTACTATCGCATCGTCAGTTCCAAATAACTCAAATATATCGGTTATCTATCCTACTATGTTTGATAGATGGAGAGATTTCTAAGTAATTAGTATATATAAGTATGTTTATTATATTTTTATAATTAAATGCTTGGATATTGAATATCCTCCCATAATAATGATTTTTCAGTAATAGGATGATTAACATAATTAGTTCTATTATTTTCTATTAAATTATTAACATTGTTCATATCAACTAAATCAGGATGAACATACCAATCTTCATACGGGTGAATAACTTCTGAGTCAAAAGCTTGATTATTTATGTCTTCAAAAACACAAATATATCCTCTTTTTTTAAATATATTTCGTGATTCTAATCGTGTATTAGCAAAATTAGTATGATATATATCATGTTCAAATGTTACAGTAGCAAATTTATATGTGTCAAAAATTTCATTATCTAATTTTTGCAACGTCATTAATGTAGAACCATTATTTACTTCTAAATCTATTTGCAAGTAATCAAATGATAAAGGTGCATTATTTTCTTCAAATACTTTTTTATAATCTACTTGTGTAGCATCATTTATTATGTGAACACTATTAGGACGGAGTTCTTTATACGAAGATAAAAAATGTGAATTAATTTCAACCATTATACCCTTCCAATCATATTTTGTTTCTAATAAATATGAATTATTATATTTGATTGGAACATTTGAACCAATCTCTAAAAAGTATCCATTTTTTTTCCTTTAAGAACATTTAATACAAATTTATCTTGCCCTGCTTCCCCTAAATACATTCTATTATAATATAATTTATATCCTTTATATAAATAAATATATCACTATTTATACAGTTTTTATATTTTATTCTTTAGATTATCATAATAAATATTAAAATATGCTATTAAAATATAAAAATTGATAATATTTTTTATTTTTACAATATTAAAACAGTAAATAATATGTCAATCGCTATTAAAATCAAAGAATACATGAATGATATGCCAGATACTTTGAATACTAAAAAAGAAGTTGATGAATATTTTAAAGATGCTATGAAAAAAGCTTTAGAAAAAAATAAAAATAATGAAGATAAACCAAAAAAAGAACTTAATGGATATCAATTATTTATGAGAGAAAATAGTAAATCTGTAAAGGAACAAAATCCTGGATTGAGTGGTCCAGAAGTATTCAAACTAATTGCAACTATGTGGAAGAAACAAAAAGAAGATGCTGTAGTTGATGTTGAATCTTCTAAAGACGAAAATGTAGAAAAAAAACCTGATGTAAAAGTTGAAGAAGATGCTGTAGACGAACCTGTAAAGGATACTAAGAAAAAAGAGAAAAAAGCAAAATAATCTAGATAATAGTTATATGCTTCGTTTGTAAAATAATAATTAAGGTAAAATATGTGTTATATATTTTTTATAATTTCTAGATATGTAGCAAAACCATCTGCAATATTTAATGCATTATTATAACTTGATAACCTAACATCAAAATGAACCCAATTTTTTCTATATTTTACAGGTATAAATTTCATTAAAAATAATGATGACATTAAACCGTCGCTGTGAACACATTTATATCCAGAATTCTTAATATCCGCAACATTTGATTGAATATATTTAATATATTCGACCCAAGGTGGTAACCTAATACTTTTTTCAGCATATTCTTCATTATATAGTTCAATATTTTTTGCAATTTTGTCATTTAATGTAAAATATGTAAAACTTGTATGACAGTGTATTCTTTCAGACCATCCAGTTAATGTTGCATAATCAAATATATAATCGGGTTTGTAATTTTTGCACGCATATGCTAAAGCATCCGCTAGTATTAATCTTCCTTCAGCGTCAGTATTAACAACCTCGACAGTAGTTCCATCGTATGATTTAATAATATCATTAGGTTTAAGAGACATACTTGAAACTATATTTTCAACTAATGGACATAAGCATACGACACGATGTTTATAATTAGTATCAACTAAATATTTAAACAATCCTAATGATAATGCAGCGCCTTCTTTGTCCATATACATTTTTTCCATATGCTTATCTCTTTTTAATGAGTATCCACCAGTATCAATAGTAACTCCTTTGCCAACTAGACAGATTGTTTTTTTATACTTAGGAGGAGTATAGTCTAACACAATAAAACATGGTTTATTACTTGAAGTTCCTCCAACCGCATCGATAAGTCGTAACCCCATATTTTTAATATCTGTGTGATTATATTTATTAACTTTGACATACTTTGTATTAGTAAACAAATTGCAAGCATACGTGCCAAACTTTTCAGGTGTAAAAATATTAGATGGTTCATTAATGATGTTTCGCGAAAAATTAGAATAATCAATAATTCTAAATAATTCGTTCCTATCTATTTTATTTAATTGTGGTATATGAAATAATATATTATTATTTATTTTTTGATTGCTTTTATATTTATTAAATACATATAATCCTTGCATAATCCTATAAACAAATCCTTTAATGTATTTTTTATTCAATTTTGTTAGATTAAATAATGTATCGTTTTTATTATTTAAATTATTAACTATTGTTTTAATATCTATTGATTTCAAAATAATATCCAATAAATTACATATTTTAATATTGGCATTTTCTTTTTTGCTTGAAGATACTATAATATTATTAACATTCTTATTTTTATTTACAGCATATATACTCATTCTAATATATGCATATACTTAATTATATATTTGATAATATAAGTTGCGACTCTTTCAATTCATATATTTTGTCTGCTATTTCTAAAGCAGACCTTCTATGCGCAATTATTATCATAGAACATGTTTGATTATTAAAGCACCTTTTTATTGTTTGTTGCACTAGTTCTTCGCAATAAGGGTCGAGTGCAGAAGTAGCTTCGTCGAATATAATGATTTGTGGTTTTCTAATAAGTGCTCTTGCTATTGATATGCGCTGTTTTTGACCTCCTGATAGCGAACTTAATTCGGTTCCTTCTAGTTTTGTTTGATATTTATTGGGAAGTTTGGATATAAATTCATGTGCATTTGCATTTTTAGCGGCTTCTATAATATCATCTTCACTTACATTATCTAAACCATATGAAATATTATTAGCAATTGTATCTGAAAATAATATGCTATCTTGTGCAACATAACCTATGTGTTTTTTTAACCATATGCTGTCATAATCACAAATATTTACATTATCAATAGTAATATTTCCTTCTGTAGGTGACAATATATTAACTAATAATTTGGATAATGTGCTTTTACCGCAACCAGATGCACCAATAATTGCTATTTTATCCCCTCTATTAATCTTAAAATTAAAATCATTTAATATATTATCTGTTGATTTGTCATATTTGAATGATAAAGAATTGAATGATATGTCGCCATGCAAAATATTATCAGATGGCATATAATATCCATGTATATATTCTGGAGCATCTAAAATATTTATAATCCGTTTATATGGTTCTTTGCACTTTATAAACTCATTCTTCATATCAAAAATAGTTTTAATTATAGAATATAATCCTTGGTTATGAAGAATAAATATAGTAAGACCATCAATAGTATTTAAATAGTTAGCAGATAATATGATAATGATAGTTATTATTGTAGGGGTATTGCTAACAACTAATAAATTAAATCCATACAATAAGCATTCTTTGCTATTATAATTTCCAATCTCATTAGATAACCTTTCATATTTATTATATGCGCGTATCTCATTTGCATATGTCTTTAAAACAGATATATGAGATAGTGTTTCGTGCGTATACGTATTTAATTCTTTATTTAATTCTTCATAATTTGCCATTATTTTTTTGTGAATTTTATTGTAATATTCTGATATTAAATAATTAAAGGGAATTAAAATCAAGGCAATTGCCGTGAGTTTCCAAGATATATTTGTTAATAACCAAAATGTTATTATAATTTCAATAATAGACCTACATAATACATTTATATTAAGAGATATAATATCAGATACTATTCTAACATCATTATTTACTCTTTCCAATAAAGAATTTACAGGTTCTGTTTCATAAAATTTCAAAGGTTGATTTAAAATCTTTTTATATACAATACATCTCAATTGCTGGTTCATACATTTTTGTGAATATACAAAAAATGCTCCTCTAAAAGATATTGCAATCATAGATATAAAGTTAGTATAAAATAATAAATATAATCTTTTATTTGAAAAGTCACCCATCATCATCCTTGATGTATGTTCTGTTGCATTAACATTATAGTATGACCCAATACATCCGCATATTAATCCCATTATGCTGTATTTAATGTCTGTATTACACAGATTAATATACCTTTTAATTATTTGCATAGTAATAATAGTAATATTATATAATTTTTATATATGCTTTTTTCTTTTATTATTTATAAAAAATGATTTATTATGTTTAATATATTTATAATATTATAAATATGGATATTAATATTTTCATATTTCGTAGAGACTTTCGTATAAACGATAATTTTGCTTTAAATAGTCTGATAAAGGAAAGTGGAAACAAAGAAATATATCCTATATTTATTTTTAACCCCGAACAAATTTTTCCTAAGAATAATAAGTATTTTAGTAATAATTGTGTGCAATTTATGATTGAAAGTTTAGATGACTTGGATAAAAATATACATATCAACTATTTTGAAGGAAATGATATCGATATTTTAACAAAACTATCTAATAAATACAAAATTAAATCAATTGCATTTAACAAGGATTATTCGCCATTCGCTATAAAAAGAGATAGCATAATAGAGGAATGGGCAAAAAGCAAAGAAATAAATATTATTACAGAAGAAGATTACACTCTGTATAATATAGGAACAATTCTAAATAATAAGAAAGAACCATATCAGGTATTTACACCATTCTACAAAAAATCCTGTGAAATAAAGGTAAATGATATGCAACCATTAATAGTAAAACGCATAAATGTAATTAAACATATTAAATCATTTGATAAACATAAGTATTATGTTGTTAATGATGATTTAGCAGTTAGAGGAGGTCGTGAAAAAGCACTAGAACGATTAGAAAAAGTAATGAAAGATTATGCGACATATCGTGATTATCCTGCGCAAGACAAAACAACAAAATTAAGCGCGTATATTAAATTTGGTTGCGTAAGTATACGCGAGGTTTATTTTAATTATAAAAATGTCAAGGAATTGCAAAGAGAATTAATATGGCGTGAATTTTATGCAAATATTTTGTATTATTTTCCAAATGTATTAGGAAATTCTTTTAAGCAAAAGTATGATAATATTGAATGGTCAAATAATAAGGAATGGTTTAAAAAATGGTGTCAGGGTAAAACTGGATATGAAATGGTTGATGCGGGAATGAATCAATTAAATAAAACTGGGTGGATGCATAATAGATTACGCATGATTACCGCTATGTTTTTAACAAAAGACCTTCTTATTGATTGGAGATGGGGGGAGAAATATTTTGCAACAAAACTGGTTGATTATGACCCAGCAAGCAATAATGGAGGGTGGCAATGGTCAGCTAGCACAGGCACGGACTCGCAGCCATATTTTCGTATATTTAATCCTGATTTACAATTAAAAAAATATGATAAGGATTACGAATATATAAGAACGTGGATTCCTACATTTGAAACAAATCCAATAGAAAAAATAGTAGTTCATAAAGAACGCACAGCGATTGCCATAAAAGAGTTTAAGAGTGTATAAACATATCAAGTTTGTTATTTGCTTTCCAAATACTTCTAATAACATTATTACCTTCTTCATGTGCAACTAAATGTTCGGGATGAATTGTGCTTCCATATTTGATATTTGTAATTACTATAGGGTATGTTAATACATAAGTGTCAACAGCGTTATATATTAAATTGTCAGAAACTGCCCAACTTTCAAAAGATAAATCATAATTATTATTTGATAAAATATACTTATTTAATATTTTACTTGCTCCTTCTCTTGAAACTAAATAATATACAGCACCTGGATAAGATACGTTTCTTTTTATAATTACATCATTATTTACAAAATTATCTTTATATAAATCATAAATTAAATGGTTACTACTTACAAATAACTGTATTGCTTCTATGACCGCATTATTTTTATCTTGAAAAATATTTATATGGTTTAGAAGTTTATTTTCGTCTATATTACATAATATGAAATCATCTTCGCAAACACAAAAATATTTATCACCATCATCATACCCTTTTTTGATTGCTTTTAAATGGGATAGCAAGCAAGCAAATTCAATCGGTTTTATAAAACCGGAGTCATTATGACGCATAATTGTAAAGTCTTTAATAGTTTCTGGAGTTTCAGCAGAAATACGATAATTTTCAATATTATAATCTTTAAACTGTTTTTCCATATATTCTCTTCTATCTATGCATTTATCTGTATTAATCCAATAATGTTTCATAATATTATTAATAATATTAATAATATTCTTTATATAAAAAAATGACATAGTATATAATAATATAATCAAATATACCAAATTAGATGGCACTATTTTTAGATACCGAAACTTCAGGACTGCCAGATACACATAATCTAAGGTGGGGTGTATATCCATATTATAAGAAATTAGATAAATATTCAAATGCAAGAATCGTTCAATTTTCTATGTTAATTACTGATAATAAATTTAAATTTATAGATGTCAAAGATTATATTATAAAACGCGAAGGATTTGAGATAACAAATGAAAAATTCCACGGAATTACAAATGATATATCAGATGAATTAGGAGTTTCTTTTGACACAGTAGCAGTAGAAATATTTTATGAGAACCTACAAAAGGTATCTCATATTATTGCTCACAACGTAGCATTTGATATAGGAGTTATTAAATCTGAATTATATAGAAGAAATCTTCAATTTATTATTGACGAAATAGATAAGAAGACGCTATTATGCACTATGAAACACATGAAACCAATCCTTAAAATTATTAATCAATATGGAAATTACAAAAACCCGTCATTAAATGAAATTTACAAATATAATTTTAATAATGATGTTGAAAATGCTCATAATTCTTTATATGATGTTTATAATCTTCATAAGGTCGTAGAACATATGTATAAAAATAAAACATTAAATTATGATATATAGATTATAAATAAATATTATCACCTCAATCTAGTAGCCCAAAAAGGAAATTTAAGAGAATATTCACTTCCAAAGCCTCCGTAATTAGGGGCTGATGGAGTGCTTATGAAATAAGTTTCATCAGTCAATAGTAATATAGTTCCGTATAATTTACTAATAATACTTAGTATACTTTGGTCATGTCTTGTTTCAATATATTCACAACGCCCTGTATTGCATGGATTACTATTATAATCGTCTGTAAATAATATGGGATTGTCATGTACAGTTTTTAACCATAAATCTACAATATTAATACAATTTCTATTCTTTTTTAACATTATAATTCCTGACATAATTTGACTTGAATTTGCAATATCACCATTTATATCTACATTAAAAAAGTCAAATATTTCTTTATTAGTATATATTTTTTCTGCGTGTTCCACAGAAAAACTAATACATCCGCTATCACTATTATTAAGCATTTCAATATATTCTTTAAATCTATCAATTCCACTAGGATTAATAGAGCATCCGGCATCTAAATATATTAATATATCATCTTCTTTCATTTTTTCTAAATGTTTGTTAATAATATATGGTTTCCATATCCAATAACCCCCCCCTCTAGGACGACTTAAAATATCTTTAAATTTATTCTGAAAGTCTAAATCTAAATCATCTGGACCATATGGTGTTATTGTATCAAACCAACCTACGCTATTGGCATCATCGCATAATCTTTTTTTTGTATTAGCATATTTATTATCACCATATGTAATAAAATGTATCATTATATATAATATTTATATACTCTTTATATAAATGAGCTCTATGGAACAAATGAGAAAATATAGATTTTTTAATCTAACTTTAATAGATTTAATCCCTACATTAATTATAGGACTTATAATTCACTCATATATATGGTTATATCCTCTTGAATTAGATATTGACGAACAATCTAATAGAACTTTTATTCAATATTTTGCATCGTTATCAATAATATTAGTTACTTTATTAGGATTAGGAATAATAATACATAGGTCTTTCAGTATTAAATCAGGATTATCAGCGCATCTAGGTTTAAATGGAATACCTAATAAAAAAATGACTTAATATTAAAGAAGATGGCTGAAATAATAAGAGCTGATAAATTTTTTTCTATTTGGATATTTATTTATACAATTGCATACATATTTAAAATAACACCATATAATCCAATAATACTCATTTGTATTGCTTTAACATTTTTTGTATTTAGTTTATTTATTATAATATATAATTTAAATGAAAAATCCCTTTTGTTTTATTATATAATGATTAATACAATTGCTAAAATAATACCATTATTTATAATTATAAATAATAAAATAACAAATGATGATATAATATTTACAATCTATTTTATATTATTATATGTTATATATATGCAAATTATTAAAGAAGATATTATATGTGTTTATAGAGATTATATAGAATTCATAATAGATAAAGATAAGGGTAGAGAAAGTAGTTTTTATAATATTTATATACAGTTGCAAAATAAATTATAAGGTTATGGTGATGATACTATAGTAAGATAAACTATATAAATGATATATCATATTTATAATATGATAATTAATGACAGATATAACTGATATAGCAGAACAATATGATAATATTTCTAAAGATTTTGACAGGTCTCGTGTTAGAATTTGGAATGCCGTGAAAGATTTTCTACAACCAACAAAAGATAATTTAAAACTATTAGATGCAGGTTGCGGAAATGGTAAAAATATGATATATGCTATTAACCATGGTTATATTACAAAGGGCTTTGATATTTCTAATAATCTTTTAGAAATATCTAGAAAAAAGAATTTAGACGTTTATTATAATAATATTTTAGATATTAATGATTATTTATATGATAAGATAATATGTATTGCTGTAATACATCATATTAATGATGTCAATAAACAAAAAGAAGCTATTATTAATCTTATTAAACAATTAGTATTAGGAGGAGAGTTGCTAATATCTGTATGGTCATATGAAATTACATTAGATATTGAAAAGAAAAACAATAAACAACAGAAAGATTATCGTAATTTTATAGTAGGGGATAATTTTTTTAAATGGAATAATAAATGTGATAGATATTATTATATACACGATTATAATTCATTCAGTCTCTTAATTAAAAATGTATCTTTTGAATGTAATATTAAATATGAAATAACATATGAAAAACAAAATTGGTTCTGTAAAATAGTAAAAGTATCTTAATAATAGATACAATAGTATGAAGGATACTCGCTATAATTATTTTTATGCTTAGTTTTTACACCTTTTCTCATTTAAAACGCTCAAATTAAAATGTAAATGCTTTTATTTTATATTCTAACTCATCATTTTTTTTATAATATTTATAATAAACATTTAATCCATTTTCTATATTATCTATACCTGGAAGAGACTTTTCTAATGTCTCGTTTTCTAAGAATGTTTGAAAATTATCATAATATGATATATATTTGATTTTAATTTTAAATTTGCGTTCAAATCCTAACTCATTATTTGTAAATAAAATAAAATCTCCTATATTCATATTTATAAAATCCCCTTTATTTAATCTACCTTCTACTTTTTTAATTTTTAATTTAATTAGAGAAAACCAAGGTTCAGATAAGTTTTTTTCATAAATAGACATTTTATAGATATTTAATTATTCTTTATTTATCTATTTTATATCAATTTTTTAAAAAATATGGGCGTTTTAAATGAGAAAAGGTGTAATAAAAACTCTAAAAAAATTAACAGTTTATATAATTGTAATATAAGTTATAAAATAATATTGCCTTAATAAAAAGGGTTTTTACTACCAGCAGGATTCGAACCTGCGAGTGCTAAGCACGTGACAGCTTAAGTGTCATGCCTTGGACCAGACTCGGCCATGGTAGCAAAGCTCATAAATCAGAGCAATATTAATTGAAAAAATAAGTAAGTTTTATAGTAAACTACCACTAATAATATTCTTTTTTTGTTTTTATATTATAATAATAAGTAATCCTTATATAATTTTATTAGTAAGATAGATATGACTATTTAGAACATACAGAAAATGATTTATATATTATGTAATTACTTCATTTGTTATACATTTTATAATTTTATATTATTTTATATTATTAGGAAATTAGAATGGATAAAGGAGATTTAGTAAGATTAAAAAAATTAAATTTTTTAAATAATACAATAAAAAAAAATGAAAACACAATAAAAACAACATTTAGTATTCTTACAAATACACCTAAAAAATCCCGAATGGTTTTGCAACCCAATACATCTGATATGGTTCATCAACCTAATACATCAGCAATGATTTCACCACCTAAGACATCTGATATGTTATCTCCTCCTAAGGCATCTGCTAGAGTTTCGCCACCTAAGGCATCTGCTAGAGTTTCGCAACCTAAGACATCTGATATGTTATCTCCTCCTAAGGCATCTGCTAGAGTTTCGCCACCTAAGGCATCTGCTAGAGTTTCGCAACCTAAGACATCTGCTAGAGTTTTGCAATCTAAAGCACCATCTATGTCATTTCGTGATTTAAATATTGACACAATTCGTCATATAACAAATTATAGTTTATGGGACTTATATAATTCTAAATACGAGTTGGTTGAATATAGGTTAGTTAATGGAATACCTGAAGATAAATTAAATATGAGTAGTCTATTTCAAAACAAAAATGCATTGTATTATTTAGATAAATTGGATGTAGATATAGATTGGGAAGAATTATCAAATAATACAAATCCTGCGGCAATTGAAGTATTAAAAGAAGAGATAAGACTTTATAAAGAAGAAATAAAAAAAGCAACACGTGGGACAAAAGTTGAATCATTAAGAATAGATTGGAAAAAATTATCAGCAAATCCAAGTGCAGTTACATTATTGAAAGAAAACAAAACAAAAATTAACTGGAAAAGTTTAGTAACTAATACAAATTCAGGAGCAATAGATTTAATAAGATTAAAACTAGAAGAGGAAGAAAAGGATAAGAAAAAAGAGTCAGATATTGACTGGAAAATTTTTTCAGCAAATGAATCTCCTAAAGCAATTGTTTTATTAAGAAAAGAGATGTTAAAAAACCCTCAAAATGTATATAATATTGAAATATCAAAAAATTCAGAAGCAATTGAATTATTAAAAGACTACCCAAATAAGATATCAGGTGAAGCACTTTGTGCAAATAGAGCAGAAGGAGCAATTGAATTATTAAAAAAACATTTAATATTAAAACCAAATGATATAAATTGGTTTGCTTTATCAAGCAATCCAAGTGATAGCGCTTTAGATTTTTTACTATTAGAAGAAAATAAGGGTAATATAAAATTGGGGTCAATGTCAAAAAATACAAATTCAAGAGCAATTGAATTACTAAAGAAACAAATTGAATATGAAGATGAACTATCCACCAAAGACTATAATAGCATAAGCGTACATAATAAAATAGACTGGGATTTTTTATCAAGTAATACAAACACAGAAGCCATTAAATTATTAGATAGAAAAATGAAAAAGGAACAAGAACTTACTCAGGTGAACTATGATAATTTAAGCATAAAAGCTAAAATAAACTGGTTGAAAGTATCCAGCAACCCTAGTGCTATTGAATTGATAAAGAAGAGAATTAAATATGAGACAGAATTAAGTCAAACTAATGCAGATAGATATAATGCATTAAGTTTAAATGAAATGATAAATTATGGTGAATTATCTAAAAATCCTTCAATATTCAGTATTGTCACATCAAATACAACAAATAGACAGTTTACACGATACGGAGGGACGCGTCGATACAAAGTCCTTCATCAAACTAATGTATCTAGAAGACGTGTATCAAAAGGTTCTCCTCGTAAACCAACAGCACCTCGTAAACCAACAGCACCTCGTAAACCAACCGCACCTCGTAAACTAACAACTCCTCGCAAAACTCGCATACGCTAAGATATATTTAGCATATCAATCATTCTCAATATTTATTTATGGTAAGGAAAAATACTGAAGTTTTAGATTATAATTTTTCTTTTATATTATCTAAAAATAATATATTATATTATATGATAATAGATTATATTATTAATTAATCACATAATATGTCATATAGAGAAAAAATATTGGCAACACGTGATAAAATGTCAGAACTATTAGCCAAATCGAAACAAAAAATATCATCTCTAATTAATTCTAAAGTTCCTCATGAATTTAAACAATTGCCTAAAGGAAATAATTTAGATATGCGTATAGAACGTTATAATATAATACAACACAAAATAAATGAAGGAAATGCAAAACCTTTGAAATCTACAGATTGTTTAGAGGAAACAGAAAATTCTACATATAAAATAAGAGATATATTAACACTTGAAGAAAAAATAGGAAGTCAGAGCATATATGGGGCAATATATAAAACTAATATTCATAATAGTCCGTCAATATATATAGCGACAAAGGTAATGGAAGCAACAGACAATAATAAAATAGAAACAATATTAATGAAATCTATAACAAAACAATTAATTTTAACTCAAAAATCTAAGCATTTTTTGATTATGTATTGTTATTCTTACTGTGATAAATTAAAGGATACTTCCTATGCTTTGGCAAATTTTAATGAACTTGCAGATAATGACCTTAAATATTATCTTTTGAATATAAAAAATGTTTTGGATGATAAATTATTATTATATAACCTTTTGATTCAATCATTAATATCAGTAGGTTCTTTTCATAATCTTGTTGGATATATTCACGAAGATTGCCATTGGGGAAATTTTTTATATTTAGATAATACCGAACATAAAGAAAATACATATTATATGTATAAATTTAAAAATATAACTTACTATTTGAAATCATGTAAATATAATGTAATGATTTATGATTTTGGATTATCTAGTAATATATTGCTATATAAAGATTATAGAGTTATTAACAATCTGATTATTGATGATTATCAAAGAATAATAGATTGCTTTATATCTGTTATGTATACCGATGATAAGGTATCAACGTTATTTGACATTTTAGATAATACTGCAAAAAAAGGTAATATATATCAATCTCAATATGATGCATTTTTATATATTTTTGCAAAAGTTTTACATTTATGTTTACATAATTTCCCAGAAATATTTTTGTCGGATATTAGAAAACTACCAAGTGGTAGTGTAATATTAAATCAAATGCCATATGAACTTTTTAGCAAAGAAAAAATAACTTTAGATTATTATTGATATTTAGTAAATTATAATGTAATACTATAAATATTTTTTGCAAACATATAAAAATAATTTAACATATATATTTATATATTACATGAACATCTACAAAACCATATCTATATTCTTATTATTTGCATGTGAATCTTTTGCATTTTCAAATATGCCTAATATTATTGATAGGATTAATAATATTAGTTTATTTATAAATAATAAACCACCGCATCAGCAACCTAATTATATCACAAAGTTAAATCTTCATCGTCGTGAACTATGGAAAGTTGCGAGCGTAATTCCCTATATTATTACTAAACCTGCGATTGCCGCAATTTTAACAAAAGAGAAAACGATTGAAGAATTAAGAAAAGAAGCATTAAATATTATTGATATTATAGAAGTCCAAAAAAATACTATTAATTTACCTTCAATAAATGATACTAATAATAATGATATTAAGGGGATTGACGAAAATGATGACAATTATAATAATGATAACAAACAAGTTAGTAGTAAAACAAGAGTAAAGATTGACAGCATTTTGAACAATATTATGAATGATTTTAAGAAAAATGGTAATAATGACCCAATAAAATCTGTAAGTAATTTACAAAAATACTGTTCTAAATCAAATATTCTCAAATATAAAAATGTGCGAGGCATTATAGCATCTTTTCAAGATGGAAAATATGCATTATTACTTGGTAAGTTTATTGATTATGAAATTATTGATTATCAAAAAGAAATTGATAATAATAGCGACGACAAAAATAATGCATATTATAATGTTGATATGAAAATAACTGCAGTTTACAAAACTATGTTGCAAAATAGCATTCAATTTAATGATATGTATTATCCAAAAAATAGGGATAACAATAATATATGTTATGTAATTTATAGATGGTCCTTTAAAAAATATGAAGATGATAATTTATATTTAGAAGGATGCTATCTTGTCCCAGCAAAACAATATTAATATATATAACTAATCACTCTTATTTTTAATTTAATTTAGGTTCTATAACAGGTTCTAAATTTTTAAGTGGTATATCAACAAGTTTTCTTTCTTCTTCAAAATTTTTACCTCTTTCATTCTCTAGAAGTGTAAATGTCGCCCCTTTATAATTACCCAGAGTCAATTCTGTATTATATTCTTTATTAATTCTCGTATGTTTGATATTAATTTTATCTCCTGGTTTAAACTTTTTAAGAATTGTATTTAGGTCATCTGGATTATTTATTGGTGTATTATTAATCGCCAATATAATATCTCCAATTTGAGTTACTCGTCTAGTTTTTTCATCTCGCTCAACACCCTTTAATCCTGCAAAATATGCAGGAGATTTATCAGGAACATCTAAAATAAGTATCCCTTTAGTAATAATAGGAATCCCGCTTTTTTCTGATTCAACAATAGAAGGATTCCTTTCCATATATGAAATACCAAGTATTGCTTTTTGAACATATCCTGTATTGATAATATCATTTATTGATTTTAATGCAGATGATATAGGAATTGTAAAACCAATACCTGCTGATACACCAAGTCCTAGAGATGCCGTATTAATACCAATAAGTTCACCATCGCTATTTAATAGAGGACCACCACTATTTCCTGGATTAATAGCGGCATCTGTCTGAATGATACCATATATTTTTCTTCCTGTTGGAGCAGTAATTTCCCTGTTAATTGCAGAAATTATTCCAGTAGTAAATGTATGGTCTTGACCGAATGGATTACCGAGCGCGAATGCAAATTGTCCTATGCGTGTTTTAACCTTATCATTATAATTTATAACTTGAAGTTCATTTTCAGGTGCATCTATTTTCAGGATTGCCAAATCTGTATCAGGGTCAACACCAGTTAATTTCGCTACATAAGTTTTTTTATTTCTATTATTATCTGTAATTGTAACCAGCGCTTTGTCTACCTTGTTAATAACGTGAAAATTAGTAATAATATGCCCTTTATTATCCCATATAAATCCTGTTCCCACACCTTTAGGGAGGTCGTCTTTATTTAAATTATATTTATCAGCCATACTTGAGTATTCTGTGCTAATATAACAAACAGAAGATATTGATTTTTCAAAAATATTTGCTTGCTCTTCCTCAATATACTTCATAATATCTTTTGTGCCAACTTTATCTATTATAGATTGCTCTGCATTTGCTTTTTTAATATTTAATGTATTTAATGCTATGCTATAAAATATCATGTCCCTTCGCTTAGATAGAGGCACTCTAGGAATTATTCTTTCCATTTTCATATTAAGAATTGAATTATTAGGAATATAACATGCGATTGTTTGAAGAATAACTAAGCTTAGAAACAGGGTATCTTTGACTTTCATATTATATATATTTGTATATTGAAATTAGTTTTATATGTTATATTTATATAAAAATTGAATATATTATAAATATATAATTTATTTATAAAAGCATATTATTAGAAAAATAATGAATATTAATATTGATAAGGTTTGTTCTGAAGGAAAAGTGTTAAATCCCATATCTGGAAGATGTATTAATAAAGAAGCATTTGATAAAAAAATGAAAAAAAAAGAAAAAGATGATAAAAATAATATTTTGCAAAACAATAAAAAAATAATAGACAATCTAAAAATATTAGCAGATTATGAAAGAATTAATAATGAACCATTCAAAGTAAAAGCATATGAAAAAGTTATTGCATCTATAGAATTATATGATAATAATATTAAAACATTAGAAGATATTAAAGAGTTAAAAGGAGTAGGAAAGAAGATAGAAGACAAGATAATTGAGTTTATTAATACAGGTAATATTACCGAGGTTGATAATGTTTTAAATGACCCGCGATATATACTTGGTAATAAATTAAAAAGCATTTATGGTATTGGTCCTGCAAAAATTACTGAATTGATGAAAAAAATTAAAGATTTTGAAGAGTTAAAAGGGCATCCAGAATTATTAAACGATAAGCAAAAAATAGGCTTAAAGTATTACGATGATATGAATTTAAGAATACCTATTGTTGAAGGACGAAAGCATTTAAAAGTATTTAATAAAATATTAAATAATTTATACAAGGATATTGAATTTGAATTTGTAGGTAGTTATAGAAGAAAAAACAAGGATATGGGAGACATCGATATATTAATTAAAAATAAACCAGGATTAATATTAAAGGATATAATAACTCAATTACAATCTCAATCTTATATTATAGAAAATTTAGCATTAGGTAATAATAAATTTATGGGATTATGTAAATTGTCTCCTGAATTACCTGCAAGAAGAATAGATATATTAATTGCTGACCCTTCGTATTATTATTTTGCCCTACTTTATTTTACTGGTTCATATAGTTTTAATATATATATGCGAAAAATTGCATTAAAAAAAGGGTTATCATTATCAGAGTATGGTTTTAAAGATTTAAAAGATAATTCTAAAAATATTATTGATACTTCTGATATTATTCATAGCGAAGAAGACATATTTAAATACTTAGATATGGAATATGTCGAACCACATAAACGATTATAATATAATATTAATAATATATGTATATTATTACGTGCATTATGATATAAGGTTATATCATAATATATAACTAAATTACTTTGTAGTATTCTCTATAATGTCAATTACTATGTATTCGTATAAGACCGATACAAAAATAATTCTATCATATGCATATGATTTGTTAGCTATCAAAAATCCTGATATGGAATGTGAATTTGGTAATATTGAAAGAAAACATTTTCGAGATTATAAAAAGGAAAATTCAGACTATATGTTTTTACATAATTTTATTCCAGAGAGTGGCAAATATGTTATTGACGATATTGAAATAGAAATCTGCGATTTTATTTTAAATGACAAAATACAAACATTTGAGTTTAAAGAAGAATTTTATCATATTAAAAAGGTAATTTTTAAAAGTTCATCAAAAGAAAAAATTACAAAGTTTTTTGAAACTGCTATTAATAAAAAATTTAAAGAGACAAAAGAAAAGTTTGCAGAAATATCAGGAGACAAAATAATGAAAAAGAAATGGACTGGTTATTGCTGGTGTTATGATTCTTCAATTCCTAAAAGAAGTTTTGATAGTATTTTTTTAAAAAAAGAGAATTTAAATAAAATCAAAGACCCTATTACAAAATTTTTGAATAAGGATGTATACAAAGAATATTGTAAGCATGGGATACCATATAAAATGAATATTATGCTCCATGGACCACCCGGAACAGGAAAAACATCTATTATTCATAGTATTGCATCAGAATGTGATGCTAATATATGTGTATTAAATATTAATTCAGAACTAAAAGAAGAAGCGATGATTGAAGCAATTTCACAAGTTAACGAAGATGAAAAGAGATCTATTCTAGTTCTGGAAGATATTGATTGCATTTTTATTGATAGAAAAACAAATGATACTTTGAAGAATCATATAACTATGAATGGAATATTGAATTGCCTTGACGGTTTTAATAATCCAGAAGGGTTGATTGTAATTATGACAACTAATTTTCCAGATAAATTAGACGATGCTTTGATGCGCTCAGGAAGAATTGATTTAGATATTGAGATGACATATTTAGATAAGTTTCAGGCGCGTAATATGTTTTTATCATTCTTTGAAAACGAAGTGCACTTTGAACTTATGTGGAATAATATCAAAAAATATTCAGTTGAACCTGCTACGTTGATGCAGTTCCTATTTAATAATAGAAAGGTTGATGATATTACTACAAGGTTAGAAGATTTTTATAAGGTTGCAGAAAATAAGAATTTAAAACATAATAATGTTTATACATAATAAATAGATATTAGAGATGGGAGCCGCTCAAGCAAAGAGTGCTACTAAAGAAGTAACTATAAGCGACGAACAAAGATGTAAAGACTTTTCTATTATTTATCCTGGTATAAGTGTATCAGAATGTTTTATGTGTAAAAATAATAATATAATAACTAAAGATACTAAATATAATATACCTACAATTACAGATATTATTATATATTTTTTAATATTATTATTTATGTTATTTATATCATATCTATTATACTCTGGTGTTATAAAATAATATATAAGTAATATTTGTCATACATTATATATAAGATGGAAACCTGTGATAAAATATTGATTACTATTGATGCTAGGGAAACTAATATATATAATGATATAATTAGTAGAGACCTAGATAATTACAAAGATAAAATTGAAATATTATCAGAAAATTTATTGCTCGGGGATATCCATATAACATATAAGAATTTAGTACACATTTTTGAAAGAAAAACTATTCAAGATTTACAGGCATCTATATTAGATGGTAGATACAAAGAGCAAAAAGCTCGTTTATTGTCTAATGTATCACAAAAATATATTACATATATTATTGAAGGAGACAACATTTTATCATCTAATATATATTCAAATAATAAATCTATGATACAAGGTGCTTACTTACATACGCTGTTTAGAGATAATATCCGCATTCTATATACTAAAAATATTGAGGAGACTACAACATTAATTTTATTATTATCAACAAAAATTATAGATAAACCTGAAAAGTTTTTATATGAAGAATATACTTCTGAAAAAAGCTATACAGATTTTATAAAACTTAAAAAAAAAAAGATAGATAATATAGACACTAAATCATGCTTTATCATGCAAATATCTCAGATACCTATGATATCTAATGTGATTGCTAAAAATATTTATTCTAAATATATATGTATGGCTAACCTTATTAAAATAATTGGAGCTTTTGAAACTAAAGAACAACAAATAAAAGAGCTGTGTAAAGTTGATGGAGTTGGAAAGGAAAAAGCATCTTCAATTATTAAATATCTTTTTACTGATTTGCAAAATTAAAAAATAGTAAGTTGATTTTGATATTAAGATCTAGAATACCAATGATATGATATATAATCAGTATCTTGTTCAATATCAAAATTTAATGTTGTTACATTTTGATATCGTAATTTTCTTAATTCAATCTTATCAGGGTGATTTTTAAATACATAATTAAAATATATTTCATATTCAGATGCACCAGCATACATAAATGTAACCATTTTTAAAAATATATTGTAAAATTTATCATTATGTATATTTTCTATTTTATTTATTAATTCAATTATATATTTTTTTTCAAACATCATATGATGACATATACCAGAAATATTATCATATACTTTAGTTAAATTATTATCCATACTATACATGTGTTCAAAATACGATACACCATATTCTATTCCATAATTATATAAACATTTATTATTTTTAATGAATGTTATTGGTTTTAAAAAAAATGTGTCACAGTCAATTATTAAACATCTTTCTAAAATTTCTGGTATTGTTATCAGAACATATAATTTTAATAATTGTTGTAAATACCATCCACACCTACTAATATCATATCCATCATGTTTCTCATGAAACTTATTCACAGTTTCAATCGAAAATGGAAAAATTTTTTCATCAATTGTTATACAACCTTCGATAATAATTGTAGGATCATAACAAATTAAATAAATATTTCTATATCCTATGATATTTTTTTTTGTATATTCTATTTGTTTACTTAACACACATATATCATTAGGACCAACAGGTATTACTATATCAAATAATTTCAATTTATCATTATTTATATTTTCATAAATAGCATCTTCTTGCCACCCTGATAATGATAAATTATTTTTAATAACAAAATTATTTGTTAACATAAAATTATTTAATTCATCAAACATTACTTGACCTGAATATATCTCTTTATGACTAATTTCTGTATGAATATATTTAACATTTTGTAAATTATTTCCCATACCCTTTAATGCTAATAATTCGGCCCCTTGTATGTCCATCCATATAATATCAACTTTTGAAATACCATATTTGTCAATAATGCTATCTAAACGATGACAATCAGTTGTTATTTCATCCTGTACATACATTTTATAAGGATATTGTCCATTACTTTTAAACATTGATGAAGCACCTTGATTTCCATCAAGCCACGTAGTTATAGTTTTTTCCTTATTTATTGGATGAAATTTTATAGTTCCATTATAATCACATACACAACCCTCTATTAATATAATTCTATCCTTGTAATTTTCAATATTTTTTTTACATATATCTATTGTATTTGGATTACATTCAAATGCATAAATTATTGAATTAGGAAATGCGTAATAAAATTCAATACTTTGTATGCAATCACGAGACCCTATATCAAATATTACAAATTGTTCATTTCTATTATTAATATTCACATAATTTAGAAAATTTTTAATAGTTGTTCCATCAAAACATTCTTTGTTCATAATCTTATATAATAATCTTATAATAATCTTATATAGTAGAAAATATTCACATGGTCAATTTTATAATTAATTATCTTTTTTTATATATAAGATTAAAAAATAAATATTATTAAAAATAAATGAAAAATGAATATATTGATAAAATAAATTTTGAGCTCGAGGATATAATTTATAAATATATTAGCGAAAAAGACAAATACGATGATGAACCATTCTATATAGTTGATTTAGAAAAAGTAGAGCAACAGTTTAAAAAGTGGATTAGATATTTACCATATATACAACCATATTTTGCGGTAAAGTCAAACCCTGATAATAAAATAATAAACTTATTAGCAAAATTAGGATGTAATTTTGACTGCGCTTCTAAAAACGAATTAATAAATGCGTTAAGTATTGTTAATAATCCTGATAGAATAATATTTGCAAACCCTTGTAAAATATCATCCCATCTAATATATGCTTGTGGAAACAACATTAATAAGATGACTTTTGACTGCGTAGAGGAATTAGAAAAAATATACAATTTATTTCCAGAAGCACAAATAATACTTAGAATTTGCGTCGATGATACAAATAGTAAATGCAAGTTCAACTCTAAGTTCGGATGTCCTTTATGTAATATTCCGGTAATATTTGACAAAATAAAGAGTTTGCGAATGAATTTATCTGGTTTCAGTTTTCATGTTGGGAGTGGTTGTAGCGATGCTAAAAGTTTTTATAATGCTATTAAAGATTGTCATTATACTTATAAGATATCCCAAGAGTATGGATTTAATATAAGTATAATAGATATTGGCGGTGGGTTTCCTGGTGTTGATAAAAATATAATGTTTGCTGATATTTGCTATAATATTAATAAAGCAGTCGACGAATTTTTTTCATATGAGAAAAATAATAATATTATAAAATTTATTGCTGAACCAGGAAGATATTTTACAGAGGCAACTCATACATTAGTAATAAATGTAATTGCTAAGAAAAAAGAAAGTGATGTTATAAAATATTATTTAAATGACGGTATTTATGGTTCATTCAATTGTATTAATTACGACCACCAAACACCTATTATAATTCCATTATTAAAAAAGAAAGAAAATAAAATAATATATAATACAACATTTTTTGGTCCAACCTGTGACAGTATGGATTGTATATACAAAGACATACAATATCAAGAACTAAATGTCGGCGATTGGTTATATATTGATAACTTTGGGTCATATACAACTGCTCCTAGTTCGTCTTTTAATGGATTCTCTGTAACAAATAAAAAATATATACATACAACACTAACTATTTAATATTATATAATATCTTTTTTGGTTTTTATAACATTTTTCTTATTGGATAATGATATGTTCGGGGTATTTCGCATCAACGTTTTTAAGTTCTTCCTGCGAAACTGTTTGTGGATCTACAAGAACTAAGAAATATAATGTAGATTTATCTTTTGTATCTTTATAGCATGGCCAAACTCTTCTAGGCGCAGGTCTTTTATGTGCATCAACATGCTTAAGACCAGCAGTTGTATCCACCGCTTTAATAGCATCGCATAATTTTAAGACAGTCTGAGTTGTAGTTATTGTAGCAATAATAAATCCTTCCTTATTTTTAGAAAACTCATGGTTATAAGGATGTTTATACAATTCTAATAAAACACATCGCATAGTTTCTTCTGATTTATAAATCCTATATAATTTTTCATCAGTTTTATCTTCAACGACTGGAAAATTTACAGGATTTAAATTAGGAATATTCTTTGCAGTTAACATAGTTGGTTTTGCAAATACTTTGCCCTTCTTCTTTTTAAATCCTGCGCACTGGTAATCATTTGCGCCAAATGGATTTTCATATGCATTTTCATATTCTTCTATCGCCTTTATTGAAGTTCTATAAGGACCTGTTTTATGTCCTCCTTCAATAACATCGCGCCAATATCCAGACATACGACCAGGAAGACCTTGGATTTGGACGTTGTTATCTATAGTCTTTGTCCATAGTTCGTGTGTCGCTCCAATACGAAGTTTCCAACTATTTGGAATAAGATTTGCTCTACGAAAAAGCCCCTTAATACCAAGGACAATATGTTGCTTTAGTGGTTCTTTGAATAAACTACTTATTTCTTCTGACGATAGACGGTCTTTTGAAGTGTGATTTTTGAATAAAACACCATTGCGAATACACGCATCTTGAACCATACCAACGTTATTTTCGTTAACACGAACAATATGAACCCTATAATCATTACCATAATTCTCAATAATATCTTCACGAACCCATTTATCAGCAGTTTCCTTTTTATTTAAAGAATAGAACTCTTTAATAATTTTCTTTTCCAAGAAGTCCTTATGGCCAATATAAGATGCTGGAATAGTCATTTTATAAAGTTCATGTAGTTCCCCCCAACTATAAAGGTCATAAAGTTCCTTAATCATAGTAGCGCTGATAAAGACAAATAAATTGTTATGCTCCTCCATGTGCTTTACATCCAATATCCCCGAATCCTTTAGTAAAGTATGAAGAACTTGTTTTTCTTTATCTCCTGTGTCAATTTCATCAATAATAATCAAACTGTTACTAATATTTTGAAGATCTTTTTTTGATTGTTTAAGTTTACCATGATGAAAGATTTTCTCCTTAAAACAACTGGGTGCTTTGCAAATCATATCTTTCTCCCAACCAGCATTACTCATACCTGTAAGAATTCTAACATTATTTGGATTTACTACAAACTTGTCGTCAATATGTGTTGTTAGAAGTTTTGCAATCTCAATCATAAGACCATCTGCGCCAACTTTTGTCTTTTTTTGAATACTGATAACACGGCATTTTTTCTGATAAAACATATTTACGATATTGAATGCATCTTCCATTTGATTTGGGTAGATGTATTCAGATGTTGCAGTATCATCTCCTTCTTTAAATAACCTATAATTTGTTGCAATCGCTGACTTATATGATTGTAACACATCTTCGCGCCTTGAAGATATTATTTCATTCTGGAGAGCCATAGCACAACTGTTGAAATTTGTTATTTCGTTCGTCTTTGGTTTCAGAGAGATGTTCGGATGTCGCAATTCAAGTTCTTGTTTTTATTTATAAGAAACCAATTGTCAATTTTTAACATATTTTACATATTTTAGAACATATTAATCTTATAAATTATTTAATAAATAAAAGAATAAATTTGTTCTATTTTGTTAAAATTATAATAAATATTGATTGGTGTTGTTAAATTTATTATAACAAAGCAAAACAAAGCAACCACAACAAATCATCGCATATAAACTTGTAAAGATATACGCAAAGAAACAAATCAACTAAGCATCAAGATTGAAGAAATCGCCTTAGTGTATCAAAAATAATGTTTTCAGTAATTGAGCTCCTTTTCTGCTTTACACTTGCCTTCTTTATGTCTATGGTTATTGTTTGGATAACGTCCTTCGCCAATAAAACGCACAAAGAATATGAAAACTATGTCAATCCATACCGACTTGTTCCTCGCCAAGAAGCTGAAAGCTATAAACGCTATGAAAGACGGGAGTATCAAGATAGTTTGAAAAACCGTAGAAAATCTAAATAAACACGTATAATATGTTAAAAGTTAAAAATTATAGAACTATTTGTTATATTATATATTTTTTATTTATTTTTTACTTTATTATATAATATATATCTTCTCAAAAATTGTAACAATTAACTTCCCTATGTCCTTTCAAACCGCATATATCACACGGTTTAAAGGGTTTTCTTACAATTTTTTTATTTTTAACTTTTAAATATTCATCATCATCTTCTGATGATAATTCTTTATTATTTGCTTTATAATCATATTGTTTTTTATTATATTTACTAACAGAGTCTTTATCTTTACTTTTAGCATCATCTATAATTACACCTTTACTATCTGTATTTGCATAACAATCCTTGATAAAATGCGTATCCCTTCCGCATCTTGTGCATAAGTTTTTAGAATGTCTTATTTCCTTTTCTAATACTGATATGCAATTATCATCTAATTCTATATTTGAATAGGTCCCGCCTCTAACATTTTCGATTCCATATTTTGACATATATTCTTTAACATATTTATCTTCATCAAAATAAGATGTGCTTAATACTGTTGTAATTAAGGATATAGGTTTGTATTTTTTTGTCCACCCTGAACCATTCCCTGTAATATGGTCATTCCACCTCTTTTCAATATTTTTTGTTTTGCCAATATAATACTTTTTTTCTTTCAACTTCAAAATATAGATGTGTTCCATTATTCTATTTACATTTTATAAACCACCAATCATTTTTTTATAAAGAAAATAAAAAATATAAACATATATAATTTACAAACTTGCTTATTTATTGCTTAATTTATATTAGTTTAGTAATTTCTTCTAGAAAATCATCTAGTTTTGGTTTTACTAATTCGCCATAATTTATTTTTAGTCTATTATCACCATAATTTTGAGGTTGTTGTCCATTAACTTTTACAGGATATGCCCAATGTGATGTTGTTCTTCTATCTGTAAAATATTTTTGTCTTTTTTCAAGCATTTTCTTTGATAAATTGCAACGCGGAAGATAACTAACATATTGCACTATTCTTTCCTCTTTAGTATCATTATTTCCATACTGATTTTGATGAAATGTTCTTGAATCCCATAAAACTAAAGAACCTGCTTTAATATTTAATACTCTTTTTTTATCACTAATTTTTTCTAAATATTTATGCTCTATTAGCAACCAATCTTTTGTAGATGTTAAATTATATTCTTTTGCATATTCTTCATGTAATTTATGACTACCTTCATATACTACAAGTGTTCTTTCGCTATTATTTGTTAATGCAACAAATCCCTGAATACATTTTAAACCTTTCTTAGTTGGCGCTTGGTCTGTATGTGTCCATATAGCATCTTTCTTTTTACAATCTGGTGGAATATAACAACATCCATCAAAACTTACAACTACTTCATCTGTCTGCCAAATATTCTTAAAAACATTAACAACATTTTTGCGTGTTCTAATATACCAAGCATGTTTTTGTTGCCCTACTTCATGAAACTTAATAATTCCATGCGGACTTATTTTACTATGCAATCCTTCAATCTGCGGATGTGATGAAAACCATTCTCTAAAATATTCTAGTGATTTTGATACTTCTTCATCATTAAGAATATTCTCTATTATACAATAACCTTTTTCGCCAAGTTCAGCAAGTTCTTCTTTGTAAGAGGACATAGTAAAATTATATTATTATGTAATAATCAATTTTTATATGATTTACATATATTTCATGACAATTTAAAAAATAAATAATAATAAGTTTCATATATATTTAATTGTATAATACCATTATAACATAAACATAAACTTGCTATTAAGCATTATTATATCATAATATTTATATACATTACTAATGTCTTTTAGTTTGCCTGTATCTTGCGTATCCATTATTTTTTTCATTATATTATCGATAGTATCTTCCGTATATATTTTTTTACTTTTTACTAAATCATTATATAAATGATATGCTCTATTATATTCATCTATAAATCCCTTATTATTTAATGTTATAAAGTATATATTATTGCTATTATAAGCAATTATCTTTTTAATCAAGGCTATAATTTCATGGTCCTTATCTTTGCAATTTTCATTATTCTCCTCCCATATCTTCTTCTTTTTATCATTTTTAATATAGGCAGTTGATACAATAGTCCCAGTTTTAATCTTTTTAGTAATTTTAATAGTAGCATCCAAATTTAAAGGTTGTGTTTGAATATCACTGTCAGTAATATCAGTAATATCAGTAATATCAGTAATATCAGTAATATCAGTAATATCAGTAATATCAGTAATATTATTAGTAGTTGCAACAGATGTCAATTTTGCACCACTCTTTACAGATTTGCTACTTTTCCTAACTTTAGGAATTTTAGGTTCGCAAAGTATATTGATAAATCTGTCAAATAACAACTCTTTTACCATCATAAGTTTAAGATTATTAATTCGGTTCTTTCTTTTTATTTCATTATGATACATTGTTTTTTCAGATAGTGCTTTATCTACATCATCCCAATATTCATCACACTTATCATATCCAGGTAATTTTTCTAAGCATAAAGCATAAAGTTGCAATATAGGTTTCATAATTTGATTTGTAATATAATGTAAATAATCAGGTATCAAATTATTTTGCTCAATATAATCTGGATGCTCTATTCTATCTCCTTGTAATGATGTAGCTTTACCTCCTGGTGTCTTTATATATACAAATGGGATACGCTCATTAACTACAGGTCTATTTCCAGGGTCTCTCGCGCCTATTCTATCTGCTAACACTTTATGAGCTATTTTCGAAGGGTCTTTGTATGTCGCTCTTAAACTCTTTGTTATTATAAGTTCCTTAATAGATGTATTACCTTCTACAAGATTTTTCAATTCATCTTGTAAGAATTCAATAGAACCATCTAAATCTTGCTTCTCTAATATAATATTTATAACTCCTCCATAAATCTTCTTGACTATCTGAGCGTTGTCACGCCTTTTTAATACAATTCCCATAGATTTCTGCTTATATTTTGTAGTGTCCATTTCATATAAATTGCCTACATATCGCTTTTTACTGAAGATAATAAACGGATATAGGCATTTTTCATAATTTAATTTTTGAGGACTAGGCATAATTTCTGGAACATTTATATGTTTCTCAACGTCCTTTCCAATATCTATCGCATATTGCAAAGCATCTTTGCCAAATACTGGATTTCCTTCTTTGTCCGTCAAAGGGAACTTACAAAATATTGAATCTGTATCTCCATATATAACCTCAGCATCATAGTTTCTTTCTACAAAATCTTTTGCTAACATAATCATATTTCTACCTGTAGCAGTTGTACACGCAGCAATCTCTTTTAAATAAATTGATGATGTCCGTGCACCTATTTGCCCATATAAAGAATTTGCGGTAACTTTATAAGCAACTTGAAGAGCATCTAAAACATCCTGTTCAAATATATTATAAGTTTCTTTAATACTTTGAATATTAATTTTTTGAACTAATATTTTACTATTAGCATCAATATTATATACTTCATAAAAATCTCCTTTATCTGTGCAAATACCAGGATATGTTTTGCCATCATTCGCAGTAATTGTGTTGTATTCTATCTTTTTTCTAGTATTTTTTCTCTGTTTTAGCAACATATCTAATACATCAGCTATAATACCTTTGCGTCCATCTTTATATTGGACAAATACGCAATCTTTTTCACCAGTTTTCTTTTTCTTATCTCCCACACCTTCGTATAAATCATAAGATATTGTTTTATATTCTATATTAGGGTCTTCGACGCGATATTTTTCATCCATCAAATAGCAATCGTGTGAAAGATTACAAGATATCATAGAAGATGGATAAAGAGAGCCATAATCAAATACTACAATAGGTTCATTTAAATATATACCTTCTTTTGGTTCTAAAACAACTGCCCCTTCATACCCGCTGTCTATTATTTCCAAATTTTCGCTATATGATTTAATAGTTGGTATAAGATATTCTCTCTCCATACATTCTTTAGCAATTAAAGAAAATATCTTAATCCCTTGCCCTCTGCGAAATAAGAAATTGAGAGGAACTAGGCATACATTACCCATGCCAATATTATTTTCAAGTATTTTTAATTTATGTATTAACCTATTTACAAGGCAACAATCTTGAATACAATATTTAGCAATAACACATCTGTCTTCGCTACTTCCCTTGAATTTGTCAAATATCTCTTGTGGTTTTAAATCATTCTTATTATCTCCTAAAAATATTGATGCTACATTATCAAGTTTGTAACTATCTAATTTTTGGTCTCTTTGCATAACTTTGAGCAAATCAATTAGAACAGTTCCATCAATATCAATATATCTCAATATATTATCTCCTAACGCCGAAGAAGACAACTTTAATTCTACAAGAGATGATTTGCGAGCAATCAATCTCCCAAATCCCATCGAAAAATCTTCAAGAATATTTAATTCTGTCGCTCTCTGCCATATATACTCCATATCGAACCCAAATATATTATACCCAGTAATAATATCAGAATTCAAGTTATTCATAAGTTCTTTCCATTTAACTAACACCTCTTTTTCTGTATCATAATGTTCTACATCACATCCATCAATCTTATCACAACTGTTTAAAGTTATGATATTTTTATAAACAATATTATCAGAACCATAGATATGAACGGTAGTTCCTATTTGAATTATTTTGTCTCCTTCAAGGGGAACTAAAGTTTTTGTTAAAATGTCTGTTAGTTTTAATTCTTGCGCATTCAATTCACGAACAGTCATTTTATTACCCTTAATATCATCGTCATCTTCATCATCTTCATTATCTTCTTCTTGTATATCTTTATCAAGGTCATCATCTTTTTTATTCCCAGATTGTTTTTTAATGGATGATGCGATTATATCTAATATCTCTATTATTTTTTGAATATGCGGTTCTATTTTCTGAGGTATAGACGATATATAATTATTTGCTAATTTATTCTTAGAATAAATGCGATTAATCTTAACATCTTTTGCGGTATCTATAATAATATCTTCATAATATATAGTTTTCAACCAATCCACGATATTTTCAGGTGTATATTTATAACCTAACTTCGCAATTGTTGAGAGGTCTTGTGCTACCTTACTATAATTTTTTTTAGCAACAGGGAAATCTCCGTGACTACTAGAACATTCAATATCAAAAGATGTTATTAGTAATGGTGCTATTTTATTGATTTGTATAGGTGTAATATTTTTATATTCTGTTGTAATATTATAGTCACATCTACTGATATCTTCGTCCATTTCATAATCCCCTTTTTCTATTTTAACCCAATCGCAAGGTTTGATATTTTGCGTATGAATATATTTCAAGAAAGGATCAATATTTGTTTCATACATCTTAAAATCATTCTTCTCCAAACTTTTAAAATAATACTTTAGATTATTATATAATTTAAGAGATTTAACTGATACTTTTAGGAAGCGAAAAATTTTATCATTTGTAAACCCCCAAAAATCTTTTTTATTAACTATCTTAATACTTACAAAGTGTGCTTCGAGATTACGTGGAATAATTTTTTTGTTATATTCATTCCATACACCATTATTATTATAGCGACTTTTATAAGTTCCATTAAGTAGTGTTTCATTCAACTCATCTAATTTTGCACGAAACCCATTTTTATTTAAATTTTCCCAATTTTCTGGAGGTTTAATATAAAAGTAAGGGATGAAATTTTTAACATTAACACAATATGTAGCACCTACAGCAGATGTGCCATAAATTAAAAGAGAATAAAAGTCATTAGAATCTTTTTGCACATTTACTCTGTCTGATTCTGGGTCATATATATCTGTAATTTGAAATACAACATCATTTTCATAGTTGTTTATTGGTTCATGAATTTTTCTTGGAAATTCCATTATAAGTAAATATATGATTTAAATATTTAAATACAAATCAATTTTTAATTTATTATAATAAATTAAAATAGATTAATATGGATATAGGTTCGGAAGGTTTGATTATTTTAATTATTACAATTTTAGGTATATATTATATATATAATTATTATATTAATGAAGGATTAATAAAAGTTAAAAGCAATATAGATAATGAGGAATACACAGTTCAAATCAAAGAAGACGCAAACGAAGCAGCAGATTTAATTGCAACTATTAAAAATAAATTAAATATATTATTGGAACATTTAGAGAAAACATATGGTAATGATGATGATAGAATAATTATGCTTAATAAAAACTTTAGACCGGAAAGATTAAGCGAAGGCGTTGATACTCCAGGGTATACCAGTTATTCTGTAAATAAAGGCGAGCAAATAGTATTATGTCTTAGAAATAAAGATAAATTAGTTGATATAAATACTATGATGTTTGTCGTATTACATGAGTTTGCACATTTAGCAACAGAAAGCATAGGACATACTGAAGAGTTTTGGACTAATTTTAAATGGATATTAGAGGAATCTACAAATATAGGTATATATGTTAAACAGGATTTTCAAAATAAGAATGTTGATTATTGTGGTATTAAAATAACATCATCGCCTTTATAAAATAGTATTAGAATATCCAAAGTAATTCTAGATATCTTATCAAAAATAAATATATATAAGATATTAACCATTAATAAAATAATATATAATGTCAAATATAACATGCAATAATATATCTAATATATCTCATAATCATATTTTAGATAATATATATCAATTAAATATAAATAGCGAATATAATCAGTTTGAAATATTCTTAGCAACTATAATTTCATTAATGCCTATTAGCAAAAAATATTCTCAATCTATTAAGATTGATGTTCTGCGTAGAAAAATAAACCAATTTACTAATTGGAATATATTAATGATTATTGTCAATAGTATGATGTATAATATTTTCAATATTGATAATAATTTAATATCTAGATTTATAGCAATAAATTCATTTCAAATTATGACACTATTCCATTTATTTATATTATATGATAGCAATATTTTATTCTATGCCCAAGATATTAAACCATTCATTTTAAAATATAATGTATTTAATAAAATCTCAGATTTTCATTTAGTTCGCTTTGAATATTTTATTTGTAATTTATTTGTTCATATATTGCCTGTATATATGTATAGAGATTTTTTGACAATTAAAAATGTTAATGAGAATGGTATATGTGTGTATAATAATATTAATATGTTTCAATATATAATAATGTTTAAATTCATGTGGGTTTTAAATATTTTTGGAGATTTTAATATTACTTCTATATATGTTCCATCTTTTAAAGGGTGTAATGTTAAATTAATTAATCTTGTTGTCACTATTGATTATATCACCTACAAACTCATCAATTATTTTTTATATAAGATTTAATATATATTTATAACTATAAATATAATGATACCAAAAATAATTCATCAAACGTGGAAAGATAAGCATCTCCCACCAATTATATATGGGTTGGTTAGTGAAAACATGAAAATTTTAAAATCTAATGGATATGAATTAATGTTTTGGACTGATGATATGATACTAAAATTAATTAATGATGAATACCCGCACCTTTATAATATTTATAAATCAGCGCGAACTGGAGTGCAAAGAGGTGATATTGCACGTATACTCCTTGTTTATCATTATGGAGGTATATATATTGATTTAGATGTTCTTATTTTAAGAGATTTTAGCGAAATTTTAGATATGAATTCAGATAAATTATATATAAGTTTTGAACCGTGTGGACAAACCAATCTGTTATATAATTGTGATAATTATTTATGTAATGCTTTTTTTGCAGCTAATAAAAAAAATATTATGTTAAAAGAGTTATTAACCAATATACCAGAATATATTAGTAAATATACTGAGAATATTTTCAAGAAATTTGATATATTTGGAGGGTCATATTTTAAAACGATTATAGATGATAATGTTAAGAGAGGACCTCTATACAAAGATGCAGTTTCGGTTTTATATGACCGTGAATTATTTTATCCCATTAATGACCTTAAGTTTGGTGATGCTCCATTCACAGTTGATGATTGGACAAAAGTTAAAAAAGGGGATTACGGCAAAGATACGATTATGGTTCATTATTGGATACATGGAGATTTTGAATCTAAAATATTATTAGATACATTTAATATTAATAATAATAAAACAATACACGAAAATATATACAGTTTTTTTTCTAAATTATATCCTAATATTGCAAAAAAAATTGATAATGTTATATAGAGAAAGATTATAACTTGAATGTTAAAATATTTATTATTAATTTTAATAAATATGGTAAATATCAAAGGTTTTGCTTATAATAATGTAATAAAACAAACCATCCTACATGATTCTAAAATGCCTTCAATATATCTAGAAAAATGTTTTTATACAGATGATTCTAAGTTAAAGAATAAGTTTCTTTCAGCTGAGCATATTTTCCCTCAATGTCTTTTAATGAATAAGCATTCAAATGATATGCATAATATTATAAAGACCATTAATACCCTAAATGTCAATAGGTCTAATTATATGTTTGTCGAAGATGTTAATGTCAAAGATAAAAATTGGGTTGCATTAGATTTTGGAAACTATGTTAATCATAAATGTAAAATGTTTGCGCCTAATAATTATTCGAGAGGATTTATATCAAGAGCCATCCTATATATGTGTCGCGAGTATGATTATAATCACAAGAAAGTTATAGATAAAGATATATTAGTTAAATGGTTCTTTGATAATCCCCCATTAAAGGACGAAAGATATCATAATGAAATTATACATAAAATACAGCGAAACCATAATATTTTCATAACTAATTATTATAAAAAGAATAATGTAGTTATAAAGTTTATTAATAAATTAAATTAGTATAAATGCTAAATTAAAAAATGATAATTATTATTATTATATTATAATCTATAATTCTATAATATGGAGTTGCTAAATGAGAAGCAGAAGTTGGCAGTTGAGCAAACAATAAATGGAGAAAATATATTAATTACAGGCCCTGCAGGAACCGGTAAATCTTATACAATTAAATTTATTATAGAAATATTACATGCTAATAAAAAAAATATTGGACTTACAGCAACAACAGGAACGGCTGCATTTATTATTGGAGGTCAAACAATACATTCATTCTTGGGTTTAGGTATAACCGATAGTTCACTCGCAGATATTTTTATTAATATTAAAAAACACTCTAGCATTTATAAGAGATTAGTTGAATTAGATGTATTAATTATTGATGAAGTTTCTATGCTTGATACTTTATTATTTGAGAAAATATCAAATATACTTTGCTATATAAAATCACATAGTCAAAATGACATAGAATTGCTTAAGAAACCATTCGGAGGAATACAAATTATATTGATTGGTGATTTCTGTCAACTTGCACCTGTTAATGGTATATATTGCTTTTTATCTAAAATATGGGAACCCGCTAATATTAAGGTTGTTTTACTCGATAAACTTGTTAGACAGAATGATGATATATTATTTCAAAAAATGTTACAAATAATTAGAAAGGGCAAATGCACCGACAATATTTTAAGAGTTTTAAATGCGTTGAAAGATACCCAATTTGAAGAAGATATTATACCTACTAAATTATATCCAAAAAATGTTAATGTTGACAAAATAAATGATATTGAAGTCAATAAATTAAAAGAATCAGGTAATAAAACCCGCATTTATAAAGCGGAGGGAAGTAAAGATAATATAAAGAATATAAGTAAATATGATGTTGAATTAGTTGAAAACTCGCAAATAATTGTAACGCGTAATATTGATATATATGAAGGTATAGTAAATGGAACGCGTGGTGTTATCAAACACCTACACGATAATTCAGTAGTAATTAAAGATACTGAAGGGAAACTACATAATATATCATATTTCAAAGATATTATTGATGAAACAAAAAAGACTGATAAATATCATATTTCTCATATGCCATTAAAAGTGTCATATGCTTTGTCTATACATAAATCGCAAGGTATGACAATTGATGCTTTAGAAATTGATTTAGGAGAAAATATATTTACTTGCGGACAAGCATATACTGCTTTATCTCGTGCAAAAAGCTTAAAAAGTATTAAGATTATAGATGTTTCAAAGCAGTCTTTTAAAACAAATCCCTATGTTAAAGCATTTTATTATAATGTTATAATATAATCTTAATATAATCTTAATATAATCTTAATATAATCTTAATATAATCTTAATATAATCTTAATATAATCTTAATATAATCTTAATATAATCTTAATATAATCTTA
>Ga0114978_10000245_pt1 | contig 45835 bp, 43 predicted proteins | sample S_140212_EF_Meta_FD_87027 | JGI IMG/M metagenome (GOLD analysis project Ga0114978, IMG submission 87027) | Freshwater microbial communities from Lake Simoncouche, Canada to study carbon cycling - S_140212_EF_MetaG | ecosystem: Environmental > Aquatic > Freshwater > Lake | place: Lake...
ATCAAAATAAAATAACTTTTTATTATACTTTTTTTATAAATTGATTTTTCCTTTTTTATTTATTCTATTATTAGTTCTCTTACATACAGCACACTTCGACTTATGTCCAATACTCATTCTCCTGCTCGTCGCACCATGTCATCTGACAAAATCGTGAAAAAGATTCAAGGTCTCGAAGAAATACTTGAAGCTCTCAGAGAACAACTGGCCCAATCGCGTTCTGAAAATGTTCAGCCCAAACCGAAATCCAAACCCACCAAAAAAGAAACAAAAGAAACAAAAGAAACAAAAATCGGCGATGGAGCTGCAGCTGTTGTGTTTGTTGCTGAAGAAAAGGAAAAAGAAAAAGACAAAATTCCAATGCCCTGGACTGGTTTGGTCGACTTTGCCACGTGTGTCGGGTTGAAGGCACAATACGGTCTTTTCATTCAGTGTGGAAAGACGTGCGATCCCAAATCTCGTGTGTTTCCAATTGACAACCACGATTGCAGATTTTGCAGCGACTGTGTGAAGAAGTGTGATGAACAGGGCAATCACTCCATCGGAACAATGGAGGAGCGCATCGAGGCCGGAGTTGGTAAGTATGTGAATGCAAAGACAGGTAAGAAGGAAACACTCTACATTAACGCACTTGAAAAAATGAACATCACCAAAGAAGAAGCACTTGCATCTGCCGAAAAGCGCGGATTTCAAATCCCCGACTGGATGCTCGAAAAAGCTGAAAAGAAGCGCGGACGCCCAGCAAAGAACATTACAGAAGAAGGAGCAGCAGCAGGAGCAGTTGAAACTGGTTCAGAAGCCGAAAAGAAACCCAAACAGCAAATCAAAAAAGTGAAGAAAACTGCAAGCGTCATCACAACCGACACTCCTCAAAAAACAATTCCCGATTCCGCCACCGATTCCGCTTCTCTAGTCGATGACAATGCTGAACAAGCTGAAAAGAAAAAGCGCGGACGTCCTGCCAAGACAACCACACAAAAGAATGTCGCTGAATCTGAAATGCAGCAACTCATTGTTCAAGCAACTGCTGAAAAGAAAAAGCGACTGTCATTTGGCCCCGATCTTTACACCCCATTGGCTACTGCTGCGACTTCTGTTGAACATGCTGACAGTGACAGTGACACAAGTGAACAACTCGGTGTTGCAGCAAACATCAACTTTGATGCAATTGCAGATGTAGACGAAGATGACGGTTTCATCAACTTTGACAACTTTGGCGATGAAGAGGAGAAGGAACAAAAAAATCAACAAACCGACTCTCAAGCAGATGTCGTTATTGCTGCCGTCGTTTCCCCCGGTGCTCTCGTTGCCCCCATAGTAGCTACTGTTGAAAAAGTCGAGAAGAAGAAGGAAAAGAAGGAAAAGGTCGAGAAGAAGGAGTCAGAGAAGAAGGAAAAGGTCGAGAAGAAGGACAAGAAGGAAAAGGTCGAGAAGAAGGACAAGAAGGAAAAGGTCGAGAAGAAGGAGTCAGAGAAGAAGGAGTCAGAGAAGAAGAAGGAGTCGGAGAAGAAAGAAGAAGTTGTTGTTGTTCAAGAAGAAGAAGAAGAGGAATTGGAATGCGAGGAGTACGAGTACGACGGAGAAACGTACGGTCTTGCACCGAATGGAGACATTTACTCTCAGGATGGCGATCTTGTTGGAAAAGTGACCAACGGCGTCACCAAAATGTTGAAATAATATAATGGTTATTTGAACATTTGTGAATAAAAATAAAAACCAGAATAAAAAATATTTTTTTATATAAAAATAAATTGAATACTTTTTATATAAATATCATTTCAATAGTTGATCCCGTGTTTCTATAAATGGGTTCTATTTCTTCTAAAGTTTTGAATGCACACAGTTTTTATGGAGTGACAAGCGCCAAATTTATCGGCGAATGTGGTATATGTGGAGATAATTTGGTGTCGGGACGAAATCAAGTATACACAATGTGCGAACACCTGTTTTGTATATCGTGTTTACTCAAATGGTGCAAACGGTGCTACGATCAGGGCAATGGTGTGCCCACATGCCCGCTTTGTCGCGACCCGTTATACGAGAATGTTTCTGAAAATGATGAATAAGAAGGTTAAGAAGAGACCGATGTCGAAATAACGGCGACTGCATTAGCAGCGGCAGTTGTTCTCGCATTTATATCTGACGAAGATCGAATATTCTAATTATTTTTTATTCTATTTATTTCTTCATCTGCTTCATTTATTGTAATGTATTTTTTTTTAGTTTCATCATACAAAACCAACCATAAATTATTATAACAGTCAATCATAGACAATTTCACAATATTATCAAATACGTTGCTTTTGGATATAACATCTTCGTGATACTTTTGTAAATTATATCCTGGTATTTTTGAATTTATATGATGAATGTGGTGATATTCAATACCGTGAAAAAAATATTTTAAATACTTGGGTATTTGAATAAAAGAGCTTCCCAATAATCCACTATTTTTTGCATTCCAATCTTCATTATTTACTACATACGGGGGGTTAAATGTGTGTTGACAATGGAAAGTAGTCATGGCAATAAGTGCAAAACCATACATATTAATTAAATAAATATATAACATTTCAAATTTTAATAAATAATACACAAATAATAATAAACTTATATTAGAAAATAGCGTATCAAATAAAATTTTTTGCATCGATTGGCTGAATGGGTGTCGTTTATTTATTTTATGTACTAATACTTCAATTCTCTGTATTACTCCAAAATATACAATTTGAATAAACATATAATAAATACAAGGCATTCTAACAATCTTATAAATAAAACGCATTACCTTATTCATTTTTTTATATTCGATTAAACTGTGAAGTATCGTCTCATTATGTTTATGGTTTAATTTATTATTTATATTTCCATTTGTTAAATGATGATTGTAATGATGATAACTCCAACAAAACGGAGTAAATACAAATACTCCCAATAATGAACCAATAATATAGTTTAATGTTTTATTTGGAGTGTATGAACCGTGTCCACAATCGTGAAACATAATGAATGTTTTAGTATTCATTAAAGCCATAAATGGTATAGTAAGCATATTTAACCAAGTACTTCTAAACAACCATAATGAATAAAACGATGAAGAAAATAAAAATGTATATAATGATAAATCTAAAAATGCAGATTTATAAGATGATTTGTATTTGGTAAACAATTCGCTTTCGTTTATTTTATTGGAAATGGGAATAGTGGGGATTAGTTTCTGTTGCATAAAATCGCTCTACATACATATATACATCTATATATTTATGTTTAAATAATATTACAGTTAATAAAATATACTTATTTATTTATTATTGTAAATAAATATATTAGATACGCATAAACCTTCCAACCCTTCGTGTTTTTTTCTTATCATGGAGGTTTGAATACGAATTTCGATTACTTTTTTTATGTTTTCTTGTTTTTACTTGAACATTTAATTGATGTTTCGCGCGGTAATGACGATGAGTTTGGGAATCGTGATGACTATTATTCTTCATACTATTTTTACTATATTGTTTATCTTTTAAAAATAATTTAATGTAATTTAAAAGTTTTTTATTCGTATCTTTATTTTCCTTTGAAATACTGTTTGGTGATGGCGTGTTCAATGAAATATAGTTTGAATCGTGTAAATTTATTTTCATATTTTCAACGGGATTATTATTATTATTAGAAGTTATATTTCCTAATCTCTCGTTCATAGTATCCGTAAACCGTTTTATGTTATGAGAGGGGATAACGCCACTGTCCAAATAACGCCGAATCATTTCATTAACGGACAGCGTCTTCACATACGGTTTCACATTTAAATATAAAACATTCGAGTGACGCATACCGGGGTGATCAAGGTCATCGACAAAACAAACTTCCGCTTGTGGCGAGATTCCCGTAATTCGCAATAAATCGGAATACATTTTATCCTGGCTTGTACGCCCTTGTTCTACGACTTTCCCGTTTACTTTATATGCTGCAATTATTTTATCGAATAATTTATTGCCAACCTTGTATTCGAAATATTTCGCAATGTGCTGCACCCACGTGCGCGGGCCCTGATTATTTGTATAAATAAATATGCCGCTGCACGTCCCTTGACTCTTTTTATTATTAATATATTTTAAAATATAAATCATGTTTGTTCTAATAAATTCGGGATATAAATCTAAAATTTCATTAAATCTCTCGAAATGCGATCGAGAAAAGTCCTTTGAATAGAAGGAAAGCGCGTCCATAAATGATCCGAGCTGCGAGAAATATCCCAGTGTTTCATCCACATCAAATACAATATATTTCCCCATTGCTCTTATATTTCCTCCTATATTAATATTATTATTATTATTATTATTATTATTATTATTATTTGTAAGCTGTGTCATAAATGACATTCGAATATTGTATATATTATATTATGCAGAGAAAACATTTTATAGATTTTTTTATATTTATTATTTTAATGTTAATAATCATTCTAAAACTACACAATATTCGTTTTCGTCAAAGTTACAAGTAAATTATAGTCAGCAGTAAAATGATTATCACCAGCAAGAAAAAACCTCATAAGTAATGGAAGATTACCAGCACCAGTTCCATATAAACCAGCGAAATCTATATGGTCAGTCCAATTAAAGTTTTGAAATCCGGTAGTCCCAGAACCAGCGACGACATATGTAGAACCATTTTGCCATACAGCATATGGAAAGTTTTTATTATATACAACTGGGGCATATACTGTTGTTGCTACGTCTTCAAACTCAATATAAATAGCAAGTCCTTTATCACCAAGATTGGAACTACTATAACAATTAAAAGCAACCTCAATTTTCCATTTTGAAGAAGTATAAAATGTTGGGGGTGGAGCAAGTGCGACGAACTCTGGTGGGATATTAAAAGCGTCGTGAAAGATGTCTTCCATTTGTTGTGTCCCTAATGTGTATGCGAATGATTGTGCTGTTTTTGCGAGTGAAAAGCAAATCGGCATAGCGTATGTGTAAGCGTTAAAATTAGGGGCAGAAACAGAAATATCTTTCAATCCAGCACCAGTAGATAGGGTCATAGTACCATTACTCGTAGTCAAATTAATATCCAACACTCCTTGTAAAGTGATTGCGTCGGCAGAGTTAATGTCAATAAAATTAGTAGTAGAACTCAAATATACAGTATTACCAGTCATATTCAGTATAGCATTAGCATTAATATTAACTTCATTTGCTGGAGAGGTTACATTAACTATACCAGCAGTAGAAGTTATAAACAATTCGTCGTTGCTACTCATTCCAAGATGTGATATGGTATTTGTGATTCCAGCACCATTTGTTAATAGAATATCTTTATTTGTTGCGGTGTTTCCAGCAGTTAAAACCTGTTGAAGATTTGGGGTCGGCTGGATTGCACCCGCTGGTCCTGTTGCGCCTGTTGCTCCTGTTGCACCCGTTGCTCCCGCTGGTCCTGTTGCGCCTGTTGCTCCCGATGGTCCCGTTGCACCCGCCGGTCCCGTTACGCCTGTACTTGTAGTACACAGTGAACACAAAGTTTTACAACATGACTTACTACCTAAATATGAATTATAACTTGAATATGTTGACATTTATTAAATAATATATAATATAATATAATATTATAATATTATATTTACAACTAAATTATTCTAAAATAAAAATAACATTACACTAATTTAAATTTATAGTTTAAAAATGAAACGTAAAATACGACTAACACATGCCGATTATAAAAAAATTTTAGAATATTATAAAATTAATATTCCACCCAATATTTCAATACTGGCTTTAAAAAAAAAAGCAGAAGATGCACTCATTAAAAAAATATGTAGTTGCACTAAAAAATTAAAAAGCATATTTAGAGAAACAAAGGCAAACGGAGTTTGCGCAAATAGCGTCCTCAAAAAAAAGGCCTTGATATATCACCGGTTTACATGCAGAAAACCCGCACATTTTATTCCAAAATCAAAACGCTTGAATGCATTGCATAAAACAACAAGGAAAAATATTTTATAAAAATATAATAATAAAAAATTGAATATATTTATAAAAAAATAAATAAATATAATCATATATATAACATTACAACAATGTACACTGAAACATACAATGACAAATACGTCATATGCATCGGTAATACACAGGATCAAAATCAAGAGCTTGTTTCCAAAACTAAAAGAATGAATCAAAATGCATTATGGTTTCATGTCGGCAATGGGTTTTCAAGTCCGCATGGCGTTTTATTTGAGAAATCAAAGAATACCGCGACAAAATATGACAAGGATGCAATTATCAGGACCGCCGCGCTTGTCAAGCAATATGCAAGAGAATCCATAAAAATGTTACACGCCGTTACGATAGAATACATTCCAATTAAATTTGTTGAGTCCACAGATACTCCGGGCAGAGTGCATCTAAAAAAAACTCCAAATAAAATCGTAATTTAATTATATTAATTATTATCCTTTTCTTATTTTATCTTATTCATAAGTTTTCATGAGTTATTTTTTACTCAAATAGTCAAATACAGATAATATAATTTCCTCTTCTTTTGTGAGTTTCTGAAACAGGAGCACTTCGTCCAACTTGAGTTGAAACATTCTTCGAAAATGATTTCTGCAAAGAAGTTGAACGCCGGACCCAAGAATTTTGACGTCACAAATGAATCCGCCCGGTTTTATTTGGATTTCGTTCGATTCGTGAGTATTATCATTATCATTATTGCTTCCAATGTTGCCCCCTTTTTTGGCAATCAAAGGAATATATCTTATGAATGCGCCATGATGAATATCTTGAAGCTCTTCAACATAACGATAATCAGACAGTTTCAACAATATTGATTCCAACTCGTCGTCTTCTAGTCCAATCCGCGTCAAAACATTATATTTGATTGTATTTATTTTATCATACGACAGTTTCGACACTGATAACAGCTTGTCACTTTCAATGCTCTGTAATAATTCTTCAACATTTACTTTATCGAAATTAATATTCATTTTATATTTCTTGTATTTTTTGCCTTTATTATTATTTTATTAATATTTTTTATTAATATTTTTTATTAGTATTTTTTATTAACAATATATATAATAATATATATATATTATTAGATGACCATTTGGTTTGATATTAACGCAACGCAAGTTGTAGATTTTTGACATCATTCATCTCTTGCAGCGTCTGTTGCAGCATCTTCTTTATCCTCTTGTTTTTCGGCAACATCATCGCAATCTTTTGCGCATAGCGTTTCGTCCACTTCAATGGAAACTGGATCATTCTTCTCCGCATTTTCATGATTAAATTTGGAAGAAGCATTCAACGCGTCTAAACGATCTTCAAGGTGTTGCATTTTTTCAAACAATTCGTTAACCTGCTGTTTAAGTAATTCATTTTCTTCTTTCAATGGTATAATATTATCAACGATTGATGCGAAATTTGTTGTGTTCATAATGTTATCTACTATACCATTAATAAAGACGCCGTCGTTCATTAGCTCATTTAGATCGCCCGCTCCTACCCCTGATGAATCTGCTGACACTCCTTCATCGCCTTTTGCGGTTTCTACTGTTGCCAAACGATCCTCAAATTCTTTCAGCTGTTCAAAACAGTCGCCAATGCTAAGATCGTGCTCATTCAATTTATTGTCGTGTGTTTTAAACATGAGGAGCGGATGGAGCGGAATTCCGTACAGCGGGCCAGCACCTTTTACAGGAGGCGGAAGAGGTGGCATTGGAGATTGTGGTCGACCCATTGGCGCCCTTCCTTGTGCTTGTAGTGGCGTTTGTCGCATTTGCTGCTGCTGCTGTTGTTGCTGTTGTTGCTGTTGTTGCTGTTGTTTCTGTGCAGCCAGATGCGGTGGTGGTCCAGCCATGCGCTGATTAAGTTGTGACTGTGGCGGGCGCTGAGGTGCAGGACCACCAAGACCAGTTCTCTGAAGAATGCGGTTTGCGGGTGGATTATGGGACTGCATACTTGTTGTACTAGGGGCACTCAGTGGATTCGACCTGCGGCGCCTTGCCGCCGATAAAGCTGCATTACTACTCATCTGTATTTATCTTATTTTTATAATATAATTCTTAATTATAGTTTATTTTTATATTGTTTCCGCAGTAAACCATTTATTTTTTATATTTTATAATTTTCATTAAATAATTAATATTTCAACTATTTAATGAAATAAAGTATTAGAATACTTTTTCTTATTTTTTATCTTTTTATCTTTTTTATCTTTTTTATCTTTTTTATCTTTTTTATCTTTTTTATCTTTTTTATCTTTTTTATCTTTTATCTAAACATTTTCCTCTTATTTTATGCCACCATTTTCATTTTAATTACTTCATGATATTTATAATCATGTACTTCAAAATCATCCAACACGTAGTCGTTAATATTTTCTCTTTTTGTTTTAATTATAATTGTTGGGAATTTATAAGGCGTTCTTGTTAACTGTTCTGTAATTGCATCAATGTGTTCTTCGTAAATGTGCGCATTGCCCAAATAGTATATGAATTCGTGCGCTTCCAAATCACAGTGTTTTGCTAAAAGGTGCGTCAAAAACCCGTAAGACGCAATATTAAATGGAATACCCAATCCTGTATCTCCGCTGCGCTGAAACATGCAGCAAGACAGCTTGTTTCCGGAAGTCACATTAAACTGCACTAAAATGTGACACGGAGGAAGCGCCATTTCGTCCAGCTGACACGGGTTCCAAGCCGACATGACCATTCTCCTAGAACTGCGCTGCTGCGGATCTTTCAAACATTTTATAATATATTCCAGCTGGTCAACGCCCTTGCCATCATAATTGTCGTCACAATTCGTGTATTTTGCGTTGAAATGGCGCCACTGATGTCCGTATACTGGACCCAAATCATTTTCGCGTAGTTGCGTCAGCCCTCTGCTGTCCAGAAATTCGCGAGATGCATTGTCGTTCCAAATAGTTACATTTTGTGAACGAAGGTGCTCATTATTGGTATCGCCTTTTATAAACCATAGCAGCTCTTTTAAGCACGTTTTCCAGGCGACGCGCTTTGTCGTAAGGATTGGAATGGTTGCATGTTCCAATGAAAAATGCATAGCTGCCCCAAAAATGCATTTTGTATTTCCGTTTCGACTGCATTCCATTGTTCCTTCTTCTAAAATATCGCGAATTAGATCCAAATATTGCTCTTCTTCTGCATTGACATTATTATTATTATTGGCATCATTTTCTGATGATGAAGTTTTTTTGATTACTTTTCGCAACATGTTTTTTATAATAATTTGTGTTTTTGATTTTATATTGATTTTTATCTAATTAATTTTATATACATGTAAAAGTGTAAATTATATGTGTAGTACACTTATTATTCCGAGTAAAACCGCCGAAAAACAAAATATGGAACCAAAAACATCAGCATACGGTAAGAATAAGAGAGAATATGGATTTTTTATTACATTGACTGATAAATTTATTTCTTTTATCAAAACGTATAATGATGATAATATAAATGCAATCGGTATGAACAAGTATCTCATTTTATATTTGAATACATCTTGTAAATGATTGCGAATTATTTCAACTCCTATAATGAATCCCAGAGAGCTATATAACGCAATATGAATAAAAAACATCATTACATTATTACTTGCCATTAGTTCATATGGAGCCCATTTTAATCTGCACGAGGTTGCAGATGGCTTAGAACATAATTCAAATTTTTTCAAATAATACATCATGTACACGAAAAAACAAATGCAGATGAATATATACGACATTATAATGGTGTTATTAAAGTATCGATTTTTTGGATACAAATAATAATACACCAAACACCAAATAATTGTCTGAAATGTTAACACGACCACAATGAATAATGAAAAAATATGATTTGTTTTATCACATTTTTGATTTTCCCATAAAAAATATTCAACTAGTTGCATACACCCGATTAAAAACACAACTGCTGAAAAAAACAAATCTGATTTGTTATTATGAACCGTTCCATTATAATATAAATATGCAGAACACGCCACACTAATACTAAAGGCAACAATTGATGTAGTTGAATTAAAACACATTTACTTATATATAAATAATATAATTTAATAATTAATTATTTAATTATATTATTTAATTAAATATTATTATTTATTTAATTAAATAAATGAATTAATTCATTTTATTTTATTTTTATTTCTGTTTATAAAACATATAGGTATTTTATAAAAAATGGAAGATGTTGAAGATGCAATTTCCGATTCTACGAAAAAGACAGAAGGATTTTTTAAATATGTATTCAAGATGGGCGACTATGAGCAGTCGGTGCTTTTGAATATTGTTCAATACACGGCAATGGCCATTATCCCTGTAATTATTGTTTTATACGTGAATCATTATTATATTCCGGAAGTGGATGAAGAAAAAGGATCCCTGATTATTTTAGCAGAAATGTTTGGGCAACTGTTTTTCATTCTCTTTTCTTTTTATTTCATTCATCGAATTATTTGCTATTTTCCGACATATAGCGGTTTAAAGTACGGCGACTTTAGCGTTATTCAACTTATTCTCATCCTCCTCTTTATTTTTATTTCCATGTCGAAACATAAACTCGGCGCAAAAACGCTCATTCTAGTTGAGCGAGCTGAGGACATGGTTGACGGGAAGGAGGGTTACAAGAATAAAAAAGAGCAAGGTCAAGGACAAGGACAAGTTCGAGTTACCCAGCCACTTTCGGGACAAGGTCAAGGTGCTAACAACTTCATGTTGAATGGCCCCCCACCTCCCCCGCAGCTTTCAGCACAGCGCTCTCCTGATTTTAATGCCATGTACTCGCAACAAAATAATCCGCTCGTCTCGGCGTCAATGACGCCAGGTAATATACCGCCGGGCATGGTCCCCGACTACGAGCCGGTTGCTGCAAATGAAGTTGTAGGTGGAAGCTTTTTTTAAATATAAAATTGGAACAACGCTTAAAGCATATTTCATAATAATAAATAGTTTAGCGAATTATTAAATAATTATTTATTATTTAGCACTTTGGTATTTTATACGATGTATCACCGAAATCAATCATATGAATATAATGCATTAGAAAAGTGGGTTGATGCGCTTGATTTTGCGACATTTCAAGTGTATAAGACGATTGGAAAACAACGAAGACAATACATTTATAATGAAATCTGCGATATGGAAAAAACATATATAACGAATACCGATGAAGAAATCGATATTTTTAATGCACTTATCGACATTCACATTAATCAAGTTGTGCGAATTGAAAAATGTCAAAAAGAGAATTATGAACGTGATATGATATGCGGGCTGAGTGCACTTTTTTACGAACACCCATCTTGTAAATCGAAAAATGCGTTTGTACATTTTTTATATTCGTACAATGAGGTTTGCAACGTCGACATTGAAAAATACGTGGATGAATTCGGTAATATAAATAAAACGCCCGAAGGGTTTGACTTTATTTATGAAAATGTATTTATAAATAATCCTTTATTTAATACAATTTCATTGAAAACAGATTATATTAAGAAGGAACTCATTTTATTAAAAGCGCCAATCATTATTCAGATGTGCAAGAATTAAATTAAAATTGCGAATATATAAAATTATTTTATAGTTATAGTTTATAATAAATAATTAACTAAGAAATTTAAAAAAAGATGAATTCAAGTTTTAACCATTTATTTCATTCCGTTATTTTAGGAGTTTTATCATATTTCATCATGGTATTCGTTCTAAAACAGAGTTATAATGTTGCACAAGACAGGAGCATGATTTTAGCCGGATTTGCATTCATTTATATGATGTTGTTCGGACATTCGCTTCCGAAAAGCGTGAATAGGAATATACTTTAAATAGTTTTATAACTATTAGTTTTATAACTATTTTTATAATTATATTTTTTATAAAAAATATAAATATTTTATAATATTATAAAATGTCTACTCCTACTCATGTATTTCAATCTAACAATGCGCGCCATCATAATATTTTTTCATTTTATCCCCATATTCTGATAGATTAATATCAAGATTAATGTTTGAAAATTTATAACCGAAAATAGTATCATTTTTATTATTATTACTGTTACTATTGTTATTATTATTGCTTGCATTACCATTAATATTATTTGGGCTTGCATTTACGTTATTATTTGTTACAGTCGCACGTTCTTCCACGATTTTTCTTGCAGCTACTTCTAAATGCATTTTCAGTTTATCAATATTGTGTGCACTTTTAGCCGATACCAATGAAATGAAGGTGTATTGCATTTGATCCAATATTGGTTTCGGTATTTCAAATTCTAGATTCAAATCGAATTTATTGAATACAAGGAACAGTTTAAAATGGGATGAAAATCGTTTTTGATTATCTTCAATGTATTTACTCCATTTTACAAATTGTTCATCGATATTTTTATCAATATCAATGACAATTATAATAATTTCAGCACCTCGCGCGTACATTGGAAGCAGCGAATGAAACCGTTCTTGACCGGCGGTATCCCACATTTCAATCTTTAGATTTTTATCAATGCTATAAATGGTATATGCCGCTCCAATGGTTGAACTATCATTCAAAGTAAACATATTATTTACCATTCTTTGAACAATGCATGTTTTACCGGCGGCTGAATTTCCAATCAAGACCAATTTTATTTTTGCAATATTATTGTTATTAACATGATTATTATTATTATTATTATTATTAATATTATTATACATTATTACTATATAATACTATATTATTTTTTTCTGTAAATAATGTAATAGTAGTATTATATAATTATAAACTAAATATTATGTCTGTTCCTACTCCTACTCCTACACCTGCTAAACCCAAGCGCGAATTCGACCAAGTTTTACGTGGTGATGTGAAAATTAAGAAAATTCCTAATTCTAATAAAGAATATAAAATTACATTTAGCAAAAAGAATATTAGCAATATGATTCTCTACCAAACCTATTCAACTTCTGCCGCGTTAAATGGTAATCGAAGAGTGGGGGAAGTTAAGGCAAAAGATTGGGTAAAAGTATTTTTTCCTAAAACTCCAGCTCTAGACGCAATTCCTTTCACTCCTACTACCGTAATGGAAATTGGTAATAATAAACACGTCTTTGTAATTAATAATGCAAAAGTCAATAAACTCGGTCAAGTTGTTTTTCACGTTTCTTCAAAAGATATCGACCCTAATAATACAAACAAAGTTATAAAGAAACTTAAAAAAATTCCTACTACTAAAAAAGGGGAGATGTTTCGTCGTGTACGGTTTGATATTGATGATTCATGGGCTCAGTGCCAAGCTAGTACACAATGTTGGGCAACTGTAGGTGCTGCAGGTGATTTATGGGTGATAGATGCTATGGATGGGGAAGCTGAAGATGGAGAAGGAATGTATTAGATTTTTATCAATACTATAAATGGTATATGCCGCCCCAATGGTTGAACTATCGTTCAAAGTAAACATATTATTTACCATTCTTTGAACGATGTATATTTTACCGGCACCCGAATTTCCAAGCGGGACTAATTTTATTTTTCCAATACTGTTATTGTTATTACCATTTTTTTGTAATATTTTATAATTTTATAATATTTACTTTATATTATAAACTAACTATTATGTCTACTCCTATTCCTACTCCTGGTCCTTCTGCTCCTAAGCGCGAATTCGACCAGATTTTATCCGGCGATGTGAAAATTAAGAAAATCCACAATTCTAATAAAGAATATGAAATTAAATTTAACAAAAAGAATCTTAGCAAGGTTTTATTGTATCAAGTTTGGTCCTCAACTTCTGCCGCGTTAAATGGTAATCGCGAAGTTAAAGAAATTAAGGCAACAAAATGGGTAAAGGCGGCTTTTCCTAAAGTTGAAAATGGTTCTGTTCCGCCTGATTGCAATGCTATAGCGCTCTACGCCCCTGTAACTTGTCAGAATGGCAAGAAGTATAGCAATTCATCTTTAGCCGGATGTGCGGGTCAAACAAACTGCACACCATATGTTCCTTTTACCCCCACTTGCGTAATGGAACTTCGCGATGATGAAGGAAAATCTAAAAAACACGTCTTTGTAATTAATAATGCAAAGGTAAAAGATGGTCGTGTTGTTTTTCACGTTTCTTCAAAAGATATTGATCCTAATAGTACAAACAAAGTTATAAAGAAACTTAAAAAAATTCATACTGGTGAGTTTCATAATGCGCGATTCGATATTGATTCTATTCCTGATCTTAATGCCGATTGCGTTTCAACATTCAACTATTTACTGCAATATGATCCTAATGCGCCTATTTCTGTTAATACTGTATGCAATAATGATGTAAATGTATGTATTGATAACATACAAGGATCATATCCCAATATACCTTATAATGACATTAACACATTTTGTACAGGAGCTCAAACTATAAATGAATCGACTGGTTATAGTTGGTTTATCAGTTTTGGTCAGGCATATACAAACGCTGGTTATAAATAATAAAAAACAAATAATACAAAAATATTAAATAAAATTATTTAGAAATGTAATTATATATGTGTTTAGTATATAATTATATAATTATAAAAAATAAATTATATAAAATGACGATAATAAAACTTTTCATATGTAATAATTGTTTATTTTCGTGTGGTTTTGAAAGCGACTATAAAAGGCATATTAAAACAAAAAAACATGCAAAAAATGAAGCCAATAATAACAGTATAAATAATAATTATTATGATGAAGGGCCTCATTTCCCTACTAAAAGTGATAATGGCGAAGAAGAAGAAGACAAGACGGATAAAGCGGACGCAAATAATGATATTTCATTGAATGTAATAAATGACAGCATTTTTTCAAAAAATATACAGCATGTAACCGCTTGTGAATCAGAGGAATGTGTCGAATGCGAATGCGGGAAATCATTCAAAACATCGGGTGGTTTACGAAAGCACAAGCGACAATCGTGTTCGATTAAAGACAATATTATTATGAAACTCATAAAGGACAATGCGGAAATGAAGGAACTTATGCGCGAGCAGCAAAAATTCATGCGCGATCAGCAAGAGCAGTACCATAAGCAGCTAGTGGAAATGATTCCAATGGTGTGCGCCACCAACAACACGAATTTAATTACGAATAATCACCATCACACAAATATAAAACAAAAATTCAATCTGAATGTGTTTTTGAACGAACAGTGCAAAGATGCTCTAAATATTGGCGACTTTATCAATTCTCTCCAAATATCATTGGAAGATTTGAATGTTACGAGAGAGAAGACGTTGGAAGACAGCGTGGAAAACATTTTTTTAAGAGGACTAAAAGAGCTGGATATATACAAGCGCCCGATTCATTGCACGGACAACAAGAGAGACGTCATGTATATAAAAGACGAAGAAAAATGGGAAAAAGATGAAGGCAATGTAAAACTGAAAGGCACAATCGGCGCAATCTCTCGAAAACAGATTAAGAAACTCAAAGAATGGAAAGATTCCGATCCCGAAGTTACAAAAACGACATCGGTTAAAAATGACAAGTTTTTATTGACACTTAATCACGTGTGTACACCGATTCCAGAAATCAGCGAAAAACGGCTCATAAAAACGATTGGCAAAGAAGTGCAAATCGATTAAATTTCAAATAAAATATTCTATTATTATTGTTTAATTTAGAATAATAATTCGAGTTAAAATAAAATATTGACCATTATGTATAAAAAAAATCTCATTTAGAAAATTAACGAAATAAATAATATGGTAAAATATTACAATGATTTAAAAAAATATAAAAGTGAATATAGTAGTGCGTACGGTGGCGGGTACAGTGGTGTTAGCGCTAATGGTCCGACATTGAATACACACAATGGCCATTATAGTCCATTACTATCGTCTGCGCCACCTAGAGCTCAAAAAATAACAACAAAAATAAATATTGAAATGGAAGTGGAAACGTTGGATGATTTAATTCATCTGGGTAAAAAAGTCGGGACTGAATTCAAATTGGAATCGTACATTGAATACAATATTGACCTGGCAATGATAAGCTGTTTAATTCCGGAAATGGAGGATTTGAACGGGATGATTGGCCAGGAAGAATTTAAAAGACAAGTTGTCACGCTGATTCTATATTACAGCATGCGTTTAAATCGTAAAAACGACGACCTATTGCACACCGCGATTTACGGAGAACCGGGTATCGGTAAAACCGAGTTTGCGCAAAAGCTGGCCAATATTTATTTAAAGCTGGGGGTATTAAAAAATAATATTTTCAGGAAAGTTCGTAGAAGCGACTTGATTGCCGGATATTTAGGACAAACCGCATTGAAAACTGCCGAAGTGTTAAAATCTGTGCGCGGTGGAGTGCTTTTTATTGACGAAGCTTATTCCATTGGAAACAGCAGCGGAAAAGATACGCAAGATTCTTACAGCAAGGAGTGTCTGGACTTGATTAACCAAAGTTTGACGGAGATGCGCGAAGGAGATGAAAAATATTTTATTTTAATGATTGCGGGATACAAGGACGAGCTCAAGCGGAATTTTTTCGGAATGAATGACGGATTGGAACGACGATTTAGTATACATTTTACGATGGAACCATATACTCCAAAAGAACTTACAGAAATATTTATTAAAAAAACAAATGATAGCGAGTGGAGCGTTGAAGAAGGGGCGCTAACGGAGGAGTTTATTAAAGAACATTATGCAAATTTCAAATACTTTGGCGGAGACATGGAGCTTCTTTTTGTAAAATGTAAAATAACGCATTCAAAGAATTTGCTTGCAGGGAAAAGCAAGAATAAAAAATGCATATCTGCTGCGGACATTAAAGATGGGTTTGACCTGTTTATGAAGAATTCAAGTGGTGTGGATGTATCATTGTCATTTATGAAATCAATGTATATTTAGTATAAATAATTAGTTTATAAAAAAATAGGTTTAATTATAAAATTAGTTTTATAATTAAAAATTGAAAAAATATTATTATATTATTCAAACGGCATCGATCGATAGATATCACATTGTTTAAATTAAAAATTTGTAAGAAGAAGCAATTATTTATTGTAACTATCATTATCACATTATGACGACGACAACGATGACGACTGAAATTTCATCGGATTATTTCGCGAGAAGATATCAATTTCCGTCGCCTTATACGTCGCCTTATACGTCGCCTTATACGTCGCCTTATCCGGCCATTCCCAATCAACTACATTCAACACCATCTTCATCGGATTCGGACTCGGATTCTGATGAAGAAGAAGTATCACAAGAAAAATGTATAAGATCAAATTTAGAATTAGAAGATTACATGAATGATTCCGCGCTGTCGGTAGATGGAGAATTTGACATACGCGTTGACATCATTGGCATTAGTAGACCACTCGCCGCATCTACATCGTCATCGCCTCTCATGTTTGCGACAGCACCCCCTCTGTCTGATCATGAAAGTGATCATGTTGTTCAACATAAAAATTTAGAGACAACAACAACAACAACAACAACAACAACGATAACAACAACAGCGCCACAACCACATAAAGTAGATGCGTCGAAACAAGAAACGTATAAAGAAACATGCATCATTTGTTACGAGGACATTGCAGACGTTACAGACGTTGTTACAGAAGAAGGCGAAATAAATATTACCGATTTCTGCAGGACGTGTAAATACACTGTTCATCTTGACTGCATTGACGAATACAGAGTAAACAAACTAAATGATGCAGTCGCAGAACGAGACGGTGCGAGCATCGCATCATCATCTGTCGGCATAAAGTGTCTCATGTGCGCACTAGAAGTGGAGCGAATATATGTCAGGAGAAATGGCGATATAAACATTGTGAAAACTCAAATTGAGCGCAGCAACGCACACGAACACGGTCAACAACAGTTGCCGCGTCTGTCACCTGAACAAAGGTTGCAGCGCGATTTACACGCGCAAGTTTTAAACAATATGGAAAGGCGAATGAGGAGAGAACGAAGAAATCGATTCAGACAAAAATGTTGCAACTTTTGTTTCTTCACCATATTAGCAATGAGTATAGCAGTTATAGTCATAATGCGATTTGCGTGATTCGCGGTGGTCGCATGTCAAAGCTGGTCACTACTGTAAAAATTTCAAAAAAGACCCATTGAATTTTTTATTCATTTCTTGTGCGAGTTCATCTTGTTTTGCCATGGTGAATGCGCGATGCGTATTTTCTTCTTCTTCTTGGTATACCTGTGCATTTTTTTTATTGATTGCATCCTGTTTATCGTAGCTATATGATTTCAGGTTTACGTCGCGAAATACTTTCAAATCTTGGCTATTATTAAACTTTTTAGAATTCGCGAAATCCTCGTGTGTAACTGGTATAACCGTCTCCGTGTGCGCCTTTTTTAAATCTTCGTATTGTAGCGAGCTGAAAAGTCCGCTGGAATGTTCTTTTGGCGCTCCCTGTCCCAGTGCGTAGCCCTGACTTCCGCCTCCATAAATATTCACACTTTGCAGTTCATTTTTTGAAACTAGCGATAAACTTTCTCTAAGCGTTTGTTTTTTCCTATCAATTTCAGACACGCGCTGGTCCCATGTTTGCATAACCGAATCGTCATCATCGTCTGTTTGCTGCGAGCGAAACCATTCTTCGTAACCCGCATCTTCGTCCATTTGAATTTTGCATTTTTCGTAATGTTCGTTGAACAGTGTATTGAATTCGACAGCATTCAACCTTTTAACTTTTTCGACGCACAGCTTCATGGAATCTTCGCCTGGATCGACCGTTTCTTCGTCGATGATTTCCTTATAATTTTCCTTCTTGTTTCTATTCTTTCCATTTCGGAATGTAAAAACTTGGTACAGCATTTTATAAGCGCTTGAAAAAAACAGGAAATATTCCTTCGGTAATTTAGATTTATCGGGGTGAGTTTGGAGAACTGTGAGTTTGGCTTTTCGCAATTCGGCTTCATCAAATACAATCGGAATTTTAAAAAGATTTGTAATGTCTTCGAGCTGATAATTTTTTATATCCAAATCTAAATTTGAATCAGTAGAAGAAGAAATAGATTTTTTCATAATTAAAAGTAAATTATATGTATTTAAAAACTTTTTATTTTAGGACAATATTAGTTTTACATGATATATTTTTATATAATAATTTAAATAATATTAAAGAATTTTGTATTTATACTATATATAAGAACCTAGAACCAAATAATAATCAACCATAACTCTATATAATTAATTAAATATCTAAAAATGTTTTCAAGCTCAAAACCAAGTAGAACTTCTAATATTAGCGAATTTAAGGAAGTACATACTTTAGAAGAAAGGAAGAAACAATCGGCGAATATATTAACTAAATATCCTACATCCATTCCTATTTTTATTGATTCGACAAATATGACAAAAAAAATTGATAAACCCAAATTTGTTATACCGAACGGATTTACAATTGGTCAACTGCTTGTTGCGATTCGCATGCGAACAAAATTGACGTCAACAACTGCCCTATTTGTTTTTGTAAATAATCATTTGATGTCGGTAACGACTACAATTACTTCTGTATACGAGGACTATAAGGACGAAGACGGATTCTTGTATATATGCTGTTCTGAAGAGAGCACGTTTGGATAATACGGATGATAATACGGATGATAGTACGGATGATAATACGGATGATAATAAATAATTTATTATGTTTTTCATTTCGCAAATATTTAGAAGAATTATAAATAATTTTTATTAAATTTAATAATGAATTTAATAATGAATTTAATAAAAATTATTTTTTTATTAAATTTAATTTAAATTATAATATTCATATAATATATAAATATTTAATAGAAATGGTTATGACAGAATGGATGAGGAGCGTTCAAGAAGCGCTCAAAACGATTCCCAAAGATACACCCCATCGTTTGAAAGCTGCGATGGTAAAAGCAAAACTTACTTACAAAAAGAAGGGATCTTCTTCCGAAGCACCTGCAAACGCCATGAAAAAAACGCGCAGACATCGAAGAAGCGGAAAAGGAAAGGGTAGGAAGGGGTCTAGGAGACACAGACACAGGGGCAGCTCTAGGAAATATAAAGGAGGCGCCATGTCAGCATTAAACCCGGCCGATTATGATGGCAAAGGTGATAAAACGTCCGGGGTTGGTGTTCAGATGAGAGCAGCTATGAGTTCCACTTAGATAAATAAAATAAAACTTCAAGGTCTCAACTTTATAAAAATATTTTACAAGTATTTTTATAAATTATTATTATCAATTACTATTATTTATCACATCTTTATATTTATCCCATCTTTATATTTATCCCAACTTTATTTGCAACATTTTTATTGAAATAAGATAAAAACACATCGGTAACTGCAGTTGTTGATAATAAAAACAGAGACGAAGAAAATATAATATTCTTATCAAACTCGGTTATTTTTTCATTTGAATATGGGTTGAATCGAATCATTAAAAATAGAATGACGAAAAATTTTAATGCTGATTGTATTGCAGGTAAATATGTTGTGACCGATTTAAAGTATGCTAAATTTAAAACGACTAAAATATACAAGATGTAAAACGCATATAATAAAGTGTAGTAAAAATTTTCAAAGAATTCAGTTTTCATTTATATAATATATATCAAGAAAGAATTAAAAAATAAAAAATAAAAAAAATATAATTCATTAAATAACATATAATTCATTAAATAACATATAATTTATCTAATTTATCTATAAATTATATATTTATAAATTTTATAAATAAGCAAAAGATCCTCGAAAATCGCGATTTTCATAAAAAAGTGCCAAATTGTCAATTTTTGGGGATCTTTTACTTTTTTTCAATAAAAAAAAACAAGACATTAAAAAAATATATGAAATCATCCTCGAAAATCGCGATTTTCATATTCGACTTTGCCATAATGTGGAATTCAGAGGATCTTTTTATAAAAATTATTTTTGCAGTTTTCAAAAAAAACGAGTGTTTTCGCTGCATGTTCAGTGAGGCACTTTGAAAAAAACGAGCGATGTGAGCATAAGCGAGCTAACCAAAAAAAACGAGCACTTTTAGCGGGGTGTCAGTAAGGCACTTTAAAAAAAAACGAGCGTTTTAGAGCATAAGACGTTTTTATGGTGCGGTCCAAAGCGGTCCATTTTTTTCAAAAAAAAAATGAAAATATTTTTTTTGAAATTATTTGTTATTGTATATGCTTTACAATTTCGAAAAAGTTGAAAAAAAGTTGTGATGCTCGTTTTTTTCGATCCAAAGCGGTCCATCGATTTTTTTTTGATTTTTTGAAAAAAGTCAAAAAAATGGGAAAAAGTGCGTTTTTTCCACTTTTTTTCTTATGGTCTCAGCGCCATTTTCACATTATTCGTCTTATTGAGTATCATGCAAAACGTGAGAAAAAAGTCACCAAAAAAAAACACAAAAAAAATGGATTTCGTTTTTTGAAACTCTTTTTTAAAAATGAAAATTGGACATTTATTTTTGTCCATTTATTAATTTAAAAAAAAAGTTTATAAAAAAGGGATCCGATACTTTCGGTGAAATGGGAGAGAATGGTTACGGGTTTCTATAAAAAAAAGCAAATCATCCTCGAAAAACGCGAAATGAGTTTTCATTCGTAAAAAAATGGATTTTGGATTTTTTGAGGATGTTTTGCTTTTTTAATGTATTACATTTAATTGTAATTTAATAAATTTAATTTGTAAAAATAAATTTATTAATTTAATAATATAGGTAATAATATAGGTAATAATATAGGTAATAATAGGTAATAATATAGTAAATAAATAAATGAAAACACGCCGTAACCGTAACCACGGGTTGAATCGAAATCATACAATAAAAATAAAAAAAAGATTTACAACGTTAAAGGCATGTCGCAATGGGTTGATGTTTGTTAAAACTCCGCTACCTGAAAATACGGGTGCTTTATTTGTTTATCCAAAAAAACGCGTTCTTCATCGCGCTAGTCAAAAGAAATCAAAGCGCAACAGTTATTGGATGAAAAATACATATATTCCATTGGACGTAATTGCGTTGAATGACAAGCGCCGCGTTATTGGCATGGTGAATAATATGCGCCCGCATTCATTACAACTACACACTGTTCCAAATAACACCACTTTTGCTATTGAAATAAATGCTGGTTATATAAAACGACATAATATCAAGCTTGGAGATCGTGTGAATGTTTAGTAAATAAATAGAATAATAATAATCTTATTTTAATTTAGTTATTTTATTTATTTTATTTTATTTATTTTATTTTATTTTTTTTATTGATTTTCGCATTTTCAAAAAAAACGAGTGTTTATGCTGCATGTTCAGTAAGGCGCTTTTACAAAAATAAACAGCGTGAGCATAAGCGGGCTAACTGAAAAAAAACGAGTGCTTTAGCGGGGTGTCAGTAAGGCACTTTAAAAAAAAACGAGTATTTGACAGCATAAGATTTTTTATGGTGCGGTCCAAAACGGTCCACCATTTTTTTCAAAAAATGAAAATATTTTTTTTGAAAATTATTTGTTATTATGGATGCATTGCTTGTATGAACAAGACGGAAAAAAGCTGTGATGCTCGTTTTTTTCGATCCAAAACGGTCCATCGAAATTTTTTTGATTTTTTGAAAAAAGTCAAAAAAATGGGAAAAAGTGCGTTTTTTCCACTTTTTTTCTTATGGTCTCAGAGCCATTTTCACATTATTCGTCTTATTGAGCATCGTGTAAAATTCGGCATTTGTGGGTCAAAAAAAAAACACAAAAAAAATGGATTTCATTTTTTGAAACTCTTTTTTAAAAATGAAATTTGGACATTTATTTTTGTCCATTTATTAATTTAAAAAAAAAGTTTATAAAAAAGGTATCCGGGTCCTATATTTTGGATTTGGATTATCAATAATAAAATTTAGGGTGTAATAGTTATTTATAAATATGTTAATGTCTGCGCGAACGTGAATGTCTGCGTTTACTTTTACTTTTTGAATTTTTTCGCAAATTTCGCTTCTTGTACATTTTTTTGGATTTTTGTCGACGACCACCGCTATGACTCTTATCAAAATTTGGTGTGTAAACTTTATCCACTTTAAACCTATTACTTCCCACAGCAATATCGTATGTTTTCCCAAAAAAATTAGTGTCCCATACTGTACCCTTGGTTGGAGGATTTTTTTTATCATCATCTTTATAAAAATAAATGTCGTCACGAAAACCATCTTTTCCTTTTCTTACATACGTTTTAGCCATTTCATAAAGACGAGGAGGAGCAGAAGCAGGAGTAGGAGCAGAAGCAGGAGCAAGAGCATAAACAGGAGTCATGTTACGAGGAGCAGGAGCATAAGCAGGAGTCGTAACAGCATCAGTATGATTACTTAATCCATAATATGCTTTTACTTCTGCATCTGTCATACCGTGTGTTTCTTTACTGCTTTCTTGACTCATGTTTGGCACGCTACCATAATGTCTGTAACTATCTTCAATTGTCGGCGTATACGGCTCTTGTGGCTGTTGTGACTGTTGCGACGGCTGTTGTGACCGTATTTGATCTTGGAGATCCTGGAGTTCACGTTGCGACATGTTTCTTGTGTTTGGGTCACCACTATTTGTGCCAGTGTTTGTTGAGCCAAATAAACCTGGATAACTCATATTTTCTAAATATTATATATATACTTTATAAATATAATATATATTATATTAATTATAATTATTCCTTAGTATTATATTAATTATAATTATTCCTTAATATAATAATATCGTAATAAAAAAAAGGTTTGCCATGCATATAACTATTTACAAGTTCTGCATAATGTACGCGTAGTCAGGTTTTTGTTCGTACGATAGTTCGGATAAGTATTTGAAAAGAGTGACATATGACGCCGGCAAATCGAGAAACAATTCTTGGGGTAGGATATTTTGTTTCATTTCTACGAGTGTTTCATTGGAGGCGCAAGATTTCCAAGGAAGGCGCCCTTTTAGCAAATATGAAATGACATACATGGCTGAAATGAGGTCATCTCTTCTACTTGGTTCGTTTCCGTCGTGCACGTGTGTGCTTACATAACGTGCGGTTCCTGTTATGGTGGTGATTTGGCTTTGACTAATGCCCTCTAAACGTAAGCGTTGCTTATTGTCACGATGTTTGCCGTCTTTGCCGTCAATGTATGTTCTTGCGAGGCCAAAGTCGATCAAATAGAGGACTTCATTATCATTATCACTTTTAACCATGAAATTCTCTGGCTTAATGTCGCGATGAATGAATCCTTTATCATGAACTGCGGAAATGATTTGCATCATTTGCACTGCGTACATTCGAACGATTGGGACAGGCACTGCCTTCTTGTAGTCAAAAGATACGCCTTGCAAGGTTTTGTTGAATAAGTCAATGACCATGTAACGATTGTGATCGGGAATGCCGTAATAGCGGAGCGTGGGAATTCCGGGTGTACCTGCAAGCCGTTGTAGAACTGCAGCTTCGTGTGTTAGCGTGTCAATTTGTGAAGTCGGTTCCAATTTCACGGCAACAAGCTCGTCCGTGTTTACATTTTTTGCGCTGAAAATAAGACCGAAAGCGCCTGAACCAACGCGTTTCAACAATTTGTATCGGTCGTTAATCATTGTGTTGGAGAATTATAGAATCCGAAAAGACGTGATTAAGGACAACGATGGTGAATCTATTCAATTCAAGTTTTTAATATTTTTTTTTTCAATTTAAAAAAAAAATATTAAAAACTTTTAGTATTTTATATTAATTATATATTGATAATGTATATAAATACATAATTATGGATAAAACATTTTTTACTCTAGCCGATTTAACGAAAAAACAAAAACAAGATATTGGCATTCGCAATTCACCTGTTGAATCTAAGAATGATGAATTGAATTTGAATGGTTCACCTCCCATTTCACCTAGTGCACCGATTGAAATGTCGTCGAAAAATTCCGAATTGTTTGAATTGCCAGAACCACCCATGTCAGTACAAGATTTAATAGAAGATTTAAAACTAGTTAATACACACGTAGCACGCAAAGGTATTAGTAAAAGTTATTTAAATGCTTTTGACAAACAATATGGATTTATATTATTGTTTCCTATATATTTAAATAACTTAGAAGTCACTGAGCAGTTGTTTTTATTATATCAAGAAATAGTAAAACATCATCTTGAAAGCGATATTTTTGTTGAGTTTATAAAAAAAAAAGATGAAGAGTTATCAGAATTGATAAGTACATTACTATCCGCCAAGGACTCACACGAAGTTAGAGAAGAATTACTAAATGTGTACAAGATTCTTATCAATCCTAATATTCACTCGTTACTTAAAGAGGGGGTATTAGAAGCGTTTGATGATAGCAACATCAACGCGCTCGATTTTAAAGATCGAGACATGACAAGGATATGTAATTATGTATCTGAAAATAACTTACAAAGTAAAAAATGCCAGGAATATAACAAAAAAATGGCTTCAAAAACAGTTCTTTTTGATAAGTTTGGGGGGTATAAAGGACGACGAGGTAATAAAACGCGACGTAAAAATAAAATGATTATAACAAATGAAAATATAAGAAATATAAGAAGGAGTAAACAACCTAAAGGTAATAAAAGTGTAAAGAAGAGTCGTAAAAAATATAATAAAAGTAAAAAATAAATAAATGAATGCAATAATTTTATTTTCTAGTTGATTTCAATTTTAATTTTTTTTTGAGACGATGACTTCTCTTTACTGATTTTGACTTTGTTTTTCTTGATTTTTTTGCCATTTTTGATTTTTTTGATTTACGTCGACCACCTTTAAATTGAGTAAATACGGTATGACCTTTGGAGGCGGCTTCTCTAGCGAGATCATCTTGCAATCGTTTTTGAGCATTTTGAGCATCTTGCAATCGTTGTGCATCAGCTTTCAATTGTTGAGCAGAAGCAAATTGAGCAGCAGCATCAAAATCTTGTTTAGTTCCAGATGTTGGAGAAATTGTAGGTCCGGATGGTGGTGGCGGGAACTGAGTACTCAGTCCTAGTTGTTCAAAGGCGGTTTTACGATCGTGGTGTGTACTACCCAATACTGGTGACACTGAACGGGGGGATACCGATTGAGCTTCTGAGAATGGTGTTGGCGGTGTTCCTGGTACAATAACACCCGGACTTTGTGAATGTGTCATAACAGCGAAACCGTCACCATGATCATTGTCATCACCATGACGAGGAGGAGAGGTAAAGGGAAGGGGGCGTTGTGGTTGTTGTGGTTGTTGTGGTGTAAAAAAACTAGTTATCGGGGATTGTTTCGACATAATAAATCTTTATATGTATATTTTGAATATTTGAATATTTTATAATACCTTGATATTATAAAATAAAATCCTTAATAAATATATTTAATTATATTTTATATTTTTTATTGAGACAACGATTGTATGGCTGCTGTAAGAGCTGCCTAACCGGATCCCACCGTTCCGCCATTATACTTTATTTTATTTATTATAAATATTTATTATAAAAATATAAAATAAATAAATAAATAATTGTAATATTTATTTATTATAGTTGTCCTCTAAAAATGTATTTGTTTATGTACATCTCTGTACCACTTCATATTTTTCAAAAATATATTTATTGATCGTTCCAAGTCCATTATCATCTTTTTTATCTCTATCACATTCATCCGAAAGCCATTTTTGAATGTCGTCGCCATCAATATCGCCTTGATAAATATTGTCGAGAAACCACTTATTCAGTTCATCAAATGCTTTCCAGTACTTTACGTATCCGCCAATAACCAGCAATTTAAAAACATCTTTAATGTAATTAATATCAACATCATAATCCGAATGTTCTAGATTTTCCTTAACTTTGTCGCCACTACTGTCACCACTTTTTTCTGATGATGACAGCATCAACAATTCTTCATAATTAAAGGAATGCTCTTCAAATGATTCCGGAAACCGCGAAATTATCCTAAATTCAGTGTATCCTTCGCAATGTCCGCCGAATCCAAAGTAACATTCAAATTCGGAACGATGACTGGGTTTAAGCGGACGTTCTAATAGCACGGGAAATGGTTTGCCAAAAATTTCAACGTTAATTTGTGCGACTTGAATGTATGTTTCTGCGTAACGATTATATGTATGAACCCATTCGATTTCAGGATGCATTTCAACAAATTGTTTTGAAAAATCATCGTTTAATGTAGATATCATGCAACCTCGATTTACAAAATATTTTTTATGTAATTCAGTAAATTTTTCAACAATACGTTGTCTTGTAACGCCTGTTTTTTTGTCCATTTTGTTATATAACCTTTGATTTTGTACACTACTTTATAATAGTAAATAAAAATCTTTAAATTGTTTACTATTATTATTTGCACACGACGTCCGCTGACATTCCGCTTCGTTTGTCGCCGCCGCTTATATATATTTAATATTAATAATACCAATAAATTATATTTAATTATATAAAATAAAATTCCTAAATTATTAATAAATCAAGTTACACAGAAGAAAACAGTTTGTTCATGTTATCCGCTTCGAGTTTATTTGTCGAAGGTAAAAACAGTTTTTGAATCAAATTGTCGTCGCGAAAACGAATAGTGTAATCTTGCTGAATGCTGTTTCTGCCAACGCGCCCCATTGCCTGGATTGTTTTTTCCTGCGTCATATCGTGCAAGTCGCGACTAATGTATCCGTGACAGAACTGGTAATTTGTGCCATAAATGTAATCAGACGATGCAATAATTAAAAACAATTTTTGGTCTTGTGCCAGTTCTTTCATAATTTCATTATATTTTGCATTTTTATGGTCGGTGATTGCACCAATTCCCATGAGAAGCAGAATTTTCCAGTGTGATTCGACGGAAAGAAGCATGATTTTTTCAACGTACCCGTCTTGAATGTCGCACGACCACGGTTTTTTTCCAGCAAGTCCTCCAGATAAAGAAGCTTTAAACCATTTCTCCAAATGTGCGGGACGGTTCGGAATAAACAAGTCGTGCAGCGCGGTTCGTTTAACTTTTTCATTCAAATCTTGCAATTTCTGATTCAGCAGTTTGACTTCACCGCTGTCCATTTTTTTATCGAGAAATTTATTCTTCTTATCTTTTCCGTCGTCTCCTCCCAAAGAAGCAGACCCTTTTTCTGACTCGGTCAACAAATCTTCAATTTGTTTTTCGATCATTTCAATTTGTTCGGAGAGTTTATTGTTGTGATGGATTGAATCCATAATATCATCGATCAGCTGCGCTGGAATTGCGGCAGTTTGAAGGCAAAAACTCGCAATTTTTTCAACATCATTCGTCAAGAAAATAGTAGGACCGTCTGTAAGCGTGTGAGCGTCCGACGTGGTAATGTATCCAGTTGATTCGTACAACTTGTCACATTCTTTAAAATGGTCATAAATGATGGACCACGCATTGAGTTCCGGGTTTTGTGTAATATTTTTCAAGAGAGTAAGATAATACAGTTTAATGGAAGTGTGCGTAATTTCATCGAGCGATGAAAAATAACGTTGTACACTGTATCGTTGGCTCGAGTAGTAGTGTTTCTTATTTACAAAAGAGATGAAGTCGCATATCTTCCCAATTCCGAAATAACGTAAAAGCGTTTTATGTTTTTCGCAATGCGCGATGCTGGACAAGACGTCGGCATAATTTGAAAAGAGCGTATGCGGAAGTTGAACGCATCCGCCCTTGTTCACAATTGGAATGGATTTGCAGCAGTCGTGGCTGACAATACTAACAACGTCAGCATTCGAAAATCGGGATTTAAAATCTGCAACTGTGGCTTGAAGTTCTTGCTCGTGTGGGAGCGTGGCAGACGACAAAATCACATTGGGAATTATATTTTGTTTCCAATTCTTGTGAATAATGTTGTGGTATTCGTGGTTTTCGTTGTCCATCGTAATGGTGGGTTCATCCCAAAAAAGAATAATATTTTCAACCGGATTGAATGCCTTCATGTAAAACATGGCGTGCAAATAGGACTGAATGTCGCTGATAATGATGTCTACATTGTCTCCAATGCTGTTGTCGACTTTACGAATGCCTCCAGTTCTCCAGTCACGCGTCGCTTCTTTGACGGCAAAGTAATGCAAGCGTATATCATCAACGCTTTTGCAGCCGAATGCGAATGCGATGCGTTTCTGAATGGATATTGCGGATTTTGCGAGCGCTAGACCGACGTGGCGTGCAGCGCAAACAAAAATGACTTTATGTTTTTCAGAGAGTCCGAGAGGTGTCAGCGTTTTTCCGGTTCCCGTTGGCGCAATATACAGTACAAGTTTGGGGTTGGGAGATTTTGCATGTGTGAATATTTGTTTTTGATGATCATACAGTTCAATGTCTTTGAATTTAGTACAAAGGTGATTTTTTTCGACAAAATATTCGGAATATTGGATGAATTTTGTAATATCAACATCATTTTCAAACATGTCAAACAAGTAGTTTACAAATTGTAATACATGCGTATTCATGTGATCAATGCTGTTTTTCATATTCATTTTCAATGCATAATAATAAGACATCCAACTGCAACCGTCAATGTCATCGTCATCTTCGGAATCAGAGTCGGAATCATTATTCACATCTTTTTCCTCTTTTTCGTCGTCCCATTTTGCCTTTTTAGAAAGTAAAAGTTTACATATTTTTAAAATTGTATATTCGAAAATATTTTTAGGATTAATTGCACTCTCATTATTTTTAATCCGGATCGCATCAATTTTTTTTATTTCGGTAATTTTATTTTTACCATTTTTATGTACACTGCCGTCATGTCCTGCGTCAAAAGAAAATTCCGGAAGTTTGTATGTTTTCACACATTCGGAAACAATGTTTTCAAAATGTTTTTGATACAAGTGTGCGTGCATTTCAGGAGATGACGATGTTTTCAGGACTCCAATCATAGAAGTATTACCATTCATTTTCATTTGAACATTGTGATAACTGTCTCGAATCAATTTAATAATTGACAGCTCGTCAGGAGATACGGGAATCTCCATATTATTCCATTCTGATTTTGTTAGACGACCTTGAATAATGGTTTGACTATGTATTTGTTTCTGCTGACTATTCTGAGTACCAGTTTGATTGTGATTCTGCATTTTAAAAATCCAACTTTAAAATGTTTTTTATATGAAGCCGTTATGCTAATATATTGTACAGGCAAATATTTAAATCAGTACAATATATTATATACTATTTACCATAATACGTTACTATTATTTATTTTTTAATTACGTAAATGTAATGTTTTTTTTCTATTTTTATTTTTTTTATTTCTACTATTATTTATATTCTTATTACTCTTACTATTTCTTTTTGATTTATTTTTTGATTGTTTTTGAGAATATCCTCCTTGTCGCGGAGGATATTTTTCTTCAAGATATTCTTTAATGGCATTATATTTAATCTTTAGTTCACGATATTTTACAATAGTTAAACCCTGTACTTGAGTTCCAACACCAGCTTCTTGAGCTTTTTTAAATAGTGAAAGCATACTAGACATTGTATCTTCAAATATAGACATTGTTTCTTTTTTTAATTTAACGGAAATATGTTCGCTTCTTAATATAGATATAAGCATATCAGAAGATTCTTCTAATAATGTCAGTGCATCTTCTTCAAAATCTTTTACTACTGACGGAACGGTGTTTGATTTTAGAGTTTCTATACACATTAACATAACCCGGTCAGTTGAACTTAAAAACATTTTTAACTTTGAATCATCATCTAATACTTCTGTTAACATTGCTTTATTTGCAGTATTTCTATTTTCAGCAAATGGATGTATTATAATATTTCTCAACACATCTATTTGTATTTTTACTTTATCAACTTGTTCAACAGTTTTATAATTATAAAATAACATTTCATTAAGAAGAATTAAACACTTACGTTCAACATATACGAAACATGTATCGCCGAAAGCAAATCGTTTTTTTGGATTTACACGACCTAAACTTATTTTTTTAATAAATACTTGCACATCTTTTAAAAAGTCAGAACATTTTTCCAAAAAAACTTCAGGGTCCATTCTAGAGTTTGGCATAATAAGTGAAAGACGACGACAAAATTTAACACTATCAATATCTATTAATTCTTGATCAATTTTATCTATAACATCTTGGGGTAATATATCAAACATAGATTCTCCGTTTCGTTTTCGTAACATCCAACTTAACTCGGGTGCAGCAGCAGCATCCGCCTGTGCAGCATCTGATGCTGGTGAGCTATGAATTGGTCGTTGCATAATAATTTTTGAATATTATATATACTATTATATATAATATTAATATAAATAATTTTTGAATATTATATAATAGTATATATAACATTCAAAAATTGCTTAAATAAAAGTAATTTTGTGATACTTATATTTATACATTTTTATTATAAAACCATGGATGCCACCGCATCCATTTTATCATACGATGATAAAAATTTAAATATATCCAACAATGTCAGTCATTTCTCTTTATGCCGTCAATTCCTACTTTACAAAAATACATTATGTGAAACACCCATTGTATATGCAAAACATAAACTATAAAAATTATAGAAAATATAGAAATAAATAATAATAAAATTGAATTACCGACAGTATGATTCGATCATACATTTCACAGTTATGAACCCACAAAGTGAAACGGCGCATCTTGCACCATATCGGTTTAGTACCACTCGTCGGTATCGATCCAACGCTTGCCTTTTAATGAGAAAGAGATAACCATCAAATGTTCGGACATGTGTGAATGTCTTGAGTTTATTCGACGATAAGCTGCCCGCCATGGGAGTGGTTTTAACGTCATTTAGTTTTAACGAGTCGATTCTGTAAATCGGCTGAAAGTGTACTAATGTACTAATAGTTGGTACCGGGAACTGGGTTTGAGCCAGTGACCACAAAGTGAAACGGCGTGATTTGCGCCATCCCGGTTGAACTGAATACCCCCTACAGGTTTTGATCCTGTTACCTCGGAGTTATGAGCCCCGCGCTACTTCCACTGAGCTAAGGGGGGTGGTATATATTTTACGTCGAAGCGACGAGTTGTTTCTTTAAAGCAACTAAATTGTAATTTTGCACCCGGGCCCGCGCACTTTCTGAGCACTCTTCTACGGGGGGGGGGCTAAATATGCTGTGTTTAAAAGTCGCTTAGCTATGACTACCCTCTTCTGTAAAGGGGTGAAGTGTATTATACCGGCAACAGGTTTCGATCCTGTGACCTTCCGCTTATAAGGCGATAACCATTCGTCAAGTCGGACTTCGATGAAGTCATGGTGATAGACGTACGGTGTGTTTAGACGCTCTGCCGCTGAGCTATACCGGTTTAAATGTGGTGTCTTTGTGAAGATGAAGACGAGAGCCGCTTCTGTAAAGCGACTAAATTGTAATATTGCCACCGACAGGTTTCGATCCTGTGACCTTTCATGTATGAGACGATAACCATTCACCAAGTCGGACTCCAATATAGATGCAGTCGTGTTTGAAGATGAACGGTGTTATGCTCTGCCGCTGAGCTACGGGGGCTAATTGTGCTGTGTTTAAGGTCGCTTAGCTATGACCACCCGCTTTTGTAAAGGGGGATAATACCGGTAACGAGGCGTTGATCCTGTAATTCGGAACCCAAGGTGAACCGCGTGTTGCCATTTACACTATACCGATTATTAATGTCTTTGTGAAGACGAGGCCGCTTCTGTAAAGCGACTGAAGTGTAATGATACCGGTGATACGTTTCGATCGTATGACCTCGGAGTTATGAGCCCCGCGCGCTTCCTCTGCGCCACACCGGTTTTAAGTGTCTAGTGTGTAGACGAGGTCGCTTCTGTAAAGCGACTTAAGTGTAATGATTACCGGAGATACGTATCGATCGTATGTCCTCAGAGTTATGAGACCACAAAGTGAAACGGCGCGCTTCCTCTGCGCCACACCGGTTGAAAGTGTCTTTGTGAAGACGAATGTCGCTTCTGTAAAGCGGCTGAATTGTAATGGATACCCTCGACAGGTTTCGATCCTGTGACCTCCGGCTTATGATGCGATAACCATCTGTCGATCGGACTTGTAAAGTCATGGTGATAACTGACGGTGTTTTTCGGCGCTCTTCCGCTGAGCTACAAGGGTTAAGGTGACCGCTTCTTTAAAGCGACTGAAGTGTAGTGGATACCCCCGACAGGTTTCGATCCTGTGACCTCCGGGTTATAAGCCATAACCATCTGTCGATCGGACTTATGCAGTCATGCTGGCAACTGACGGTGTTTTACGGCGCTCTTCCGCTGAGCTACAGGGGTTTTATTATAAGGGAAAATTCGCAGTTGCCGTGCCGGGAATCGAACTTGCCATGCCATGTCCGGACTTGTAATCCGAACATCTGACCATTAGACCACCCAGCTGCTTTGAATCGCTGCTTGGAGTAAAACTATCCAAATCGATATACTAAGACGACAGATAATATCGAGCTCACACTATATTCATGATAATATTGATTGAGAATATGACAAATATAATAAATATATAAAATAAGTTTTTAAATTGTTTTGTTTTTAATATTAGTTTTTTATATAAATCAATAGTTTTTTAGTATTAATGAATTCAGTATCAGATTCAGAGGTACACAGCGTTTCATCGATCGTCATTGCATTTTTTATAGCGTTTAGTTCGCACATTTGGTTTCTGAGTTTCTCTTCACTTAAAAAAGAAAGCAGCTTGAAATATATGTGGTTACATATATAATTATTTAATATTTTGAATACTTCTTTAGAATTTAAAATGCAATCGAATATTCCAATATCCATTTCTATGATTCTTTTGAAACCTGAAAATATTCCGTCTGCAATTTCAACTGTATATTTAACATTTTTTACTTGTTTTTGTTTGCTCGATATATATTGGCCATCGTATTTTGCTGGAATTTCTGATGGAGTATAACCATAATCCAAATTTTGATGATTCATTGTCATTATGTTATTATAATTGTATTAAAATTCTAGCTGTTTTCATGCATTGTTTTGTATTTATATTGTTTATATTGACTATGTATTTTCATTTTAGTTTAAAAATAAAATAGTTTATAATTAGATGTTAGATGAGATGCTTGGATAATTATATATAAATTGATTTTTTTTAATTTTGAATAGACAATCCATAACGAAATAAAAACCCCAACACCAACCCCCAACACCAACCCCCAACGCGTTATAATAATGCAAACATCTAACGGCGATGAACAACTGTCCAATATGACAACTCCCGGTTCCAAATCTAAATTCTACCTTAGTTCTGATGATATTACTGCCGGTATTATTATCACCCCAATATCTAAACACTTTAAACCAAACATTATTTTGAATGGAGAACTTATAAGAGGGCCTGATTCTAAAAGAGATTACAATGAACAACTTGAACGTGTCGAGCGAGGCGAGCACATGTGCTGGGACGACAGTAACTCCAACCAGTCGTGTGTGGGTGACTTTTTCGGATTCAGATTTCATGACGATCGAGTTGAAGTACATAAAATAACCGAAGTACACGATCCATCACATCGACTGCCGTCATGGAGCGAAAATGTTGGCCAAACCAAACGAAATGTTCTAATGTTGAGTCCTCGTGTCTGTATAATTCCTTGGAGTGAATGGGTAAAAATTGGCTGGCATGCATCCGGTTCGCTCAAAGGAACGCAGCGTATGATGAATATTAAAAGTCAGTTACAGTTTTTGAGATGCATTAATCGACAACATCAAGAACAACATCAATAATAATTTTGTCACCACCCAACTGAGAACCGATTAAGATTACAGATTTGACAAAATATAAAATATTTAAATTCTAATAAAAATAAATTGATTTTTTTTTATTTTAATAAAAAATATTCAACAACAGAAGAACAAAAGACAATTGAAATGACCGTGAATCCGAATTTAGCTACATTAATGCGCGTGATTGAAGATCAACAAGACAAAATGCCTGAAGGTGAGTATCTTCAAGCGATGGATGCATTGGGCGCACTTCATCGTACTGTTGCTGCACCTGTTGCTATACCCATTATTCAAGCTCCAATGCAGTTATTTGACGATAATTTTCACAGAATCTTTGCATATTTAGGGAGGAATGGATACCATGAGAATGGATACCGAGATACATCCTGAAACGCTAAAACAAAACAAAACAATTATAAAAAAGAGTATGTAAAAAATGCTTATGATTTTTAGTATTTTCAATTTAAAAAAAATAAATTGATTTTTTTTTATTTTAATATAAAATATTCAGAAAAAGAAGAACAAGACAATTGAAATGGCCGTGAATCCGAATTTGGCCACATTAATGCGTGTGATTGAAGAATATCAAGACAGAATACCCGAAGGTGAGTATCTTCAAGCGATGAATGCATTGGGCGCACTGCATCGCACTGTTGCCCCTGCTGCTGCTGTTCAAGCCATTGTTCCCGTCGTTCAAGCCATTGTTCCTGTCGTTCAAGCCGTCGTTCCCGTTGTTCCCGTCGTTCAAGGTCCAATGCATTTGTATGGCGACAATATTTACAGAATCTTTACATTGCTGGGGGGAAAGAATGGCTACGATGCATGGAATCGCGCCTGTCGTATGATTCCCGGTCTTGCACAAATGCTCCCAGAAGAATGGGTTGTGATGTCTCAAGAAGCACGAAACGACCTTAACCGCTTGGCAACACGTAAAATTGCCGAAAAACATGAATGCACATACAGAAATCCATTTCCGTCATCTTGTCCTTTCATTGCAAGACACGCAGTTGGGCCTTGGAGTGAAACAGAAACTTGGACCTGTGTTTGCGGATACAGCGGAAAATCAAAAAATTGGCAAAAACATGAAAAGAGTGCACGCCATCAAGATTGGGCGCAGCTTCGTATTGTTCCTGAAAGAACGGTAAAAACAATGCGCCAACAAATTGAAAAAGACGAGCGCGGATCACTGGTCCAGTTTATCCATCCGCTATCCGGCGGATTCCGATACTATCCGGTTTGCCAGGAACGAAACGAATGGACGAACCCCGAGCTGTATCCTGGAACGCTGCGATTCAATAATGGACAAGAAGGATGGTTCGTGTATCCAAGCGATGCATGTGAGATAATTGAAGAGTAAGTGAGTAAGAGTAAGTGAGATTTTAAATGAATAAAGAGTAAAACTCTATTTTTTTATATTTTATTTTATATTCTATTTTACATTTTATTTTGTATTATTCTATATATATAATAATTAAAGGAGATGAAAGATCGAAAAATATTATGTATAACTAGACATTCAATGAGAGGGACTATTTTTTTTTATAATTCACAAACTGTAAAATTATCAGACAGTTTGGTTATACCGAATCCATTTATTACATGGTCCCAAAATTTATCAATATATGGAAAAGATTTAATAAATATTGAAATCATTGAAGATGTATTAAAACAAAATAAAATAGATTGTGATAAAAAAAAATTTTGGAATGAAATTCGTGTAGATTTAACAACTCAAAGGACATTTGAAACAGGAAAATTAATGAGAAGACAAATAAAGGAACAAAAAAAATACGAAGTGCCCGTAACGGCAGTATTAGATGTTTCAGACGAAAATAAAATATATGATTATAAGAATTACGACTCAGTAGTGTCTAGTGAAAATGATAATGTACAAGTTAAATCATATAATTTGAATCCACATATTTTTGAAACTAAAACAAAAGCATTTTTAGATTTATTAAATTTATCTATTAATGATTCTCCTTTTGAAGGAAATCTTCCACCCGTATGTGATGATAATCATAATATTAATTTATTTTATTATAATAAAGTGTTTCTTGTAGCAGATTTGATAGTTATGTTGGCTTACAATAAATCTCCGTTGAATCAACTATATAATAATAAAAAAAAATATAAACATCAGTATGAATTAATAACGTCGGCATTATCATGGACGCAATATTTTTATTCAAATCGATATGTAAAACAGAATAACGTGTATACATCAATGCCTATAATAAATTATTTAAATCAGATGGATTACGGAAGCAATAAAATTATTGTAACACACGACAAAAACCAATTCCAATTATTAGATTCATTAGAAATACATTCATTCAATTATGATATTCCATTTCAAAGTTATATAATAATACAAACAAAAACAAAAGTAAAAATCATATATGTAGCGCCAAAATTATCTAGAAAAACGTGCACGTTTCAAAGAGACAAGTGTGTAAAAAAATTAATATGGAAGGGTTCTATTGAAGAATGGAATCAGAAAATAGCGAAAATGCAAACATACATTGTTCCGGAATATCAGGAATTGGAAGTAAAACCGGCATATCCATTAAATAAATTAAACTTGGAAATATAAATTATAAATAATTATTTTTTATTTTTATAAAAAATAATAATTACTTATAAGTATAAAAACATCTACACTCGGAACATTTTCAATTTATCTCCGACTTGTTCAATGTGCCCGTATTGGTCAAGCTCTTTAACGTCAAACGGTTTTCCGCTCGAAGTGAGCGCGTCAAATTTGTCGTTTTTATAATAAACTTTATTTGTTTTCATGGAACGAACCAACCGCTCTCCGTTTTCACCCTTGTATGTTGCAGGCAGCAGTTTAAACACCTCTTCTTCCACCGCAACGTTTGCGACCATTTCCTTTTCTGTCTCATCCAGTTCGATATTTGGAACATATGAAAAAGATGATGAATCCGGCGTTCCCATAAATTCAAAACATTTGGCCCCTTTATGCACTTTGCAGTCGATGGATGTAGTTTTTATCGCATTCAACAGTTCACGACTAATTTCTTCCTTCTTTTTGGAAATATCGAAGAGCGCTTGATCCGTTGTTCTTCCGCTATCCGTCGCTTTTAATTCCTTGTTCAGTTTTTCTTTTTGCGCTGCGGAAAAAACAGCCAAGTATTCAAAAACCTGAACATCTTTTTCATCTTCCGGCAAATCTTCGTGACTGCAAATGCGCTGCGCGCGCCCGATGACTTGCTCCACTCGCACGCCATTCCAATATGGTTCCATAATGTGAACAAATCGCACATTTCGCAAATTTATGCCTTCTGATCCGGACGCGGTAATCATGAAAACTTTAATCATTTCTCCGTACATGTTGCTAAGAGAATTCGTTTTTTGCCTTCTTTCCAAGTATCCTTTAATGTTTTCCGGAGTGGATGAAAAATCGCTGTTGAAGATGTTTCTAACAATTTCTTTTTCTTCGGCGTCTTCAGTTCCAGTATAAAGCGCATATGTGGGTTTGTCTTGGTCTTCGGGTGCAATGTCAACAAACCAACCCTCGCCGTCTTTATCCTTTTTAATCTTAAATTGCGCGAATCCATTTGCATTCAGAACGAGCGAAAACATGCCGATTCCTTCTAAAGAACGAAACTGGCTATAAACGAGATGCAGTCCTTTATTTTCCGGGCTGCTTATATTCTGAAACATTTTAAGAAATTTGGGACTGTATTCGTCCAATTTCCCCCCTTCTCCATCCCGCAAGTCGTCGCCGTGTGTTTCATAGTATTGAAACAGTTCGCGTATTTTTTCATTATAGGAGCTGTCGCCGGAAATCACTTCTAGAGGCGCATCTTCCTCAACGCCTTCAACAAATGTCGCGGCCTGTCGTTCGCGAACATCTTCTTGCGTAAGCGCATCCACATTTTGTTCGTTCATTTTTTCTTTTTTGGGTCGACCCGGTCGGCCGTCCATTTCATTTGCGGGTGGAAAAACAAAGTTGCAACAAAGTCGAGAGAAAATGCGATAAGAATTGGAAGAAACTTCGTACATGTTCTTATTTTTTTGCGCGCGTTTTGTTTTTGAAATTTCGTCAGTTCTAACGTCCACGTATTCGCTGTATTGCATATTGCTCATTGGAATTAATTCGATTTTGATATCGAGAAGTCGAGGCATGAGCTGTTCTTGGGCGCTTTTAAAATAAGAGACCAATCCAAGAATGCGGCGCTGAAAAAGTGGCAGCTCTTTTACGCCGATAATTTCAAACGTGTCGGGATTTATTTTCAAAAACTTATTTTTAAAATCTTCAAAATTGTCGGGTAATGCGGTAAAATTTGAGATGACGGGATCTTCGGCTCTAATTTGTTCTGATGCAAACATTTTTTTGATGTTTTGAAGAAATTGTTCGTTGGATTCATCACCAGCGGGGGCTCGAATCACACCTGAATATATTGTAGTAGCGCCGGTGCCTTTATTAGCCCCCGTGAAACCAAACGGGTTGCGCGTAATGGTCATGGTTTGTGTAGAGGGCATATATTTTACATAATCATAATTTGCAATATTGTGTTTTTTTAGCATGTCGACAATAGATTGTTCGTCGAATTTTTGGTCTTTATCGACGGTTAATTTGAAAGACCACGTTTTAATGTATCCGCGCAGAATATTGAAGAGAATTGCGAGTTCATTGGGGTAATTGATAATGGGGGTTCCGGTTAAAAGAATGATTCTAGCATTATCGGCATTTTGCAGGTATTTGTAAAGTTGGACTGATATAAGTGCTTTGGCTTTTTTATCGTCAGTTTTCGTTGGTTTCAAATTTTTGAGCTGGTTGCTTATAGAGTTGACGATTCGGTGCGCTTCATCAATGATGACAACGGCATTATCAAAGGGGTTTGTTTTTCCATTGTTTGTGAGTTCATTAAGTTTGTTTTTATTGAGACCGTTATAATTTATAAATTTATATTTGGACTCAATCATTACATCCAGTTGCGCTTCGAGTTGTTGGCGCTCTTCTGTAGAGAGATTTGGGAAATTATTTTTCTGATTTTTCACATTAATCATCCATGCACCGCCGTTTTCTCTTACCATGTCGGCGCTTATATTTAAAATGGCTGCAAGCTCCGCAATTTTCTCATTTCTCTCTGATTCTAGAACTTGCTTTAAAGAAATGAATTCCCAGTGCTGATTTCGTTTATAAAATTCGTCGCCGCATTTTTTGAGATCGTTCCGATAATTTACTTGCAGGGATGCGGGTGTCATAATAATGATTTGTTTTTCGGTTTTAAGCCCTTCGGCGATTGCAATGGAAGAGCAAGTTTTTCCGCTCCCGAGACCGTGAAACAGTAGGAGGCCGCGATAGGGTGTGTACATGTTCAAATAATCTTTTACGATTTGTTGATGAGGAAATAGAGAGAGGCGAGCGCTGTCGGTTTTAGCTTTTTTTATGTCTTCGCAACTAATAGGTGCTCCCTTTTCAGATGCGTCTTTGAATTTTGTTAGAAAGAATTTATTGATGAAATCGACGAAGATTTTACGATTGTTCATAAAATAGGGGGATGCGACAATTTTATCCGATGGAGGACTTATGCGTTCTTTTAATGCCAATGATCCGATCAACGCGTTGGGATCGACACCCGAAATGCCTTTGCCTTTACCTTTTTCTTTAGAAGAAGCACTGGAAGCAGCAGCGGCAGCAGCAGCAACAGCAACAGCAGCAACAGCAGCAGCCGGTTTTATAATTTTAACTCGAATTTTCTTTACGGGTTTTTCTTTTTCTTTTTCTTTTTCTTTTTCTTTTTCTTTTTCTTTTTCTTTTTCTTTTTCTTTACCTAATTCTAGTTGTGCTTCTACTGCTTCAACTTCTTCTAGTAGTGGTTCTTCTAGAACAATTAGTTGAAGTTCTGAAGATTCTTTTTCTTTTTCTTTTTCTTTTTCAGGAACCATTATTCTCTCTTTCTCTCTAGGTTTTGATGTTCCAAAAGTAAACTGAATGTTTTTAAGTGGGATGCCGTTGCACGCGGAAGGAGGCGGTTTCATTGTATATTTTCGAATGACATTCAAAATCGCCATGAATTCTTCGTTACTTTGAACACGCTTTGAATCCGACATGCTTTGAAACACAGTGGATGTAAGGAGCGACAATAAATTTTTTTCAAATGTTTTTCCGATAGATGTTTTTGTACTGTCAATATCTACAACGGGAATATTCGTATAAAAAGTTCCATCAATATTTTCAATTTCATTGCAATAAAAACGAAGATTTCCTTTTTGTTTAATTGGAAGGGCATACTTGTCTAAAAATATGGGATCAACAGCATAAGACATATCGAAACGCATGGCAACGGGAATAAAATCGTCATTTTTCAGTAAACTTCTAATTTTCTGTAGTATGACGTGGTATAATCTGTCTGTCAGTGTTTTAAGATGAGAGTGAATTTCATTTTTCGAATTATATGCCTGGTTATCAATCAACTTTATTTTACCTTGTTCATCTCTCTCGATACCGAAACAGAAATAGTCAACGAATTTCCCCCCGAGATACCACATGCGATATTCATTTTTTCTCTGTGAGACGATTTTATTGTAGGGTTCTGCGATGACGACGAGATCGACGTTATTCTCTCGAATGAAATCAAATATAAAATCGCGCAATTCAGAAATATTGTCATTTAAAACGAAGCGTTTATCTTTTGGGAATGCGCGTTCAATGTCTTTCGGGAACTGCTGTTCGCTTTCTGCTTTTTGTGTTATGATCAAGTAAACATCGTTCATGTCGGCGGAAAATCCGCTCTTCACAACAATGTAGTCGGTTTCATCTTGCACGCGCTTGAAATATGCCACCAATTCTCTCCACGTTTTATTTAGCGCACCATTATCCTCATACGGAAATAAAAAAGCGTTACTTTTGGGCAACACAAATTCCGTGTACTCTGGCGAATGCAGGTCGACTGAATAAGTTTTTGAATTTGTATAATAGATGAATTCGGCGGGCGGATACATGACGGTCCCCTTTGATTCTAGATTTTTATAAAAAGTGAATGCTTGATCGAGGTTCATTCCGGAGAAGAATCGAGGAACGGACTTGTCGATGAAGAGGTCTTCGAAATTGAGCAAGAGATCAATGTGTGTTTTTTTATCTTTTTCTATTTTCTCTCCAATCTCTCTAGATAATGGTGTTGAAGTCGATCCTTCTTCTGCTTCTAACCCTTGATCAAGTTGAGGAGATGGCTCGTCGTATATCTCAGATATGTTTTCTTCTTCTTCCTTCTTCTCCGGTGTTTTTTCTGTTACTGTTGCTTCTTCTTCTTCTTCTTCTTCCTTCTTCCGTTGCCGTTCTCTTTCTTTTTGTTGTTGTAAAGCTTCTTCGAAAGATATGCGCGGCAATTCCATTTCTTCCAACTCTTCTTGTTCTTCTTCTATGTCTACCTCTATTTCTCTGAGTGGGAGCTCGCGCTCCACAGTTGGCGCAATTTTAGAACGTATTTTTTCCATGCGTTTCCGCCTGGATTCCTTCTTTGCGTTGCCTTCGCCTTTCGCCCCACCATCCATTTGATCAAGTTGTATTTTTTCAATACTCGAAATGAAGTCCTCATCCAAAAGTTTGACAGTGAATCCGACGCGCTTTAAAACATGTTCAAGCTGAATATAAAAATCCGTGTACCCCTTCTTCGTGTGAATATTATATTTATTTCCCTGAATAACGCACAATTTCCCTTTAAAGTCAAATCCTTGTCCTTGTCCTATTTCAATATTTCGCGAGGAAGTCGCGATTGACGTTGACGACGATTCGGATTCTGATTCGCCGAATTTTAATTTATTTTTTAGAACCAAGTCGTGTAATTCGGGATATTTTTCTTTCAACATGCTTCTGCAAAATTCAACCTCGTCTTTTACAGATGCCTTGTGTTTGAAAACCCACATGGGCGACTTGTATTCCTTTTTTTTATTGTAACCGCTAGCGCCCACGACACCGTCAAAACGCGCATTACTACACCAGCCACAAACAAATAGAACCATGGGTTCGATGATTCGATGTTTTTTGTCGCCCTTGCTAAAATCGTCAATGTGGATAACCATATTTCCGTCGGCGGCCAAAGTGTTCCAGGCAATATAGAGAGATTGAAATAAAAAATGAACCATCCATTTATCGAATGTTGAATGAGTAACAATGGATTGTTCGCCCTCTGTTGTGAAAACCTCTAGATCGAAATAAGGCGGACTTGTAAAAACGAGGTCGAATGTTTTTCCGCGCAGATTTGTTTCAGCGGTTTCAAAAGGTGCAGCGACCACTTGATATTTTTCTTTTTTTGTGTCATCGGTGACATACTCGTCAATCATTTCATTGTAACCGGGTTGAAGCGAGACATTAGGGTCATAAGCGAGATAAGATTCCAAGTTTTTGGACAGGGCTCCAAGCAACCTGTCTCCCCACCCGGCGCTAATGTCTAGGACACGCGTATGCGCACTGTTTTTCAAAAAATAGTCATAAACGGATGCGGCAAGCGTGGCTTTAAAAAAATTGCATTCCATATTTTTATATTTATCGGGAAGCACACTGTTCAGCTTATAGAATGATTCTCTCAAATTAAAACTTGTGAGATTTTCCTTGTCGTCAATGTATCGTTCAATAACAAACTTCATATAATCCTTATTGTTCCATGCGGCAAATGGGGAGAGATCTCGCCCTTCGCGTTTGCACTTCATGCGTTGGAGCCCGGTGAAACAATCGACCAGTTTATCCACTTCATAGTCATTTGACTGAGTGTTAATGTAAAGATGGTCGGATTTATATCCATCGACAGCCAGGTTCATTTTTTGCCATACTTGTGGTGAAAGTTTTTGCTGATAATTAGAGTGGCGTCTTTTAACAAGTTCCGGTTCGTACGTCTTAAGTTTTTGAAATGCGTCTTCCTTATATTTTTTAGAGCAATACGGCGGTGGATCAGGAAATGCGATTTCGCCATTTTGAATTTTATCAATGATTTTATTTACAATTAGCTCTTTGCCATATTTGCGATAAGTGCTTTCTGGCAAGTTTAATGCGCTGTTTTCAATGAATGTGTCAATATTGAATGCGTCTTCTTCCATAATTAAATAACTTATTACTTACTTTTAAAGTATTTTTAAAATGATATTTAATAATAAATTATAAATAAATAAATAAATAAATTACTAATAATAATAGTATATATATTATTAGTAATAGAAAATGCTAAATTGGTTTTAAATAATTAAATTATTGGAATTAAATTAATTAAAATTTTTGATAATTTTATAATATATTAATACATTATAACAGTAAATATAAAATGAGCCAACCTACCCCCACCCCTACCCCACCCCAACCCAGTTTCGACCAAGTTGTCAAAGGTAATGTTGATATTAAGCAATTAAGTAAAAAGAAATATAAAATTACATTTAGTAAAATTAGTAAATTTCTTTTATATCAAGTTTGGTCCGCATCTTCTGAAACATTAAATGAGGAACGGTCAGTATACTATCAAAAAGCAAACAAATGGATAAAATTTTTTAATTCTTTAAATACATCTTTGAAAGCTTCTAATAAGCCCTTATTTACACCCACCACCGTAATGGAAATCGGTGACAATAAATATGTATTTATAATTGATAAAGCGAAATTAAGAAAAGATCATAAAAATCATGTTGTTTTCACGGTATCAACGAAAGGAATCGAATCATCGGAAAAAAAATTGTTGAAACTTCCTTTTGGGCACCATGACGGCGTGCGGTTTGATATTGATTATTCTACGTCGTGGTTGTGTAATAATTTTCCTATATTTCCAAGTTGTCCGTGCGTGCGTGATAATACATTAAGATTGTATCTTACTCCAAATCCAACTAATACATCAACAATACCAACAACAAATTTTTTTAGTGAAAATACAGATTATTCAACTTCGCAATACCCGTATTATGTTCTTACTTCTTTATTTGATTTTACTAACGGCGGTGTATTACAATTAACCCCTCAAGATATCTCAGATTTACAATCAGTAACACAAATTAATATATACTATAATAATTTAACACCGGCTGTATGTGCTGTTTCTTTTGCATACACATCTTCCAATTATATAATTTTTAGTATTACTAAATCATTATTTACTGATTTAATTTCTTTATCGGGCATCGAAGGTTGGGAAGATGCAAACGTATATAGTAGTCAAAGCGTATATACTAATAGTAGTAATCCAGTGCTGGAATATGTGATGCTTACTTTTAATGGATATTTATCATGGTGTCCGGGAAAGAATTGAAAGCTTGAAAAAAGAAATGGCTTTTGATTTTGAAGGAGAGGGGAGGGGTCACGTCACGACTAGTAATACTAAACCCAATTTCGTTGGTGCATCCACTCTTTATGGTATTCGTATCCAACATTTGACTCAAGATGGCTTACCACTAATATATATAATTGCTAAATCTCACACAGCAGACGATTCACGTTACATAATTACGTTTTTCCCAAATTCGCTGCGATTGATAAAAAAATATTATTTTTTCTTTTTCTTTTTCTTTTTCTTTTTCTTTTTATTTTCTTATTTGTTTTGTATTTATTGTGATGATGATGAGATTGTTTAAGTTAAAGTTAAAAGTTTGCGGCAATGTTTCTGTTTTGGTCAAGTTCGTGCGTGATGTCGGCACCAAATACACGTTTTGCGCCAACGCGTGTGACTTGAACTCTTGGAGCGCGTTGTTGTTGTTGTTGTGCTAGAAATCGTTGATTTTGAATTGTGTCCAAGAATGCAAAGATCCGACGAGTGAACATTTGAGAAGGATCGATAACCGTCGCATAGCGTTCGGCCAATTCAAGAAGCTCGGTTAAAGCTTGAACTCCTAATGCGTTGGTTGGGGCAGGATTGACGTTTTCCATGCGTGTAAGTAATATTTCTTCAATCATGGTAGAAAGCCGTTGATTTTCTTGGTCTTGTGGTTGTTGCTGTTGATGTTCTGCACTCATTGTCTTGTTTTGTCTTGTCTAGGTAAACACTAATAAAAATAAAATAAATATTTATTTTTTCAATTTATTTATTTTTCATTAAAAAAAATATTTTTTTTTTTTTTTTTTTGTTTTTTTTTTTTTTTTTTTTGTTTTTTTTTTTTTTTTTGATTTTTTATTTTTAGTTTTATTTTTTTTGTTTTTTGTGAGAGG
>Ga0114978_10000246_pt1 | contig 45666 bp, 45 predicted proteins | sample S_140212_EF_Meta_FD_87027 | JGI IMG/M metagenome (GOLD analysis project Ga0114978, IMG submission 87027) | Freshwater microbial communities from Lake Simoncouche, Canada to study carbon cycling - S_140212_EF_MetaG | ecosystem: Environmental > Aquatic > Freshwater > Lake | place: Lake...
ACAAAGGCGCCGGTGATGGCGGCGGTGCGGGTGCCGCCATCGGCCTGGATCACATCGCAGTCCAGCGAAATAGTGCGCTCGCCCAGGCGTTTGAGGTCAAACACGGCGCGCAGCGAGCGGCCAATCAGGCGCTGAATCTCTTGCGTGCGCCCGCTTTGCTTGCCGCGGGCGGCCTCGCGGTCGCTGCGTGTGTGGGTGGCGCGCGGCAGCATGCCGTATTCGGCGGTCACCCAGCCTTCGCCGCTGCCGCGTTTGTGCGGCGGCACTCGCTCTTCCACCGACGCGGTGCACAGCACCTTGGTGCCGCCAAACTCGATCAGCACCGAGCCTTCGGCATGGCGCGTGTAGCCACGGGTAATGCGCACCGGGCGCAAAGCGTTGGCGGCACGGGCGCCGCTGCGGATAAATGAGGTCATGAAAAAATTCCGGGAAACGGGTTGGAGGAGCACCAAGCGCCACTGTCGGTGGGCAAAACCATGTCCCCATGGGGCCCCCACTCAGGCAAGACCCGAATTATCGGCTTTCTCCCAGGCCACGGCGATCAGGGTCACGTTGTCGCAATAAGGGCCTCCGCGCTCAAGCGCCAAATCGACCAGCGTCTGCGCCGCTTCGGTCACCGCATGCGCGGTCACGTTGAAAACGATGTCATCTTCTTTCACATTGCCCCACAGCCCGTCCGTGCAAAGCAACAAGCGGTCCCCCACCTCCAGTGCGATGGGGGGCCCGATTTCAATCGCTGGCCGCCTGGGTGCACCCAGACAGCTGTACAGCATGTGCTTGCTGACAGGCGCCTCCCCCTTGGCCCCCAACACGCTGTCTTGCCACTCAGCCACCGAGTGGTCCAGGGTCCGGCTCAACACCGCACCGCCGCGCACCAAGTAGCGGCGCGAATCGCCGCAGTGCGCGGTGTGGCACTGGTTGTCTTGCAGGACCGCAAGCACCAAGGTGCTGCTGGGCGTCTGCTCCAGACCCTGTGTCGCCGCATAGCTAAGCAATTGTTCATGGGCGGCGAGCATGACAGCTTGCAGGAATTGCGCCACATCGGCAAGTTTGGGAACGGCCTGTTTGTGGAACATGGATGTGGCGACCTGCAGGCAGATTTGGGATGCCACATCACCTTGTGGGTGGCCGCCAAGCCCATCGGCGACCAGGAACATGACAGATCCTTGGGTGTAGGTGTAGCCCATGCGATCTTCGTTTCGCTTTCGCCCCCCCATGCGACTGACCTGGAATACCGAGAACATCATGGTGGTGGACTGCGCTCAGCGCGCAGGTTTGGACAAGGAGCGCGAAGCGACTGGGAAAAACTGTGTCGCCTGGTAGCCTTCGGCACTCCCCGCGGCTTGTACCGCTTGCGGCGGCCTGAACAACGCTTTTTGTACCGAAAGAACCGAATGCGGCCGAGCCTGCGGATCCGTTTGCATACACGACAGCATCAGATCAATCAGCGCCAAGGAATATTTGCCCCGTAATTCGTACGCCATGGCGTCGAGATTGGTGCGGCAATCCGGCTTGGCGGCGTCGGGCGGCGGACAGCCCTTCATACAAGAAAACATACAAGCACCAATGGCATAAATATCGGTCCAAGGACCTATGGATTGGCCTCGCCTGTACATCTCCGGCGCTGAAAAACCCGGCGTGAACATGGGCTGCAAGAACTTGCCCCCCTGGTGAAGCACATCGCGTGCCGCGCCGAAGTCGATCAATACCGCCCGGTCGTCGTCGGTGACCAAAATATTGCCCGGCTTGATGTCTAGGTGCAACATTTTGTACTGATGCACCACGCGCAGGCCACGCAGTACCTCCTCAAAAAGGGAACGAATTGTGCTTTCGCGAAAAATCTTGGAGTGCTCCAACGAAGCCGACGTGACGATGAACTGTTGCAAGGACGCACCTTCCAAATAGTTCATCACCAGATAAACCGTTTCGTTTTCCTGGAAAAAATTCAAGACGCTGACCACGTTCGGGTGAACAATTTGGGCCAAGGCGCGCCCTTCTTCCAAAAAGCTGCGAAAACCGATGCGGTACAGCGCACGGTTGCTGCGCTCCACAACGACGGGCGCATCGCCGTGGGCGCGGCTGGCCAAGGCGGCGGGCAGGTATTCCTTGAGCGCCACCTCTTGCCCGGTGGGACTGACGGCCCGGTAAACGATGCCAAAACCTCCGGCCCCAATTTTTTGGACGATACGGTAGCCACCCACCCACTTGCCTGGCGCCAAGGGTGCGGGGAGAGCCTTTGGTGGAGCTTGGGTCATGCCAAAAGTGCAGGAGTTTTTCGTCCCAGCCACCGTTGAACCGCGGAGCGATCAACGAAGCGGGTTATTCTCAGTGCAACCCTCATAGTCAAGGAATGAATCATGTCAGTTTACAGTATGACTGGCTATGCCAGCGCCCAGCACACGGCGGGCAGCGGCGCAGCCGCTAACGATGCCAAACAGGCACCCACCGCCCAGCTTGGGTTGGAAATCCGCTCGGTCAACAGCCGCTTTCTGGACATGACCTTTCGCCTGCCCGAAGACCTGCGTCAGTGGGAACCCGCCTTGCGTGAGCTGCTGGGCGCGCGCCTCAAGCGCGGCAAGATCGAGGTGCGCGCCTCCATTGACGTGCAACACGGCAGCGTGAGCGAGCCGTCCCCGAAGCTACTCCAACGCCTCAACAGCCTGCAGGACAACATCAAGGTCTGGCTACCGCAGGCCGGTGGCCTGACGGTGTCTGATGTCTTGCGCCTGGCCGCGACCGAGCAATCGGGCCTGCGCGACTGGAGCGAAGAACTGCTGCCCCTGGCCAAAACTGCCTTGGCTGCGCTGCTCGCGGCGCGCGAGCGCGAAGGTGCCCGCTTGAGCGCCATGCTGCTCGAACACATCAAGCAGCTGCGCGTGCTGGCCGCGCAGGCCACGCCCCTGGTGCCGCAACTGGTGGCCCAGCAGCGACAGCGTTTTATGGAACGCTGGGCCGAGGCCATGGCGCTAGGCGTTGGCAGCGCGCTGCCCGAAAGCGCCCAAGACCGGGCGCTGACCGAGGCCACCGCTTTTGCCATTCGCATTGATGTGGCCGAAGAAATCACCCGCCTGAACTCGCACCTCGATGAGTTGGAGCGCCTGATCACCAAAGGCGGTGAAATCGGCAAGCGTCTGGACTTTTTGATCCAGGAGCTGCACCGCGAGGCCAACACCATGGGTTCCAAATCGGCCGCGCTGGCGCTGACGCATGTCTCGGTGGACATGAAGGTGCTGATAGAGCAAATGCGCGAGCAAGTGCAGAACATAGAATAGGACCCGCTTTTTGCCCCCTGAGTCGCGCTATGGATTACCCCGGAAACCTGTTTGTTGTCGCAGCGCCCAGCGGCGCGGGCAAGTCTAGCCTGGTCAATGCACTGCTGGAGCTTGACTCCCACGTGCAGCCCTCGGTGTCGCACACCACACGCGCGCCGCGCGGCCAAGAAAAACATGGGCGCGAGTACTTTTTTGTCTCCGAGCATGAATTCGACGCCATGGTGGGCGCCAACGCCTTTGTCGAGTGGGCCCATGTGCACAACCACCGTTACGGCACGTCCAAAAAAGCCATCGAAGACCGCATGGCGATGGGCGCCGATGTGATTCTTGAAATCGACTTTCAGGGCGCGATCCAGATCAAGCAGACGTTTTCCAACGCGGTGTGCATCTTCATCTTGCCCCCGAGCTGGGAAGAACTGCGCGCACGTCTGGAGCGCCGGGGCGAGGACGCACCCGAGACCATCGACCTGCGCATGAAAAACGCCGCTGTTGAGGTGGCGCAGGCCCAAAAATTCGACTTCGTTATAATCAACGAGTTGTTTGACCGCGCGCTTTTTGACCTCAAGGCGATCGTTCACTCCCAGCGGCTCAAGTTTGTGGCGCAGGCGCGCGCCAGAGCCGCAACGTTCCAAGCGCTCAACATCCCCTTGTAATTTCGGAGAATCCCATGGCCCGCATCACCGTCGAAGACTGCCTCGAGCAGATCCCCAACCGTTTCCAACTGGTGCTGGCCGCCACCTACCGCGCACGCATGCTTAGCCAGGGTCACACGCCCAAGATCGAAAGCAAGAACAAGCCGGCCGTCACCGCCCTGCGCGAAATCGCCGCTGGCAAGATCGGTATCGAGATGCTGAAAAAAGTGCCTTTGTAAGGCTGCTTTTTTAGTAACAAAAAAGGCCCGTCGCGGGCCTTTTTTTATGGCAGTCGCCCAGGCGGCGCGTCGCTCAGGACACGATATACGCCGCCGCTCCGGTTGAAAACAAGGTGCCGTCTGCGCCCAAAAACTCCATGCGGGTGTTGGCCACGCGCGAACCCAGACGCAGCACATACGCGTGCAGCTCGAAATACGGGCTAATGCCGGGGCGCAGGTAGTCAATGCGCAAATCGATGGTGCCGAGTTTGCCAAAGCGGTGCAGGCGCTGCATGGGCGTCTCATCCATGTGGCGCGCGCCAATAGCGGCCATCACCGCCAGGCCGCCCATGGCGTCCAGACCGGCGCTGATCACGCCGCCGTGTACCCGGTTGAAAGCGAAATGCCCCACCAACTCGGGCCGCATGTCGATGCGGGCGACCACGCGACTGGGCTCCAAGGATGTGATCTTGAGGCCCAGCAATTGATTGAAGACAATGCGCTCTTCGAATATTTTCTTCAGTCCGCTGACGAAGTCCTCTTCAAACACGACAGGGGCTGTGCCGCCAAGCGCGCCGGGGGCTAGCGCGGCATCCGCGCCAGAGGCTGATTTTTTGTTCATGCCCTATTGTCACAGCCCAAGTTGACGCGCAGCCAACTCTTTCATGATTTCCTCGGCGCCGCCGCCAATCATCATGACCTTGACTTCGCGGTAAATGCGCTCGCAGGCGGTGCCGTTCATAAAGCCCATGGCGCCCAAAATCTGCACGCCCTGGTCGGCGCAAAACTGCATGGTTTGCGTGGCATGGTTTTTCAGCAAACACACCTGCGCCACCCAGTCGGCGCCCTCGTCGCCGTGGTCCAGCCGTGCGGTGAGCGCGTCCACCCAGGCGCGGGTGGACTCGATGCGCATCTTCATGTCCATCAGCTTGTGGCGGATCACCTGGTGTTCGACCAAGGCGCTGCCAAAGGTTTTGCGCCTGCGCGCCCAGTCCAGCGCTTCGGTGTAGCAACGCTCAGCAAAGCCCAGCGCCATCACCGCCATGGACAGGCGCTCGCCGTTGAAGTTGCCCATGATCATCTTGAAGCCCGCGCCCTCTTGCCCCACCAGAAAGCGCGCGGGCACCCGCACCGCGTCAAAGCGCAAGTGTGCGGTGTCCGAGCAGTGCCAGCCCATTTTGTGCAGGGGGCTGCGCGACAGGCCGGTCGCGTCACCCGGCACCACCAGCATGGAAATGCCGCCACGCCCCTTGTTGGCCGGGTCGGTGCGCACCGCCACGGTCAGCCAGTCGGCGCGCAGGCCGGAGGTGATGAAGACTTTTTCGCCGTCCACCACGTAATCGCCGCCGTCCAGGCGGGCGGTGGTGCGCAAGGCAGCCACGTCGCTGCCGCCGCCGGGCTCGGTGATGGCCAGGGCCGCAATTTTTTCACCCCGCAAGACGCCGGGAATGACCTCGGCCTGCAAGGCGTCTGAGCCCCAGTGCAACACGGGCGGCAGGCCAATGTTGTGGCTGAACAAGCTGGCCATCAGGCCGCCGCTGCCGCTCTCGCGCGCCAGGGTTTCGGTCAGGGCGTTGCGCAGCGCGGCACTCGCCGGTGTGCCACCCAGATGCTCGGGGTAACCCAAGCCCAGCCAGCCCAGTTCGGCAGCGCGGGTGTACAGGCTGCGCGGGAACGCTTGCGCCGTTTCCCAGTCGGCCAAATGGGGCGCTACCTCTTGGCGCGCAAAGCGCTGCGCGCTGCTCTGCAAGTGGCTAATGTCCTCGGCGGTTGCGGCGGTTTGCATACGGCCAGCGTTCAATGGTGGGGCCGCTTGGCCACACCCATGGTCTTGGCGATGATGCCGAGCATCACCTCGTCGGCGCCACCTCCAATGGAGGCCAGGCGGCCGTCGCGGAACATGCGCGAGACCTTGTTTTCCCAGGTGAAGCCCATGCCGCCCCAGAACTGCAGGCAGCCGTCAGGGATGGTGCGATTCAGCCGCCCGGCCATCAGCTTGCCCATGGAGGCGAGTTCCAGCACGTCCTGTCCGCCCACGTACAGCTCGCAGGCGCGGTAGGTGAGCGCGCGCAGGGCTTCCAAGTCGGTTTTCATCTCCGCCAGTTTGAATTGCACCCATTGCTGGTCGGCCAAGGTGGCGCCAAAGAGCTTGCGTTCTTGCGCCCACTCCGTGGTCCAGCCAATGCAGTTACTCAAGGATTGCAGGCAACTCGCCGCCGCCCACAGGCGCTCTTCCTGGAACTGCTGCATTTGGTAGATAAAGCCGTGGCCCTCAGCGCCAATGCGGTTGCGCTGGGGCACGCGCACTTCGTCAAAGTAAAGCAGGCCGGTGTCGCTGGCGTTCATGCCGATTTTGCGGATCTTCTTTGCCACCTCGATACCGGGGCGCAGCTTGCCGTTTTCGCGCAGCGGCACCATCACCAGGCTCTTGTTCTTATGCGCGGCGCCCTCGCTGGTGTTGACCAGCATGCACATCCAGTCGGCCTGCAGGCTGTTGGTGATCCACATTTTTTGGCCGCTGATGACGTAGTCGTCGCCGTCCTTGCGTGCCACCGACTTGACGCCCGCCACGTCGCTGCCCGCGCCGGGTTCGCTCACGCCGATGCAGCCCACCATGTCGCCGGCAATGGCCGGGGCCAGAAACTCGCGCTGCAATTCTTCGCTGCCAAAGCGCGCCAGCGCCGGGGTGCACATATCGGTTTGCACCCCAATGGCCATGGGGATGGCGCCGCAGTGGATGTGGCCCAGCGCCTCGGCCATGGCCAGGCTGTAGCTGTAGTCCAGCCCCGCGCCGCCATGCGCCTCGGGTTTGGTCAGGCCCAAGAGGCCCAGATTACCCAGCTTTTTGAACACTTCATGGGCGGGGAATATTTCGGCCGCCTCCCATTCGTCCACGTGTGGGTTGATTTCGGCGTCAATGAAGCGCTTGAGGGTTTTTTGAACTTCCTGGTGTTCGTGGGTCCATTGCATGGCTTGTCTCCTGGGGGTTGGTCTGATTTATTTGGACTCTGGGGATGCTTTGGCAAACACCTGCGGCGTGGTCGCCCGGTGAAAGCCGTCAAAGGGTGCGATGGACGCGCGCGCTTGGACCTTGGCGCTTGCCACCGTCATGGGCCAACCCATGCGCACCTGCGGGCGCGCACCGTCGATGCGCAGGGTGGTGCCACTGATGAAAGCTGCCGCCGGGCTGAGCAAAAACACAATGCCTGCCGCCGTCTCGGCCTCGGTGCCAAAGCGCCCAAGCGGCACGGTTTTGGCCATGGCGCGCAGCATGGGGCCGGCCTCGGCAGGGTAATGGTCCATGCCGCTGGAAGCGATGTAGCCGGGCGCCACGGCGTTGACGCGCACCCCTGCGCCCGCCCATTCTGCGGCTGCCGTCTCGGTCAGGCTAACCATGCCCGCGCGCGCCGCGCCGCTGTGGCCCATGCCGGGCATAGAGCCCCACATATCGGCCACGATGTTGACAATGGCACCGCCGTTTTTGGCCATGGACTGGGTGTAGCACTCCCGCGCCATCAAAAAGCCGCCGGTCAGGTTGGTGTTAACCACCGCCTCCCAGCCCTTGGCGCTGATGGCCTCCAGCGGCGTCATGTACTGGCCCCCGGCGTTGTTGACCAAGCCGTCAATGGGGCCGTGCTGCGCCACGATGGCGGCCACGGTTGCGCGCACCGCCTCTTCTTGACGGATGTCGCACACATGGGTGCTGGCACTGCCCCCGCTGGCGGCACAGTCCTGAACGATTTCGTCGGCTACTTTTTGCAGCTTTTCTGGCTTGCGGCCCAAAAGCGCCACGCTTGCACCCAAAGCGGCGAGCTCATGCGCCACACAACGGCCAATGCCTGAGCCGCCCCCGGTGACGACGATGACTTTGCCAGCAAACAGTCCTGGCGCAAATATGGATGCGTAACGCATAGATACCTTGTTCAAAAAGAAACAGTCAGGAGGCGGCAGCGTGCCCCACAAAGAGGGCCAGTGCGGCCTCGGTCAAATCGTCCACGGTGGCGCTCTTGCGGGGGTCAAACCACTGCACGGACCAGTTCAAGGCTCCGAGCATGAGCAGCCGCGCCAGCCCCACGCGCGCGCGCAGGGCGCCGCTGGTATGCAGCGCGGCCAACACCGGCGTCCAAAGGGCCTCGTATTCGCTTTGCAAAGCGGACAGTGCAGTGCGCTGGGCGCTGTTGAGCGAGCGGGCTTCGTAAAGCATCACCGGAATAAAGTCGCTGTCGGGCCCAAGCAGCACCTGGAAATGGGTTTGCACCAAACCGCGCAGCTGCGCTAGGGGCGGCGCGCTGGCAGTAGCAGGCAGCGAGGCGCGCTGTCGCGCCAAAGCGGCGTGCATGCCTTCTTGCATGACGGCAAATAGCAGCGCGTCCTTGCTTTTGAAATGGTAGAAGGGAGACCCGCTTTGCATGCCGGAGGCCGCCGCAATGTCACGCGTGGTGGTGGCGGCAAAGCCTTGGCTGCGAAAAAGGACGGCGGCGGCGCGCAACAAGGCGGCACGGCGGTTGCCGTCGTCGCGCTCCAGCAGGGTTTTGCGCGGCCTACCGCGGGCCCGTGAAGGCGCGGGCAACAGGCCGGGTTCTGGCGTGGGGTGTGGGACGGTAGCGACATGCGCGGACATGCGCCGAAGATACCAAAGAGCAGTATTTTTAGCAAGCGCTTGCTTGGCGAAAATACCGACGCTGGGTGAACCCTGCGTTTTGGCCTTGCGGGGCCCGCCCCGCCCGGGTCGTCAGGCCGATCCCTGGGTGCTCAGAGATTGGCGAAGTCGGGCTTGCGCTTTTCCATGAAGGCCGTAAAGGCTTCCTTTGCATGGGGCGCTTGCAACAGGCGGCCAAAGCTTGCGCCCTCTTCGTCCATTTGCGCCAGCACTTCGGCCATTTGGCTTTTTTTCATCAGGCGCTTGGTTTCGATCAGCGAAGGCAGGGGCTTGGCGGCGAGTTTGCGCGCCTGGCTTTGGGCCAGGTTGTTGGCCTCAGACGGGGGCACGATGCGGTTGACCAGGCCCATTTCCATAGCGGCTTCGGCCATAAAGGGCTCGCCCAGCAAGAGTGCTTCGGCGGCGCGGTGGTAGCCCATCAGGCGCGGAGCCAGCAGGCTGGACGCAGCCTCGGCGCACAGGCCCAAGTTGACAAAAGGCATGGAAAACGCCGCGTTGTCGCCCGCGTACACCAGGTCGCAATGGAACAGCATGGTGGTTCCCACGCCCACGGCCGGGCCGCAGACTGAGGCGATCAAGGGTTTGGGGAAAGTGGCCAGGCCTCGTAAAAAGCGAAACACCGGTGCGTCCGGGGTGCTGGCGCCCCGGTTCAAAAAGTCACCAATGTCGTTGCCCGCGCTAAAAATCGTGGCGTGGCCCTGGATAACGACCACGTGCACGCTGGCGTCGTCGGTGGCCTGCAACAAGGCGTCGGCGCAGGCGCTGTACATGGCCTGGGTGAAGGAGTTCTTTTTTTCAACGCGGTTCAGGGTGAGGGTCATCACGCCGTCGGCGCTGTCTATCAATACGTCTTGCATGGCAGGTTCTCGTTTTACTGGGGTTTGTAGAACAGCAAGCTATTCCTTGAAATAGACAAGCTGGTGCGTGGTGGCCAGGGGCACGCCCGCTGCGCTCCAAACGCAGCCGCTTTGGTCAAAAAAGCCGTTGCGAAAGACTTGGCCGCGCGCTTGCGCCAGCACATAGCCGGCGCCGGCCTGGGCGAGTTGCGCGCTATCGGCGTGGAAATACACGGTCATGGACACGGTGCCCGCTGGCGTCCACGTGGCCCGTCGGCGCCAGATGCGGGGAAAGAAAATATCGGCAGTGGCTGCGAGCGAGGCAAAGTCCAGCGCGCGACCCGCGCGGTCGCGCACCCAGAACTGGCTCAGGCTGGCCTCGTGCGCTGGCAAGTCGTTGATAGTCCCGTCCCACACCTGGGGCAAGGGCCCAGAGACGGGGCGCATGTCAAATCGGGTAAACCATTCGACCATGTTGGGCGAATGCGCCTCGGGCAAGGTCTCTGGCGCGGCAACGGCAGGCATGGGGAGGTCGTGGGCACTCCAGGTCTCGCGGCGCTGGGCTGTCATGGCGGTGCCGGTGAGCACGCATTCCACGCTGCCGTCAGCGGCGGTTTGCTGGATTTCGAACACCCAGTGTTGGGTCGAGCGGTTGGTCCGCGCAATGCGCAGCAGCAGCCGAAAGGCGCCGTCGGCAATGGCGGCCACGTAATTAAGGGTGAGCGCCACCGGGGAGCCCAGGCACTGGGTGTGGCCCACGATGGCCTGCACCACAGTAGCCGCCGTGATGCCGCCAAAGGGCCCGACCATATTGGCCCAGGCCGGGCTGGTGGCACCAAGAAAACTGCCATCGGCCTGGGGCTGCAGTTGCAGCGCAGCGTCAAAGGCATGCAGGCTCATGCTCCCGCCTTGACGGCTTGCACCGCAGGGGCCCAGGTCGCAAGCATCATTCGACACGGATCCAGGTTTGGGTACGGCCCAACATGGGGGTGCCGATGTAGCCGCGCACTTCGAGCTTTTTTCCGCCGTCTACCGGCGTCAAGCGCAGGCGGTAATCGGTGCCGTTGTCGGGGTCAAGAATCTTGCCCTCTTCCCAAACGTCTTTACCGTCCACTTTTTTACCGCCACGGATGATTTCCATGCCGATTTTTGGTTTGCCTTTGCGGTCGTCGGTGCATTTGTCGCAGTTAGCTTCAGCGCCAGGCTTGGGGTCCAGCGCCTTTTCCACCACGCCAGACATCACGCCGCTGGCGTTGGTGCTGATTCGGATCACGGCTTTGGGCTTCTTGGTTTCATCGTCAATACTGTGCCACGCGCCCAAGGGCGTCATCTGGGCTTGGGCAAAGGCGGCAAAACCGAGCAAGCTGGCGGCAAGAAACACTTTCTTCATAACAAACTCCTTAGGTTGGGTGGGACAGAGACGGGTGACAGCAAAAAACTCTATGCAAACACCGCGTCGGTATCCATCAGCACGGCGCTGCCAGCGCGCGCAGTTTGCATGAGCGTAGCGGTCTCGGGGAACAGCTTGGCGAAGTAAAAACGCGCGGTTTGCAGCTTGGCTTGGTAGAACGGGTCGGTATTGCCTGAGGCAATCTCACGCAGCGCCACTTGCGCCATGCGGGCCCAGAAGTAACCAAACACCATGTGCCCAGCCACGCGCAGGTAGTCCACCGCAGCGGCGCCCACTTCGTCGGGGTTTTGCATGCCTTTCATGCCGATTTCCATGGTGAACTGGGTCATCTGCTCGCCCAGGGTGACCACCGGGGTGATGAACTCTTTCATGCCAGCGTTGTCGGCTTCTTCTTTGGCCAGCTTGCCAATGAGCTTGCCAAACTTGCGCAGCGTCGCACCTTGGTTCCCCAAAATCTTGCGGCCCAGCAAATCGAGCGACTGGATGGTGTTGGTGCCCTCGTAAATCATGTTGATACGGGCATCGCGCACAAACTGCTCCATGCCCCACTCTTTGATAAAGCCGTGGCCGCCAAACACCTGCAGGCAGGCCGAGGTAGCGGTCCAGCCGTTGTCGGTGATGAAGGCCTTGACGATGGGCGTGAGCATGGCCAGCAGTTCGCCGGCGTCTTTGCGCACCTGCTCGTCGGGGTGGCTGTGCTCTTGCTCGAGCAGCATGGCGCAATAGCCCTGCAAGGCGCGGCCTCCTTCGGCATAGGCTTTGGCAGTGAGCAGCATCTTGCGCACGTCGGGGTGCACGATGATGGGGTCAGCCGCCTTGTCCTTGGCCTTGACGCCGGACAAGGAGCGCATCTGGATGCGGTCTTTGGCATAGACCAGCGCATTTTGATAAGCCACCTCGGTCAGACCCAGCGACTGGTTGCCCACACCCAAGCGGGCGGCGTTCATCATCACAAACATGCCGTTCATGCCCTTGTTGGGCGCACCCACCAGGCTGCCCACGGCGCCGTCAAGCACCATTTGGCAGGTGGCGTTGGCCTTGATGCCCATTTTGTGCTCGATGCCGCCGCAATAAATGCCATTGCGCTCGCCCAGGCTGCCGTCGGCCTTGACCAAAAATTTAGGCACAACAAACAGGCTTACGCCCTTGATGCCGGGGGGCGCGTCGGTGAGGCGCGCGAGCACCAGGTGGACGATGTTTTCGCTCATATCGTGTTCACCGGCGCTGATGAAGATCTTGTTGCCGGTGATGCGGTAGGTACCGTCCGCCTGCAATTCGGCCTTGGTCCGCATGAGGCCCAGGTCGGTACCGCAATGGGGCTCGGTCAAGCACATGGTGCCGGTCCACTGGCCGCTGGTCATTTTGTGCAGGTAGGTGGCTTTTTGTTCGTCGGTGCCGTGGGTGGCCAGCGAGGCGTAGGCGCCGTGGGTCAGGCCAGGGTACATGGTCCAGGCCTGGTTGGCGCTGTTGAGCATCTCGTAAAACATTTGGTTGACGATGAGCGGCAGGCCCTGGCCGCCATAGGCAGGGTCGCAACCCAGCGCCGCCCAGCCGCCTTCCACATACTGCGCATAGGCTTCCTTAAAGCCCTTGGGCGTGGTGACGCTGTGGGTCTTGGGGTCGAGCACGCAGCCTTCGGCGTCCCCGCTGATGTTCAGGGGATGCAGCACCTCGGTGGCGAACTTGCCACCCTCTTCTAGCACGGCGTTGATGGTCTCGGCGTCCATGTCGGCATGCTTGGGGAGCTGCTTGAGGTCGTCAACAATGTGCAGCAACTCGTGCATCACAAACTGCATGTCACGCAAAGGCGGGGTATAGCTGGGCATGGGAAAGACTCCTTGGAACTAATTAAACAGAAAAACTAGGAAGAAATTTGCGTAGCTCCGGACACGCCGTAGCGGGCCAGGATGTCGTCAAAGCCGCGGTTTGCGCGCGCCAGCGAACCGGGGTTTTTCAGGAAACGGGCCTCGTAATGCAAAGCCAAAATCAGGGCGTGTATCTCGAAGGCCACTTGCTGCTCGTCCGCGTCGGACGTAAGGTGGCCGCATTGCTTGGCCAGCACCACGGCGCGGTACAGGGCCTGCAGCCAGGTTTGCACCGAATGGACCAGCGCATCGCGCACCGGGCCGGGTCGGTCGTCAAACTCCACTGCACCGCTGATAAAGATGCAGCCCGACTGGAGCTCGACGGCCACGCGCTTCATCCAGTTGTCAAAAAGAGCACGCACGCGGGGCAGGCCCTGGGGCGTCTTCATCGCAGGGTAAAAAACCTCTTGCTCGAAGCTGGCGAAATATTCACGGATCACGGAAATTTGCAGCTCTTCACGCGAGCCAAAATGGGCAAAAACGCCAGATTTGCTCATGTGCATGCGCTCGGCGAGGTGGCCAATGCTCAGGCCTTCGAGGCCCACCTGGGTGCCCATGCTGACTGCGGCCTGCACGATGGCCTGCTTGGTTTGCTGGCCTTTGAGCATGGCACGGCCACTGGGGCGCTCAGCTTCGGCCAAGGTGTTTGAATCTTCAGAAAAAGCAGGCAGGGACATCAGGGCGCAGGGATAAAAATAGTACGGTCGTGCTATTTTGCACCATTTATCGCCAAGACCCTGCCTTGGATGGCGCCCAAGCGACGCTGCGCGCGCTGCTGGCTGCGTCTAAGACGAGCGGATCATGGTGCCAAAGGCCTGGTCGGTCAGGATTTCGAGCAGCAACACGTGGGGCACACGGCCGTCCACGATGTGCACCGCCTTGACGCCGCTTTTGGCCGCGTCGAGCGCACCGCTGATTTTGGGCAGCATGCCGCCTGAGATGGTGCCGTCGGCGAACAATGCGTCGATCTGGAGCGCGCTGAGTTCGGTGAGCAGCTCGCCGTCCTTGTTGAGCACGCCGCTGATATTGGTCAACATCAAAAGCTTCTCGGCCTGCAACACGGTGGCCAGCTTGGCGGCCACCACGTCGGCGTTGATGTTGTAGCTCTCGTTGTTTTCGCCAAAGCCGATGGGGCTGATGACGGGGATAAAGGCGTCATCCTGCAAGGCCTTGACCACACTGGGATCGATGCTGACGATATCGCCCACCTGGCCGATGTCGTGCTCGATGCTGGGGTCGGCACTGTCGAGCATTTTGAGTTTTTGCGCCCGGATCATGCCGCCGTCGCGCCCGGTCAGGCCCACAGCCTTACCACCGGCCTGGTTGATCAGGCCCACAATGTCTTGCTGCACCTCGCCACCGAGCACCCACTCGACCACTTCCATGGTCTCGGCGTCGGTTACGCGCATGCCCTGGATAAAGTTGCCGGTCTTGCCCAGGCGTTTGAGGGCGTTCTCAATCTGCGGGCCGCCGCCATGCACCACCACTGGGTTGATGCCCACAAGCTTGAGCAGCACCACGTCTTGGGCAAACGCGGCTTGCAAGGCGGGGTCGGTCATAGCGTTGCCGCCGTATTTGATGACCATGGTTTTGCCATGAAACTTGCGGATGTAAGGCAAGGCCTGGGCCAAGATGTCAGCTTTGTCGTGCGGGCTAAGGGTGGTCATGGTGGGGTTGTGGAAAGTGCCAGGTGCGCGGAAATTCGCACACCCCGATTATTCACGCAGGGCCAGGGGCCGGAAAACCCGGCACGCATTGCGCCAGCACGGCGCGAAGTGCGGTGTCGTCATTGGCCAAAGCCGCCGTGCGCAAGGCCTGTAAGTGCACATCGAGCACCGGCCAGGGCAGGCAGGCCTCTTGCGCCTTCATGATGCGCGGATGGGCGGTGGGCTCGGGGTTGTCGCCGATCAACAGCTCCTCAAAGAGCTTTTCGCCCGGGCGCAGACCGGTAATTTCTATGGTGATGTCACCGTCCGGTTGCGCCGCATCGCGCACTGACAGGCCCGAGAGCTGCACCATGCGCCGCGCCAGATCCACTATTTTGACTGGCTCGCCCATGTCGAGTACAAACACGTCGCCGCCCTGCCCCATGGCGCCGGCCTGCAGCACCAGTTGCGCCGCCTCTGGAATGGTCATGAAATAGCGTGTGACATCTGCGTGGGTCACGGTGAGCGGGCCGCCGCTGGCCAACTGCTGGCGAAACAACGGAACCACGCTACCGCTGGACCCCAGCACATTACCAAAGCGCACCATGGAAAAACAGGTGGCACCCGGCCGCGCCGCCAAGGCCTGCAACACCAGCTCGGCCATGCGCTTGCTGGCGCCCATGACGTTGGTGGGGCGCACCGCCTTGTCGGTGCTGACCAGCACAAAGCGCTGCGCGCCGCTGGCCAGCGCGGCCTGCGCAACGTTCCAGGTGCCAAACACATTGTTGAGCACGCCTTCACCCGCGTTGTCTTCCACCAGCGGCACGTGCTTATAGGCCGCCGCATGGTAAATCGTGCTGGGGCGGTAGTCCATGCAGACGCTGCGAATGCGCTCTGCATGCACCACACTGCCCAAGAGCGGCACAAGAACGACGCCCAAGCCCTGCTCGCGGCACAGGGCGTCCAACTCCTGTTGAATTGAGTACAGGCCAAACTCGTTGTGGTCAAGCAGCAGCAACTGGCGCGGGCGCTGGAGCACGATGCTGCGGCACAGCTCCGAGCCAATGCTGCCCCCCGCGCCAGTCACCAGCACCACCTTGCCCGCCAGATCGCGCGCCAGCAACTCGGGCTGGGGCGGCACGGGTTCGCGTCCGAGCAAGTCTTCAATATCGAGTTCGCGGAAATCCTGAACCGTGACCCGCCCGGTGGCCAGATCGGCCATGCTGGGCAGGGTTCGCACATGCACGGGCAAGGAGTTGAGCGACTGGATAATGGCCAGGCGCCGTTGGCGCGAAGCGCTGGGCATGGCCAGCAATATGTCCGTGATGCCCTCTTCCAATATGCGCTGCTGCACCTGCGCTGCGGCGCTGACCATGACGCCGTTGATACTGCGCCCCACCTTGGCCGGGTCGTCATCCACAAAACCCACGAGTTTGAACTGCCGAGATACCGCCATAGCCACCGCCGTTTGCACGCCGGCAGTACCGGCACCAAATATCAGCAAACGCTTGGTATCGGCGTGCTGACCGACAAAATCAAGGCCCGCCAGCCAGAACCGGGCAAATGCACGGCTTGCACCCACCAATATCAAAAAAATGAGCGGCTGCAATATACCTAGGCTGCGCGGAACCATGGTCCATTGAGCCCACAACAAAAGCACAGAAAGCAGTGCACCGTACAACGCCACCGCCTTGGCCGTAGCGATTAGGGCCGCCTGGCCGGTATAACGAAAAATGGCGCGGTACAAGCCAAAGCGCACGAATACTGGAATAGCAAGCAGGGGCGCCAGAAAATACACCCGCAATTGCAGTGGCGTTGGGATATTCGGGGTATCAAGCCGCAAGGAAAAGGCCATCCACGTCGCCAACAGGGACAACAACACGTCCACCGACATCACCGCAAGTTGCTTGTGATTGCGTGACCAGGCGAGTACTTGAAATTGCATAGTTAGGGCAGTTCGACAAACAATCTATGGGACAAATGCGGGCTCTGCAAGCATTTTGGTTGTGGGCAGTGTCATAGGGAATTTACACGCGCGGCGATATCAACAGCAGCGAAAAAAGAAAAACCGCCTGTGCGCAACAGGGTGCGCATGCAGGCGGCTCTGCCACACTGAAGTATGTGGTGGAAAACCTTACTCGGGCTTTACCGCAAAGGATTCTTTGCTTTGCCCTTGTGCAACCAAGGAGCTGAGCCACTTGGGCGTCAGGCCACGGCCAGACCAGGTTTCGCCATTGGGACCGCGGAACTTGGCTGCCACGGGTGCGCTTGCCTTGCGTGCTGCTTTGGGGGATTTGACAGCACCGGCTTTTGCCTTTGCAGGACCACCGGCCTTGCCAGATTTGGCAGACTTGGCAGACTTAGGCGACTGCAGATCCTTGACGGTAATACCGAAGGCTTGCATCTTTGTCAAAATCTCTTTGACGGTGGCGTTGAAATCTTTGGATTTGATCTCGTTGGCCTGCTTTTGCAGTTTTTCGATCTGGGACTGGATATCAATCAGGTTGCTCATAGGAAAATCTCCGTTAAAAAATTAGTTTACCGGAGAATTGTAAATCAATTTTTTATTAATGCGACACGTCTTTACGACGAACAACACCCAAAAATGTCAACCACAGTATGTAAAAATCAAACCAGAACGACTGTGTTTGCAAATAGTGATTGTCTAGTGCTACTTTGTCAGATAGGGGCAGGGTGTCGCGTCCGTTCACCTGCGCCCAACCCGTCAGGCCAGGCACAAGTTGGTGCACGCCGCAATGGGTGCGCAGTGCAATGAGATCATATTGGTTAAACAAAGCGGGGCGAGGGCCGACAAAACTCATATCTCCCCGCAAAATACTCCACAACTGTGGAATTTCATCCAAACTACTTTGCCGCAGGAAGGAGCCTATGGGCGTGAGCGCGGCGTCTGCGTTGCGCAGCAAATGAGTAGCCACCGCAGGCGTGCCCACCCGCATACTGCGAAATTTTGGCATTTTGAAAATAATATTGTTTCTTCCAACACGGTCAGACCAGTACAGGGCCGGCCCCTTGGACGTCAGCCGAACCATCACAGCCACTATCACCAAGGGCCAAAGTAGTATCGCGCCTGCAATCAGGGCTAAAAAAACATCAAAGGCGCGCTTGATCATGGGGTTGTCCCGGCAAACGCACGGCGAAGTCCTTCGTCCAGAGTGACGGGCGGCGCCCAATGCAATAGTTCGCGCGCCTTGGAAATATCGAGTTGCAAACTGCTGCACAAACGATCCACCGCAGCGCGCTTGTCCAACAGGGACGCAAGCGATGCCAGCACACCCACCGGCACCGGAAGCAGACGCGCTTGGCGACCGGCGGCGCTCGCCATGGCGCGAACCAGGTCAGGCGTGGAAATATCGGCGCCGTCGCTGACCAAAAACGTTTGGTTGGCCGCTGCCGGATGGTGGGCACAGGTAATGATGAAATCCACCAGATTGTCCAGACCCACCAAACTGCGCAGGTTGCGCACCGCCCCTAGCGGTAAGGGCACGCCGCGCTGCACCGCACGCATGAGCGCCGCGAAATTGGCCTTGACACCGGGGCCGTAGACCAGTGGGGGACGGATGATGACTACTTCCATGTCCGTACTGTCTGCGATTTGGCGCAAACCCTGTTCAGCTTCCCATTTGGATAGGGCGTAGGCGTCCTGCGGGGCGGCGGCGTCGCGCTCGGTAAATGGATGGTCTTCGCCAGTGGTTTCGCCATTGACCTTGACTGAACTGACAAATACAAAGCGGCGCACGCCGGCAGCAGCCGCCTGGGATGCGAGCTGAAGCGTGGTATCGACATTTACCTCGCGGAATGCCGCCAAGGGGTCGGCGGCCGTGTCGTGCATGACGTGGACGCGGGCGGCTAGGTGGATGACGGTGGAAACCCCTCCAAACTCCGTCCCATAAGGCCGAACATCGCGAGTTATTACGCCCAAAGGCCATTCTCTAAATTTGTAGATATGCGATCCGGCGACTAATGGGCGGATACCCTTGCTAAGTAGTACCAGAACCAGTGAACTCCCCACAAATCCAGATGCTCCGGTTACAAAGATCATGAACCAGATCCAGGAAGAATGGATTTCTTCTTAAGAAGAGATGAGTACTCATCAACCAACAACGCGTTTACGATCTTGCAGTCAAATAATTCGAGAGCCCTGTGTCTAGCAGCCCGGCCCATAGTTTTCCTTAGGTCTTCGTCGATAAGCAAACGATGAAGCGCCGCTTCCAGCGCTGCGACATCGAATGGGGGGACTAACAGACCGCTCACGCCTTCAATAACAGCATCCGTCAGACCGTAAATTTTTGCGCCTACCGTTGGAAGGCCCATCGCGGCTGCTTCAATGACTACAGTACCGAATCCTTCTCTATAGCTTGGCAGGCACAGGACATCCGCTATCGCCATATATGACTCGGGTGAGCTCGTATAACCAACGACATGTACGTCTTCGAAAACGGCGAGTTCCTCACGCCGGATAATCCCTGGCAAACCACCCTCATCATCGAACTCACCAACCACGATCAAATGAGCTTTGCTACCCGCAGTTTTTAGGCGTCCATAGGCCGCAAGCATTTCACGCACACCCTTTTCGGCCGTTATGCGCCCAACGAAAAGAATTACCGGTGCTTTCAACGGTATTCCCAACACATCACGGAACAGGTCACATCGCTCAATCGGAAAATTCCCCATACTAAATCGATCAATGTCGACTCCAGCCAAAGAGCCACATCCCAAAACTCTTAAGCTAGACGGCGTTAATAGCCCTTCTGCGACTAGAAAGTCACGCTGGCTGGGGCTGTCCGCATAGCACATGGTGTTTAATAAGCCAACCAATCGGTCGCAGCCGCGTACAACCTTGCGCTTAAAGCCCCGCAAGTGAACCCACGGCTGTCCCGTAAAGGTGTGTAGGCGAATGGGAACGCCTGCTAACAGCGCAGCGATAGCGGTAATCAGGCCCGCCTTAGGCGTCGTTGAGTGTGCAATTTGAGTGCGTTCACGGCGAAAAAACAAAAATAGCTGGACCAGAGAAAAGAGATCTCTCAAAGGCTCGAAGGAACGGGGAATATCGATCACAGTCCATTGTTCTCTGGCGACAATATCTTGGTCATTCACCTCTGGCCCCGCGCTGCTCACTACCGACACCTTTGCGCCTAGCGCCCCAAGGCTCCTAATTTGTGTGGCGAGCTGCGCAAGGATAAAGAACGGTACAGTCGACAGCCTCGCAACACGTACGCCGCCTAATGGAAAAACTGGATCTGTACGGTCTGGCATGTTATATCTTTTTTAAAAGAGAAAAGATTTTATCCGAATCAACATAGAAACTATCAATCGGCGCACAAATTTCAGAACAGAAAAAACGATAAAGAAAGCACTGGAAAATTTTGATATGTGACCTTCTGCAGCTATCTTCCAATAGGTATGCATAACTCCAACTTGCATCTTCCACAGATTCGAAGTGAGTCCACCAGCAGCGAAATCCGATCTAAAGGAGTAGGCCAATGGCAAACAAATAATGTGAGCCGGCGTTCCACTAAAGACGATGCGCAACCAAAGCAAATAATCCTCTGCATATCGCTTCAGAGGATCAAATCGCACACCAATATCGCGCCTTAAAACCACAGTCCGAGTCGGTATAATATTTTTAAAGAGCAATTGAATGCCTGAAACATTACGAACCACTGGAAGAGATGTAAAGAGTTTAGGAAGAGGCACCTGCTCAGTGCGATAGACTGATCTCGTTGCAGTAAGAATAACATTCGGGTGAGCCTGCATCCATGTAATTTGAATTTCAAGCTTTTGAGGATGCCAGCTATCGTCAGAATCCAAAAAAGCCAAATATTTACTCCGTGCTTTCATCCAACCAGCATTTCGAGCACCACCGGGTCCGAGGTTACTCGTTAGTGAAATGATTTGAAAGTTTGTCGATTTATATAGCTGTTGGAGAACTTTCAGTGCACTGACTGTTAAACCATTATCATCACTAAAATCATCTACCAATATTATTTCTTCAGGCGCAAATGTTTGTTGAATTACAGAGCTCACTGCGCGATCTATCGTATCAGCACAGCGAAAGCACGGAATTATCACACTTACGTCAGATCGCATCAGCTCTCTCGATAAAATAGCCGTCCTGGCCAGCCACTTGCAGAATAAGTTTTACTACCAACCAAGCGCCAGCTTAGTTCAAACAGAATTCGCCTGGCAGCCCTCGAACCACGTGACTTACCCCAGGCTAATACACAAGGTATAAGTAACACTTTTTTTAATAAATGAAGGAGGTGACCCGCCTTATGACTCACCGCAAATCGCTCGAACTGGACCATATCGATTAAGCCGTCAGTAGCGACCATCGATTTTTTAGCGTCTAGCGCCGCTGTGAGCATCGCCGAAAATCTGACCTCGTAGGTGTGCTGCTCCGCTGTCCGCCGATAAGCTGCATTCGCAATAGAATCTCGCTGCTCGGGATGCGTCAAATAGAAGACAATTGATCTAGCTAAGTCCGACAACGAGCCAAAAGTCACAATCTCTTCATTATTAATGAAACAACTATCCATGTCATGAGCGCGCTCTGTCATCAGAAACCCGCCGGCGCCGGGCACCTCAAACACTCTAGCTTTAATCTGACGACTTCTGCTGAAAGTTAATCCGTGCCAGTGAAGGCCAGAATCACCGAAATTCAAGCTGATATTCGAACTATTCATTATTTCCGGAATGTCTTTCGCTGCAACCGTTCCATTCGGCCAACCATGACCGAAGCAGTCCACAGAGATACCAAGCTCCGCCAGGCCAGCAACCCATTTTGGACGATTGCCGTAACAACTTCCAATGAATGAAACTTGATATTTACATCGAGTCGAAGCGGACGGGGATCGTAGTTGTTGCGAATTAGCCGCCCACTGACTTTTAAAAAAATTTGTATGCCCATCCCTTATTGACTTTAACAATGCCTCCGGATAGGTTGTCACATATAAATGAAATGCAGGAGCAATGAATTTCGAAAATTGCTCGTATTTCCAGGAATCATCCGTCGACCAATTGATGAGAATCGCATTCGATCCTTCCCGAATCAATTGCAAAGTCTCGACCCATACCTCATAACCAAGCAGCACAAAAAAAATCACATCCGGCTTATAAGCCTTGACCCTTAGTAATAATTTTCGATTCAAATCTGGAAAGTCAATATATGCATCACGGGAAAAAGACTCGAAATGAGAAATTTCATGCCCCATCTTCTGAAATGCCGGAAGAAAATTAACATACTCGTATCCACTACCTCGTCGTGTATCGCCATAGTTGTGCTCTCCCAAGACGCAAAGTATTTTCATGGTTTTTCAAGGAGAAATAGGCCGCAGGCGTACTCCTGATCATTCGTCACAGAAATCTCATCATGCTCGTGAAATACGCCAGAGTCATCGATCCAACTAAAGTCTATTAATGTCATACCGGGTAGCATTTTTAGAACTGAAGCTGCCAAATGAACCCGATGAGCATTAAAACAAATTCGTTCACGACCAATAGGTAGCGACAGGTAAAGGCGGCCTTTGCTCGCTACGATACGCTCGAGCTCAGCCAATGCCTTGCAGCTACCCATAGGGTCAATTGGATCTCCATACCTCCCCAGTCCTATGTGTTCAACAACATGCAGGCAAGAAACAGATTCAATTGTGTTGTCCAAAAATGGAAGGGCAAGAATATCGCCAGCCACTGCTGTTAAACCAGTCAAATTTGCCTTAATTGGCCTAAAGTCAACGAATGTTGTTGGCAAATAGCCGCTGAGCACACCAATCATCAAAACACTGGAGCCAATGTCCGTGTGACGCTTTGGCACCTGACTCTTCAAACATCTGGCGAGCCAAGCACCTTGATAAAAGTAATGCGCATCAAATGGCGTGTGTGTCGTCCAATCGCCAAGGCATGGCTGCATTTCACTGATCTTTAAGCTATCTCCACGCAATGCCTGTGCATATTTTAAATAGTGACTAAAGAAGCGAGGTAAATAAATTAATCCAATTAAAGGCCTCGGAAACAACAAGGCTTTGATCCAATTTCGAATAATAGACTTCATTTAATTTACTTATAGATATTTATTAATTATCGCAATCGCAACCAGAGCAAGCCAAAGATTAGCTGCACAATTGCGCTAGCCAGCCAGGCCACCCCACCGAGCAATGGCGTTGCACCAATTTTTAAAGGTAGATAAAGCAACACAAAAGAAACAACAGCGAGGGCAGTTAAATTCACTCCTACAATGTAACGACCAGACTTCATTATTAACATTTTTTGATAAATTAGCTGATAAATTCCATTGATACCAACTGAGATCAAGATTAACCGCAGAGCATCACCCCCAAACTCTGTAACTTCAACATTACCCACCCAAAAATCTAGTATCCATGGCGCGATTGCTGCAGCTACAAAACATGGCGCCACACATAAAAATAGTACGGTAACCAGTAATATTGGAGGAATAGTGCTATCTTTCTCAGTCGCCATTTTCGGCATAAGCGCCCGCATGATCGGATATTGGAGTTGCAAAAATGCAAGAGCCAAATTAAGAACTATGACATAAACACCAAATATTTCAACGGTTAATGCACGCGAGAGAACGACCCTATCCAACTGAAGCGTAAGTATGCCGACGAGCACGCCCACCATAACGTACCCCGCATCTTTGTAGATAAGCAACACGGACTCCAAGGAAATTTTATTTGCCCTTAGTATCGGTAACTTTTGGACTATCGCACTTCGATTTAAGTAGTATTCAACAATTGCAATCAAGGCAAAGGACGCTGCATAAGACAAAGCATTTGATGGAAAAATCAATACCGCAGTTACAGCCATTAAATGCTTACAGGTTACAAATGCCGTCTGGCGTAGGTTTGCATAGACCTGCTGTTGCATTCCATTCCAATATCCGATATTTATATTATTGGAAAATTGGAACAGAAACTGGGTAAACGTTAATCTAAGCGCCAACTCAGTATTTTGAGGAACACCATTACCGTCATTAATCCAATTTCTAATTATCCATCCTGTTGAAACCTGGCCCGCAATAAATCCTATAATTGCAATTGAATTATACGTTCGTCGATATATTGCGAATGTTGAATTCAACAGCTCCGGATTCCCGTCTGCCCTAGCAATATCTCGTGGCATCAACTGACTGAGCCCTGCATCCAACATCATGAAAAATGATTGCGCCGCAACGCAGATCGCTGCTACACCCCATTGGTCAGAGCCAAGGTTCTTTAAATAAAAGGGGACTAGTCCGAGACTCAACCCGCCAATCCATATTACTGACAAATAATTGGTTACTATATTCTTGAAAAATCGGCTAGACGCGATTTCCTGAATATTAATATATTTAATGATCAAGATTGGCCGAATCGTTTTTCACCTGCGTAACTGCTGGGCAATTCAGGTCAATGACGCCCGATAGGCGAGGTCTAACCCCTCCCCCAACCCCACCCGCGCCGTCCACCCCAACGCATTCAAACAACTGCTGTCCATCCACTTGCGGGGCGCACCGTCGGGTTTGCTCGGATCAAAACTGATGCCACCCGCAAAACCGACCGCTTTGGCCACCGCCTGCGCCAGTTCCGCAATCGTCACATCGCTGCCAAAGCCCACGTTGATGTGGCTCTGCATGGGCAGCGTGTGGGCTTGGTAAACATCGGTGGGCAGTTGCATGACAAATACGCTGGCGGCAGCCATGTCGTCCACGTACAAAAATTCGCGCCGGGGCGTTCCGCTGCCCCAGATCACCACCTCATGGGCGCCGCTGAGCTTGGCTTCATGAAAGCGGCGAATCAAGGCAGGGATGACGTGGCTGTTCTCGGGGTGGTAGTTGTCGCCCGGGCCGTAGAGGTTGGTGGGCATAACGCTGCGGTAATCGCGGCCATATTGCCGGTTGTAGCTTTCGCACAGCTTGATGCCCGCAATTTTTGCCACCGCATAGGGCTCGTTGGTCGGCTCCAGCGGGCCGGTTAGCAAGGCGCTCTCGGCCATGGGCTGGGGTGCTTGCCGGGGGTAAATGCAACTGCTGCCTAAAAACAGCAGCTTTTGCACGCCATGGGTGTGGGCCGCGTGCACCACATTGGCCTGAACCATCAGATTGTCGTAAATAAAGTCTGCGGGATAGGTGTTGTTGGCATGGATGCCGCCTACTTTGGCCGCCGCCAGATACACCTGATCTGGTCGCTCCTTGGCGAAAAAAGCGTTGACGTCGGCCTGGTTTCGCAGATCGAGCTCGGCGCTGGTGCGGGTGACGATCTGCTCTATCGACACGCCCTGACCCAGCAAGTTACGCACGATGGCGCTGCCCACCATGCCACGGTGGCCGGCGACGTAGATTTTGGGCTGGTCGGTCATCCGGCGCGCCTTATTCCACGCTCACGTTGACTGCGTAACCGTGCTTTCTGAGCAGCGCGTGCTTTTTAGCGTCCGCCAGATCACTGACCACCATCTCAAGCACCATTTCGTCCAGGGTGATCTCAGGCACCCAGCCGAGTTTGGTTTTGGCTTTAGACGGGTCACCCAGCAGGGTTTCTACTTCTGTCGGGCGGAAGTAGCGGGGGTCTATGCGTACCACGGCTTTTCCATTGCCCACGCCGTCGCCCTGTTCGCCCCAATAGCCGACCTCGTGCACGCCCTCACCTTCCCAGCGTATTTGCATGGCCAGGGCAGTGGCGGTTTTTTCGATGAACTGGCGCACACTGTATTGCACGCCGGTGGCGATCACAAAGTCTTCCGGCTGGTCTTGTTGCAGCATCATCCACTGCATGCGCACATAGTCTTTGGCGTGACCCCAGTCACGCAGGGCGTCGATATTGCCCATAAACAGGCAATCTTCCAAGCCTTGGTTGATGTTGGCCATGCCGCGCGTGATTTTGCGGGTGACAAAAGTCTCGCCCCGGCGCGGGCTTTCGTGGTTGAACAAGATGCCGTTGCAGGCGTAAATGCCATAGGCCTCGCGGTAGTTCACCGTGATCCAGTAGGCGTACATCTTGGCCACCGCATAGGGGCTGCGTGGGTAAAACGGGGTCGTTTCCTTTTGCGGAGTTTCCTGCACCAGGCCATATAACTCGCTGGTGGATGCCTGGTAAAACCGGGTTTTCTTCTCCAGCCCCAGGATGCGGATCGCTTCTAGCAAGCGCAGCGTGCCCATGCCATCAACGTCAGCCGTGTATTCGGGGCTCTCAAAGCTCACCGCCACATGGCTTTGGGCGCCTAAGTTGTACACCTCGTCGGGCTGGGTTTCTTGCATTATCCGCACCAGATTGCTGGTGTCGCTCAGGTCGCCGTAATGCAGCTTGAAGCGTGCATTTTCAATATGCGGGTCTTGGTAGATGTGGTCTACCCTCTGCGTGTTGAAAGAACTGGCCCGGCGCTTAATGCCGTGAACGATGTAGCCTTTTTCCAGTAAAAATTCTGCCAAATAAGAGCCATCTTGACCCGTAATACCGGTAATAAGTGCGACTTTGGGGTTCATAAATAAGAGTTCAGTTTCTGCCGTAATTGTCTTCAAATCGCACGATGTCATCCTCGCCCAGATAAGAGCCGCTTTGTACTTCAATAATTTCCAGCGGTACTTTGCCCGGGTTGGCCAGGCGGTGGGTTTGGCCCAGGGGAATATAGGTACTCTGGTTTTCTGTGAGTATCAGCACGGATTCGCCATTGGTGACTTCGGCCGTGCCGCTGACAACAATCCAATGTTCAGCGCGATGGTGGTGCATTTGCAGGGACAAACTCGCGCCAGGGTTGACGCCGATGCGTTTGACCTGATGGCGTGGGCCCATATCCACGCTGTCGTACCAACCCCAGGGCCGGGCCACGCGGCGGTGGTGCAGCGCTTGGGAGGCGTCCAGGGCTTCGAGCGCGGCGACCACTTCTTTCACTGCCTCGGCCTGGCTGACATCCGCCACCAAAAGCGCGTCTGGCGTGTCCACGATCAACAGATTGTGCGTGCCTAAGGCCACCACGGGGCGCTTGCCAGCGGCGTGGATATAGGTGTTTTGGGTCTTCAGGTGGTGGGCATGGCCCATTTCGCCGCCCGCGCGGTTGCCCAGCGCGTCGGCCACGGCCAGTTCGGCTACCGCGTTCCAGCTGCCCACGTCGCTCCAGGCGCCGTTAAAAGGCACCACGGCCACGTTGTCATGGTGCTCCATGACCGCGTAGTCAATGCTTTGCGATCGACAGGCATTAAAAGGCGTGGCGTCGGGGCGGAAGAAGGTTTGTGCGCCGACCTCGTCTTTGCCAACGCCATGCCACGCGGCGACGCAGGATGCGTAAATATCCGGGGCATGGCGCTGCATGGCCTGCAGCAGCACCTGCGCCTGGCACAAAAAGATTCCCCCATTCCACAGCACATTACCGGCCAGCAGCAATTGCTGGGCTACCTCGGCCTGGGGCTTTTCGATAAAGCGCTGCACATTACGGCTGCCGTCGGGGCGCTCTGCGCCTTGTTCGATGTAGCCGTAAGCCGTGCTGGGAAAGCTCGGTGCCACGCCAAAAGTGACGATGGCGCCTCCCATCGCTGCGGCGCGGCCCTGCGCCACCATGGCAGCAAATGCTGCCGCGTCAGGTATATGGTGGTCCGCCGGGCAAAACAGCAGCAAATCGTCAGCTTGGGCAACCAAGGCGGCCAGGGCCATGGCGGCTGCCGTGTTGCGGGCCGAGGGCTCCAAGATCACCGTGCCGCGCAATTTGGCGTCGTGCAGGGTTTGCGCCACCAAAAAACGGTGTTCGTCTGCTGCTACGCAGACCATGGCCGGATTCACCAGCGCCAGGCGCTCCACCGTCAATCGCAGCAGGCTTTTGTCGCCAATCAAAGGCACAAACTGCTTAGGCAGGCTTTTGCGGCTGAGCGGCCACAGACGCGTGCCGGAGCCGCCGCAAAGAATCACCGGGGTAATACGGGCAAGAGTCATAAGGGGTATGGCAAGAGCCAAAAGAATCGCAAAGAAAGCATTATCGGTGAGCTCGTCTAGGCTTTGGGCGCAATTGCATCGATAAGAACCGAATCTGGATGTATCGCAGACATGGCCTGCAAACGTTGCTCCAGGCTTTGCAGCAAACCCGCTTCAATGCGGTCTTTGTAGGTACCGAGCAAAAAGCCTAGGGTCACATCCAGAATAAAGCGTTCGGTGGTGACGCGCAGGGTGCCATGCGCGCCGGTGCGCCGGAAATGCCACAGCACATCATCCTGCGGCTGCGCGGGGTCCGCTGCAATGTGCAACTGCATGCCGAAATCGTCTTGCGCTGACTGCGCCCAGGCAGCAGCAATGGCCTTCGCGTCGGCCAAGGGCAGGCCATGGGGACGGTCAATAAGAATCTGGGGCAAGGCGAAACTCCAAAAACGACGGTCAAAACGCGTATGCTGGTGCCACCATGATTTACAAATTCAAATCCAAAGCAACCGGCGACCTGATTATGTTGCAGCTCAACGGCGAGTCGATTCTGAAAATTATCGGTAAGAGCGAGCCGTCTCAGCTCAAACAAGGAATTTTGCTTGCGCAAGACATGGCTCCGGCCATTGCCGCCCTGCATGCGGCGGTGGCGCTGGAAGAACGCACCCGCGCCGAAGTGGTGCAAGCCGCCCATGACAAGGGCCAGGCTGCGCCGCCTGCGCCCGCAGTAAGTTTGCGACAGCGCAGCCTGCCCTTTATCCAGATGGCGCAGCGCTGCCTCGACGCCAAAAAAGAAATCGTCTGGGGCGTGTAGCCCCAGACGATTGCTGGAGGGGATTGGCAGGGCAACAGCCACGCTGTTGCAGCCCTGAATCCAGTCGCTCAGTCGATGTATTCCTTGGCGGCCGCAATCACTGGGCTCCACTTGGCAATTTCAGAGACCACAAATTTCTTATGCTCGGTGGGCTCCACACGTTTGTCACTGACCACAACTGCGCCCAGCGCTTCTTGCTTCTTAATGAAGTCGGGGTCTTTCAGGGCGACTTTCAGGGCGTTGTTGATCTTAGCCACCACATCGGCGGGCGTGCCTTTGGGCGCGTACAGGCCGTGCCAGATGGTCACTTCAAAACCTTTGAGGCCCGATTCCTGAAGGGTCGGCAGGTCTTTGAGTGCCGGCGTGGTAAGGCGCTTGGCGGTGGTGACCCCAAAGGCCAACACCTTCTTGGCCTCAATCTGGCTAGAGGTGTTGGTAGTTTGATCGCACATCAGGTCAATCTGGCCACCGATCAAATCGGTCATGGCGGGCGCCGTACCCTTGTAGGGAATGGACGCCATATCAATTTGAAGCGCGTTTTGGAACATCAAGCCGCACAAATGAGAGGCCGAACCGACTCCAGCATTGCCAAGGTTAATCTTGCCTTTGTTGGCATTGAGCCAATCGCGAAATTCTTTGAAATTCTTGGCCGGCATGGTCGGTTTGGCGATCACCGTCATAGGTACGTCGTTGATCATGCCCAGGTATTCAAAGTCAGTTTCCACGTTGAATGGCATCTTGCGCAGCAGGTTGGGCATGCTGGCCATAGCGATGTGATTAAGCAAAATGGTGTAGCCATCGGGCGCCGCCTTGGCGACCTTGTTGGAGCCGATCGAACTGCCCGCACCCAGTACGTTGTCCACCACGATGCTCACCTCACCCAGGGGCTTGCGCATAGCCTCGGCCAGATCGCGCGCCACCCGGTCGGTCGGTCCGCCCGCGGCGAAGGGCACGACGATGGAAATGGGTTTGGACGGGTAGGTATCAGCGAAGGCAAATACCGCAGAAAGTGCGGCCAGAAGGCAGACCAGTTTTTTCATCGAAAACTCCTGAGCAAAAAAATGCAGTTTAGCGCCATTGGGACAGCGCTCACATCCCTATAACTACCCAATTTTTGGGCGAATTTAATGTAAAAGGCAGTCCAAACCAGGCAAATCGAGCGCCGCCCCCAGACAGCTACTGGTAGCTGCGCGCGTCCTCAATCACCTTGCCGTCGTTGGGCAGGCTGCCCGGGGCGCCCAATTCCACCGCCGCACGCAGCTTGGTCACGTCGCGCACCGCCTCGGCCAGGCGCTCGGCCAGGCCATCGGCGGCAGAGCCGCTTTCCACCTTGAGCGTCATCACGTCCTGCGCCATGGCGCCGCTGACCACCAAGCGCGCGCGCAGCACTTCAGGAAAGCGCTTGGCGATCTGGTCCACCTGCTCAGGGTGCACAAACATGCCCCGAATCTTGGTAGTCTGGTCGGCGCGGCCCATCCAGCCTTTGATGCGCACATTGCTGCGGCCGGTGGGGCATGGCCCTGCCAGAATGGCAGACAAGTCGCCGGTGCCAAAGCGAATCAAGGGATAAACCGGGTTCAGCGTGGTGACGACTACCTCGCCCACTTCGCCCAATGCCACCGGGTCGCCGGTGCCGGGGCGCACGATCTCCAGAATCACGCCTTCGTCCACCACTAGGCCCTGACGGGCGGGGGTCTCATAGGCAATCAGTCCCACATCGGCCGTGGCGTAACACTGGTAGGCGTCCACGCCGTGGGCGGTCATCCAGTCGCGCAAAGACGGTGGGAAGGCCTCGCCCGAGACCAGGGCTTTGCGCAAGCTGGGCAAGGGCACGCCAAGCTCCAGTGCCTTGTCCAGGATGATCTTCAGGAAACTGGGGGTGCCGATATAGCCTGCCGGTTGCAGCTCGGCCATGGCGGTGACCTGTTGCTCGGTCTGACCGGTGCCACCGGCAAACACGGTGCAACCCAGCGCATGGGCACCGGTTTCCATCATCGAGCCCGCTGGTGTGAAGTGGTAGCTAAAACAGTTGTGGATCAGCTCGCCACCGCGAAAACCGGCGGCGAACATGGCGCGGGCCATGCGCCAGTAGTCAGCGCCGCGCCCCTCGGGCTCATAAATCGTGCCGGGGCTGGCAAACACGCGCGGCATGGACGCGCCAAAACCCAGTGCGCTAAAACCGCCAAACACATTGCCGCGGGCAGCGCGCGCGGCTTTTTGCTGTTCCAGCAAAGCGTGTTTGCGAATGACGGGCAGCGTGGCCAGTGCCTCCCGCGTCGTGATGGCAGCAGCGTCAATCTGCGCCAGCGACCGCGCAAAGGCCGGAGCCTGCGCCTTGGCATGCGCAATGTGCGCGGGCAAGGCGGCCAAGAGTGCGGCCTCGCGTGCTGCTGGAGCGCGGTGTTCCAGCGCGTCGTATTGGTCTGACATGCGATGTCCTTAGGGGTTTATGCCAGCCAGCGCTTGCGCCGCTTGTAGCTTTTGACGTCTTTGAAGCTCTTGCGCTCGCCGCCACCGACGCCCAGGTAGAACTCCTTGACGTCTTCGTTATTGGCCAGGTCACTGGCCACGCCGTCCATCACCACCCGGCCCGATTCCATGATGTAGCCGTAGTCGGCGTATCGCAGCGCCATATTGGTGTTTTGCTCGGCCAACAAGAAAGTAACTTTTTCTTTCTGGTTCAGGTCTTTGACGATCTCAAACACCTCTTCCACGATTTGCGGCGCCAGCCCCATGGACGGCTCGTCGAGCAGCACCATGCTGGGGTTGGTCATCAAGGCGCGACCAATAGCGCACATTTGTTGCTCGCCGCCAGACGTATACGCCGCCTGGCTGGAGCGCCGGGTCTTGAGTCGCGGAAAGTAGGTGTAGACCTTTTCTAGGTTTTCCTGTACTTCGACCTTGTTTTTGCGGGTGTAGCCGCCAGTTAACAGGTTTTCTTCGATGGTCAGGTGGGCAAAGCAGTGGCGCCCTTCCATCACCTGCACCACGCCGCGCTGCACCAGATCGGCGGGCGACAGGTTTTCAATGCGCTCGCCACGCAACTCAATGCTGCCTTTGGTGACCGCGCCGCGCTCACCGGCCAGCAAATTGCTGACCGCCCGCAAGGTCGTGGTTTTGCCCGCGCCGTTGCCGCCCAGGATGGCCACAATCTTGCCTTGCGGCACTTGCAGCGACACGCCTTTGAGCACCAGAATGACGTGGTTGTAAATAACCTCGATGCCATTGACATTGAGAACGATGTTGTTGGTGTCCATAGATTTCTGTCCTTCACCCTCGCATAAGGCCATGCGCTGCGCATGGGGGTTTTTTTCCAATCGGCAGCGCTGCGCGCAAGGCTGCCGATTGGACTGCGGCAAGCGGCCTGCGCCGCCTGCCGCAGGGTCTGATTAAGACTGGCAGTCCGCCGGTGTGCGCGGTGTCAGCTTCTTGTCGGCTGCGTACTTGGCCGCAGTGGCTTTGACCAGAGGCTTGAGGATTTGCTCATCCGCCTGCAGCCAGTCGGAAGAAAACTTCCACTCTTTGCCGTCCCAGGTGTGCACACGCGCCCAGTTGGAACCCATGTGGTCCACGCACGAGGTGCTGATCGGACGCATGACGCCGGCAAATCCCAGTGCATCGAGCTTTTTCTGGTCGAGTGCCAGGTTTTCATAGCCCCAACGTGCCTGCTCGCCGCTCATCCATTTGCCTTTGCCAAAACGCTCTTGCGCACGGGCAACGCCTTCGACCGCCATCATGGCGCTCATGGCACCGCGCATATAAAGCACCTGACCCACGTCTTCTGTAGGTCCTGTGCCCTGACCTTTGGAGTGAACCATGGCCAAGATATCTTTGACCACCTTGGAATTGGGCTCGGCACCGTGCTGCATGGTCACCGCGTTGTAGCCTTTGGCGCCTTCGCCGACGTCCTTGACGTCAGGTTCGGCACCTGACCACCACACGCCGTACATTTTTTCGCGCGGGTAGCCGGTGGCCTGGGCTTCCTTGAGCGCCGTGGAATTCATCACACCCCAGCCCCAGAGCATGACGTAGTCCGGCTTGGATTGGCGCACTTGCAACCAGGTGGACTTTTGGTCCACGCCGGGAGCAGTCACAGGTAACAGTTGCAGATTAAAGCCGTGTATGGCGGCACGCTCTTGGAGCAAGGGAATGGGTTCTTTGCCATAAGGAGAGTCGTGGTAGACCAGCGCAATTTTCTTGCCCTTGAGGTTATCCAGGCCACCTTCTTTTTTGCCCACGGTCTGCACCAAGGCGTCAGCAGCCAGCCAATAGGTGCCGGCCAGCGGGAAGTTCCACTTGAATACCGTGCCATCCTGGCTCTCGCTGCGACCGTAGCCCGCGGTGATCAGGGGAATCTTGTCGCCGGGTGCTTTTTCGGTCAACGCGAAGGTAATACCGGTCGATAGCGGTTGGAAGACGGTGGCGCCGCCGTACTTGCCCTTGAGGCGCTCGTAGCATTCGACGCCGCGCGCGGTGTCATAACCGGTTTCGCATTCTTCGTAAATGATCTTGACGCCGTTGATGCCGCCCTTGGCGTTCACCAGTTTTAGGTAGTCAGAATAGCCGTTGGCCCATGGCACACCGTTGGGCGCGTAGGGTCCGGTGCGGTACGGCAAGCCAGGGAAAAACTGGTCTGGCTGGGCAGCAGCTTTTGCGGCGGCGGGCTTGGTTTGGGCCAGGGCAAGAGTGCCGATGGCGCCGACCAAGACTGCCAACACTGCGGTTTTGATTTTCATACTAGTCTCCTACGGTTTTGCACAGACGTGCGGTTGGTTTAACGAAAGAACAACTCAATGCGGGAAAGGCCACAGGCGCATTTTTTGCTTGCCAATGGCCCACAACCTGGCCAGACCGTGGGGCTCCACAATCAGAAACCACACAATCAAGGCGCCGAAAATAATTAACTCGGCGTGCGAGATGCCTGAGGTTGAAATTGCAACGCCAAAGAGCGCGCCAAACCAGGGCAAAAACTGATTCAGCGCAATGGGCAAGACCACAATAAAGGCCGCGCCAAAAAAACTGCCCATGATGGAGCCCATGCCACCGATGATGACCATGAACAGCAGGCGAAAGGACATTTCCACCGAAAACGCCGCTGGCTCCCAGGCGCCCAGGTAGACAAAACCCCACAAGGCGCCGGCCACGCCGATGATGAAAGAGCTCACTGCAAACGCGGTCAGCTTGGCGTACATGGGGCGAATGCCGATCACGGCTGCGGCCACATCCATGTCGCGGATGGCCATCCACTCGCGGCCTATGGCGCTGCGCACCAGGTTCTTGGCGAGCAAGCCCAGCACCACCAATATAGACAAGCACAGCCAGTATTTGGCAACCGGAGTTTCTAGTGGAAGACCCATGATTTGCAGGCCAGACACCGAGACCGAGCCCGACGGCGAATCATTGGTAAACCACTTGATGCGCAAAAACATCCAGTCGCTGAAGAACTGCGCGGCCAGCGTAGCCACTGCCAGGTACAGGCCTTTGACGCGCAGACTTGGTAGCCCAAACAAGATGCCAAAGGCCGACGCACAGATGCCCCCCAGTACCAGGGTCACCAGCAAAGGCAGCTCTGGAACACGGACAAAAAAGTTAAAGCCGGCATAGGCGCCAACGGCCATGAAAGCACCCGAGCCCAGCGAGATCTGTCCGCAGTAGCCGACTAAGACGTTGACCCCCAGCGCGGCCAGCGACATGATCAAAAACGGGATGAAGATGGCGCGAAACATATAGTCGCTCCCCACCATCGGCACCACAAAGAAGGCCGCTGCAATGATCAGCAGCACACCCCAGCGGTCTTGCGCAATGGGGAAGATCTGCTGGTCCGCCCGGTAGCTGGTTTTGAACTGCCCGTTTTCTCTGTAAATCATCTCAATCCTCTTTTTATTGTGGGTTTACACGCGGTCAATGATTTTTTCGCCGAACAGGCCTTGGGGACGGACTAGCAAGAACAAGAGCGCCAGCACATAGGCAAACCAGATTTCAATGCCGCCGCCCACGTAGGGGCCCAAAAACACTTCCGAGAGTTTCTCGCCCACACCAATAATCAGGCCACCAATAATGGCGCCCGGCACCGAGGTCAGACCGCCCAAAATCACCACAGGCAAGGCCCGCAGCGCCACCGTGGTCAGCGAAAACTGCACCCCCAACTTGCTGCCCCAAATCATGCCCGCCACCAGCGCCACGACACCGGCCACGCTCCAGACAATCACCCAGATGCGGTTGAGCGGAATACCAATACTTTGGGCCGCCTGGTGGTCGTCAGCCACAGCGCGCAAGGCCCGGCCGGTGGCCGTCTTTTGAAAAAACACGCTGAGCATGGTGACCAGCACTGCAGCAATCAGCGCGGCGTACAGGTCTTCCTTGTTGATCAGGATGCCGCCTTCAAACATTTGCTCCAAAACCAGAATCGGCTCCTTGGGCATGCCAATGTCGATCTTGTAGATGTCGCTGCCGAAGATCGCCTGGCCAATGCCGTCGAGAAAGTAGCTGATGCCCAGCGTGGCCATGAGCAGCGTCGTACCTTCCTGATTGACCAGGTGACGCAGCGCTAGGCGCTCAATCAGCCAGGCCACGACAAACATGATGGCCGCTGCCACCACAAAAGCCATAAAGGTCGTGAGCACCGGATTGGCAATGCCTGTCCACAGCGGAATCCACTCAGAAAACCGCGCCATGGCCAGGGCTGCGAACAGCACCATGGCGCCCTGCGCAAAATTGAATACGCCCGAGGCCTTGTAAATCAACACAAAGCCAAGCGCCACGAGGGAATACAGCATGCCGGCCATCAGGCCGCCGAGCAAGGTTTCTAGAAAAAATGCCATGGTTTAAGACTCCCGCCGAACCGCCTCAAGGGAGGCTTGCGCCCCCTTGGGGGGCAGCGAATACACAAAGTGATGAGCGTGGGGGTTCATATTTCTTTCCTTAATGGCTGGTGCCAAGATAGGCGCTGATGACGTCGGGGTTATTGCGCACCTCGTCAGGCGTGCCGTCGCCGATTTTCTTGCCGTAGTCCAGTACCACCACGCGGTCCGAGATGTCCATCACCACGCCCATGTCGTGCTCGATCAACACCACGGTGGTGCCGAATTCCTCGTTGACGTCCAGCACAAAGCGGCACATGTCCTGCTTTTCTTCTACGTTCATGCCAGCCATCGGCTCATCGAGCAGCAGCACTTGCGGCTCCATGGCCAAGGCGCGACCCAGGTCAACGCGCTTTTGCAGGCCGTAGGGCAATTGTCCGACCGGGGTTTTGCGGTAGGCCTGGATTTCGAGGAAGTCGATGATGTGCTCGACAAATTCGCGGTGCTTTTCTTCTTCGCGCTGGGCCGGGCCAATGCGCAGGGCCTGCATCAGGATGTTGCTTTTGATGCGCAGGTTGCGGCCGGTCATGATGTTGTCGATCACGCTCATGCCTTTGAACAGCGCCAAATTCTGGAAGGTGCGCCCAATGCCCATGACCGCCACCTGGTGGCTGTCCATGTGGTCAAAAGTCTGACCGCGAAAAGTGATGCTGCCGTGCTGTGGCGTGTAAACACCGTTGATGCAGTTGAGCATGGAGCTCTTACCCGCGCCATTGGGCCCAATGATGGCGCGCACTTCGTGCTCACGCACGTTAAAGGAAATGTCGGTGAGCGCCTTGACACCCCCAAAACTCAGAGAAATATTGTTGACGTCGAGAATGACCTCGCCAATTTGCTTGCTCATGCTGCTACCTTTCGGGGTGCGAATACTTTTGCATCGTCAATCTTGAGCGTGGCGCTGACGCTGCCGCTGCGGCCGTCTTCAAACTTGACCACGGTCTCAATGAACTGGCTGGTGCGCCCCTCGTACAGCGCATCCACCAGCGCCTGGTACTTTTCTGCGATAAAGCCCCGGCGAACCTTGTTGGTGCGCGTCAATTCGCCGTCATCGGCATCAAGTTCCTTGTGCAGTACCAAAAAGCGGCTGACCTGCGAGCCGGCCAGCAAGGCGTCAGCGCTGAGGTCGGCGTTGACCTTTTCCACACACTCTTTGATGAGCGCATACACCTCGGGCTTTTGCGCCAGGTCGGTATAGCCAGCGTAAGGCAGGTTGCGCCGCTCGGCCCAGTTGCCCACCGCGTCAAAGTCGATGTTGATCATCACGCAGACCTTTTCGCGGCCGTCCCCGTAGGCCACGACTTCCTTGATTTGCGGGAAAAATTTGAGCTTGTTTTCCACATACTTGGGTGCAAACATGGCGTCGTCAAACGCCCCGCCCTTGATGCGGCCCACGTCCTTGACGCGGTCAATGATCTTGAGGTGGCCGTGGCCATCGATAAAACCAGCGTCACTGGTGTGGTACCAGCCGTCTGCAGTCAGCACCTCGGCTGTGGCTGCCGGGTTTTTAAAGTATTCCTTCAGCAGGCCTGGCGACTTGACCAATATCTCGCCGTTCTCAGACACCTTGATCTCCACGCCCGCACAGGGCACGCCCACGGTGTCAGCCCGGGCCTCGTGGTCGGGCTGCAGGCAAACAAACACTGCGGTTTCGGTCGATCCGTACAACTGCTTCAGATTGACGCCAATGGAGCGGTAAAAGCTAAACAGGTCCGGGCCAATGGCCTCGCCCGCCGTGTAGGCCACACGCACGCGGCTAAAGCCCAAGTTATTGCGCAAGGGGCCGTACACCAGCACATTGCCAAGCGCGTACAACAAGCGATCGACCAAGCCCACCGACTGCGCCGCCATCAAGGTGGGGCCCACGCGCTGCGCGACCGACATAAAGTAATGAAACATGCCGCGCTTGATGGCGCCCGCGTCTTCCATGCGAATCATCACGCTGGTGAGCAAGCCCTCAAACACCCGTGGCGGGGCAAAGTAATAGCTCGGGCCCACTTCTTTGAGGTCAATCGTGACCGTGGCCGCCGACTCGGGGCAATTCACCACATAGCCGCAGGCCAGCCATTGGGCGTAACTGAAAATGTTTTGTCCGATCCAGGCCACCGGCATATAGGCCAGCACTTCTTCTGCGCTGGTCAGGTGGTCAAAGTCCGCGCCTGCGCGGGCACGGTTGAGCAAGGAGTCGTGCGTGTGCACCACGCCTTTGGGGTTGCCGGTGGTGCCCGAGGTAAAGAACATAGCACCCACGTCAGTGGGCTTGATTTGTGCCACCGCATCTTTTAGAAAACCGGGATGGGCGCTGGCGTGCACCTTGCCTGCGGCCAGCAGCTCATCGAGCGCGGCCAAGCCGGGCTCGTCGTAGCCGCGCAGTCCGCGCGGGTCGTCGTAGTAAATATGCGCCAGCTGCGGGCACTTCTCTCGAATCTCGAGCAGTTTGTCAACCTGCTCCTGGTCTTCGGCAAAGGCGAAGCGCACCTCGGCGTTGTTGACCGGGAAAACGCACTCCAGCGCCGCCGCGTCCTGGTACAGGGGCACGGGAACCGCACCGAGCGACTGCACGGCCAGCATGGTGGCGTACAGCCGGGGACGGTTGGCCCCCACCACCACCATGTGCTCGCCCCGGCGCAAGCCGGCCTGGTGCAGGCCGGCGGCCAGCTGCTCCACCATCGCAGCCAGATCGCTCCAGCTCAGCGCCTGCCAAATGCCGTATTCCTTTTCACGCATGGCGGCAGCCGAGGGCCGCTGGCTTGCGTGTTGCAATAAAAGTTGCGGAAAAGTCGTTTGCATCCCAAATCCTTATGACCAGCAAAAGCCCCCGTGCGTGCCAAGGGGCGTTGATATGCGCAGATGGTAGAACTGCATTTGACGCTAAGTTGTCATTCGGACGACAATTGGATCCACCATCCTCTAAGTGTTTTCCCTTCACTTTCACGCAACTGACAGCAAAAACGCAAAAATCCGCCTTCGCTGACGCGCAGTTGACAGTTCCACCCCTTTTATCGTCTTATGACCTCCGATACCAGCCTGCACCAACGCCGCCGCCCGCTCACCGAAGCGGAGCTTGTAGCCATTCCATGGATTCACTTGCTTAAGCCCGATGAGCGCCAGCGCGCAGCCGAAGACCTCAAAGTGGCCGACGCCAGTCCGGGCGAGACCCTGTGCCGCACCGGCCGCCCCGCCACCTACTGGTTTGGCGTGATTGACGGCTTGCTGAAAATGAGCACCGACAACGCCCAGGGCCAAACCATGACCTACACCGGCATTCCGCCGGGCGGCTGGTTTGGCGAAGGCACAGCGCTCAAGCGCGAGGCCTACCGCTACAACATCCAGGCCCTGCGCGCCAGCCGCGTGGCCGGTTTGCATGTGGACACCTTTCACTGGCTGCTGGACCATTCCATTGGCTTTAATCGCTTTGTCATGAACCAGCTCAACGAGCGCCTGGGCCAGTTCATTGCCGCGCGCGAAATTGACCGCATGAACAACCCCGACGCCCGCGTGGCGCGCAGTCTGGCGGCACTGTTCAATCCAGTGCTCTACCCCGGCGTGGGCGAAGTTCTGCGCATTACCCAACAGGAATTGGCCTATTTGATTGGCCTGTCGCGCCAGCGTGTCAACGAAGCCCTAACGGCTTTGGCTGCCCAAGGCTCGATCCGCGTAGAGTACGGCGGCCTGCGGGTGCTGAATCTGGCGGCGCTGCGCTCGCAAGTGCAACTGCGCTAGGCACGACAATACTTCCCTGCGCCACTGGCCGGCGCCAAAAGGCTTTCATCCGCCAAGGCACCCCAACCAATTACTTCATGTCAGACACCATTCCCAAAAAACCCCTGCTTTGCGTGCCAGTTAAAGCTTTTCAACGTGCGGCCCCTGCGCCGCGCCCGCCTGCTGCCCCGGTGGTGCCCGCGCCCTCTCCGGCAGCGGCCAGGGTAGCCACCAAAACGCGCGCACCCATTCCATTCGGCCAGACCAACACCGCAGCGCTCGGCGCCAACGGCACCATGCGCCTGAACAAGCGCATGGCCGAACTGGGCCTGGCCTCAAGGCGCGAAGCCGACGAATGGATTGGCAAAGGCTGGGTCAGGGTAGACGGACGCGTGGCTGAAATGGGCATGCAGGTCGCGCCCGACGTGAAAATCGAGATCGACAAGCTGGCCAAAGGCCAACAGGCCAATCTGGTGACGGTGCTGATCAACAAGCCACTGGGCCTGGTCAGCGGCCAAGCCGAAGACGGCCACGAGCCCGCCATCACCCTGGTGCAGCCGCAGAACCGTTGGGCCGAGGACAACGCGCGCTTCTTCTTCCACGGCAGCCAGCTCAAAAGCCTGGTGCCCGCCGGTCGGCTGGACATTGATTCCACCGGCCTCTTGGTGCTCACGCAAGACGGCCGGGTGGCGCGCCAGTTAATTGGCGAAGACGCGGTGATGGAAAAAGAATACCTGGTGCGCGTGGTCTACACCGGCGTGCTCAATACCGCAGCCGCCACCTCGGCGGCAGCCACCTACGGCGGCAAGATTCAGCAACTCAGCCGCATTGACGACGACGACCCCATCAGTGCCGACGTGCAGTCGGTGTTCCCGCCCGAGAAGCTGCAACTGCTGCGCCACGGCCTGAGCTTGGACGGCCAGCCGCTCAAGCACGCCAAGGTGGAATGGCAAAACCCCGAGCAACTGCGCTTTGTGCTGCACGAGGGCAAAAAGCGCCAGATTCGGCGTATGTGCGAGCAAGTTGGCCTGAAAGTCGTGGGCTTAAAGCGGGTGCGCATCGGCAACGTGATGCTGGGCAATTTGCCGGTGGGCCAGTGGCGCTACCTGGCACCGCACGAGCGCTTCTAGGCCCTGGCGCCTAGCGCGCGGGCGCGATTGCGCTCGAAACCTTGAAAACCTGGCCCTTATCCCCACCTCCAATCACGCCCTTATGGCGCGCCCTGTTTGACTTCTTTCCTCGTTAATCTGAACTGCTATGACCAAACAAACCCTTAATTTCCAGGCCGAAGTGGCGCAATTGCTGCACCTCGTCACCCATTCGCTGTATTCCAACAAAGAGATTTTTCTGCGCGAACTCGTCTCCAACGCCTCAGACGCCTGCGACAAGCTGCGTTTTGAAGCCCTCAACGCGCCCGAGCTGTTTGAAGGCGACGCAGAACTCAAAATCCGCGTCACCTTTGACAAAGACGCCAAGACGCTCACTATCACCGACAACGGCATTGGCCTAAGCCAACAAGAAGCCATCGACAACCTTGGCACGATCGCCAAGAGCGGCACCAAAGACTTTGTATCCAAACTCAGCGGCGACCAAAAGGCCGACTCTCAGCTTATTGGCCAGTTTGGCGTAGGCTTTTACTCGGGCTTTATCGTGGCCGACAAGATCAGCGTCGAATCCCGCCGCGCCGGCTTGCACGCGGTAGAAGGCGTGCGCTGGGTCAGCGACGGCGGCGCCAGTGGCGGCGGCGCGTTTGAAGTGGAAACCATTAACCGCGAGCAGCGCGGCACCAGCGTCACCCTGCACTTGCGCGACGACGCACAGGACTACGCCCAGGCCTGGAAGGTCAAGGGCATCATCAGCAAATACTCCGACCACATCAGCCTGCCCATCCAGATGGAAAAGGAAGAGTGGAAAGACGGCGAACTGATTGACCCCAACGATGAAAAAGGCGGCCGCCAGCCCGGAGGCATGGTCAAGACCGGCGAGTGGGAAACCGTCAACAAAGCCAATGCCATCTGGGCGCGCGCCAAGAAAGACATCAGCCAAGAGCAGTACGACGACTTCTACAAGCAAATCAGCCACGACATGGACGCGCCGCTGGCCCACACGCACAACCGCGTAGAAGGCAGCACCGAATACACCCAGCTGCTCTACATCCCCGGCAAAGCGCCCATGGACTTGTACAACCGCGAAAAAGCGGCCGGCATCAAGCTGTATGTGAAGCGCGTATTCATCATGGACGACGCCGAGGCGCTCATGCCCAACTACCTGCGCTTTGTCAAAGGCGTGGTCGATTCCGCCGATTTGCCCCTGAACGTGAGCCGTGAACTGCTGCAAGAAAGCCGCGACGTCAAAGCCATCCGCGAAGGCTGCACCAAGCGCGTCTTGGGCATGCTCGAAGACCTGGCCAAGCACGACAAAGCACCTGAGGCCAGCGCCGACGGCGTGACCGACGTGGTGTCCGAAGAAGACAAAGCCCAGGTGGGCAGATACAGCAAGTTCTACGCAGAATTTGGCGCCGTGCTCAAAGAAGGCATGGGCGAGGACTACGCCAACAAGGACCGCCTGGCCAAGCTGCTGCGCTTTGCCTCCACCAACACCGACACCGTGAGCGTGTCGCTGGCCGACTACAAAGCACGCATGAAAGAGGGCCAGGAGGCCATCTACTTCATCACCGCCGACAACCTGGCCGCTGCCAAAAACAGCCCGCAGCTCGAAGTGTTCAAGAAAAAAGGCATCGAAGTCTTGCTCATGACCGACCGCGTGGACGAGTGGGCGCTGAACTACCTGACCGACTTTGACGACACGCCCCTGCAAAGCGTGGCCAAAGGCGCAGTAGACCTGGGCACGCTGCAAGACGAGGCCGAGAAAAAAGCCGCCGAAGAAGCCGCCGAGACCATCAAGCCCCTGCTGGCCAAGCTGAAAGAAGCGCTCAAAGACAAAGCCGAAGACGTGCGCGTAACCACCCGCCTGGTCGACAGCCCCGCCTGCTTGGTGGTGCAAGACCACGGCATGAGCACACAGCTGGCCCGCATGCTCAAGCAAGCGGGCCAGGCGGCGCCCGAGGTCAAACCCGTGCTGGAAATCAACGCCGACCACCCGCTGGTGAAAAAGCTGGACGGCTCGGTGCACTTCAACGACCTGGCGCACATTCTGTTTGACCAGGCTTTGCTGGCCGAGGGCGGCATGCCGGCGGATCCGGCGGCTTATGTGAAGCGGGTGAATGCGTTGCTGGTGTAGACGCTCTTTAACTCGTTAGCAAAAAGCCCCGCGGTTGTGAAACTGGCGGGGTTTTTTTGTTGGGTTTCGGGTACCAAGATGGCTGCTTTAGCTTCGGGCGAACTACGGTCATTCGCGAATGGCTGGTAGCGGGTAGCGCAACCGGCATACAGGATTAATTTCTAGCAAACCCAAGCCGGCCCAAATCCAGTTCACAGCCGTGAAGGCAACTCAGAAACTTCACACCCGTTGACGATGAACTGAAATTACCCTGGGTCCGATCTGCGTCTGTGCCGACACGCTTGGGCGTGGAAGTTCCTCAAAACTTAGGATTTAAGCCGGGTAAACCCCTACAGTAATTCGGAAATAGGCGCAGACAGTGGTGTCACTATTTAGTCATAAATCCCTAAATATGGTTATTTTTCGCAAATAAACCTGGAGGTGATTTATGAAAGCAGTATCCGCTCGGGTAAGCCCATGGCTCTATTTTTGTGCTCTGGGCATCAGCGCGGTGCTGATTGGATGCGGAGGTCCCGGAGGCGCAAAGACGCTTTCCCTCACTGGTACCGCCGCCACAGGTGCCGCAATAGCGAGCGCACCGGTTGAGGCGAAGTGCGCCACCGCGAACGCAACAACAACGACCGCAGTTGATGGGACCTTCACACTCACATCGACCACCGCAACTCTTCCGTGCCTGTTGAGAATCACCTTGCCCAACGGGGCTGGTTATTTACATTCGGTTGCTGAAAGTGGCGCTAGTGTGGCAAATATCACGCCGCTTACAGAAATTATGGCTGCCAATGTTCTGGGAGCTAGCCCCAGCGTTTTATTCTCATCCTTCGCCTCATCTGATGCGGCGGGGATTACATCTGCAAAGATTGCGGCAGCCAAGGCGGTAGTCATTGCGGTGGCAACAAAAGCGGGCGTTGATTTAACAGGAGCGGACCCGCTAAAGGATGTCTTTATTGCGGCGACTACATCTGCAACTGGGGACGCCAAGGATCGGAAAATTGATGCATTCATGGCATATATCGGATCAGCGGGCATCACCCTACAAGCACTGTCCGCACAGACTGCCACGTCAAAGTCTGCCGCAGATGCGCTGAGTACGATGACCCGCATGACTGCTCCCCAGATGGCATTGTTTGCAGGCAATTTGAGTGGCCCTGGCAGCGCGGACGGCATTGGGGCGGAGGCCAGCTTTAACTCTCCACAAGGTATCGCAGTCGACGCTAGCGGCAACGTTTATGTGGCTGATACTTACAACCACACCATCCGCAAGATCACTTCGGCAGGGGTGGTCACGACGCTTGCGGGTACTGCGGGCGTCTGTGACAGCGCGGACGGGACCGGTGCAGCGGCCAGCTTTTGCTATCCATCTGGCGTCGCCGTCGACGCCAGCGGCAACGTTTATGTGGCTGACACTTACAACAGCACTGTCCGCAAGATCACTTCGGCAGGAGTGGTCACGACCCTGGCAGGCACTCCGGGCGCCTCCACCAGCGCGGACGGCACCGGTGCAGCGGCCAACTTTAACTATCTAGATGACGTCGCCGTCGACGCCAGCGGCAACGTTTATGTGGCTGATACTTACAACCACACCATCCGCAAGATCACTTCGGCAGGGGTGGTCACGACGTTTGCGGGTATTGCGGGCGTCTCTGGCAACTCGGACGGCACCGGTGCTGCGGCCAGCTTTTACTATCCAATTGGCGACGCCGTCGACGCCAGCGGCAACGTATATGTGGCTGACACTTTCAACAACACCATCCGCACGATCACTCCGGCAGGAGTGGTCACGACCCTGGCAGGCTCAGCGGGCGTCACTGGAAGCGCGGACGGGACCGGTGCAGCGGCCAGCTTTAGCCGCCCAATTTACGTTGCCGTCGACGCCAGCGGCACCGTCTATGTCGCTGACCAAAACAACATCACCATCCGTAAGATCACCTCGGCAGGAGTGGTCACGACCCTGGCAGGCACTGCAGGCGTCCAAGGTTTGCAGATGGGTGCCTTGCCGGGAGTGCTCAACCCACCCAATGGAATTGCCGTTACCCCGACTGCGATCTACTTCACCATGAGTAACGGCGTTGTGAAAATCCCCCTGTGATGTTTGAGTCAGGACGCATTGAGCGGGCTGTTTAAGACGGCGGCGTTTGCGTTCGTGTTGGCCACCGAGCCTCTCCTGAGTTTTGTGTAAGAGGTCATGACATGCACCCCAAAGGGTCGAGTAATGACCCATTCATTCACGCCTAACAAGGTCAGGCAGCGCAAACCTAAAGGTCGGCTTGAGGCCGCTGAATTCGACGGCTTCTATGTCGGCAATGGGTCGAACGGCCCGGTAAAAACACCAGTACGTCAAGCCAGCAATCTCCAAGCGCAGGGCATCAGGCCCGCTTGAACCACGAGACTGGCTAGCTCGTCAAAGGGCTGGCGCCCAGCGCGCTCCACTGCGCGCAGATTTTGAAACGTGTCCAGCACCCATACGCCGTCTAACCCCTCACAGCCCTCACGCCTGCCAAACCCCAAACCCCGCCTCGCGCAAGCCAATGCCCAGTTCAATTTCCATGTCCACGGCGGCTTGGTATGGCATGGGGTTGTAGGCCTCGTACAAATCGGGCAGCAGGCGCAGGCCGAAGCGCTGCACGTAGGCGTTGGCCTGTATGCCGGCTTTGTGTTTGTCAAAGCGAATGTCGGGGTCCAGGCCGGTCATGCCCACATACACACAGGGCTTGCCGTGGACATAACCGGGGTTGCAGCGCACAAACTTGGGCTCCAGCAGCACGTCTTTCGACAGCTCGACGACATACACATGGTGGTGGCCGGAGGGTTTGGCGCGGTGGGGCATGGGGTCTACCTTAGCCTAAAGCCCGCTACCGCAGAGCCTAAAGCGACGCCCTAACTACACCGGCGAGTGCGTACGCAGCCAGTCTTTCAATGCAGCATCAATGCGCGTCTGCCAGCCGTCTCCACCCGCCCGAAAGGCCTGCACTACATCAGGCGACAACCGAATAGTCGTAGAGATTTTCGGCGGGGCTTTCTGAGGTCCACGCCCACGCAATTTGGCTTGCAAAGTAGCAGGCAACTTGGAAATTTGCACCGCAGATTGGATGTCCTGCGCTGTCCATTCAGGGTTATCCAGGTCAATCAGCTCAGGATTGGGTTTCTTGCTCATATGTCTTTACCTCTCGCTTATTTGCCTTGCGAAAACTGATGACCCGAATGCCCTTATCAGTTTCTGTGAACACCAATGCATGCAGACGCCCATCAAGAAAGCCCAAGCTACGAAAGCGGGTCTCACCGTAATCGCGCCGGAAATCTTGCTTAAAAACTGCAGTTTCAAAATCGAAGTCCACGACGCGCTCAAACGTTAGACCTCGCGACCGAATGTTGGCTGCGTTTTTGTTGGCATCGAATTCGATTTCCATAAAGTAAATTGTAGTAACACTCTCGCATAAAGTCCACTTTTTTGTTACTACACCCGATCCACGCACTGCCGATGGATACAGCGCCCTGCGAGAATGCAGTCTGTGAGCCGCCCACCCATCTCTCTACTTATTCACCCATGAAAACATCCCTCCGCACTATTGCCCTGGCCGCCGCCAGCGCCACCCTCCTCGCCCTGA